>Ga0307509_10005043_pt1 | contig 18594 bp, 16 predicted proteins | sample 10_EM_MG_FD_202245 | JGI IMG/M metagenome (GOLD analysis project Ga0307509, IMG submission 202245) | Populus trichocarpa ectomycorrhiza microbial communities from riparian zone in the Pacific Northwest, United States - 10_EM | ecosystem: Host-associated > Plants > Roots > Unclassified | place...
ATTTCCAAAGTTATCAGGTAAAGGAGAACATTTAGTTCGATTGTTTGCTGTAGAAACTACATAGCTACTCGCCAAGAGCCGACTAGCCTAGACCGATCCGGGAACTGGTACTGAGCCTATATGGCCTGTATGCGGGCCCGGCCCGGCCAGGCTCAGGCATTACCAAGCCTGCAGGCTGGGGCCAGGCCAGGCCCTAGAGAATTTCTATAGGCCGGGCCAGGCTTTACTGCGGCCTGGCCTACCTGGCCCGTTGGGAACACTGGTCACAAGGCAATGCGCAAAACCCCATTTTCCTCTTCCCTTATTTCTCTCTCCATCTCACTCACCTTATTACCTACCCCTTGTTAACCGCGAGCTCCACCCCATCACTCGAAAACTCATGCAAGTGGCATCATTTGTGTGCAGGTGTGTTGACGGAGGAAATATTGAGTTGTATCATATGTTCTATGGAGGTTACTAGCTAAGGTTCACCTTAAGTAGTGAAAACTCTGCTCATACATGTGATAGCCCGATGTCTCTGAATATGCCCTATACATCCGCTCACACCCTAGAACGTTCGCCCGTCCACAAGGCAATAAATACGGACAGAGTATCTTCCCAGAGCGGAAACAACTAAAATGACTATAGCCTTTACCGCCAACAGCTGCCTTCACAAGAGAAAAGAAAAGATATATATTATCCTTTATTTTTTTATTATTTCTTTATTATTCTTTTATTTTATTTTTTGCCGCACCAGTCCCATCCGCTACTACTACCCGCCGATCGCCAACCTTTAAGGTCTAGAGTCGGATTCTACCACCTCGTAGCAGGATTGCTAAACCCCGGAGCCCTATTGATGAGGGCCAAGTTCTCCAATCTCCCAGTCCCCATAAGGCAGGATTTTTTAATTCTCCTGCCCTACATGACGGATCGTTCAATAATAACTGATTGTCAGCATGGATCGAACTCCTGGGCTCCTGCTAATTGCGACAGGAGTATTAACCACTGCGCCAGCTAGGTATTTCATGAAAGGTAAACTTGGGAACAGATACTTATCCCACTAGAAGCCTGATTTCTGGATTTTAATGGGTATGTAGTGTGTCTCTTCCCGAGTTGCTGGTTGATTTCATTGGAGGTATTTCTTGCCCCCCCAGGTGTTTAATGAGAGACTCTCTGTGGCTCCAAACAGAATCGGTGCTTTGTGCGCTTGTTACTGTCGTACGATACGAATAGGTTTACCACCAATGCGCCTTCACTAGAAAAAGGCTGAAACAAAGCACCTCCTGCTCATCTAATGCTCCCTATTCTAAAGTATAAATTCCTAGCCTTTTTTACCGTTGTGAAAATGGTCCACACCCCCCACATGATACATTCCTGACATTCTGAAAATCTCTGGTGTCTAGATATCTCTGGAGTGCCTCGCTGAACTCAAGCAAATCTAGAAACCGGTGGGCAAATGCTCCCGGCGTGAGGTGGTTTCATTCCCTCGGTTTTATTGCGTGGGTGAAGCTCTTCTCGAGAATATCGGAAACAGCACCGATACCTATCACCCCCCTGAAACAATTCGGGAAGATGCTTGGAGGGCTTTTCTGGCTGGGTACTGGATGAGATTCAATCCTGTTGGGCATCACGTCAAAGGAAGGCGAGGAAATTCGGATCGAGGAAAGAGATATCCCAGATTAGGGCACGAAAGATCAAATTGCTGGCTCACGGCTCTTGATATCAACGTGAGGCTTATCCTGGCACGAGCTTCTGGCAGAGTTGCTGCGGGATTCAAGGGACATCTTATCCGTGAAATAATATCTAAACAAGGAGTCATCTGCCGAATATATCGCGCAATACCCAGCGCAAACTTTGGTCCTTAGGCCAACTAGAGCTATTTGCAAAATCGTGCCTAGCAAGGCTTTGGCCGAAGTAGCTGCCGATCTAGGAGGCTGATATAGGCAGAAAGGTAAGGTACTCGTGTTATACTTGGGGGAATTGTGTTTGGGGATCTCCGGCCTATAGAAAAAATAATGTCAAAATTTGTCATTGAGTTTGTTCGTCGAGACAATGTCATATTTAGACTCTGTAATTCCTCAGCAAATTCAACCGAAGATTACACATGGATACCCGAAATGAGATATTCTTCATCAATATGAAAGCGATTACCTGAGTTGACTGAATATCAGAATGGCGAATGTAGTAGTAAGAGTACAGAATGATACGAGTACCCGAGTATGGTCCTTGGACAAAATTAATCGAGCGTGAAAAACTCCGTCAATGACAACAGCGCCCCCTACAGACCCCAATATAATGAAAACCAAAAAAATAAATAAACTAAATTCACAGTTGAGTACATGGTAGATCCTAATACTGCATCTGGAGAAATTTGTTTGGGTGTTGGAAGTGCAGAGTGATGAGCAATGTTGGGTTGCAATCAATCGTCGATGAGCGGCTAATTTTGTCCAGGCACCATACATACCGGTAGCGAAAAAAGAGGGAGAAGTGTAGAAAGGCAAACCCCAACTGTAGGGGACGAACCCACAACCTCCAGTAGGAGTACCCCGACATCTAGAGGTTGTCGTTAGACATGACTGCCGATAAAATCTAACAATGAGAACTATTTCAACAATGCATCTTACTGAAAAAATCACTGAACCCTTTTCTCCTCGATTTAATCAATGCTTGCTCGGGAAGGAAGGACAATCGTCTTCTAGACACACCCGGAAACCCCGCCATATAGGCAGCGCTTCATACTCAAGAGCTGGGGAATTGCCATGTGAGTATTAGCTCCTTTGAAATTCTAGAGCTACTACCCGTAAAGACGGCAGCGACGCCCCCCCCCCCAACTAAATTCAACTATCACAAGTCCTGCTCTAACTTATGAAATTTTGCCCCTAAACCCCACGCGCAATATCTTCTACAGCACCCCCCCCCCCCAGGCGTCTTGCAGCTATAGGAATACTCTATTGGTAGTACCAGAGATACTAGCAGAATCCCCTCAAGACCTCGATGAGGTTAGAACCGATTTAACACTTTTTTTTCTTCAGCAACTCCAAGCCGTTATCCAAATAACACCCTGCTCTCGGCTATCCGAAAATCTAGCAAAAAACTTTCTTTTTGTAATTCTCAATCGAGTTTGAGGTATTTGCTAATTCCGGTTTTTTCTTTCTTTATTCCCTCCCGCCCAGCTCTCTTGCTTGGGGCACATTGCCATTATCAACTTAGGGATAAGGAAAAAATTAAACATAGAGATCTGATGAGATGGATTATTAGATACTTGATTGTAGACAGGCAAGCAGCAGCACAGCACCACTCTAGAGATGATGGCTGCCGGCGGATACCGTTAATATTAATGATTTATTTTACTCGGGGGGGGGGGTATGTTGGTGCATAATCGGCCCTAGGTACAGGGCAGAGATGTTGTGCTTCTCACTTTTTTTTAAAGTGAGAGCACATAAATGATCTCATCAACCCCCAAATAATACTTGAGCAAACTCCTTCTCTTCCTCTCGCACTAATTCTTTTTTGCTTTTCTCCACAGAATTACTACTTGTTTACTATTTGTTCATGACTCGAGTAGTTTTCTACGCATGCCACCAGTATTAGACACAAACCGGTCTAAATATCATTAAGCATGCTTTATCCTTGGGACAGTTGGAGTCTTGAACATAGCCGTTTGGCCCAGCTATACACCTATTAACGCCCTCTAAGTACCGTAGCTAACATACATCTATATCGACGGGGCAGATGGTGAGAAAATGATAATTGGAAGGGAAGTGTAGAAAAAAATTTTGAATGAAAAAATCTACCATAAGCAGTAGTTATACTGTAACTGAGTGAAATATCCTATTAAAAAAACATTATAAAAAGAGGCCAAACTTCCCACAGAAACCGGAACGGGGGGGCACTATACCCCACCTCCATTTACATTATATAGAATTTGAGGATAGAAAAAAATAGTCAAGAACATGATTCAACTACACAATAGGTACCGAATAACTAGCAGTGAGACTTGTAAATTGATTCTCAATGGCTGTTGTGTGATGAATCACCTCCAAGGAGTAGTGGTTGCCCGAACGTCAAGATATAAGGAGAAGGAGAGAAAGAGCGGCGATATCCAGGAGACGATGTGGGACACGGCGGAGTTTAGACAAGAGTAAGGGGAGGTGGTGAGGCGGCCAGCGAGTGCACGATCACTGTGCTAAGGGGTGTTGTGAAGCCTAGGGCTCGCGGAGACGGAGGGAATCTTCTGCCTCTGGGGAATAAATCGGAGGCGGGGGTAGGGATTTCAAGTCTTGTATTGATCTTGCGATAGGGTGATCCCTCCCTATAGCGATGTACGAGTATACGGTAAGGCCACATATGTCCGGTGTGTTGGGGTTGACGTCTTCCCTTTCCAAAAAAAGCTTGACCACTTCCCCGTACCCATTCTCAGCAGCCCACAAGATCGGCGCACGGCGCCACCCATCGTCTGGCCTATCGGGGTTGACATCTCCACGTTCAAGCAACAGCCTCACCACTGCTTCATGTCCACGCTCAGCAGACCAGGAGATCGGTGTTCGTCCAAAGTCGTCCGGCATATCCGGGTTGACGTCCCCCCGTCCTAGTAACAGCTTCACTACTCCCTCATGTCCATTCATGGCAGCCCGCGAAATTGATGATTGACCATCGGTGTCTACCCTATTGGGGTTGATGTCGTCTCGTTCCAATAATAGCCTCACCACTGCCTCATGTCCACGCTCAGCAGCCCACGAGATCGGTGTTCGGCCAAAGTCGTCTAGCATATCCGGGCTGACGTCTCCCCGGCCTAGTAACAGTCTCACCACTCGCTTATGTCCATTCATGGCAGCCTGCATAATTGGCGTTTGGCCATCGCTGTCTAGTCTATTGGGATTAACGTCGTGACGGGCCAATAACAGCTCCACCACTGCCCCATGTCCATGCTCAGACGCCCACGATATTGGTGTTCGGCCAAAGTCATCTAGCATATCGGGTTCGATTTCTTGCAGTCCCAATAACAGCCCCACAACTCTCTTCTGTCCATTCTTGGCAGCACGCGATATTAGTGTTTGGCCACGGTTGTCTAGTCTATTGGGATAGACGTTTTTCCGTCCGAGTAACAGCTTCATTACTACCTCATATCCAAGCTCCGCAGCCCACGAGACTGGTGTTCGACCAGAACTATCTGGCTTATCCGGGTTGACGTCTCCCCGTCCTAGTAGCAGTCTCACTACCCCCTCATGCCCATTCATGGCAGCCCGCGAGATTGGCGTTTGGCCATCAATGTCTGGCATATTGGGGTTAACGTCGTCGCGCGCTAGTAACAGCTTTATTACTGCCTCACGTCCATGCTCGGCGGCCCATGAGATTGGTGTTCGGCCGAAGTCGTCTAGTATATCGGGGTTGACACCTTCCAGCCCTAATAACAACCTAACCACTCCCTCCTGTCCATTCATGGCAGCTCTCGAGATTAGGGTTTGGCCATCGTTGCCTGGCCTATTAGGGTTGACTTCTTCATGTCCCAGTAACAACTTCACCACTCCCTCATGTTCATTCTCGGCAGCCCGCAACATTGGTGTTCGGCCGCAGTCGTCTAACCTGTTGGGGCTGACATCTTTACATGCCAGCAATAGCCTCACCACTGCCCCATGCCCATATTCAGCTGCCCACGAGATTGACGCTCGGCCAAAGCGGTCTGGCCTATCGGGGTTGATATCTTCACGCGCCAGCAACAGACCCACCACGGCCTCGTCTCCACACTTAGCAGCCCATAAGATTGGTGTTCTGCCGAGGCCGTCTGGCATATTGGGGTCGACGTCCTCCCGTCCTAGTAATAGCTTTACCACTCCCTCATGCCCATGCTCAGCAGCCCATGAGATTGGTTTTCGACCAAAATGGTCTTGCGCATCCGGGTTGACGTCTCCATGTGCCAGAAATAGCTTCACCACTCCCTCATGTCCATGCTCCGCTGCCCACGAGATTGGTGCCCGACCAAAGTCGCCTTCCGTATTGGGGTTAACGTCTTCTCGTCCGAGCAGTACCTTTACCACTGCCCCATGCCCATTCCTAGCGGCCCATATGAGCGGTGTAGCATCCGTATCATCCATGTGGTTTGTGTCAACACCGTCAATTTTTGTCAAGGCACTCACAAGCTCAACAAGCCCGAACATGCAGGCACAGTGTAGCCCGGTAAACTTGTAGGAGTCCACGACAGAGCCAATGGAATATCCGATCGTGTGCTCCAAGAGAAATCTAATTGATATATGGCGTTCATAGTGGCTAAAGAGCTTCAGTGCAAGTATTTTCCCGCAGTCTGTGCGTTCCTTTTTCATGTGGGTTCCCCAGTATATAGCAGAATATTCCAGGAAGGGTGTATGCCGAGCCCTCAGAGAACCGGAAGCCGAAAGGTCCATCACCTGCTGCGAATTCAGATGTGTCAAGCAGGTCTCTGCAATTGCGGCGTGAGGCATTCTAAAAAGATCAGGACGGGTGGTGAGATACTCCTGGAGCGTGAAGTGGACTAGTCGAACAGCAGACCCTTCCTTGTCCACCGCCAAAAGCCCCTGGCAGCAGCTCAACACTGTCCATATTGATGGAACATTATCAACATTACAATCTATCGACCCTATTTCGACCGCTAAGGCGTAGCACAGCTCCTCCGCTCCGAGTGGTCGTTCCGAATGAGATATCCACATCAAAGCGGCCATCCCAAGCTTCGATTTTTGTCCACCCTGTACCCTGATCCGTTCTAATGTTGCGCCGTAGGCATCTTCCAGGCTTGACCCATCTGCCATTACTTTGAGCCTTTCCCGCCGCCGATGGATGGTAGTCTCCTGGAGGATTGAGTCGAGATTCAGAGAGACTAATAGAAATCTAGATATGTGTTTGTTAGTGGATAATTTGGATTGTATTCCCTTTTAGCCAGTCATACTCACATCTCCGAGACAGTCTCCGGAGTCTTCTTCATGATTTCTTCCTCCAATGTCTCGTCCATCTCGTGCGGTATTGAATCTTCAGCCAGTTTTCTGCTAATAAACCAGATGATGTCATCCCTTCGAGGACTTATCGATATGACGGCGGCTTCTCAGGGGAGATGTTTTTCCACCTCACCACTCACATGAGGTCTCCCAGTCATGAATATTCGAGTGGTTGGCGACAGTTTGATGACGTCCCTCAGTGAAATAAGGATCTTGGCACGATCTGCTGCTGAACATTCGTCTAGAGCATCCAGGCAGAAAAAGGTCTGTCGCGAAGATGAGAAGCTCCCCAATATCCTCACGATCTCCGGAAGTCGCAGTCTCCGACCACCTATAATATTTTTCTGCTTCTGAAACATATCCCTTATTTCTTTGGGAATTGGCTCCAAACCGCCGACAACCTGTTTTAGCAGTGCACTCAGCACACTCCCCGCTTACTGCTCCTTTTGGGCGGCAAAGTCGAAGTAGAAACATGCCACGGCGACACTTTGCTCTCCGGCTTCACCAGTTCTGTCGCCCAAAGTATCTATTACCAATGAACTAAAATTACTACATGTCAGAAATATATCCTACTTTGTTCCTTCTTTGACGATATCGTCTCTCACCTGATGTAAGTCTTCCCGACCCCCGGATTGCCAGAGCAAAATAGGGTGGCCTTCTGCACTTGATCCCGACTACTACCACCCCCACCACCACTGTGCCAGCTTCGAAACTGCTCTGTCCGCAAAAGCCAGTCGCCCACGTTGTCAACCCGGCGCGTTTGGACATCGTAATGGCGTAAGCTAGGCTCGAGGGGGGACAGCCATGCCAGGATCTCAGACCTGTCTTCAGTGACGGTAATATTCGTGACGTTAGTGCGGTTGAAGCAGTTTTCGTTGTGGTTGAGAAAGTTAGTGTTGTGATTTAGGAAGCCGGTGGTATTGAAAGAATGGTCATTATATCCTGTGGGAGCAGGACTAGGCGGGAACTCGGCAATGGAGCCACGGTCTCGGGACATTTTCTGTCCCCCGCTCACTGGAATGTTGTATTATACGGTAGAGGTTTGCCTGGTGAATCAAAGGGGGGTATGTAGAAGTTAATGAGTAAGCAATAGATATTTAACGTTTTTTTACTTATCGAAAGCGAGTTACCTAATGAGAGTATCGGAAAGAACTGCGGGCGGAAAGCAACTAGACTATAAAGTCTCTTCGTTGGTCTAAGAACCTCTCCGGCTGAGAAGCACAAAGTCCGGTGAAACAATATTTTCCTGCGAGCGCATTTCCAACAGAGGTATTATTGTGTGGAGAGCTGAAGAAAGGAGTTACCAGTAGTCACCATTGTCTAATTTAGGAAGGAATGCTTTCTCCCGTCATCTTTCCTAAACCTTGTGAAACTAATATCACTCCTCGAACACTACAGTAAAGTTGGGGGAAGCTGAGAGCAGATACCGTACCGGTATTGTCCGTCGGCTTCATACGATACCCACGTAGCCCGTGGTTAGGTGGCTATGCACGTGATGGAAGCAGGTTACGTTCCCTTGGGAGGCAGAGTATAAATGTCGGGTGGCTGGGTGCTTGGGCGCTGACCACTCGTTTAGATGTGGTAGGACGAGCGGAATTAGAAATCGCTTGTACTCTAGAGGAATCATGGTAGTACAGTACAGTGGCCCACAGCGAAGCGAGAACGTCCATGCAACTTTTATAAGACGGGATTATTCCTATATACATTCTCGCTATGCCGTGTGCTGACCTTGCCGTGGAATACGGTACTGTATGTGGTTCTCCTCTCGGTTTTGCTTTATGGATTTGATTGGGATGCCATACGGAGATTCAGCTCCTAAGTTTTGTACGCCCCACAGGGCGTGAGGGCAGCAAACCTCGCTTGTGGAACCTACTTGTACTATACTCGTACAAAACTTAAGCCTTGCACCTCCGTAGTTCAATCACCCCTCAGCCTTGGGGGTTCGGGCTGGAGCAGCCAAGCCTAGTGTGTTAAAAGTGGTCATAAACCCTGCTGTAATCGTGGTGTAGTTGAGGTAGCGGTAATCCCGGCTCTACGTTCACTCAGGGCATTCAAAGTGAAAAAGGTTGAAAGTTTTTAGGCCCTGTTTGGTTGCGATGGCTCCGTTGCGTTACCCCATACAAATGACCCTTTCAAATAGGAGAGAAGGCCATTTTCACAACAGAAACGGTCACCCAAAGGAACTGAACCATCGCAACCAAACAGGGCCTTAAAGTTGAAGCTTGCTTTTTTGTTTCGTGTAAGCTCGGTACACCCAGAAAAAGCCAGTTTACGATTACTTTACCTTTCCATTCAATGCTACACTCACGTTACCGATGTCTTCAGGTTACCGTAGTATCATACGAGGGAAGAGTGAAAGGTGTAGGTTGCGTAAGCTAGGGGAACTTCTCAAGCAATGGGCGCAACCACAATTTCCACACTCAACCATCCCAATACGGTACTACAATGACTCCAGTCGATATCCACATCCAAAAGGCCAGACTTCATGCTTCCAAAGAGAGGGGAGGCTCAAATATACAGGCCTTATAATTAATAGTCATAATACAGTAGTTGTGATTGCGATTGTAATCACTATTATTGTTCTGATGATAGTTGGGGGTTGTTGTTGCACTTATTATATGAGGACTTACAGTCACCATTAGGGTGTTGACAAATATCAGCGTGTAACGAACAGGGGTCTGCTCCAAGTAAAAAATCACATTCTCCAAAGTAGAGTAACAAAAAATTACTTGCTGTGGATTCCCTGTTCACCAGCTAATATTCGTCAAAGCCCCATCGGTGACTCTATTCTCGCCACAAGTACGGCTTCTTCTTTTATGAGCCTCTCGAATATGTTACTCAGTTTCTCTCGACGCTATTGACTCATTCAGAAAAGTACTAGTACTCTAATCCAAGATCTTGCACTAAATTTCACTCAAAATTCCCGTCTTTAACTTTTAATACCCTTACTTGGAGGATGCAGATAGTATCATGCCGCCCCAGAGGCACTACCGATTCGGCGGATTTTGTAATGGGCTCCGCTTTGGCCATGGAAAATGTAATTCCGATAGAAGCAGTGCCAATACCGGTATCAGTAGTCGCTTAGATTAGCTACGAAAGCAAAAATCTTACTCCCTGAGGCAGATAAAAGAGAAAAACACATCTGGCCTTACCAGGCAGGACAACTTCAACCTCCTCGCGCATGGTCCAATTGTTCCTCTTCTCGCGATCGGGCGAATGCCATAGATCTTTCTGGAGCTCGCTACGAATAAACCGCTAAACTTAAGAAAGAACATTGCGATCGATTCATTGTATCAGGTGCCTTTGAGGCCCATAGTGGAAATGGGAGCAGGAACTGTGAGCATGAAATGAGACTTATCAGGAGGAGCACCAACCTCGAGCTGCTGCTCTCCCTTGCACTTTTTTCTTGTTCCTCACGCCTTGGTAATTGCCAACCATCGCCGGTGACTACTAAAGCTTCTCGTGCTAATCCAGTTGCTAGACCCCCCCCACTTCCAGGACAGCCGCGAACAGCCACAAGAGACCCCCAAGCCACACCACAGAGACACAGTCAGATCTGCAGAGATCTGCTTCCTCTTCCGGTGTCTTCTAGTTGCACTCTACCCAAACTCAATTCCAGTTCCCTGTGTGGAGTGGCTTCTCTCATGCCACCCTGGCCCCCCGGATTTTTTAACGCCAGATAAACGCTAACGGAAGATTTCGGAAATTCCGATCTGAAGTGTCCAGTCCCTCTGCTTCAGGCCAGAACGGGGCTAACGGTAATACCTGAAAGGACACCCGGGACTGACAATCAGTCAACCTCTGCAATTGTTTAGCGAAGACTGGAGATGGCACGCAAGGATAGCAAGTGGGCGCTAGGAGTTTACCGGTGGTTAGGTGACGCTGTCAGCCTTAGCCGGCAGTCTTTCCCAAAGGACGGACGCTCTTGTCCTACCGCTTGAGAGGCATGCCCTGGACGTCGGGGGCTCGAGTCCGGCGGGCGCCTACAGGGCTGCCGGGACGCTTGGAATCATGGATGGCTCGGGAGATGGCTTGGACAGGTGTGATCCCTATCTTGTGTTCGAATTCGGTTTACGTTTGCTCTGGTAACCCATTATGGAGGTTTAAAAGCTTTAATTCAAGAGTATGCTTGGAGCAATTCGGAAGAAGCCCAAATGCTCCATTCCCGGAGTTTAGAGAGGCGAGATTCAAGATTGCACCCCACATCGTCAACCATAGGCTCCCCTACGATAGGGTACTAATTCCACCTGGTCCCTTGGCAGTCCCCTGCTAGGCCTCCCAGACCCTTGCCAGCCCTTCGCGCCATCGCCCATAATCGTGCGCAAATCGATCCCCTATTAGACATTTCTGGAGATAATGAGAGAGCTATCATACAGGAGGAGACGGATCGGACGGGGAAATCTTCTATCATCGCCAATCTAGAGAGCTTGCGCATTGAGTGGGGGGGTCTCTGGGGTGAGGGTTTGGACATCGTATTTCGGTTTCAGGCCGGTGAGGGATGTACAGTACCTGGCACGCTTGTAATCTCGAGACTACTTTTTTTCACTTAGGTTGTTTTAGCGTTTCTATTAGTACTAGACTCTATGGGCTAGTATACTTATAAGTCGATTGTTACTTGTCTGGGAGGGATTTTTATATATATGTATTATACTCACATGATTCAACGACAATTTCCGGATTCACGGACTTCCCCACCCCTGTCGTAGTGGTAGTGGAGAGGTAAACCCTGGATTCCAAAGGAAATACCTATCACGACTCTATTAGATACCACGCACGTGACACTAGGATCGCCCACGAGCACTGAGTAAATTTGGTTTCCTGATTTCCAATCATTACCCCTCCACGCAGAAATGAACTTGAGCACTGAATGATATTCTACGCAACCTCTTCAAGTTGATAATGTGATCTTGTAACGGAATCTACCTATTGTTCTCGCTACTGTACCTACCTGACATTGGATGTTTCCTATTTAGGTTCTATAATAGTAGCGCTGCTCTCCTTACCTTGTACTTTCCTTATTTGTTATAGTTTCCTATTGGGTTATTTATCCTTAAGTTCGCTTATAGCACCTTTTGACACCCTTGTACCCTTTAGGCAACCTTAGCCTTTCCTACTAGTACTACTGGTTTAGTACATTAGTAGCGATCTCCTATTGTTTGATTCCATTACTTGTTTTGTTAGTTACATCCTGTTGCCTGTATACCTATGTTCTAGGACTTAGTTGTTTGCTTTGATACTATCTCAGCATAGTAAGTGTTTGCGTTAGGCACAGGATATTTGGTTATGTTTTATTTGTATTTAAAGAGCCTGCGATCCCCTAAGGATTCAGACTCTCAAGCCTCACAGGAACGCTCTTCTTTAATATACTACAAGTTGAACGGTCACTCCATTAGTCCCTCATCTTTCATATATCTGTTGAAGATATTCCACCAAGACTTTCCCTCCTATCCTATCAGTATCTCCAGAGTTCCCTTTGGGATTCTCGAGATACTTAGGAGTAGGTTACAGATCTGGCGCCTCCTTCCTTCTAGAGGAATCTAGAGGAGCCAAAATGCAAACCAGAACTATCTCAACAACGCATTTTACTAGGAAGCCCATCACCTCTTCCTCCACGATTTAACAAATGATCATTCGAGGGAACCCAATTAGCTTCCGGGCACCCAGGAAAAACCGCTTGCATGCAGGGAGCACCTCAGACGCAAGGGCTTGAGAATTGCCATATCAGTATCTACTTTCATGAAACACTGAACTATCAACCCCGCCAGCACGGTACCCACCCCCAGAGTGAACTATCATAAATCACGTTCTAACATGTAGAAATTTCTCCATGAGTTCATACCCAATCTCCTCCGCAGACAACCCCCCAACCCGCCACCGCCGCTGTCTCGCAGACATAGGATCACTTGGTTGGTTTCGCAGGGGATACTGGGGTAATTCGCTCGAGACCCCGAGCGGGTCGGAAAGGATTTTTTTCCTTTTTAACTGCTCGGGGACTGCTAGCCCCGTCGCACCAGCGGTGCGAAGATCTGGGAGGTGCCTCCTTTTGTATATTTACTCAATTCTGATGTATACACCTGTTGATTGCCTTTTTCATGCTTTCATGCTTTCATTCTCCTACCCCTCCCCCACTTGCTAGAGACATACCAGTATTGCTATTGCTCAATGCAGGGGTAAGGACAAAGGGAGCAAAGAGATCTGATCAGAGAGATTTATCAAATGATCAGATGGCACCTGGGCAATCGGTAGGGCATTATTCGGAAGGTAATCGGACCCCCGTGAAGACCACTAATATTCACAAACCATTTCGTTCAGGGTGGGGGCGGGGCGGGTATTGCTGGATAATCTGTCATAAACACAGCGTAAAGATATTGTGATTCTCCAGTGAGAGTGCAGTACACTACATGAGAGCATTAATTGCTGTATCCTGGAAAACTCCAGTCTCATCTTTTTACACTAACTTATGTTTTACCTTTCCCTATATCATTGCCACTGGTAGCTTTCTATGACTGCGACTGTCAGCCGATCCAAAACAATCCCCGTTCGAGGACAGTACCCAAGAGGCAAAAGGCGTTAATTGTAGTTGAAGAGAATGTGTTTGTCTTGCGCCTACTCGTAGAGCGGTGGGCAGCGAGGAAGATAGTCTATGGGACAGCATGGTTGTAGAAAAATCAGGAGTGCCCTAGAGGAGAGAAAAGTCAAAGTCCCGGGTTCTATTAATAATTATTCATCCGATTACATTCCCTAAATACTACGAGTAGTAAAATAGATTATACGAAGATTTTTCCGTTATTCAACAGATACAAATAGTAAGACTACCATTCCGGCATCTCCATGAAGACCCAAGGAGGTGGGATGGTGGCATCTATCTCCCCCATTTGCCTATTTGCGTGTTCTTACATCTTGTACTCGAGTACAGTTCAGTACCCCGCCCCTCCGCTCCGAATCTTGCTTCCATGAAGCATTTTTTTCACTATGTCCTATCTCCCCAAAGCCAGACATTAGAATCAAATTGTAAGCCAATCAGCCCGGTATCTACCGGTAGGCCCCTCCCCATGTGTCCGCGCAGGACGAGATAGAAGGAGGGGGAAAAAAGGAATCAGGCCCCATGAACAACGCCACGAGTTCTATGGGAAAGGGCACCGGTAAGGGATTCAGAATTAGCCTCCGCTCTGTCTCAGGGGCATATACGGGTATCTTATGGTCACTCCCTGATGAATTACTTGATGAGCTCACTGCATTTTTTCCACAAAGTGAGCTGGTTTTTTATGTCGTACTATTCCACCAATGGTGCGGCAGTGGTAATAAACCAATTTAATGTCTCCAATTCTACTGTTTATTGTGAGTTCTGGGGGTTCGGCAAATCCCGGCTCGAGGACCAAGCCTTGTGGCCAGGGGCACCATCGCTGTGCTGTAGCAGAGACAAATCACTTTCTTCACCAAATCAATTATCCTACAATCACAACCTCACCCTCAATATTCTCCCCAACCCTTCACACAATCATCCGAGAAGATTCTCAAAATCAAAAATTACGAAGTCACAGAGATATCTTGATGAGCCCAGCCGTCCGCCCCCACTAATCCAATCCAAAACCAGCCAAAGGAGAAAAAATGACCCCCCGGACAACACACTAGCACCCCAACCATCCATCGATCGGTCCAACCCAAGCCTATCTTACAGAACCACTAACACCCCCAAACCCTCCTCAAAATCTTCTCATCAACCTCGTCAAAGATACCTTCCCTTATTCTCCAAACACCGACCAAACTCCCAACACCTACGCTCCCGCAACACCCCCGCCAAATTCCGAATCAACAATCAACACTCGCACAACGCCAGCCTAGCGAAGAGCAATACGACAAACTCACCGCCCCCTTTGACAAACTCGTTAAATTCCTCCCTGGAGCTGAGCTCACGCGCCCGACCGGCGACTAATTCCACAAGGGCCTCTCTCAATTCTGTTTCGTCACTGCGTGCGATGAACACTTCGCGGGCGAACTCGATGACGAGGGATGGGAGTTTTTCGAGCGGTGTCTCGGCGAATTGCGTGCGGAGCTTGTGCAGTGCGAGGGTTGACAGGGTGGGGATTTGCACGGTCGGGAGGCTGGCGAAGCGGTAGACGGCGAGGTTTATGTGGAGGAGGTGGAGGTGGTGGGGTTCCTGGGGCGCGGCGGGGGTTTTCGGAGGGAGCTGAGAGGAGAGGCTCGATGAGCGGGAGGTCTTTGGCGAGAGGACTGGGGAGTAAGATGGGAAAGTAGTGCCCGAAGGCGTCGGTGGTGGAGAAGGCAGTAGCCCGTTCGGCAATTTGAGTTTACCACTGCCCTCGCTGCTATGATTATGGTCATCTATTTTGACGGTCTTTTTTTCCGGGGTCTTCTGTTCGGGAAAGTATTCTGACGTATAGGTCGATGTGTTGTCCGCTTTCTCAAAAACTGGCGCGGGCTTACCCCACACGCCAATCGCGCCCGCCATAGCGGCGTACATGAGCGGGGAGCGGGGGAGATGTGCCGCTGGCCGAGTGGAATGCAGCAATGGTTGATCATCCACTTCCTCCTCTTCTCCCGGCTCAGCGGGGAGCACGTAATCCCCCGTATACAAAAATTCTAGCGCATGATCGAGAGTGGGAACGCTCACGCTCGATGGGTCGAGGAGGACATACGAGTCGCGGGGCTTGCGCGATTGCAGGAGGGAAGTATATTTTGCTAGGAGCGGGCGGTGAACGGAGTACGTGAGGTCCTCCTCCCCGGAGTCGCTGGTGGGGAGAATAAGCCGGATTGTCGGGGCCGTTAGGAAACTGCCAAATAATGTCAGTGTGCGCTTCCGCTGTTCTGTACGGTCAAGCGCTATAATTTACGCAACCTGGGAGCGGGACATATTATGCAGATGCAAAACATCGCAGCAGAACAATGCAGGGCAAGGCACTATACGTACCTAGCTATAGTAGAACCAGCCATAATGATATTCAATACTCGTACACTCTTTTCTTTCTCTGTTTTTTCCCACCGCGCCGTAGTTATCACCGCAATTAAATAAACTCACTTCCAATAAATCCCTAGAGGGTGGACCGAGCCTTTATGAAGAACCCCCCCTCCTTACCCGGTGAATAAAAAAAAACAAAAGGGGGAAAAAAATAAAAATCCGCCCTAGCCCACACAATTGTTTCTCCTCCTCACACTTTTCGTTCCCGCCCCGATCACGTCAATTCACGTGCCCTGACACTACACCCAAAACACTAGCAACGTTTTCACTAGCCCTACGCATAAAACAGATGAGAGGGAAACCCCGCGCTGCGGTAACACAAAGAGAAGTATCGGGTGGGGGTTGGAGGGAGGGGAAGATGAGAGCTGAACCTCAACAAAGGTATCATTTTGCTTTTGTTTGTCGGGGAACCGGGGGAACCGAGGGAGAAAGCGCCTGTGAGATACCATCTCTGTATCAGTCAGATTGTCAAGATCGGTAGGGCACAAGGGTGTTCTGGAACCGGGGTATGAGTGAGCGCGATTGTTGGGGAATTACTGGGATTTTCTCGACCCTCTGAATTGTAGTATTTGGTAGAGGCAGCATTGAATTTGGGGGATCTTAATAGGAGGAGGTACGGGAACGTGAGGCGGGGGAAAGCACCAAACAATTCCCCACTCTTCAGGGATCTAAGACCCTTCCCTTCAGGCACTCGTGTTGAATTTGATCACGCAATGTGGGGTGTCACGTGTGTCATGCGGCACAATCTTTGCCACGGTTCGTGAGATGCATTGAGTGTGGCTTGATTGTTGAAGGGTGGAAAGGGGGGAACGAGGGATCGGCAGTCGTAATGCCGGTAGCCATTCTCTCTATTCAATTTCATAAAGATCAGGCTCACCATTTGCTTTTATTTATATATTGGGTTCATGAATAGTTTATCATAGAAGCTGTAATATGTACGGCAAGGCAAGTGTACCATTGGTGCCGTTAGATGTTTTAGGAATGGGTAAACGTTCACTATACCATGAAAATGGGTGAAACGTTGCGGCATACCATGATCGAATGGCGTCCGGTCTTTTGTGGAAAAAAGGCCACCATTGCTCAGCGAAAACAGCCACCATTGCTCGGCGAAAAAAAGACACTGTTGAGCTAGCTGTGACTTGGGTTTTTTTTCGCCGTGCACAGATATCAGATAGGATCGTACCCCCTATTTAATCCATCATTCCTCCCCTCCGAATAATTCTTCCTTCATACCACCTATTACTTTATTCCTTCACTTTTTGGTACCACGGAAAGCATTGAACTGTAGTTCTTGCTTTGAATTGCAAAGAACAGAATTGTAACTCATTCTTTCAATTCCATCATATACACAAAAATGAATTATCTCAAAGCCTTGATGCACACTCCAGCTGGACATCTTAAGGCTTCCCTCTAGATTGCAAAGAAAGAAAAAAAGACTTTCAAATTACCAGAACCTTTCTTAGCCAATATCTTGCTGCTCAACTTTACATCTTCTGTGTATCGCCGAAATGAACAAGGCACAATGGCCTTATGTAATTACAAACTTCAAACACGATTATTCTCATAGTTGAAGCTATTAGCAAAAATGAAACAAGAAGCAGAGGCGGCACGAGGGAAAGGAGAGTCCACATTTAGACATGTATTTGGAAACAATTGTGAGTTGTTTATCAATAATATAATATTTAATTTACTAATTACAAATAGGCAACACAATAGAACTGTTTTTCAAGATTAACTACCATAGAAAATGGACTTCTCAAACCTCCTACAGAGCTACACTTGAGGACATTCAAGCTTTGACTTCAATTTTGAGCAATTAGATGTTGGGGGAAAAGGATTTTATGTGGTCTTGGATAAAAAGTAAGAAAGGATTTTTGTGATGTTTGGTACTGGGCTCAAGTTGATTTACAGGGATAAGATTGGAGATTATGTGGAGAAGACAATATGTGGAATATTGAGGAATACACATCAGTTAATCCACCAGAAATTCCCAAGGACACAGTATAAAGACTCTCAGGAATGGCTTCTTTCGAATCTGGACCTCTATTGGCCACCTTGAGCAAGGGCTGGAGTCTATCAATAGGGAATTTGGATGGAGCAGGGGCATTCCAACTCGAGAAGTGTTACTACTAGGTATACTGATATGAAAGGTCATATTAAGAAAGCAATTTTGCGTTTATTTGGTGTCATGAGTACTATAATAAGGGCTCAGCCAATGTTATTAGCTGCCATTGATATAGAGTGTCTGAGTGAATACTAGAAAAGTGTTTGAATGCCAGGAAATCTTTTGAGACTAATGAGCAGGAATGTTTATCACTTCGGGCATGTTTAGTAAATGTGTTTACTGAACTGCATGTGGATAGTGAAGATGTGAAAAATAGTTGGATATCAATGTGTCCATTAGGTAAGTTTGAAGATAGGGATTTTTGTATTACTGAGCTGAAGTGCAGGTTTGTTCATAAGGTAGGATCTATTAGCTTTCTGAAAAGTGAGCAGTATGAGCAATTTACTTTGAGATAGAGGGGACATCGGTACTGTTTAGTGGCTACATGTCACAAATCGTGACTAAGCAAGGCAGATTTCACATGACTAATAGTTATTAGTCATAAGGTATGTTTCTATGACTCACGATTGTGAGTCATAATTATGTTTCACGCTATGCAGTCGTTTGACTCA
>Ga0307509_10005044_pt1 | contig 18593 bp, 18 predicted proteins | sample 10_EM_MG_FD_202245 | JGI IMG/M metagenome (GOLD analysis project Ga0307509, IMG submission 202245) | Populus trichocarpa ectomycorrhiza microbial communities from riparian zone in the Pacific Northwest, United States - 10_EM | ecosystem: Host-associated > Plants > Roots > Unclassified | place...
TTATGTCATTTGTCGATAAGCTTCGGCAAGGAGAGCGTGCGGATATGAAGGAGGGAACAGAGGCATTTGGTTTTAGTCAGCCCTTGTTACAAAAAGGTATGCTCCATGACGTTAGCAACCCCGCTTAAGCGATTAATTTGTGGTACAGGAAGGGAAGGCGTCTTCCTAAGAGACAGGGTACCCGGAACCTTCCTTTCTCGCCTAACCACCTCCCCCCACCCCTTCACAAACTGGAGTCTAGTCTAACCTACTACCGTATCATATCAATCCCTATCTATCTTCCTTCCTTCCTTCCTTCAACCAATAGCTAAAACCATCCCTTTTTATCAGTCGTCTCACATCCTCAAGCCGAAGAATGTCCTTTTCTCGGGCATTGTCTATCCGTCCCCATTCAATGATGTTGACCTCCCCTTTCAGGCCGGTCTATCGCCCTCAACTCCACGCTTACGCTAAATATCATCCTTTTAGAGTAAGTGTTTATGTCAACTGTTGTCTATAGGTACTAATTATGTGGCGGAATAGAAGTATTCAACCAAGGGTACTACTACGACCAAAGGATGCGATGGATATAGCAGGTCTAGTTGCCCGACAGTCACAAATACGGTTACTACGACCCAAGGATGCGATGGATATGGATCTAGCTGCTCGCCGGTCACAAATACCGTTACTAAGACCGACAGTAATGGCCGCACTTCGGGGGCAAAAGACGCGGCCAGGGCCGGTGGCGAGGTAATGTTTACAATGATACCCCTACTTTCTCACCAGACATAAGTTATTAATTCTCTAATGGTCACCTAGTCCTACGGATATTTCACCCTTCCCGGCCACGCTATCACAAAGCTCAAGGTTGAATTAAAGGAGGATTTAAGGAAAGGTTTGGAGAAAGAGTTCGCCACCACCAACGATAGTATTAGGAAACTTCATACTTGGATCAGATGGGTTGTTGGTCTAATTATTACTGGGGTGCGTTGTCATTAGATCCTCCTCCTGCATAGCCTAGGGCTGACCACTTCCTTAGCTTGGGTTGAAAATTATTTTTTATGACCATTACATAGAGGAAAGATTCGTAGGAAAAATCAAAGAATCTGAAGAAAGTGTTACCGCAAAGGTGAAAAATTCTATGTCCGTACTCAAGCATAAGTTGAAGGTTGAGAGCTAAGATAGGCTCTTGCGTGTTGCTGAGCTGGGCCCTGGAGGGCTTAATTGGGTGTTGGCTGCTTGTTTGTTTTGTGATAGTTGGCTGTTGCTTGTGCGGTTTTTGTTTTTGTAGTTGGTTGGCTTTGTTTCATTGTTTTAGGGAGGAGGAATTTCCTCTTCTGTTCTCAGAAGTGGTGTGCCTGAGATTAGATTGTCGTATACATGAAAACCCGTTAGAAAAAAATAATGACAACGTCTTGTGTCTGGTTACCAGAATTATTACAACGATACTCGAGTCGAGGGAACAGCAATAATGTACTCGACTGCATACCGAAAAATACCGCAAGAGGAAAAATTTGGTGAGTGTGGGAAACCTCTTACTCGAGTACACTTTTCAATTACCCAAGGGTCGGGTGGCTCTTTTTCCATTCAAATGACTTAAAAATGGCCTAGTACAGTGGCCATTCTGCTGCTTTCAACCATCACCCCCCCGGCTAACTCACCACATGAACTGAAGGCATCAAAATTCAGAAACCTATTATCACCTAAAGCGCGGATAGTTTACAGCTCGGATGGCACAAGTCTAGTCACCGAGCGCTGCTTCCCCGGAGGGCGTTTTTATGGTCTTAAGTGACTATGCTGACCCCTTTCTCACGGTTGGAATATATGCTTTATAGCGGATGAGAGTTCTAGTATATGTACTTATGGCCTACCCCCGCTTCTAATTTCCTGCTTCCTAAAACTAACAGTGCCTTAATAGATAATGGATATCCTGGTGCGAACCTCACAAGCGGCATTTATACAGCAGTCGTTAGGCAAAACAAGGGAATGGATGGAGGTCGACGACGCAAGCATTCCAGGATTATTTTCACTTACGAAACGCGGCGAGCGTCGCTCCGGCGGGCGATTGGAGAGACTCGAAGATCACTGGTATATTTCCCTGTACAGGGAGGACATCTGTTGGTTTATGGTCGACACCAGGCAGATCCAAATCCCACATGCTATTAGCTTAAACACCAGGTTGGTGGGATCTGATTTTCATCCTAACTTCACAGATCGGCGAATCAGGCCCTTTCTTATTTCCGATAAATAAAGATATCAAATTTATCTGCCAACACCACTCTCCCGCTAAGACCTTCCTGCAGTGGTGGAATTCATTCCCAGCGGGAAGTGCCAGAAGATAGTCTTTCAGGTATCTCCCTTTCCCAAAGCCCCACTGCAGCTTCCACCACCACATCGCAACATGTCTCCTAGTGCGGTGCTGGGATCTCGACCTCGGCCGGCATCCCGGACTTCTGAAAACCAGGCACAGGAATCCACTCCAACCTCCAAACTATAAACCTCCTGCACCCGGAGGCCGCCTCCAGCAGAAGCTTCTTCTGCACCAACCCACAACCTTTCTACACTCTTGAGCGATTCCAGCACCCTGGCTAATTCTCCCCAACAGTCGTGCACGCCTTGGTTTCTCTAGCGACAAAGAAGAACTTGCTGCCAGAACATAGACACGCTTAAACGACCAGCAGGAGTTCCGCTGCAGAGGCCCGTCGAAGCCCCCACTCGTTCATGGGGCACCGGCGATATCCCATCTCAAAAATCGAGATCCACTCAACTCCCGGTCGGCAAAAGGCGTGCGAGTAACGGTGGGGGTGATGACGGTGAGGGTGATGACGGTGAGGTTGGTGACGGTAAAGGCAAGAAGAGAGAGAAAAGGGGGAAAGCACAAGGTTGCGATGACCACCCGCCATCTGGTTCGGAGGCTGAAGATCTTCTTTGTCCTTTCAATCTCGGGGATCCTGTTAGCTTCAACAAGCAGTCCTGCACCACCCAGAAGAAAACTCTCAATGATCAGAAGTATGTTTTCTACCGTTTGATGTGGTCAATTGTTTGATACTAATTTTCAGCAACTAACATTATAGAATACATCTTCGGAGGGTGCATTTCCCTCATCTTGGCTGCCCTTTTTTGGGGGTGCTAATTGCTGCGGGTGATAAATAGCGTAACTGTCAAACGGTCGAACTAGAACTAGGGCTAAACTAAAGGGTAGGTATAATCGGAAACTTCATTCCATCACCACAAAACAAAACTACCAGTAACTAACTTTTCCGATTTTCGAATTTTTGCTCGCGAAGTGGGTCGATGCTGCTAAAAAACAATGAAAAACAAACAAAAAAACATATGATATTATACTTTGCGCTTCTTTTGCTTACCTTGTCCATATCAGAAAGCCTCAGAGTAGTGTTCGAATAATACGGTACGTTACCGTACCTTACAGGATCGATACCATACGGTAAATTACCGTAAATTACATTAAGTGGATAAAATACCGGAAAACGGCCTCTCTCACCTTAAATTCTGATGTTAGGTAATCTTGTCTTCCCTCTTATGTGTTTACGTCAAGTTGAAGTAATCTAACCTACAAAATATTGGCTAGGCTAGGCATTCTTGGCAATGACATGAGAATCCAAGGTGAAGCTTCATGACGGTCGGCAAACGGCGTCTGGTAAGTTTACGGTATAGTACGTTACCGTACCTTACCGTTCGAACCCTACCTCAGAGCGAGTGACCGATCATGCAGCGGTACATGAGTCTACAGTGTGCTCGGGTATAAAAATAATAATACCATCTCAATCATTCTATCGCCTGCCACACCTATTGATCTCTCCTTCATGCATAATACGATTTACCTTCATACCTCCGTAATATCAATAAAAGAAAGACATGAACATAAACTCTTCCATCTATCCTATAGTGCAAGAATGTATAAGTGTCAACCTCATCTAGAGGGGTTTTTGAAGGAACATCACACACTAAATACTGGTTTCAAGCATATAAAAAAACATAGAAATATAGATAAGCTGAAGGAGAATAACGGTATGTTTTTTTTATTCCATCAAAGCAAGTTGAAGGGCTGGCATCCTCCATTTAAAAGTCCAAGATTCTGGTGTAAAATTCCGAGTCTTGGCATTATGATGCGGCATTAAAAGATGACTAATCACAATATCATAAGCTTTAACAAATTACATATCATAATATATAGGGTAGAAGAAGCTCACAATACTAACTAAATATATTAAACAAATTCAAAATGGTTTCAATCAAGGAGCTAATATAGTAAGACACATCATCAAACACTGATAGTCTTATATTAAATAAAGATAGTAGAGTTTCTTATAAATGCATGCATACTAGTTCACAATCTGTCACTGATACTGGCTGGCTTGGTAATTTCTTGCATAGCCACTGTTGCATATCACTGTGCCACATGGTTGACACTCTTCCATTCTCGAACCCATACCGTCAAGAACAAATGAAATTTCTAAAGTTATTATCCCGTATTGTCCCTCATCTCTCCTCTTTCTTTATCTCTGACAACTATCCGCTTCCGTCAACTCTGACACTGGTTTCACTTCGGTGATAAATACGAAATCATGCGGCATCAGAAGGCTGCCAATCCGGGGAGGTTAGGGAACCGGTTCCAGATCCCCAGTTCCGGCGGAAGTCTGAAGCCCTGAAAACCAGGAAACTAACCCGGGACCTGATATCTGTTTTAGGGATGAACTATCGTACTCGAGTAGATGAGCCCATCGCTGGCATTGCCGGAGCATGTGGTTTCCTGAAGGATAATAATAATGAAGAGGACGACGAAGAAAAAGATGAGGACTGTAAGGGCAGTAACAGGTGTCTAGGGTATCAGGGTGAGTATGCTACTGAGGTATAGCATCTCTTTTTTACGCACCCAGCATCTAACCTTTGCAGGAAACCGCGGTCCAGTGGCCGCCAACCAGAACATTGTCAACAATGAAGCCGCAACGGTTCTTGGCATTCGCGAGCATACCCCGGCGGATGGAAACCATTGGATTCTTTCTGAATCCAACTGTATTCCGGGTAAATTAACCGAAGGGGAAGTCCCCCCCCCGCGCCCCCGATCAGTCCTCTATCCCCGGCTATGAGCACCCCCCTCCCCCCTTCAAGCCTCCCGGGCGATATTCTATGGGAGGCCCCCGAAGACTATATATCGCGGCAAGTTTTAACAGTTTCCATACTAAATATCTCCAAGGTCTGAGGGCTCAATACGGAACGCCACGGAGGACTGTTGAGGGGATGAATTTTGTTCTACAGGGTGTAGACAGGTTTTTGTAGCAAGGTTAGGCGCTTGGTAGACGAGTCACTGCGAAGCAGTACCCCGTAAGAACTCGAATAATTGAACCTCACGCTACGACGTTGGAGTTGCCTTTGCTGGTAAGGTCTGGCACTTTTTTCTTTTTTTTCTGTCTTAAGCTTGGCCTTGGGGGATCAGTTTTCGCCGCGCTCTCGTCCTCCTATCCAAGAGAGGGAATTTAGGACGTCTTGGCGCGAGGTTCAATCATTCGAGTCCTTAGGAGTGATCTACAGTATAATGTGGCAGGGAGTGTGCTTGCCAGCGGCCGGTCCGGGAGGGGAGTTGGAAGAGAAGGGGGGAGGGGGGGGGTATATAGGAAGCGCGGTACGGGAGGGGTTGGGAGGGCGGTTAGGATTGAATAATAGCCGGGGAGGGGCTCATTGCTAAGGAAATAATTGGTATGACACTACAGGCACTATAATATCTAAGGAGAGGCGGTATTCGCCATCCTGGGACTGTTTTTTTATTGGCGGGGAGTAGGTCCCCAGATTTCCAGGTCTTGGTCGCATTTAAGCGGGTGTGGTATCCTCGCAATGCTAAGCTGGACCGCTGGTTTTGTAATATATGGCGGGGGTGGCCATTACCCTAATCTCCGATAGCAGTTCTTGGTGCAGAGATATAACCTAGCCAGCTGGGATTTGGAATTTTTTTTTGAAACGTCTCCCGGAGGTTATCTAGAGTTTGCCTTTTGGGAATTGTGAATCATGGATCCGCGGAGAGGAAAGGGGAGATATAGGTTTCATAGTATGATATCAGAAAGGACGTAATGATAGACTGATTGAAAAATTTAGATGGTTTTTAGGGGCGTAATTTTGCATTAGTTAGCCTCAATTTGCCTCAAGTGGTTAGGCGAGGAAGGCTCCGGGTGCTTTTTATTTCAGAAGCACGTGGGAGTCATAGGCTAACAAACCCGCCTGTGATCATGATGTCGGATATAAACGGCCTCATGCAATCGAAAACTGCAATAATTAGACCTTGTGCCAACTTCAAGATGTCCAAAATTCCCTCTCTTAGATAAGGGTATGGTGGCAAGTTCACATTGAAAAGGCGATCCAGTATAGGCGCCCCTATGAAAAAAATACTAAATCTGCCAGTCCTGACCAGGGCGAGCAAATCCAACGCCCTATGATGGGTGCTCAATTAGGGCCCATTTATGTACGAGCGGTAAGCTATCGTAGAAGCTCGGAACGGTGTCATCCGCTAAGTGGGCTTGACTAACCTCAATGCCGCCGCCTAGGAATCGAGAGCATCAGGTGAAAGATTGGATAGCGCAGGGGCAATTATCATAAAATTTGCGTGCGGGAGTTGCCTTTTCGTATTAGACTTTATCGGTTTATAGGGTGTTTATATCTGACATCATGAGTGATCACTCGGGTTTGTTAGCCTGTGACTGCCACGTGCTTCGGAAATAAAGGGCACCCGGAGCCTTCCTTCCTCGCCTAACTCCACAACCTGTAGTCTGGTCTGGCCTACTACCGTATCGTATCAATCCCTATCTATCTTCCTTCCTTCCTTCCTTCCTTCCTTCAACCAATAGCTAAAACTATCCTTTTTTATCAATCATCTCACATCCTCAAGCCGAAGAATGTCGTCTTCTCGGGCATTGTCTGTCCGCCCCCGTTCGATGTTGGCCTCCCCTTTCCAGCCGGTCTATCGCCCTCAACTCCACACTTATGCTAAATATCATCCTTTTAGAGTAAGTGTTTATGTCAACTATTGTCAATAAGTACTAATTATGTGGCGGAATAGAAGTATTCAACCGAGGGTAATGGCGGCACTTCGGGGGCAGAAGACAGGCCCAGGGCCAGTGGCGAGGTAATGTTTACAATAATACCCCTACTTTCTCACGTCACGTAAGTTATTAATTCTCTAATGGCCACCTAGTCCTACGAACCTTTCCCCCTCCCCGGCCATGCTGTTGCGAAGCTCAAGGCCGAATTAAAGGAGGATTTAAGGAAAGGTTTGGAGAAAGAGTTCGCCACCACCAATCATAGTATTAGGAAACTTCATACTTGGATCAGATGGGTCGTTGGCCTAACTATTACTGGGGTGCGTTGTCATTGAATCCTCCTCCTGCATAACTTAGGGCTAACCACTTCCTTAGCTTGGGTTGAAAATCATTTTTTATGACCATTACATAGAGGAAAGATTCGTAGGAAAAATCAAAGAATCTGAAGAAAGTGTCACCGCAATGGTTGAAAATTCTTTGTCCGAACTCAAGGGTGAGTTGAGTGTCAAGAGCTAAGGTAGGCTCTTGCGTGTTCCTGACCAGGGCCCTGGAGGGGCCTAATTGGCTGCTGGCTGCTGGCTTGTTTTGTGATAGTTGGCTGTTGCTTGTGCGGTCTTTTTTTGTTGTAATTTGTTGGCTTTGTTTCATTTTTTTACAGAGGAGAAATGTCCTCTCCTGTTCTCGGCGGTGGTACCTGAGATTAGATAAATTTGATGTCCTTATCTGAAATAAGAAAGGACCTGATTCGAAAATCTGTGAAGTTCGGATGAAAATCAGACTCCGCCAGCCTGGCATTTAAACTAATTGTATTTGGGACTTGGAACTTCCTAGTGTCGACCATTAGCCAATAGTTGTCCTCTCTACAGTCGCTTCCGCAAAGTTCTCATATGGCCGCAAGTATAACCGGCGGTGTCTTGGCACCAAGGATGTACCGCATCTCATGATTTTAGGCCACAATTATTCTAAAACTCGCTATCTTGCTGTAACCCATACCAAGATCTGCTAGCAGGGCGATATCGTGTTTTTTATCGTACCGTGGTCTTGCAGACTGACTTATTTGGATGATGTGGAGGCGCCATGATCGTTGCTGTGTTTTAGAATAATTGTGGCCTAAAATCATGAGATGTGGTACATCCTTGGTGCCAAGACACCGCCGGTTATACTTGCGGCCATACGAGAACTTTGCGGAAGCGACTGTACATAGTGAAATATACCCGTAATCTTCGAGTCTCTTCAATTGCATGACCAAGTGACCCTTACCGTATTCCGCCAGTGAAACTAATCCTGAAATGCTTGTGTTGTTGACCTCCATTCGTTCCCCTGTTTTGCCTAACGACTACTGTATAGATACCACTTGTGAGGTTTATTTTTTTCTAATAGGTGCTTTATATATATCACAATCTGGCAACACGCCTCCAGAAATACTCTTCCATCAAGACCTTTCTGCAGTGGTGGAATTCATTCCCAGCAGGGAGTGTCAGAAGGTAGTCTTTCTGGTATCTCCCTTTCCTAAAGCCCCGCTGCAGCTTCCACCACCACAAGGTAAAAAATGTCTCCTAATCTGGTGCCGGAATCTCTATCTCCGCTGGCATCTCAGAGTTCTGCAAACCAGGGACAGGAATCCACTCCAACCTCCAAACTATAAGCGCCCTGCACCCGGAGGCTGCCTCCAGCATAAGCTTCTTCTGTACCAACCCACAACTTTTCTACACTGATGTGAAATTCCTGCACCCAGGCTAATTGTCCCCAATGGTCGTGCATGCCTTGGTATCACTAACAGCAAAGAACTTGCTGCCAGAAGATAGACAGGCTTAAACGACTAGTAGGAGTTCCACTGCAGAGGCCCGTCGAAGCCCACCCTTATTCATCGAGTTGTGGTGCGTCGATTATCATACCACACACCCGGCTGATATGACAAACCACATTCTCACCACAAGCTTTCCATATTGTAAGCCTTGTACCGCCTTGGTGTACCAGATATTATATTCTTTGGGCAGAGCTTGTGGAGGGAGTTTCTTATAGTACTTAGAATGGTCAGGGGGGTGGACTTGGTAGTTGTTGTGTGGAGCTTATGGAGTGTTTATCCTTTTGTAGCGCTTCCGGGACAAGGGAAAGAGTGGCTACCAAGGGTTCAATTTATTATGAGCAGGCAGGGGGCATTGGTGGGTGGGCGGGTGATGTGCTTTTACTGGGCGTGTGTGATGAGGCAGTGAGAAAGCTGGCGAAGGAGTTGGAGTGGATGCAGGGGGTGGAAGAGGTGTGGTGGTTGGTCAGAGGTGAGAGGGATAAGAGGGCTGAGGCGGCAGCTGAGGGCAGCCAAGATGCCGAACTGGCAGAAAGCATAAATGCGAAGGCTAGACGCCTAATAGAAGACATTCAGCATGCCATATTTGTCGTTAATGGTAGGAAGGAAAGCCTGATGAAGGACCTCTCCATTCAAGAGACACTGATAAATGGTCCGGGCTGACCTTCACTGCGAGAACGGTGGAGTCTGCCAGGTTGACTAGAAGAAGCCCAGAGGTTTCTCGGCTGACCAACCTGTTAGAAACTGTCGATGCTGCTCGCCATGCTCGAAGGGTTGGAGTGCACATCATTAGTCCTTCGATCCTTGTCAGTTTGTCTGTTCATGGATTCATTCCTTTGTTCGTTCGCGTAAAGGTTTCGGAGATGGAGATGCGCTTTAGGTCAAACCATTTCCTCGCACGGAATAACTTATCTATGCGAGGAAATGGGTTGACCGACTCTCACAAAGGGTAGGGATTCTGGAGAGTTAAATTGACTCGGCAGGGGCTATGAATAAGTGGGAGCCCTTCCCAACGAGCCCTGTCTTTCCTTATGAAGTTTGTCTTTTTTTTTGCTAGCATGGGAGCGAGCGGAGGAAAGGGGTACTTATGTGGAGATGTGCAGTATTTAGTGGAAGTTAAGAGAATGCCTTGATCGTGATTGATATATACTCCTCTCTCTTCCGCTTAGTTAGTTTAGTTGATTGTGTTGAGTGAGAGGGGGAGCCGAGAGTGAGAGTGTTGAATGAGAGCAAACTTTCCCAATTTTACAAAGTTTCGTGTGGCATTTCATGGTTTCGCTATTTAGCGGTTCGTCACTTAGCCGTTTTGTTATCAGTGTTTTTTGTTGTCGTTTAACACAACCAACCAGTTCTTCTGAGGATAGGACTAACCTCAATAGTACAGCCTAGAAACCACAGCCGCGCAGGGGCAATTATCATAAAAGATGGGTGCATGGGGGTGAAGGACTGATGTTTGAATTTAGAGTTTTTATCTTTGCTCCTAGTTTTGGTTGCAGTATGCATGCGCTCTTATGAGGAGATGGATGCCCCGACCTAGGAGGGCTTCAGGTTCTGCCAGTTGGTCAGTCATACCTTTCGAGCAATATATATGATATGCTTTGCCTTTTCGTTTTAGACTTTTTCTATCCATAGGGTGCTATCATAATTGCCTAATGCTGTTTATATCTGACATCATGAGTGATCACTCGAGTTTGTTAGCCTGTGACTGCCACGTGCTTCAGAAATAAAAAGTACCCGGAACCTTCCTTCCTCGCCTAACCACCTCCCCCCACCCCTTCACAACCTGTAGTCTAGTCTAACCTACTACCGTATCATATCAATCCCCCCCATCCTCCCTCCTTCCTTCCTTCAACCAATAGCTAGAACCATCCTATTTTATCAATCATCTCATATCCTCAAGCCAAAGAATGTCATTTTCTCGCGCATTGTCTGTCTGCCCCCGTTCGATGATGTTGGCGTCCCCTTTCCAGCCGGTCTATCGCCCTCAACTCCACGCTTACGCTAAATATCATCCTTTTAGAGTAAGTGTTTATGTCAACTGTTGTCTATAGGTACTAATTATGTGGCGGAATAGAAGTATTCAACCGAGGGTAACGGTGGCACTTCGGAGTTGGATGACTTGACTCCGGCCGGTGACGAGGTAATGTTTGCAATGATGCCTCTACTTGTGGTGAGCAGAATAATCCACTTGCCAAAATGTATCTCTGACAGAAAGTGTGCTGGGGTTGTGACAAACTTTCTGTGAGAGATACATCTTGGCAACTGGAATATTTTGCTCACTATACCCAAGTTATTAATTCTCTAATGGTCATCTAGTCTGACAAAGCCTTCCCCTTCCCTGACCCCGCCATCAGCCAGCTCAAGGCCGAATTAAAGGAGGAGTTAAGGATTGGTTTGGAGAAAGGGTTTGCCCCCACTAATGACGGGATTAGCGATCTTCGTGCTTGGATCAAGTGGGTCGTCGGCACAGTTATCACAGGGGTGCGTTGTCATTGGATCCTACTTCTGCATAGCCTAGGGCTAACTAACCACTTGCTTAGCTTGGGTTGAAAATTATTTTTTACGACCATTACACCGAGGAAAGATTGGAAGGAAAAATCAAAGAATCCGAAGAAAGGGTCACCACAATGGTGGGAAATTCTATGTCTATACTCAAGCTTGAGTTGAAGGTTGAGGGCCAAGATAGGCTCTTGCGTGATCGTGAGAAGGGCCCTAGCGGGGCTTGATGGGCTGTTGCTGGCTAGTTTTACGATTGTGTTGCTCGTGCAGTTTTTTTTGTGGTAGTTGGTTAGCTATGTTTAATCTTTGTAGCTAAACACTCCCGGATTGATGTTGGCATGTGCACTCTAGTTTGAAATGCTTTATAGCTATACCGGTCCATTTTTTTTTGTAGTTGTGCCTATTGCCCAGCTGGTACCAACATGCTATGCCCAGGGACTGGTTTTAAAGAATTTTTCTTAATTCAGGTGTCGCTCTTCTATGGGTACCCCGTTTTTGATGGGCGATATTCGCCATCCTGGGGCTGTTTTTTTATTGGAGGGGGAGTAGGTCCCCAGATTTCCAGGTCTTGGTCGTTATTAAGGCGGCAAGTGTGGTATCTTCGCAATGCTAGGTTGGACCTCTGGTTTTGTAATGTGGCGGCGGCGGTGGCCATTATTCCAATCACTGATGGCAGTTCTTGGTGCAGAGATACAACCTAGCCAGCTGGAATTTGGAAATTTTGTTCGAAACGCCTCCCGGAGGTTACTAGCGTCTGCCTTTTGGGAATTGAGAATCATGGATCCGCAGGAGAGGAAAGGGGGATAGGTTTCATAGTATTAGAAAGGACGTAATTCTAGATGAACTGAACGTTTTAGATGGATCTTGGGGGCTTAATTTTGTATTAGCTAGCCTCAATTTGCCTCACTAGCCACACCAGTCCTAATCGCTAACAAAGATACGGTCACAGCAGTACCTCTTCTTACTTCCTACAAATACTCTCTGCGTCCCAATTCTCGTTTCCAACGCAAGGTTTGCACATAAAAAACTCCTCCGCATCCCACTTAGCCTTGACTCTAAGCAGCCTATCATAGTTCTCTCCCCAGAAAACCTCCTGCCAGCGCCTCTCGTTTAAATCCGCTTCGTTCATATAAGCACCCATATCCGGTTCCAACGCAGCAAGAATGGGAGTCTCGACATCCGTCATGTTCCGGGCGATAATGGCCTGCTCCGAGAAAGGAGTGCTTGTTTCCCACCCCCGGGCAAATACAAGATGGACGAGTGCCTTTCGCCAGGATGGGTTAATCGCTGAGTCAATACCTTTGTTCCTGGCCACTTGGCCACCTGCAACGATATGTCCGATGAATACTGTATTCTGGTTTGGCCCGAGGGTCTTGAAAACTTCGCATAATTTTGCTGGTCCATCAGCGGACTCGAGAAATTTGCGAGAGATAAGGCGAGAGGATAACAGGGAATTACCGGCGGTCACGTCGGTACCGGTTAGAGATATGTCTACTCCAACGCTGATGGGAAACGTGGGAAACTGGCCCCAGTCTACCTGTGAATTGGGGTATCCACGTGCTTTCTGGGTAAGCGGTGCAAAGAGGGCTTCGGTGGCGTTGGGGTTGGATTGGCCAGCGAAGAACGCGGCAATTATGATGCTGTTTGTTTCGTAGAATATCCAGTAGTATCCTGATCCGCCCGCATCGGAGAACTTTGGGAGGAAGCCATGGAAATCTGCTATGAATGAGTAGAATTGGTCCCTATCCGGGATTGTTGCATTCAAACTTGAGACTATCACCGTGTCGTCGGGGAAGGTGCGAATGGTAGCGGATGTCACCACCCCAAAAGTGCCACCACCACCACCTCGAAGAGCCCAGAAAAGATCCGAATTTTGACACTCATTGGCAGTTACATGTTTGCCCTAGTAGAATAGACGGTTAATCATTTATACAAAATAATGAGGCATTTATGGGGGGAACTTACATCTGCAGTAACAATCGTGAACTGGTAAGCGTTATCAGACCCCATCCCCTTCCACGGTCCCAAGGGTGAATGTCCGCCCCCTTGGATGTAGCCTCCAGCGGCGCCGACCGTATTGGCAAGCCCGATCACCGCGGCTTTCCCCTTATCCTTCAATGCCGAATATAGTGGCTTCAACTGTACCCCAGCACCAATAGTAACAGCCTCCTGGCCCTTCTTCCACTTGCAACCTTCTGGCGTAAAGTTCTCTGAGAACTCAATGCTGTCCATTAGGTGGACTACGCTGGTGAAAAGGGAGAATCAGGGAATATTTTTGATCTGTTGTGTGTCCAGATTTGCAGTGACCCCCTACCCGCTGAGCGTCCGAGGTAATCATGCCCGGTGTTTTTGATGACAAATCGAAGGTTCCTGTCACGAGCAAAATCGACAGCCGTTTGAATCTGTGTTGGGGAGGTCGCTGCAACGGCATATACCGGTATATTCCCTTGACCGCATGGGGAAGATCTGGGAGTATTGATGTAGCAGGTCTCATTTTTAACAGCTGACGTCTCAAAATTTACTTGTTGATATCCACCTTTACAGAAGAAACTGTTAGTGAGAGCAGGGCTCGTAGAGGACCCCAGAGGTACTTACCTGGGAAGCTTCCCCTCCAGACCGAGAGAGTATAGTTGGTTTTGGCGTCATCGCATGCTGCTTGATCAAATGTCGGATCATGGCAGGGCGATGCAACGGGTTTGACGGCAATCAGGGATCCGGAAACTGATGCGTTAAAAGAGGCCCATTCGGATGGTTTAGGCCAGCAAGAGTCAGTTGGAAGACATCGGCATCGAGAGTACTATTCGCCCCCCGAATCCGAATCGCTGGTCGCAAGACCAAGTGGAAAAAAAAGGATAGTAGAAAAGGCAATTGAGAAGATTAGGGACTTCATCGTGAGAAAGAATTCTATCTATTGAACCCTTGGGATTAGCCTGAATTGAACGACATCCAAGGGATCAGGTATTGCCTTTATATGTTCCAGAGAACTAAACCCTCTAACCACGGGGCTAACGTAAACCGATTTGGTCAAGAGAACGGCCAATGGCTATAAATTTCCCCGCCCTTTGTACCAGCAGACCATAAGGCATCCATATCCGCCCTTCCAGAATCTAAGCCATTATGTTCATCTTCGTGACGTCCGAAAGGTAGAGAACGGCAAAGATCTTGCCGTGGTTACACACTCTCGACATGGCGCAGCCTCGCCCGAAGTGCAGATCCCCGCACTTGCATCTTTCCTCTCCTCGAGCACAAAAGCCAGTTACGAGGTTTGCGGCTCACTGAATACGAGGTTGGTTGTGGAGGATTAAAGTAACCGGGGAAGCTGTACTCGAGTAAGATATCTTGCCAACATGCGTTCTCGGCGGCCGGCTTCCGTGACGGGGGTTGGCCCACGGGATACGGTATGTAGGTTGCCATGAGCGTACGATACCGGCAGCGCTTGAATGCTCAGGCACCACGGTTAGGCTCCTCAAGAGCTTTACCATGTTTTTCTCGTATAACTTTACTACCCCACTTTAGCTGATTCGCTGTCTGGTGGTGGATAGAAGAATGGCTACGGGGTTCACTGCACCGCAGAGTGCTGTTTGCAGCGTGATACGATGTGGATGAGGTCCAGTGCGCTCCGTTGGATAAAGATCATTCGTTACCTTTCGCTAAAGATGGAACCTGTATCGATATCCGGAAACAAGGATTCGCAAAAAAACATGGCAGAAAACATGGCAGAAAAACCCGTGCGTACCACAAACCCACCACTCGTATTCCCGGATACTTGTCGCCTGTGGCAAGCACTTTCATGATTCCTCGCGCTAAGAGGTTCGGTGTCGAGGGATTATAAATCTTAGGATAAGAGGCGCCGTATACACCGGAAAAAGGTATATACCCTTTAGCGGCAGCAGGTGTACTTTCTCTCTCAATTTAGCCACTTCTTTCTCCCTTCATTCCCCTCTTCTTTTCTGCTAATTTTTTTCACTGGCCGATTTTTCTTTTTTATTTTTCTTTTCTTTTTGTTCATTTTGATCTCGCCGTTTTTTGTGATTATATTCACTACTACTACTCCCTTCTGTCAATCGAATGTTTCTTGGGAGACGAAAGAAAGCCCCCCAACCTACTTGGAACGGGGAAGGTAGGCCGTTGGCTATGAGTAGTGGGCATGTACGGAATTATTCTTTACCTGTGGCATCTTTTGTGCCCTATCCGGAGTTGTCTCCTCGATTAGACGATTCTCGGGGGCCGAATCTTGGGAAAGAGAGGGAGGGCAGAAAAGAGGAAGAGGAAGAGGGAGAAGAGCGGGGAGGAGAGTATGGCGAGATTGTTCAGGAGGATCAGCCTGAGGAAGTACAGGAGGTACATGCAGGATATATTCTCTCTCCTGCGATGTCTGGGGCTCAATCATCTGCTGTCTGCTCAGGAACAGCTTGGATTTCTACTGCGGAGGAAGACTGTATAGAGGATGTTGTGCTTCGTCCGATGCCCCGGCTTGAGAAGGAACGTTGGTGTGAGGACTTCAGCCGATGCTGTCCCTCCGCTAGATGCTAGGCCATTTGCTCGATATAGTGCGTTCACCAATATACACTCCGCAACACCAACCCCGCTTCAACTCAATCTACGAAATCCAACCAGGCGGAGACCAATCTTGAGGTCGGCATCAGCGCGGGAAACTGAGCTGCGGTTGGCAGCCAGCTACCCATCTCAACCAACACTGCCCCTACAAGACACTGGTAATGATCCACCTCACAATAGCGCTCCCGGACCTTTGTCCATGCGTGATGGTGTTACGAATAAATATGTTGAGAGACCACCGACTCCTCCGGAATCGGATGGTGATAGTTTCTTCAATCCCAGACCAGCCCCGCGGCCCCCGCGTTTGGAGAACCATTTACAAGAGAATTCTTACTACATCTCTAGCCTTGGAGCTATCAATGATAGGAAGAATGGTCTCTGCAGGGCTTTCTCCACGACCTCTTCGTTAGGTGATGACTCTCAATTTAATCATGTTACGAAGCATCGTAGCGGCCGTATTAGGGATATTGTGGATGGGTTGCCTGTATATATACCTCCTACACCTGCATTGGAGGCGCTGGATTCGGTTCAAGGGGATGTGGTTGTGCTCGGTGGATATAGGGGATCTGTGCTGCGAGACTTGGCTACGAATAACCGGCGTGTGTGGATTCCCTTAAAGGTTGGGTTGAATTTGAGGAAAGTAGACCTGGAACTCGGATTAGATCCGGAAGATGAGGAAACAATGAAGGAGAGGATCGTTCCGGATGGGATGATAACTAACGTCGGACCTGTGGATGTCTCGAAGCGCCTGCTAAAGAGATTAAGATCAAGGGCAGGGGAGAATAATAGAGGTGTTCATGATTGGGGATATGATTGGAGGCTTTCACCGAAGCTACTATCAAAGAGACTTATCGAGTTTTTGGAGACTTTGCCATGCAATGCTGGAGCTCAACCTGGAGCGAGGAGGAACAAGGGGCAAGGTGCTTTGGTTATTGCTCACTCCTTTGGTGGACTTATCACTCGGCATGCCATCAACCAGAGGCCGGAACTATTCTCAGGGGTTATTTCCGCTGGAAGCCCCAGCACTTGCGTTAGTATTCTGGGGGCTTTCAAGAATGGGGATGAGGTGATGTTAAACTCTAAGGTTTTCTCTGCCCAGGTATGCGAAAAAAAACCTTGCTCCACTTTTTTTTTTTTATATACCGTCTGGGAATTCTCACCTAGGTGGCATGTTCTAGGCGAATTTTTCATTTTGGACGTCTTTTGTTTTCCTACCTGAAGATGGCCAATGCTTTATCGACAAGAACACAGGGAAACATCTTCCCTCGACTTTTGCAATGTAGATACCTGGACGAGACACTGCCTCTCACCATGTGTTGCCCCCTCCCAGCCGGTTACACTACCACAGAGTATTTATTCTTCGCCATCCATCCCCAGCCCCCTCCACCATCTTCAAGGGCGAGCTCGGGTCTATCCAGGGCACTTGTAGAGTCCCCGAGAGAGCGGCCCCCAGGACGAGCCGATTCAATCCTTTCAAGCTCCAGCACCTCCGGGAGCACCCTTAGAGGAAGAACTGACTCAAAAATCTCAGCCCCAGTGGGCATGCAAAAATGCGCACTCCCGCTCTCGAAGACAATCCACTACCTCGAGACTGTGCTCTCCGAAACACTCAAGTTCAAACGGGGACTAGACTACGACCCGGTGAAGGACTCCATGGGGTTATACCTGCCCATGACCGTGCTCTATTGCAAAACCATGGCGACCGTTCGCGGGGTATGGGTCGATGGAAAGGAGGGAATCCGGGAGTGTCCATTCGACGACTTGACTTTTGGAGCCGGTGATGGGGTCACGTTGGCTACGCAAGCCCAACTCCCGCCTGGATACAAGTGCACCAAGAGAGTTGCGGTGGATAGAGGCCATGCCAGCTTACTCACGGACCTGGAGGGAGTAGGGAGGTGCCTGGAAGCTATTATTCAAGCTCGTGGGTGGTGAGCAAGTACGGTACGGTATCGGTGCGGAAGAAGAAATAATAAATATGGCGGTGACTGCCGCACTGGAGAGGAGGCTTCTCAACTGTCGTATAGTACTCGCATAGTGATTGTATTACATTTTGCTGCCTTGGAGTCACGTGTGGGAGTTTTTTATTTTTATTCTTATTATCATTACAATATCTTTATTATTTTCATCGATTTGGTAGATCTCGTACGATGTATCTTCATCTGGTTGCTGTTTCGTGCAGGATTGTAGTCAATAGATGGCCCAGTACTAGTACGGTACTGTATAAATCCCCAAAGCTTTATCCTTATCCATTCGCCAGCAAAGAGATAAGCACCCCTTTCACTTGGAAATTTGTTCCTTGCCCGGTTCTGTAAAAGTGAAGTGATAGTACTGTATAATAGGTGGTATCGAGGATCATTGGTAACAAGAAGCTCACATAGTATGGAGCAGAACTGAAGTGTGGACATGTCTGTGGGAGTGTGCGGCGGGGGGCGAAATGGCCCCGAGGGATGGCTTTGGAGGGAAGTCGGTTGGTATTAGGCGTGGTGAGAGGAGTGGTGGTGAGTTGATCGAGAGTGGCCTGGATGGGTGGCTGGGTATGTAGGGACAAGTGTACGATCTTGACGACAAAAGTCGTTGGCACCCCCCCCATTTTACACCAAAAATGGCCGACTTTAAGCACTCACAATTCATCTCAAAGTAATATAGAATCAACAAAACCAATGCCATAGTGTTGGTAATTCCCTAGAATCTCTGCATAGAAATTATCA
>Ga0307509_10005045_pt1 | contig 18592 bp, 12 predicted proteins | sample 10_EM_MG_FD_202245 | JGI IMG/M metagenome (GOLD analysis project Ga0307509, IMG submission 202245) | Populus trichocarpa ectomycorrhiza microbial communities from riparian zone in the Pacific Northwest, United States - 10_EM | ecosystem: Host-associated > Plants > Roots > Unclassified | place...
GTGATAAGACTCATACCTCTAGAGTCCAATAACAACCCATAGTAATGCTACAAATCAAGGGGAGAAGGCCCGGGCTGGTTACTGAGGTATTTGTCTCGAAAGCACCCTGGCCTTCTGAGACTACCTAAGTACCACTAGGAAGACTACCCTACAACCCGTAGGCTAGAATAGACTCCTAGATGCCCGAGAGACCATATATGGGTGACCACCACTTTGGCGGTTACCCATACTCCCCTTATATATCCTGTGAACGACATTCAGTCGGATGGACGGTGACGACCTATACGGTGTTACAGCAGCTGCTCCAATGACCTCTTTTAACTAGCAAACGAGCAACTAGACAGCCGTCTGCCTATGACGCGCCGTCCCAACGCTGGGGCCAGAGGGGGGTGTTAGCTAAACCCGCCCAAGTTCGATAGTAGGTTCGGGACACCATTACACAGGCGTGGGGCCTCCCTGCACAGATGCGTGTGCTACCAAGAACATCTAAGAGCCCATAGAATGTGAGGCAATTGACCTCTAAGTTCTAGGATGACTTTGCTGGTGAAGGTAGGGTAACTTGGACTCCACAGTAGGGTAACTGGGGTCCATTGGCATAAAGGTCAAATTCCCAAGGTAGGGTAACTTTGCCTTCTTATACCTTTAACCGCTCCGGCAGTCCGCCCGTCAACACTAAATGTTGTCTCGGAGGTCTGTGTAACGTTCCCATAAATTCCTTGACTTGATGCGAACTTACTCCCGAAAGGTTACCCTGCCTTGTAGAGTACCCAAGGCTGCTCTACTATGTCCTAGGCCTCGTCCTAGGTTAACCAGCTATTTGTATACTTAAGTATACCAGACCATATGTAACAAACCAGCCTCCTATGAAGGTGTTCGTAACGGGAAACGACTATCTTACTATCATACGCTATCGACATAGCCTACGTAGTGTGCTTTGTCTTATCGTTATAGACTAACATCTTGTGTTCGTAGTAGGTATAATGATCGTAGGAAGTCCTATCGTATAGGAATAGAGTTCTTGCACATAAGCGAGGTAGTATAGAGATAAGGGTATTAGGTATCTCGAACATATTGTACCTATGGAAGGTCACTATCAATGGGCCTGGCCCGTGCCCCAGTATCTGAGTGGTGTATTACTTAGATGGTTGCGTGAAGAGCTCTAACTATTGTGACCAAGTCTCCTACTTATAGACTCTTCACGCCAACAACCCTAACCCTGGTGACTCATAACTTGAGTCACACGGTCTTATGACTCATAATGAGTCATATCCGAAATCCATCAGATGACTCCTATGAGTCACTGCGCAACATGCCGTAAACCAATCCTAAAACATAAAATATATCAGGTGCGCAAAGTGTGTCACCTGCGTGGAACTCGTGACTCATAATGTGAGTCACGCGCGAAAGTCATTACATCATTATGGCTCACAATCGTGAGTCATAGAAACATCAACCAATCATAACATAACGATGACACGCAAGTGCGAGTCATGTGAGAACTATGAGTCAACTGACTGCATAGCGTGAAACATAATTATGACTCACAATCGTGAGTCATAGAAACATACCTTATGACTAATAACTATTAGTCATGTGAAATCTGCCTTGCTTAGTCACGATTTGTGACACCATATCACCTCTGGTTACCACTTGGTATACCATTTGGGCTAAGGTGATAGTCATTGTAGCTACCTATCGTACGGTCGTTACAAAGGCTAAGCCTTCCGGTATGCCTAACATGAGCTCCCTCTCCCCTAGCTTTGACCTCGAATGCTTCTAAGATCTTCCTTCTATCCTTTTTCTAAAACAAATGAAATCCTTTTTTGAACTCAGGGAGGTAGGGTGAAAAACCTCATGTGTTTGCTTGTCCACACGAGGAAAACCTTTCTTCCTTATTCGACATCTGCTTTACTCGGCATACCTGGGTTTTCCTGATGAAAAGCTTCTACCAATTCCTGAGCGTTTTCCAAACTCTCAGGTGGCTCCCAGGTGTTCTCGTCCTCTGAACACCCTTTCTATTTAACAAAATATTTTAGTTCGCATATTCGTTTATTACGACCGCGAATCTTCCGTGTATAAGAGATTATTTCACTCTTTACAATCCGTTCCACTTCCCATTCGAGATCGCCATCCATCTCTTCTTGCTCTCGTGGAGGCTGTTCTCTTCCTTCTCGATTTGAGGCTCAATAGGGTTCCAACAGCGAAACATGAAAGGTTGGGTGGATCCTCCATCTAGGCGATATTGAAAGTTTGAAAGCCCGTTGTCCTTTTGCTTCTATGATTTTGAATGGTCCATAGAGCTTGGGACTCAATTTCTATGAGGGTCGTTTTGTACGAATATTCTTTCCATTTAGCATTACCAAATCACCTTCTTTATAGTCCGGCTGTTGTAATGCCTTTCAGTCGTACTATCTTTTCATTGCCTCTTGGGTATAATTTAGCGCTTCTACCGCTCGTTTGTGAATTGCCTTCATCCAGTGGCTTAACAACTCAGCCCCTGGGTTCTGAGCTTGTCGCTCTCTCATCCATTCTGTCTATGGATGGTAACCGTAATTCGTGAAGAAGGGTGACATTCCGTGTGCATTGGTTGGGGAATTGTTGTATGCGAATTCGGCTAAGGGTAACAGCTGATACCAATTGTTTTGATCGTAGTTGACGAAATATCTTAAGTAACCTTCCAGTACTTGGTTGGTTCGTTCCGTCTGACCGTCCATTTGGGGGTGGTATGCTGTCGAGATTTTTCTTTTAATCCCTAGGAACTTGCATAGGGATTCCCAAAATTCTCCTGAGAATTTTGCATCCATGTCGGATATGATTTCCGTGGGGAGACCGTGAAGTTTCCAAACTTCTCGTAGGAAAGTGTTAGTGACGTCCTTTGTGGTTGCATTTGTCGGGAGACCGATAAAGTGTGCCATCTTTGTGAATCGGTCGACTACTACCATGATTTGAGTGTAGCCTTGAGATTCCGGTAGTTGGGTAATGAAATCGGTTGAGATGGAGTTCCATGCTGCATATGGCGTTTCGAGAGGTTGAAGTAATCCCCATCGTGCATGTCGTGGAGACTTATTGTGTTGGCACTCATCACATGACCGAACCTAGTCATTTATCCATTCGGTGAGTCCTTTCCAATAAAAATCTCTCGTGATTATCTCTATCGTTTTTTCCATCTCAAAATGTCCTGCTACCTTCGAGTCGTGGCATCCTTTCGCAATCTTAGTTTTTAGCACATCGTTCGCAGGTATGTATAGCCAATTTTTGAAGTAGGGGAACCCGTCCTTTTTTTGCCAATTTGTAGGTAGTTCTTTGTTACGGGTTATTAGATCTTTTAGCGTCGCTTCTCTGCTTAACCATTCGAGATCATTTCTTGACGCTTCTCGGACCTTTTCCAAAAGTTCTAACTCGTACTCCTGTAGTAGAGCTTTGGATATCATAGCGCGTGAGACCATGACCTCTTCCTGGAGGTGCAATGGGTTTCGTCCGACATCGCCTTCGCTAAATAGTCTGTTTTCCCTGCTGTCAGCATATAGCTGACACATGATCGGCTGTACCTGTTCTACCACGATAGTTCGCTTAGGCGATAGGTCCGTGGTCCCAAATCCTTTGTTTCCCCGATCGGTTATCTTTAGGTTGTCCACTTCCATCATTGCTGATATGTCTATCCTTTTGATGATCATCTGTGCAATCCGGTCCCCTTCTTGAACCTGATAATTCTTTTTGCCATGATTCATCATAATGACTTTGACTTCTCCCGTATAGGCGGCATCTATTACTCCTCCGCTGATTCTTATACTTTCTTTGTATGCTAAGCCGCTTCGTGGAGCTATTCTAGCATAAGTCTCTTGTGGTATTCCTATCGCAATTCCGGTTCCGACAAGCTTCTGTCCCCTTGCTGGGAGTAGCATGTCCTCCAGAGCGTATAAGTCGTGTTCTGCTGAAAACCTTGAGCCTCTTAAGGGTAGCGTGGCTTTCGCGGCCATTTTCATGACTTGAATGGCCGCAGCTCGTTGTACTAGGATCCGTTTCTTCAATTTTTCCTGAACTGGTTCATCCTGCACCAGGCTTATTGAAAAGTGTTCTGGTTTCAAAATTGATTGTTCGGTGTGCTTAGCTCCCTCCTGAGGATGATACTCCGGTTGTCTGCTTAATGCGTCTGGTTTACCGCTTCGGGAAACTGGCTGATAGATAATCTTGAAGTTGCACAATTCAAGCAACTGCGCCCAATGAATCTGCCTTTGATTCCACTTTTTTGTCGTTAAAAAGTGTTGAAAATTTTGGTGATTGGAATAAACCGTAATTGGCTTATCCGCACTGTACAAGTAGTGTTTCCATTCCATGAAGGCTTCCAATATGGCTAGGAGTTCCTTATTGTGAATCTCATAGTTGCATTCGGCCGAATTTAATTTTTGGGAATGGAACGCCATTGGGTGAAGCCTTTTATCCTGAAATTGGGATAAAATTGCCCCAAGTGAGAAGTCGCTTGTGTCGGTTGTGATTACTGTTTCCTATTCCGGGTAAAAATGCGCCAAGATGGGCGCTGTTGTAAAATGCTGTTTGAGTTTTTCGAATTCTATGTTCTGCTCTTGTCTCCAGCTGAACTTTTGTTTGTCTCCTTTCAGCATTTCCGTTATTGGCTTGCATATCTTCGAGAAGTTTTTGATGAATCTTCGATAGAAGTTGGCAAAGCCAAGAAATATTTGAACTTCCTTCACCGATCTAGGTGCCTTCCATTTCCTTATGGAGTCCACCTTCCTCGTGCTCATTGTCACTCCGTCTGTTGCCACAATATATCTCAGGAATTCAACAGCTTTCACATGAAACTTGGACTTCTTAATAGACACTGCTAATTGGTATTCCATTAATAGCGAAAGTACTTTCTTGACCATTGCGACATGTTCTGCATGCGTCTTGGAGTAGATGAGGATGTCATCTAGGTACATCACTATTCCTTGGTCAAGAAATTAGCGTAATATTGTGTTCATCAAGCGTTGGAAAGTTGCAGGAGCATTGACTAGTTGTAACGGGGGCACCCTGTAGAGAGGTGAACTCTAAGGTTGCGGCCGCACCAAACACTCAAAGTAGAAGATAAAGATAAGGTAAAATAATTCAGAAGAATCAACGGTAAAACTTAATATAGTTAAGCTCGAAGCTTCACTTAATTTAGTTCTCTCGAGGAAAAGTTGGTTGTCGAAGTAGAATGCCAAACGCTTAAACTTAAGTAGATATTCAGATTTAAGTCTTTGACATTCACCACTACTCCGACCTTGTGCGAGCACCCTGGCCTGCTCAGGGTTTGTCCGAGGTCTACCTTCCATGAGGATTTATGCTGCCGGAAGTGTCGGACCAACTCGGGTACACTTAACTCCGTCAATAGAATATGAGTTTCTGCAATGCATCTCCAATACAACCCCAGGTATAACAAACCAGCCTCCCTCATAGGTGTTCGTAACGGGAAACGACTATCTTACTATCATAGGCTATCGACATAGCCTACGTAGTTTGCTTCGTCTATCCTTATAGACTAACATCTTGTATTCGTAATAGGTTTGGTGATCGTAGGAAGTCCTATCGTGTAGGAATAGAGTTCTCGTATATAAGTGAGGTAACATAGAGATAAGGGTATTAGATATCTCGAACATATTGCACCTATGGAAGGTCACTGTCAATGGGCTTAGCCCGTGCCCCAGTATCTTGAGTGTTTTATTACTTAGATGGTTGCGTGAAGATCCTATATCTACGGCCCGTCGTGATCCTTTATATAGGCCTCTTCCCGCAATAACCCTGACCCTGGTGACTCATACCTATGAGTCACATGATCATGACTCATAATGAGTCATACCCGAAATCCATCAGATGACTCCTATGAGTCACTACGCAACATACCTTAAACCAATCGCAAATCATAAAACATGTCAGGTGCGCAAAGTGCGTCACTTGCGTGAAACTCGTGACGCATAATATGAGTCACGCGCGAAAGTCATTACATCATTATGACTCACAATCGTGAGTCATAGAAACCTCAACCAATCATAACATAACGATGACACGCAAGTGCGAGTCATGTGAGAACTATGAGTCAACTGACTACATAGCATAAAACATAAACATATATGACTCACAATCGTGAGTCATAGAAACATAAACATACCTTATGACTAATAACTATTAGTCATGTGAAATCTGCCTTGCTTAGTCACGATTTGTGACACCAAGTTCAATAGTATGTTCGGGCCACCTTTACGCATGCGTGGGGCATCCCCGCGCAGATGCGTGTGCGCCTAAGAACATCTAAGAGCCCATAGAATGTGAGGTAATTGACCTCTAAGTTCTAGGATGACTTTGCCAGTGAAGGTACGGTACCTTGGACACCTCAGTAGGGTAACTGGGGTCCATGGGGATAATGACCAAATTCCCAAGGTAGGGTAACTTTGCCCGCTTATGCCGCTAACCTCTCCGGAAGTCCTCCAGTCTACCACAGAAGTCGTCTCGGAGGTCCGTGTAACATTCCCATAATTCTCTTCACTTTATGCGAACGTTCTTCCCAAAGGTTACCCTGCCTAGTAGAGTACCTCAAGGCTACTCAACTATTCCCTAGGGCTTATCCTAGGTTTACCAGCAATGTATATTCTAAGTATACGAGACCATACCACCTCTGGTTACCACTTGGTATACCATTTGGGCTAAGGTGGTAGAGTTTGTAGCTAGCTATCGGAGGGTCGTTACACCAGCTCGACTGGCAAAACGAGATGGTAACCAATGCCAACCACTGGATGAAAATTCAGCAGGTAGAGTACCGTAAACTAGCCCTTTCAGATCGAATGATCAGGGCATGCCTGACAGCTTAGGAGTTGGTTGTTCCGGGAGGGTACTCGATAGACTCCGACAACGACGTCAACATGCGTACAGCACCTCCGCTACCTCTCACAATTGAGCCTCCTCCACAATACGCAGCTGAGATGGTGGCTGTCATGTTGCATAAGGAAATGGCACCAATTTTGACTCAAGTCGCTCAGACGGCCTTGGAATTGCAAGAGCGAGTCAGACAATTGGAACAGCAATTGCAAGTGTGGTCGTTCCTCAAGCAGCCCCATTGACGGTGGCATTCGAAGAAGCCATGAGCTCTAGAGGTGTTAGCCCTGTGGCAAACCTCAGGAATCTTCGAGTCGCAGCTCGGCGGAGTGGTGTTACCAAGTCTAGAAGCCAAGCTTCAAGACAAAGCTTGAGGCAACCCTCGCCACAGCCACCACCTCGAGCCCCATCGAACGTACCTATCCCGCCGATAGTTGAACCTGCCACACCAGCACCGGCGATACGGGTAGAATCTGATCGGCCCTATGCGGTTGCGGCCTCAACGCCAATACCCGCAACACCTCATAATCCGGTAGCCACTGCTTCGGCACAGCCACCACGGGCTCCAGCAAAACCTTCGGGTAGAGCTGGATGGTCAGGCCTTTCAGACCAACCAGGCCAATTCGCTTCGAAGTATTGTAACGAAGGATGTCGCATGGTTGGGGGAGATGGTAGTTATTTTTATTTTTCGCATCGGGCACCCTGTGTGAAAGGGATGAACCAAGCCATTATTATGGCCCTGAAAGAAAAACCTACCGTCACCACGAAGAGCCGTTCTACCTGTTGTGAGTTGACCCGATATAAGGTACCCGACTGTGGGGATTTTCAGCGTGATTACCTGAGACCCCAACCTCAACAATCCGTCCGTCAACCACTCCCACCACGTTCACCCGCACACCTACCGTCTGATCAGATAGAGGTGAACGAGCCGGAGGAAGAACGGTTTGACGGCTATGACATGCCTGGGGGAGCCCAAGGTGGAAACACCGGAGGCGCTGGTGGTGGACAACCTCCCAGAGGCAGAAACGTTGCTGGAGGAGATGATCCGGGTCATTCCAGTTCTTCTTCGTCTGATAGTGATGGATCCGATGCCTTACCCCCCGATCCGAGAGACTTCCTTGGCAGTCGCAAGCGCCACTGGAGTCGAGAAAAGAAGGACAAGTACGATAGACGATATGCGGCTCTGAATATGTTTATTCAGGAGTGTCATAAGGCTAAGAAGTCTTCTCATCGGCCTAAGAAGCCAGAGAAACTGGGAGTTGACCCCTTCACTGGGGATCCCAAGGACAAACAACGCTTTGTACTTGATGTCGAGATTAAGCTGGACTACTTCCGTGATTCCTTGGTACAGGAAATCGACAAAGTCAGCCTCGTCATCCCGCTCTTGAGAGATACTGCCAAAGAATGGTATAACGCCAGACACCCGCACATTAACAAAGATGCGGCCAAACGACGAGGGATCAAGTTTGATCCCAAGAATGAGTTGCGAACCTGGGAAGGGTTTCGCAAGCGTTTGGAAGGCAGCTTTGGCGGTCACTCGGATAGGAATCGCGCTCTGAGGGAATGGAGCCAGTTGTACATGAAGGACGGAAAGGTCGATCGCTTTATTGACGAACTTATCCGCCTTGCAGCACTGTTAGGTTATAGCAGGGAGTTTGTGAAAGACAGGGCAGGTATGGGCATGACTGATGTCCTCAACGCTGCCTGGTCCATGAAAACCCCCCATCCAGTAGCATATATGGATTACCTAGACATACTGCATCAAACTGGACACCAACTCGAAGATGCCTCCAATTTTTGTACACAGGTACAAAAGGAGCCTAATTCTTTGAAACGAGTAAAGAGCGACGATAGGCATACTTCTGAGAGAAAGGGACAGAGGAAGGAAAAAAAGGCCACAGGCCCATGGCAGCAGAAGCCCCGCAACCGAGCGCAAGGGTTTTCAAAACCCGCAGAAACAGAGCATTCGAAGATGCACCGGAACGTGCCTCAGACTCTGATTGACAAGCGCAAATGGCTGAATGAATGTTCCCGTTGTGGACAAGACGGTCACTACTGGGCGAAGTGTCCATCCGCAGCCCCAGTTGTCGCGTCCTCACACAGAAGGCGAAAGCGAAGTGCTGGTGAGACTGGACACGAAACCACCCAAGTCCCAAAGTCCAGACGCATTGAAGTGGCTCCTAAACCTGCTGTGAAACAAGTTGTTGCCGCGCTCAATGGATCACCCCCCCCAGATTTGGATATCTTGGAGGTTGATACCGACATGGATGACGAGGTAAGCTTTATCCTATGATAAGATCATAGATGGAAACATGCTAGAACTTTACGCTAGGCCAAATGATGGGCATACTAGGTGAAGATGAAAGATGTCGGTTGTATGTTCCCCACCCTGCAGCGCTGCAAGCTGAAACTAATATATCGTGCTAGAACATGCATGATGGAGAAAGGTTTCTTTTGTGACGTGTTGATATGGTTACAGCTCTTTCAATCTAGTTTGGTTTATTTCTTATGTGATACTGTGCAATGTATTGTTTGCTTATCTCATACTGTTTTCCATTTTTTGGAAGGAATTTGGTTGGGTTTTATTTTGATTTCGTCAGGCTAGACTTGACTTAGCAATTGAAGTTATTTTGCAAGTTTACCTGAGGAGGGTTGAGTACCCGAAATTATGCTGGCGTGATAGTAAACACCCTAGCCATTGAAACCCTGTAAATTTATCAAGTGATAAAACTATTCACGACCCGTTGTGGCCGCTCTTGTGTTGAAAGGCAAGAGATATTGACTAGTGATCGTAAACCATACCAAATCCTTCTAAGAAATACTTACTGAAATGTTTAGGGACAAGAGACCCCAGAAGCGGTTAAGGCTTGCAGGCCCACCGCCACATACAAGATCTCTTCATGTAAGAGTGAGATTGGAATGGAGCCACAACCAAGAGAGGCTGAGTGGTGAAGCCCTCTTGTTATTGGATAGTGGTGCTACTGGTGCTATTCTAAGTAGCGATTGGGTGAAGGATGTCCAAGTACCTTGCGTTCGTCGGAAAGATCCGACACCTATTACAGATGCCAGTGGGAATCATATCCCAGGTTTGGGTCTCCATTATACTACTACAGTGGATATGTACATAGGAGACCACATGAATAAAATGCAATTTGCAGTCGCAGACATGCTGGCAGGCAAGGTGAATGGTTACCTGCCAATGTCGTGGTTGAAGGACCACAACCCAGATATCAACTGGGAAAAAAGAAGTCTGAAGTGGCGCTCTGATTATTGTAAAGCCCACTGCCTTAGAAAAGAAAGGCGTATAGAGTTCATTACAGAGGAGGAACTCTTAGCCGAAGACCCAGACAACATCTTTGTCATGGGAATGGCCCTCTACACTGATGAAGACGGGGACAATATTAAGGTCAAAATCCTTCCAGAATATCAAGACTATGCAGATATATTCAGTCAGGAGAGGATAAATGCTCTGCCCGAGCATACTAAATACGATCACCGTGTTGACCTGGTCCCTGATGCCAAGTTGCCAGATGGGCCTATATATCCCTTGTCTAAGAAGGAATTAGACGCCTTATGGGATTATATTAAGGAAATGGAGGATCATGGAAAGATCAGGAGATCTTCTTCGCCAATAGGCGCTCCTATCCTATTTGTGCCGAAGCCTGATGGTACGCTTCGGTTATGTGTTGATTACCGAGGGTTGAACAAGATTACTATTAAGAATAAGTATCCGTTACCCTTGATGAGCGAGCTCAGGAGTAGGCTCGGTAAAGCCACTATCTTCACAAAATTGGATTTGAAGAATGGCTATTATCTTATCCGCATGGCGGAAGGAGAAGAATGGAAGACCGCTTTTAAAAGCAGATACGGTCTTTATGAGTACACCGTGATGCCCTTTGGGTTATGCAACGCACCGTCAACTTTTCAAAGTATGATCAATGATGTATTCCGTGACATGTTAGATGTCGGAGTCATCGCTTATATGGATGATATTCTGATCTATACGGAAACAGTTGAAGAGCATGTCGCCCTAGTTAGGCGAGTCATGGAAAGGCTGAGAAAGGCACGCCTTTGCGTTAGCATTAAGAAGTCAAGCTTCCATCAACGGGAAGTAGAGTTCCTTGGGTATAAAATATCTGACAGAGGAATCTCTATGACAAGTACAAAAGTTGAAGAGATCCGGGCATGGTCAACGCCCGAGAAGGTTGTCGATGTGCAAATCTTTATGGGCTTTGCCAATTTCTACCGTCGGTTCATAACAGGGTTTAGCAAAACAGCCAAACCCTTAACAGACTTGACAAAGAAAGGTATCAAATGGACGTGGACTCCTTCATGTCAGGATGCTTTTGACAAATTGAAGGAGATGTTTACCACAGGTCCGATTCTGACACACTTTGATGACACTCGTCCAACTAAGTTGGAAACTGATGCTAGTGACTTTGTGTTAGGAGCCGTATTATCTCAACTCTGTGAGGAGGAGAAATGGCATCCTGTAGCTTTTCATAGTAGGAAGTTTTCGCCAGCAGAGATAAATTATGACGTCCATGATAAGGAGATAGCCGCAATAGTAGCAGCCTTTAAGAAATGGGCATATATGTTGATGTCGGTTGATCATCAGATATTGGTGTACACTGATCACAAGAATTTAGAGTACTTTAATACTACAAAGACTCTAAACGGTAGACAACATTGCTGGGCAGAATTTCTACAACCGTTCAATTGTAAGGGTATTTATCGGGAGGGACGGTTAAATGAAAAGGCTGATGCTTTGTCGAGGCGTAGGGACTACTGCCCTGAAGGGGGGAGTAATTCCGAACCTTTACTTTTTTTCGCTCTGGACAGTATGTTCATGAGGAGCCTGTCATCTTGTGACCACATGTGTTGCAGACTTGCCAAGGTTTTCGGTTGCAGACAACATTTCATGAGGCTCTTATGAAAGCAGCTGATAGTGATCAAACCTATTTAGCAACACTAAGTTTTGGACAAGCCTAATGCAGCTACGGCAAGTGAAGCTGAATATGTCAACGGCATTCCATCCTGAAAGCGATGGGCAAACTGAAAGGGTTAATCAGACACTGGAGTAATACTTAAGGAGTTATTGCACCTATCAGCAAGACGATTGGGTATCTCTGTTACCGTTTGCGGAACATGCGTATAATACCTCAAAGTCTGAATCCACGAAGGCTTGTCCCTTTGAAATTAATTACGGATTCGCCCCGCAAACGCAATGGTCAGGGATGGTGTCAGATAATAAGGGAATACACCCAGATAGTGAGCTTATGGTTAAAGATTGGGATGGCAGCTGGCAAGAAATTCGAGAGACAATACAACGGGCACAGGAAAGACAACGGAAATGGCATGATCAGAAAAGACAGCCTGCTCCGGAATATGTCATACTGGAGGATGTCCTCCATGGCAGGGCTAAGAAAGCCGACAGAGTAATGCTTAACCGCAAGAATCTCCGCACAAAGAGGCCTATGGAAAAACTAGACCACAAGATACTGGGACCATTTGTTGTCCTACGCAAAATGGGTTCTAGGGCCTATGAGATTGAACTGCCAGACAGATGGGAAATCTATCCTGTATTTTATGTCGGGTTGTTGGAGCCTTACCGAGAGGGTCCCAACGGGAGACCACAAAAGGGGATACCAACGCCAGATATTGTGGACACCGAGCCTAGTTATGTCGTCTCAGAGATTGTTGACAGTCGGTGGCATGGGAATCCTAAGAAGATATTTCCCCACCGGTTTGTGCAGTACATGGTTGCTTGGGAAGGGTATGGTCCAGAAGAGAATTCTTGGGAACCGTTCGAGATGTTAGAAGATACTGCAATGCAAGCATTGCAACAGTTCCATGAAAGGTATCCGTCTAAACTTAAAGACCATAGGGTAATAGACAATCCAAACCTGTTAGGCGGGAGCCTATCTCAAAGTCTTGCGAGATAACTCAGGCCGATAATCTTAATCGTAGACGGAGATTGTCTAGAAAGGCTCAACGATTCAAGGTAGAGGTAGGTAAAGTGATAAAGATTTTTTATAGCGTAAAAACTTATATTGATAAGATCTCTTCTCCGTTGCTTGATAATATTCAAATAGCTCGGGAGGCACCTCGATATTTATATGCCGCGTCTGGGTAGTCGCGGGCTACATCTAGTTCTCATACTAACTAAGTACCTGCTAACAAACTCCAGCTTTGTTCTAAAAGTGCGAACACCATTTGACCCTGACAATTCTGTTATCTCACTTCGACTTCCGAATCGCAACACCATGAAATTTCCTGACGGTGCTCCCACACATCAGTCCATTGGTTACAATCCATCTTCGTCGGCATGGAGTCTTGCTTACCATTTGCATACGCAGAATGGTCTCCATGATCGAACCAACAAAGGGGCCAGCTTTGTTATCGAACCTCTCAGCATTGCAGATATATTCTGCAACCGACATCTGCAAGGCATAAGATAGACTTGTTACGATAATCACTCCAATAGCCATTATCTCTTCATAGTCATATCGTTATCATATAGTTCCGTCAGTATCCGTCAGATAATATTGACGTGCGTGAGTGTGGGTATGCCTGATTGCTCAGACTACCTCATCCGACAACACCATTCACTTCTGCGACTTTCATCGCGAGAGCGTGGAGTATAGAATGTGTTGCCTAACTAGTGTCCGTAAAAGCGTCCCGTTACCTAGTGACCACCTTCGTGACTCTTGTCTTTAGTGTTCAGTAACATCATGCGAGGTCGACCGATTTGGCTCGAACCACTTGCATAAGCTCGCCAAAGGTCTTTCCTCTTATATCCTGCGAACGGGATCCGGTTGGACGGACGGCCGCGACGTATACGGGGTTACGAGGAGGGCTCTAATGACCATGTCTTTGGTGAAGGGAACGCAACTACGGCGGCGTCTGCCGATGTAGCGCCGTCCCAACGCTGGTGCGGGAGGGGGGTGTTGGCTTGTCCTTTGGAACTCAGAATTCTAAGGTAGGGTACCTATAGGTCTTTATTCACTAATGGAAGGCTAAGCCTTCCGGTATGCCTAACAAAACCGTAGGACTAAGAGACAACGTTGACGGTCTGAGGACAGACTAGGAGAAGAGGGGAGCAGTGTAACGACCCTACCATAGGTAGCTACAATGACTATCACCTTAGCCCAAATGGTATACCAAGTGGTAACCAGAGGTGGGATGGTCTGGTATACTTAGTATACAAATAGCTAGTTAACATAGGACAAGGCCTAGGACATAGTAGAGTAGCCTTGGGTACTATATGAGGCAGGGTAACCTTTCAGGAGTAAGTTTTCATAAAGTCAAGAGATTTATGGGAACGTTACACAGACCTCCAAGACAACATTTGGTGTTGACAGGAGTACTGCTGGAGTGGTTAAAGACATATGAAGGCAAAGCTACCCTACCTTGGGAATTTGACCTTTATGCCAATGGACCCCAGTTACCTTACTGTGGAGTCCAAGTTACCCTACCTTCACCGGCAAAGTCATCCTAGAACTTAGAGGTCAATTGCCTCACATTCTATGGGCTCTTAGAAGTTCTAAGGCACACACGCATCTGCGTGGGGAGGCCCCACACCTGTGTGAGGGTGGCCCGAACATGCTATTGACCTTGGGCGGGTTTAGCTAACACCCCCCTCTGGGACCAGCGTTGGGACGGCGTGTCATAGGCAGACGGCTGTGTAGCTGCTCGTTTGCCAGTTAAAAGAGGTCATTGGAGTAGCTGCCGTAACACCGTATAAGTTGTCGCCGTCCGTCCGACTGAATGTCGTTCGCAGGATATATAAGGGGAGTATTGGTAACCGCCAAAATGGGGGTCACCCGTATATGGTCTCTCGGGCACCTTGGAGTCTATTCTTGCCTATGGGATGTAGGGTAGTCTTCCTAGTTGTACTCAGGTAGTCTCAGAAGGCCAGGGTACTTTCGAGACAAATACCTCAGTAACCAGCCCGGGTCTTCACGCCTTGATTGGTAGCATTACTATGGGTTGTTATTGGACTCTAGGGGTATGAGTCTTATCACGGTAGAGCATGTCCCGAAAGGCGGGCCATGGGTAGCGCCCACTTAGCCAACCATCAGCTACATCTCACCAGGAGAGCTTGCATGTCAATTTATCACATTAGACAGTCGCGTAGATTGAATGATGGACTGCATTGCTTGTATAGCCGAAACTACCACTGGGCCAGTGAGTCCACCACCTAGGTATTGATTCCGGTTGTTGTCATAACAGTTAGCCACTAATATGACTTCGATAGGAAGAGTTTTTCCACCTGCAGTTGTATTGGAGATGCATTGCAGAAACTCATATCCTATTGACGGAGTTAAGTGTACCCGAGCTGGTCCGACACTTCCACCTGGATAATTCCTGATGGAGGGTAGACCTCGGACAAACCCTGAGCAGGACAGGGTGCTTGTACAAGGTCGGAGTAGTGGTGAATGTCAAAGGCTTAAATCTGATATCTACTTAAGTTTAAGCGTTTGGCATTCTACTTCGATAAACCAACTTTCCTTGAGAGAACATATTGAGTGAAGCTTTCAGCTTAACGATATTAAGTTTAACCGTTTTTATTCTTCGTGAATTATTTACTCTATCTTTATCTTCTACTTTGAGTTTTGGTGCGGTCGCAACCTTAGAGTTCACCTCTCTATAGGGTGCCCCCGTTACAGGGAGCATATCCCTGCTTGGGCTGAAAGGCGGGAAGCTACCACTCTCTCAAGGATCTTAGAGAGCATTCGAAGGAGGACGATAACCCTAAAGGAGGAGGGCAAGTCATACGAGGGTTTGCCTGCCTTGTCGAGGACAATACCGAGTGCTTTTTTGAGGGAGGGAGGGTGAACTCCGTGGGCTAGCAGGGTGTCCAGGAGGGAAGGAAGAAGGGAGGATTTGTTGTGGTGTACAGACTTCCACACAGAGTACGGGATGTGGTCGGGGCCAGGGGCGGAGGTGTTTGAGAATTTGGAGAGGGCCCTGGATATCTCTTCGGAGGTGAGGGGGGTATAGTCCTCATAACGCGTGAGGCGGAGGAGCGGGGGGAGGTGGGGGTTTAGAGGGAAAGAAGTGGTCGAGGAGCGTTTCGGCCACCTTGCCCGGATCGGAGGCCCCTGGTAAATCCAGGAACCTTTGTGGTAGGCGATCAAATGCAAATCTCTTGGCCGTCCAGAGGGTGCGCGGAGTGGCAGAGGACAGGAAGTCCGACCAGTGTGTTTTCTTGGCCAAGACGATGGCCTTAAAGTATGTCCTTCTCGAGCTCTTCACATTGCTCAGGTTGAGGGGGGACGGGTCGAGCCGGGATAACTTTGCAAACCTGTGATACTCCCTTCTCAAAGACGATAGGTGAGGGGACCACCATGGCTTCGAGAGGGGGCATGGGCGCTTGCTCGGGGCATGGGAGGTTAGGAGGGAGGTAAGGCAGGTAGAGGAGATGTCGCACCATCTACTCAGGGAGCTAGGCATGGGTTTCGCTGGGCAGGGTAGTGTGGTGAATGTATCTAGTGCCTTTCCTACCTCGTCTAGGTCAAGGAGGGCCCAGTGTGGAGTAGGGGGGGGTAGCATAATTGCGGGCGGCTTTAGTGTTATCACACATAGAACGTGGTCTGAACCAGTGGAGGAGAGGGGGGTGTTCCGTGAAGAGACGAGGGAGGAGAGAGCGGTATTCGCGAAGGCCAGGTCCAAAACAGAGGGTCGCGAAATGATGTCAAAAGGGAAGCGTGGATAAACCCCGGGGGTGTTGAGAAGGTGGTACGGGATGTCGAAGGCGGCATCAAAGTAGCGTGCAGAAATGGTGAATTCCCTTTCCGACAGGGAGCGGCAGGGATCTGCCAACGGATGGTGGAGGTTAAAATCACCTAGGACCAGGTGAGGGTAGGAGAGAAAAGAAAAAACCCGTTGGGGTAGTATGGAGCGGTAGGGAGGACGATTTGTCTGAAGAAGGTACACCGAGGTGATCCTGAGGGAGCGGTGGGGGTATTCAAAGCGGCCCTCCGGAGAAAAAACATCAACCGAAAGCATCTCCGAGGAGTGGTGAAAAACGGTTGAGCAGGATAAGTGCTGGTTCAAAGTACTAGAAACATAAATGGCTACCCGTGGGCGGCCAGGAGGGGGGGGGGCGAAGGACATAAAACCCGGGAATGTCGGTAGGACCGACCGTCTGGAGGGGGGGTCTTGAATAGCAACAAGTAAGGGAGGGTCAGGCAGCACGGTAAAGATGTGAAAAAGTGAAAGAAAAACATCCCAGCTCCCAAGGAAGTTATGTTGAACGATTGGAAAGGACGGGAAGACAGCACTACTATCGGTGTAACGAGTGAAAGAGTTCTCCATTAGTGGGCAGAGCCCTTGGAGGAGTTGGAGTCTAGGGATTCATCACCGCTCTCTCTTGAGGCGAGATCGGTGATGGTGATTGTCCGTTGGGCTCTCTGCCTAGCTGGAGGAGCATCGCGGGGGAGTACAGGGGCACTCGGGGTGTGAGAAGGGGCACCTGGTGCTGGACGAAGGACCGTCGAAGGGCCAGCCTGGTCTTCAGCGAGATCCATGCTGTCTTGCGTCTGTCGAGGTCGCAGCTCCGGTGCCTCTGGAGTGACTTTCGGGCGGGAGGGGCAATCCCTGCTGCGCGCAGAGTGCTCCTCTTGGCAGTTAGGGCAGCATGCCACCGAGGATGGACAGCAGGGGAGGATTGGTTGGAGATTGCCACCCTTAGGGCAGGAAGGGTTAGGGCAGCGATGCTCCGCTTTTGTGTGGGTGAGTGAGCAGAAGGGACAGATGGGCAGCAGACTGGGACAGCGAGTGGAGATGTGGCCAAACTTCCAGCATTTCTTACACTGGGAATTTTTGGAGGAGGAAAACATTTGTTTGACATTCCGGTTTCGGGAGAAGAGGTTGATGGAGGGGAGGATGGTGTAAGCGTCAGGCGGGGCCACTGTAACGACCACGGAGGTGGTGCTCTTTTGATCGCGAGATTCCGGGTCCGGGTTAAGGTAACGCGCTGAGCGAATGGAGACTCCCCTGGCATTACGGATGGACTCATGAAGAGAGGGGAAGAGTTGGGCATCGTCTGAGGGGAGGAAAGCAAGAGGGATGGAGTGAATCAAGAGTTGTGTTTCGTTTGGAGCGGGTTTGAAGATATCCCAAGGGGAGTTGCCCACAGGAAAGGCTTTGTTCAACCTCGAGGTAAGGGGAGCGAAATAAGGGGTATAGGTGGAGGCGGGAGTGTGAAGGTCGGTACCGAGCAGTGACACTGAGCCTTTGTCGTTGACCGTGCGAGTGAAGAAAAGGGGAAGGGAGCAGTTGGCCTCTCTGAGAACAGAGGCGGCGATGTCTGGGAAATGGGCTGCTATTCTGAGCGACTCTGGGTGGGGTTCGAAGGTGGTTATGGAGGCGAAGAATCTGTGGACAGCCTGGGGGAGAGGAGGGGGAGATTTCGTAAAAGCCTGAGCGGACGCAACCGCAACGGAGGATGCCGAGACAGGACTTCTCTCCTGTATTAAAGCAGCCTTCTTTTTCTTTTTTTTTTTTTTTTCTTTTTTGTAAATCATAAGCATTTGTTTAAGGTACAAAGACAGCCATCCTCCGTCTCCTCTACACACCCGGCGATTGAAATCTCAACACCACGAGATTATAACCACTTTTCTTTTCTCCACCCCCCGCCATGAGCTCGCTCTAGGGGGTGGAGTCATACCTCCTCTACACTCCCCTTCCCTTAGGTTTATCCCTTTGGGCTTTCTTCACTCTGGGTTGATGGATTTCG
>Ga0307509_10005046_pt1 | contig 18590 bp, 10 predicted proteins | sample 10_EM_MG_FD_202245 | JGI IMG/M metagenome (GOLD analysis project Ga0307509, IMG submission 202245) | Populus trichocarpa ectomycorrhiza microbial communities from riparian zone in the Pacific Northwest, United States - 10_EM | ecosystem: Host-associated > Plants > Roots > Unclassified | place...
TTATCACGGTAGAGTATGTCCCGAAAGGCTGGCAATGGGTAGCGCCCACTTAGCCAACCATCGGCTACATCTCACCGGGGGAGCTTGCATGTCAATTTATCACATTGGATAGACGCGTAGATTAAATAATGGACTGCATAGCTTGTATAGACGAAACTACCACTGGGCCAGTGAGTCCACCACCTAGGTATTGACTCCGGTTGTTGTCATAACAGTTAGCCACTGGTATGACTTCGATAGGAAGAGTTTTTCCACCTGCGGTTGTATTGGAGATGCATTGCAGAAACTCATATCCTATTGACGGAGTTAAGTGTACCCGAGATTGGTCCGACACTTCCAGCAGGATAATTCCTGATGGAGGGTAGACCTCGGACAAACCCTGAGCAGGAGAGGGTGCTCGCACAAGGTTGGAGTAGTGGTGAATGTCAAAAGGCTTAAATCTGATATCTACTTAAGTTTACGCGTTTGGCATTCTACTTCGAGAACCAACTTTCCTCGAGAGAACTAATTGAGTGAAGCTTTGAGCTTAACGATATTAAGTTTAACCGTTTTGATTCTTCGTGAATTATTTACTCTATCTTTATCTTCTACTTTGAGTTTTGGTGCGGTCGCAACCTTAGAGTTCACCTCTCTATAGGGTGCCCCCGTTACACCCATACTACCCCTATCCGCCATCAACGCGCCCCCATCCCTTCATAGGCTTGGGCAAGTTTATTGCGGGAAGGATACACCAGATGCGTTCTGGGAAAAGCTATCTCGCGGCTCACCGCTCATGGGACAACCCTGATGCCGACACGTCCTGCCCGCTATGCTCTGAGGCCCCACAGACCTTCGAATATGCTGTCCTGTTCTGCCCCTCCTCCACCCATCAGAGATCCCGCCTCCTCCAAGGGGTCTCGGACTTGGCCCCGAGGCCCCACAGACCTTCGAACATGCCGTCCTGTCCTGCCCCTTCTCTGCCCATCAGGGATCCCGCCTCCTCCCAGGGGTCTCGGACTTGGCCCCCGAGGCCCCAATCTGGTCCGACCAACAGCTGCTCATTGTGCTGGCTGAGTTCATTCGCACCACCGCTACTGGTTTGCCTCCAGGAATGCCCCCCCTTGCTCCCTCTCTCCACTCTCCCCCTCCAAACCCACTCTTTCAATCTCCCACCCGATCCGCCCCTGGCCCTCGAGACTAGTCAGCGGTTTATACTTTCCTTGATTTTAGCTATGGCTGCTTTGCGACCCGTATTAGTTGCATTGGAGGAACTGGTTATCTTTGTTTCTTTTGTTGATGGTTATGTTTGATTTTCGGTTTTGTTTTGGCCATATGGTTAAAGATGCATGTCATTTCTTGTACCGTAGACACAATGAACCTCTGATTTAAAAAAAGAAAAGAAAAGAAAAAGTGTGACGATAGTTGATTTCTGACCCTGAGTTTGGCTATAAGTACTTTGCCACATGTGGCTGAGGGAAAGTGACACAGGTAGCCGGGGATGGCACAGGTGGCTGGTTATGTCACTTTGTAGCTGGAGGTGTAGCTCGTGATGTGGTGTCACATTTGTGGCTCGTGGCTTGAGTCTGGGTAGGTTGGACCCATTTGATATGCCAAAGCTGCCCCATGACTTCTCAATTGGGAAGTCTGGTCCTCTTACTGGATTAGGAAATTGTAGAACATTGCCATTTTAGGTAAATCTTCTTCACTAATATTGAATTACTGAATGCAGAAACACACCTGAAGGCACGGTACCTACATAATGCATGTCAGGAGTGCCAGACCCCGACATTATGCATGATCCAGGTATGTGTATATGGAACATCTTCGGATGAGTTCAGATGCCCAATTGGGATAGCCTGGTAATTCTGGGGTGAGAAGGGATTCTTCATCACTTGGCCCACATCTTGCTTGGAATACAAGGTCGCCGATATACAAAAGAATTCCCTTACACTACTATGAATGGTATATGGACCTTGCCCTCTACATCTATGCGAATAGCAAATGCAATATGCTATGACTTCACGGATCCAACCTTCTAAATATTGATGGCAGGCTATGCAGATAAACTTCAGCTCAATTTTTGGTCTTGCAAGATCTCTTCAAGTTTCCAATCTGATAATAAGGACATGTTTTTGTTCTTTGGAAATCAGCATTTCCACACAGGTAAAATCAAAATAACAAAACGAGTCATATTTTACCACCCACTAGGGGGAGATTGGTATATATCCCTCCTCTCCCAAGCATACTAAAGAGTCTTTACAACAGGAAAGACAAAACAAGCAACACCTCTAACACTCTTTATTGTCTTTCAACTTCTCTATGTTACATCTCTTCCTTTTGCTCTTCTGCTTTGACATCTGTTTACTATATTAGTAGCTTACCCTAACCAGAATAATGTCAAGACATTGAAAACTGCAATAGTGGTCCCAGCTTCAACATTATATACTTCCATATTCTGTCTTTAAATATTGTCAAATACAGTAGCAAATAGTATCATCATATTTTCTCACTCATATTATGTTTCCAATATGTACTATACTGTAATCATAGTTTCTTACTCATATTCTGTTTTCAAATCTGTACCCAGTAGGATAAAGTTTTTTGTACCCAGGTGGAGACAGGTTCTTTGAGCTAATCCTACATTCAGGCAGTGAAAAACTATCTCTACTATTTTCTCTAACAAAGGTTGATATATCAGAAAATCCCTCTTCTAAGATACCTTTTTAGTAAATACTAAGTTTTACCTCATGATGAGAAATACACATTCAGAACAAATTTTCTATATAAAAAGATTTTTCACTATAAAAAGTATGAGAGATACACAGCAGCTAAAGTGACACCATAGAGAGAATAGCACAACTTTCATTCGATACCAACTTTTTCATTACCTAATAAATAGAAATGACCTTTCTTTTATTAATATTTTGAAACTTCAGAGATCTTAAAGATGTTAAAATCATTTTCAAGTGATGATTTTGAATTTTCTTAAGTTTGATGAGTTGTAGTATGATGCTAAAGCTTTGTCTGACATTGAAGGATTTCAGACCCTGAATTTGGCTATAGAAGCTGCTTAATACACTAGCAGGTTATGAAAGCAAGTTTGCTGAATCAACTAGGCGTAGACTAGGATACCGGGTATCACGAATCGTGACTTAGAAAGATGGTTTCACATGACTAATAATTATTAGTCATTAGTATGGTATATTTCACACTATAAGATCAGTTGACTTATAGTTCTCATATGATTCGCAATTGCATATTATTATTATATTTATATTTTGTTGATTGATGACTCATGATTGTGAGTCACAATTAATGTAATAACTTTGGTGCCTGACTCTACATGGAGCCACGAGTTTCACTCATGTGAGTGTTTTACTCACATGATTTGTTTTATGATTTATTATTGGTTAAGGTATATTGCGGGTGACTCAAGGAGAGCGTCACCTGGGTTAGGGTTGTGGGAAGAGTCTCTATATAAAGGAGATTGGATTACGATAGTTAGCGCTCTTCACGCAACCATCTAAGTATGATACTTTCTTTAAGATTACTTTTGGTTATGTTATAAATTAAACATTATTACATTCTTTACCCTCGAACTTATTATCATATCTAAAGATATAAGTCTCAATCAATACAAAGTTATATATACATCTTCACTATTAAGATAGAGTAGAAAATATGAAGAGCGATAAGAAAGCTCTATAGAGATAATTAAGATTACGCTAATCTTAATATTATAAACCCAATTAGGTTATTACTTGTTGTTTAACAACTCCTCTAGCCGAGATTGCTACACCGGGGGGGTGTTCTGAGACAAGGTAGTTCACAGTTCCCACATCTTGGTGATGATATTCTCAATTCCCCAGTTCATCCAAGATTTTACCACACTAAAGTACCACTAATGCTGTTATTGATAGCTGATGACAAGAAGGATGCCAACTACATTAGCCAAAGAATTCTCTATGTGAGTATATCATCATTCCTGCACAAACTGTGAAAGTTACTAATTTATTGGGAGTATGACATTTAAGTCCAATATCAAAGAATGGTCAATGATCAGATAATAGCGGCTTGAGCACAGAATGAAGCTTAATGTTTAACAGAAAGGATAATAGAGGAAAATCTACCACAAGGCATGACAGTTAATAGATGGAAAACCATCCTTACATGTGCAAAGAATTAGCATAACTGTATTCAGAAATTTGTCACAATAGTCAGCTCCTTCTTTTTCCCCAAGAATGAGTTTACCAGGGATTTGCCTCTTGGAAGCCAGTGGACCCACAACTTATTTGGAACTTATATTACAAAGGCTAAATAGAATATTATTTTGAAAATTAGCTTAATCTTGTTTTCTAATATTCAGCACAGCTTTCACCTGACTCCCTTGGAGGAATTAGCACAAGACATTCGTGATAGAAGAGTACAACCTGAGTTTGCCAGGATAGGGTAGGAGGCAGGTGCAAAAGGGATCCAACATGCTATGGGGCATTTACACAATTATCCAATAATCAATTGAAAATTGAGTACGAACCAGGAGGATTAGGCGAGAAGGGAGGATTGGGTAAAGGCTCACAATGTTGAGGAGAATAGTGTCAGGGAAGATGAGAATAATGTCAGGGAAGATGAGAATGATGTCAGGGAAGATGAGAATGAATAAGTAGAGGAATTGAGAAAACAAGATCATGTAGGGGACAAGTGTAAGCAATTTGTAAATTGAGATTAGTATGTATAAAATGCCTGAAGGCAAATACAAAAACGATGAAGGGTAAATAAAATTTGATACTTGTATGGTAGAACAATAAAAGATTAGTGGATAATTGAAAATGTCTTAGCTTTTATCATTTTAAAGGTTTCAAGTATGATGACAAAATAAAGTATTTTGGGGGTAAGAGCTGAGTGTATTTGAGTATCTAGAGATCATATGTAATATAAGCTATAACGACAGAACGATTGATAGCTACGATGACTACCCCCTTAGCCCAAATGGTATACCAAGTGGTAACCAGAGGTAGTATGATCCAGTATGCCTAGTATACAAAAGGTGGGTTAACCTTAGGCAAGATAAGGGAACTATAGAGTAGCCTTGAGTACTCTGTTAGGCAGGATAACCTTTCAGGAGTACTTTCACATAAAGTCAAGGGAGCTATGGGAACATTACACAAGTCTCTAAGACCACATTAGGTGTCGACAGGAGGACTTCAAAAGGGGTTAAAGGCATGAGAGGGCAAGGTTACCCTACCTTGGGTACTTAACGATTATGTGCACAGAGCCCAGTTACCCTACTGAGGGACTCCAGTTACCCTACCTTCACTGGCATAGTCATTCTGGAACTTGGAAAGGTTCAGCTAACACCCCCCTCCGGCCTAAGCTTTGGGACGGCGCCTCATAGGCAGACGGCTGCCACGTTGCGTATTCTCTAGTAAAAAGAGGTTATTGAAGCGGCTGCTGTAATACTGTATAAGTTGTCGTCTTCCTTTCATCTGGATGTCATTCGCAGGATATATAAAGAGGGCATGAGTTGCCACAAGATCTAAGGTCACACATGAATGGTCCCTCCAGTACCTAGAAGTCTATCTTTGCCTACGGGTAGTAGGGTAGTCTTCCGAGAGGTACTTAGGTAGTCCAAGAAGGCGAGAGTGCTTTTGGGACAATTACCTAAGTAACCTGCAGGAACCATCCCCTCTTGATTTGTAGTATTACTATGGGTTGTCAGTGGACTCTGAAGGTATGAGTCTTATCACGGTAGAGTATGTTCCGAAGAGGCTGGCAATGGGTAGTGCCCTTTGCACTAGCCATTGGTTACATTTCACTATGGCAGCTTGCAGGTCTAAATATCATATTGAGAAGCCACTTAGATTGAATAATGGACTGCATAGCTTGTATAGCCGAAACTACCACTGGGCCAGTGAGTTCACCACCTAGGTATTGACTCTGGTTGATGTCATAACAGTTAGCCACTAGTATGACTTTGATAGGAACAGTTTTTCCACCTGCAGTTGTATTTAAGATACATTGCAGAAAATTATATCGTATTGACGGAGTTACGCATACCCAAGTAGGTGCGATACTTCTGGCTGGAGAATTCCAGATGAAGGATAAACCTCAGACAGCCCTGAGAAAAACAGTGTACTTGCACAAAGTTACAGTCGTGGTGAATGTCAAAAGCTTAAATCTAATATCTACTTAAGTTTAAGTATTTGGCATTCTACTTCGATAACCAACAATCCTCGAGAGAACTTATTAAGTGAAGCTTTCAGCTTAACGATATTAAGTTTTACCTTTTTGATTCTTCTTGAATCATTTACTCTATTTTTACCTTCTACTTTGAGTCATTGATGTGGTCACAACCATAGAGTTCCCCTCTCTATAGGGTACTCCTGGTACACCTCTCTATAGGGTACTCCTGTTACACCTCCACATATCCCCTTACCAAGCCCTCTATGGATCTTCCTAGAAGATGTTCCACCCTGTCCAGAGGTCAACCAGCAAGATACCAGCTGTCGATGAGATACTCAATACCCATGACACAACGAGAATGGAAGTAGAACATGGCCAGAAAGCATGCCACCATCCAGCAGACTGTACAAGCAGACAAACACTACAAATGCCTACCCCAGCCCTTCAAAACAGGATCCAGAGTTCTCGTTAGAGAACACCCTTACACTGCCTTCTCTGGATGATCCAAGAAGCTAGAACCTCGATGGTTTGAACCCTTCAAAGTCCTAGCATATGACAAAGATACATACAACCACAAACTTGAATTACCCTGCTGCATGGCCAGACAGAAGCCATACTTTAAGATCTCCTCCCTCAAAGCATATAATGAGAATAACCCCGATAGATTTGCATTCAGAAGGATAGACAAACCCGGCCCCATTAATATCGATAATGCAGAAGAATGGAAAGCAGAGCAGATACTTGATTACAGGTGCCAGAACAACAGAGACTAATCCCTTTTGCACTGGAAAGGCTATCAGACAACTGACTACTCTTGAGAGCCTATCCAGAACCTTGACAATGCCCTGGATCTTAGCCAGAAATACTGGGAGGAAAACCACCCCAATGAACCAATGCCAAAGATCACCTCCTACTACATAAAAACCTCCTGGGAACCGATGGAGGTTGCCTCTGCACCCTGTACTGCCACCGCTATTCCAGATGACTTCTGGGAACTCTATGATGATGAAGAATATGATTCTTGCAGCTCTGAGCACGACTACTTTGCTACTAGTGATAACGAGCTTCTATGGTACAGAGATATGGACGAAATCGATTATGAGGACTCGGAAAGGTTATAGTTTTTCAGAATGAGCGAATGTAATATGTATACATATTCCGGTAACTGTATACAGGAGTGGAGTGCAGGATTTTCTATATTTAGTTTGATTACTTTGCTTACCTTGATTAGTTTGATTGTTTTACAGCCCCTGAGGTATATTAAGGCCCGGTAGCTTGTATTAAGTTTCATTGTGCATGTTGATTGTGTTATTTAGAATCACAAGTGAAGGAACGGTCATGTAAGCTGACAATAGCATTGAGGCACTGTTATGACTCTTAGGTTTCATGTGGAATCACAGGACATGCTGGGCAAGGTGCATTGCTTGATAATGATCGTGGTTGCAGGATATCTGATTACTATTGCTCTGGAGGAACTCTTGTATTTAAACTCATCTCCTAACTAGCAGGAGAACAGCAGACTTCAGCAGACTCATGTTTTAAGAATATACTTGGTTGAACAGCGATCTCAGAGTTCCACTTGCCCTTTAACTATTATCTCTCTTTATCCTCGAGTGCTCTGAAGCCTCTCTTTGACCTAGTGCTTGCTGGTCAACCGCTAGCCCTCTATTGTACCTTTTCATCAGACATGAGAAAAAACCTGTTATAGATGGGAACTGTCCTGGTCTGGTGGCTATCTCCTTCTCAAGTTCTTTTGCTGACTCTTCTCGCATGACCTGTGCTTCATCTCTTGATAGTTGTCGGGCAGCCTTGTCAATTTCAAACTGCTTCTCACTTTCTTCTGCTCTCTTCGAGCCTTGTCTCTCAAGAACTTCTCAGTTGGCTTGGTGAGCTCTTCTCGAGAGATCTCCTTGTGTAACCGGTACAGGTTACCAGTTTAGGTTGTTATTTGTTTTATGTATTGTTTTAGAATACGAGTTCAGGAGACTCGTAAGTCTTGTTATTTGTTTAATGTATTGTTTTAGGATACGAGTTCAGGAGACTCGTAAGCCTTGTTATTTGTTACTTGTATTGTTTTAGGATACGAACTCCGGAAGTTCGTAAGCCTTGTTTATTGTTTGATTGTTTATCGGTTAGGTATTGTTTGATGCCTTAGGATTTGGATATGATTGATGCGAGATGGATTATCGCAAGTGTATTTAAAGACTTGTATCTTTCCGGACTTAGAGAGATCAGAGTTCAACAGACAGAGTTTTCAATATACTTGGTTGAATAGTTATCTTCTATTCAGTTCAATTCAAGAATCTTTGAGCTTCGCACCGGCCTAAAGCACTTGGCCTTCTCTTAGTAGTTTCAATAAAGTAATAAAGTCTATTCAATTACTTGTTGGCGTCTCCAGTACTTGATCTCGTTTATACCACCTGTTTGGTTAGAGTCAATACTGATATCCCTTCTGCAAGACCGCTACCCCCAGGGAGCAGTTACACCTTGCCTGTCCTTGTCCTTAGATTCGAAATGGTGTCTTCATTAACTTGTTCAAGTTAAAATATAACACCTTCCCCTGGGGTAGTGGTCCTGCAAAGCGATAATGGTATTGACTCTAACCAAACCGGTAGTATAAATGAGGTCAAGTACCGGAGACGCCAACAAGTAATTGAGTAGACTCTATTACTTTATCGCAGCTACTAAGAGAAGTCCAAGTGGTTTAGGCCTGTTCGAAGCTCAAATATTCTCGAATTGAACTGAATAGAAGATAACTGCTCAACCAAGTATATTGAAAACTCTGTCTGTTGAAGTCTGATCTCTCTAAGTCTGAGGAGATAGTGGTCTTTAAATACACTTGCGATAATCCATCTTGCATCAATCATATCCAAATCCTAAGGCATCAAACGATACCTAACCCAAAGCAAACAACAATACACAAGGCTTACGAACTTCCGGAGTTCGTATCCTGAAACAATACAAGTAACACATTACAAGGCTTACAAGTCTTCTGAACTCGTATCCTAAAACAAAACATAACACAATCTAATCAAGGCATACAAGTCACCTGAACTCATATCCTGAAACAATACATAAAACAAATCCATACCTAAACTGGTAACCTGTACCGGTTACAGGATGGTTGAGAATCACAAGTTTCAGGGGGAGTGTTGCAAGAAGGACGTGCTAGGCTCCGCTACAGGAGTGGGAAGGTTAGTTTAGGAGATATGAAGATAGAACAATACAGGAGAATGTTCTATAGAGAGTTTATCCACAAGTTCTTTTCTTTGTTATCATGGGAGTGTACCAATGAATAGGTGCATGAAGCAAACACAGAGATAGGTGTCAGTGATCCATGGGTGGATCAGTATGTCGTATTATGTTTTTACTTCTACACTTGTTTTTACCATTAGTTGGATTTTAGTACGCACAAGCAGTTAGAGCAGAGCGAGCGAGAGAGAATGAACGAGCATTATAGGCGGTAAACCTACGTTCCATATTCCTTCCTCCGAGAGCCTAAGGGATGCCTCCTGTATGGTACGAATATATGATATTTATAAGTTCCAGGTCAGACCTCTTAGTTTAGTGGCTTACTTCCGTGCGACCCTCACCTCCTCACGTCGAGAACCTTTTGACAATCTCGCCCCAGATTGAATCCATGTCCAGAGAAACGAGGAGGAAACTAAGTTAGATACTACAGTTAGCTGATCATATCCCCGACTTGTATTGGGAATGTATTTGATACTCTTGCTTACCATTGCCAGATCTTGTTTGGAATAATTTTTATAATATCCGCCCGCAATTTGACGCCCATTGTATGAGGAACAGTGTCATCTTTCAGCTGTCGGACTATGATCATTTTAAGCTGCTGACCACATACATATTTTCCCATTCCCGCAGGACGAGAAACGCAACTGCAATCACCCGAAACGAACTATCTTTCCACGACGCCTAGCTTCTTACCAATTGCTACCCTGACCCTGCATATCTAATGCGACAGCGTCAAACACCGAACCACCTACCATGAAATACGAATACCGATGATAGCCGAAAAACATCCCCACCCTCAGTGATTCACTCTCTCCGAAGCAGGCAGCATAACTCTACCCTCGGCTATTCTGCTTCTACCTTAGAAATTCTATGCAGAAACAAAGGGAAGGATGACTTTGTGATGGAAGGTAGGAGAGTGATTTAACATGCGCTGGAACCATCCCGGGGAAGAAGGACCTCTTTTGAGAGGGATACAAGGCAGCCTGTTCTTCCTTTTCTTCTTTTGTTATCTATCTATCATCATATTCACTCGGCGTTCTCTCGGTCATCTGTTATTCCATCAAAGTCATTCGTTATCACACATCATTTCTTTACTCTTTCCTTACTCTTTCTCGTTCTGTGATATCTTTTCTCTATCATTATTGTTCGTACTAATAAAATTTCAGTGTTGTCCGACGAATTGGAAATCGTATCTGTGCAAAACCTGTCATTTTTGAATATCACCCTCATCTCTAGATAACTCATAATATCGCTGTGGGTAGGACAGAGAGGCATCTAGAGGCTTCGTTAAAACAAGCAACAATTTCGTTGTCAACATGGGACCTCCCGGTAAGGAATACTCGCGTATTTGGGCACGCCAGAACGATTTCTTTCGGTGGCTCAAGCAAGTCCTGTCGGTGCTTCGAAGGGAACTCGTCAAACCATCGATGCATATTTAACCGGGGAAGCGGTGAAATAATCTTGATAATTTCCACCATATCCGAGAGTAAGAGATCTCAGCCGCCAAATACTTTCTTCGCCCTCTGAAAAGCCTCCCGCATATGCCGAGGGATTCCTCCCCTCCCAACAGATTTGCTGTGGACTGTTCTTGTTCGGCAACGAACCCGCAATATAGCCCCGCAATCGCAGCGTCCTCATCCCCACCCCGGTCGCACGGACTATCAATAACTAGGGCACCATTGTTCACAGATCGTTAGTGATATCTACATTATCTTCCTTGAAATCAAGGTCCTTCCTACCAGACACAATCCTTCCCCACCCCGGGATTTCTGTAACGAAACAACACTTGCTCAATGCAACCATCTTCCGTATGGCGCCATCTTCCCCATCACACCATTTTCTGTGCTGGTTAGTTTCTAGTACACTCACCCCCCGATATCCCGGATCGCGATAATCCGGATACCTCGCTATCTCGTATGAATCTCTATAAGTTCTGAATTTCTTTACACCAAAGCCTGACCTGTTGTCTTGGATTACTCGTTGTCCCGGACAGATTCTTCGAATTTTGGCTATCCGGGATAGCGGGTGGTGAGTGTATCTAGTTCCCCACGCTATTCAGTCTGCCGGTGGGCACGCTTTGGTGCCGTTGCTGTGGTTCAAGTGGTGATAGCCACCGTAGAATTAGATGCCCCTCCTATTTCGATAACAAAGTTGACTATGGTGTTGAAGGAGTTATTTTATTATTATTGAACGAATTAATATTATGGTTGATCTGCTGATATCTTTGTGAGTTGTGTTTCGGGGGTGTCCTGTTGTTATATAGATGGAGAGATATATCTGATGGCATAATAATCCCCGTAGTAGAGCACTGCATTAGGAGCAGAGATAGAGCATGCCAAGGGAATGGCACACATGTAGGAAGGAGCACTAATGTGTGGACAGGCCAACCTTCTAGGGCCAGAATGGACATATAGGGCGTATGCGGAGATAGAGTGCTATCACATGTAGGACCAGAGTTTTCGCTACTTCAGCTGGACCGTAGCTAGCAAGCTTCATAAAACATACAACTTAACATCTCTTCCATCAACAAACCTGCACACCAATCGTGCCCTCTCAACCAACAAAAAAGGACGAAAAATGGTCATGCTCCATTTATCAATATCAACAAGGCTGATTCGTGGGGGGCTTAGAGCAACAAACCTTCATTGGATGTTCCGGTGTCAAAGAGCGGGCATGCGCAGCATCGGTGATGCTCCGGGCCAGAGAAGTGAGGATAGCACCTGCCATGCTCTCCAAAAGGCGAGTGGGTACAACGGTACTCTGGAGGTAATGAAGTTGGATCCAAGGTACTCCCTAGGGCTTGCTTTGCAAGTCGAACAACCTCAGATCCTTAGTTCAAAGCAACAAATCTGCATCGGCCATCCCCATCGCCTAGATATCCTCAAAGGGCTTACTTCCCTTAACAAAGAGTTGGACGCTTATGACTTCCACTGGGGTCAGTTAATTGCCTCTCTCAACGAAAGGTTTGACGCCTATGAACTCCACTGTGATCAGCAGACTACCTCCCTCAAGGAAAGGATTGACGCCTATGAACACCACTGGGATCAGCAGAACGCCTCCCTCCAAGCAAAAGTGGCAAAAGTGGTTTCCCAAGATATGGAAATTGCCAACAGGATACCTCCCCAGGAACTGGCCGATACTTCCCAGGAAGCGCGTATAAGAATGCCGACGTCTGGTAGTGAAATGGTAGATGGAGGAGACGTGGCCGTGGATGATACCTTCGATGCCATGCCTCTGAGAAGAACCGATTCCAAGGGTTTGAAGGTGCTGGATGGGCTCTTACCTGAGACAGTGTTGCAAAACATCCGTCAGTGATCTTTGTTTTTTTTGTTTTTTTCCTAACTTAGTAGGCTAACTTATTTAGAGCACGAAAAAACTGCCCATGTCTTGAACTCTATTGCAGATGAGCTCGGCTCACCTGACATGAAACGCATTGAGCACTTTGACACCCTGTTCAAGGGGTTCATCCAGGAGTGGGAGAAATGTAACTTCGATGAAAGTGGTTTGGATGATAAGTCAACCGACCTTAGTCATGCCTTCTCAGCATTGACGGATTACAACAACACTGAGATGAAAAAATTCACACCTGATTTGAGAAAATGATAAATTCTCTGTCATCACATCAAACGTTCCTTTTTCCTCAGTTACTTGAGCTCTGCTGATGCGCTGTGCCACCTCTCCCTCAACCCCTTACTCCACTCCTTTCTACTTAAATACCCCTCAGCATGATAAAGAAATATTTAAATAGAAAGCTGACCTTTACCCAGCTCTCAGAATACCTGTCCTGTTACCCCTCGGTGGATGTTGTTACTCTAGGACTGAACAAGTCATTCTCTTATTTGCTCGCCTAAGGCCTCTCGTACTTTTTATTTTATTTTTTTAAAATATGTCATTAAATAAACATACTCAGTTACTATTCTTCATTCTAGGTTTCATCCTGTGACTTCCCCGCCCAGGGATTTCGGTAACAAAACAACACTTGCTCAATGCAACCATCATCCACATCGCGCCATTTTCTGAACTCGCTAGTTTCCAGTATCCAGTTCCCCACATTATTCAGTCGGCCGATTCGCACACTTTTGTGCCGTTGCTGTGGTTCAAGTGGTGATTAGCCACCGTAGAATTTGACGCCGCCTCGTATATTTCGATGACAAAACACTGTTGAAGCAGTTATTATTGTTGAACGAGTAGATGTTACTGGTGATCCCCTGAGAAATACGGAGGGCCTTGTGAGAACAGAGGGAGGTAGTTAGTGGGCACAAATCTCAATTCGGTGATGTTGTGAAGATACTGTAACCTGTGTTCCCAGAGGTCCAGTCCCTTATTGAGGTAAAGTTAGGACCGGCCCGACTACAGCTCATAGTCCGTCTTTTTTGGGCGGCTAGGACGGACTATGCTCGGAAAGGTGGGGACCGGACGGACTATCGGGGACTATAGTCTTATAGCTTGGACCTCTGGTACTATCCCAAATTGAAATCATGCCCTGCAGGCGAATCATTGACCCATCATGAGACATCACTCGTACAGTCCCAGGCAGCCTTGTCAAATGCGCAGGTATTCAGCAGCGAAAGTAGTTTCATTATCTCAAGATACAATGACTGGTACAACTCTCATATAGCCGCCCTCCTTGTGTATGCCCAGAGTGGTTAAACGAGTGACAAGGAAGAACACCCAAGACAAGCATGTAAAAACAAAGAAAAGCTAAACAACAAAGAACATATTAGAGCCACATATCGCAACAAGCCTGATGTTCCCCACCGTCGCCTGCAGTCCCTCACGATTCCATGTGGTCCTCCACCGCCCCCCGCCGCCTCCTGCAGTCCGTCGATTTTGTCATTTTAATTCTTTGAAAGAAATCCACGAGGAGTCCCCAGGCCCCCGAATATTCATAACCGGAAGGCACTATATTCGCCCCGATATTGAAACACGCATCGCTGGGCGATTGACTAGTATATAGTTAGCTCCCGCTAAAGGATTCCTTCCGTTAGGGCTGATCGAGGACGAAACACTAGACGTGATGGATGAGCCTAAGGACGGAGATTCTGGGGAAGATTCCCGAAAAAATGTTGGAAATGTGGGCAGAGGCTGTGATGGGCGAGAATCCAATCCCGCATTAACTTATTTGCTACTAGGGACCGTTAGGTTTCTGCTCGCTTGCTTAAATAAAGAAGCAATCTTGCAGGAACAGATAGTGTATTAGAGACGAGAAAGAATATATACAAAATAAGCCACGGGTTGGGGTTAGGGGATGTTTATGGTGCCACAAGAGAAGGGATAAACGCGCAGGATGGGATAATCGAGATTCGGAGTAGGAGCTTTAATGTGGATTAGTCATACAGGACGGTTTTTGAGGGCGGGTGGGCTCTTCAATGCCCTGGAAATCGAGTTAAGTTCCACGGATTTTAGGACTGGCAACATGCCTTAGATAAATGCATTATTTAGGTGCTGTCAAGGGTTTATTGTTGTGAACGAGGCATTAACGAAGCGACTGATCAACTTTATTTTGCGAGAGTATCTTTCCATAAATCCAGATATTTTTAGTGGAACTTACTAAGCAATGACAGATATATGCCTGACATATCTAAATTCCTAATAGGTCAACGCTCCTTCAACCGACTCCTATGGAGACCCCCGTGACATCGTCTAGGACGCCCTCTCTAAAGTGTTATTTTTTATATGTGGGGTCTATGCAAAAAGGGACTCTTGGGCTTAAGATCACTCACCTAGGAGCTGCTTTGGGAATAATATAGCCACATATCCGCCCAACATATTTCAGGAGAAGACTCATCTGTATAGTTAGAGGGTTCTGATGCTTTGGCCCGGTTCGGTGGACTGCACAGTTCCTCGTTTCTTAGAATCTTTGGGATTGTAGTCGGAATTTATGGGCAGTACGCAGCTTGCATTGGCTGCCTGGAAGGGGTATGAGGAGGTGGTGAAAATACTACTCAGATGGGAAGAAGTCGACCCCGACAAGCCAGATAATGATGGCTGGACACCGCCCTTGCATGCTGCTAAGTGTCGGTACAGAAATGCCGCCTCGAGTTTGCCGGAGGGAGTGCTGAAAACAGTGCTCGGGTGAGAAGAGGTCGGCCCCGACGAGTTAAATAATCACGGGCCGAACACCGCTCTTGTATGCTGCCTTGTATGGACATAAGTGCCTGATGAGAAATCCTACTCTGGCGATAAGAGGTCAACCCCGACAGCCAGATAATGCCAGCAAGATACCGCGCTCCCTTGCAGCTTTGTATGAGCGTAAGGGGGTTGTGGAAATACTGCTCGGGCGGGGAGACTGCCACTCCTTCCCATTCTAGCCATGTTGTTCATGGAACTTGTCCTTATACGTTCTCGTTTGTAGGTGAATGATATCCCTGGGGATGGGGATGGGAATGCGCATGCGGGGTCGCACTCGGCTCCAACCCCCTGTCTAACCTGATCGAGTGAGAATTATAAAGTTTCAATTTACTAGGCATAGTGGAGTGTACCTGGTGGGGTGAAGTAGTTTTATTATTGTTAGAAGGTTCAGTGTAAAGCACGGTGTTTTTCTCCCTCTGATCGAATCTAACATTCCTCTTTTTGTTGTAAGCTCTTGCTTGTGGCATCTCTCCTTTCTTGAACCGTTTTTTTCCTTCCCTCTCCACATTTTCTCTCTCCTCCCATATCCACCCCCTCCCATACCTGATAGATAGATCTACCTTACATAGAGTTTCTTTTTTTCTTTTTTTCTTTTTTTCTTTCCTTTTTAGATAGATGAACCGTGGTGTACAGGAGCATAAAGATTCTCAAGGAGATTGTGAGCAAATATCCAAAGACTGTATCTAGGATATTATCCATGCTTCGGAAAATGGTAACCTTAAGGAATAATGCGGCAACATACTTAGGGGTTTTCTGCTAGCTAGCTAGGCGGCTATAATTTTAGGCCTCAGTATAGGAGAGGATAGGCAGGGAAGGCAGCTCTAGCAGACAGGCTTTTCATACCCCACAATCCCCACCTTTCTCGCGATTAATTCGATAGCATAAAAATGCAGGCTGGAAACCGCCCAAAAATCTTATCCAGCTGTGCTGTGCTGTACATAACATAGATTACATGACACTCAATCCTTATGGATACCTAACCAACCAGGCCCGGATTAGGCGAACCGAGGGGAACAATGCCGGCCCACTTGTGGTACTATACGGTACAGTTCGATCACTTCCAGGGTCGGGCGTTCTTTTGTGGGATTTTGTTAGAAGGTTTACGGGTGTCACAATACCTGGGAAACCGAAAGGAAAAAAGAAGTGTCAAAACAAAGTCCACTTCTCCGGAAAATTCAAGTTCTCGTCCTCTCTGCCTCTCGATGTTCGCAGAGCCTCCTTGTCTTCAATAAAGCAGGAAACAAACAATGCTGCTGACAAGGAAACACGGACGCAAGCATACGAATATTCTAGCACACTACGGTCTGTCCAATGTCTCCCCTGACAGTGTCCGAAGCATGGCGGCGGTGGCTATAGGGCGCGGTATTGTTCATTAACTAAATTCGTCAACATTAAAAAAAACAAAAAACAGGGGAGCAGCACCCCCCACCAATCTCACCACCCTGATCTGAAAGAGCGATGACTGACATCATACTAGAGAGGCATGAGAGTAATTGGCAAATCAAAATTGCCATATAGAAAGAGCTAACAATTTTACAGGTATCATAGCATGATGGAAACATAAACGATAACGAAGGAAACTTATAAAGTTAAAAACCAGCATATGCCCAATCGACCAGTGCACACTGTAATCCCAATTCCCTCTGACCACAGTAAACTGACTTTAACTCCAGCGATCCTGGCTGGGGTGTGCGCCTTTACCGCCTTTCGCTCTCCTGTGGCTTGCTTGCTTAATGGAATCACTGGGGCCTGGGGTTTGTCCTCCCTCCCATGCACGATCTTGTATTGCAATACTATATCCTTGCCCGCACTATTGCCCTAGCAAGCTCGAGTAAGCAGTAGCTAATCGGATTTTGATGGTAGGGTCTAGGACGAGAGTTGTGGGGCAGTGGTAGATGCGATCGTAGAGAATAACCAACAATGTTCCACCTACATCATTCGGAAGAGTTGCGGTGGCCTCACCATATTTCTCAAAGATTTCTATGGTGCCTAAGGAGAGCAAGGCAGTAAACAGAATGCTTCAGATCTTCTCAATCGCTAGAACAACCTATGACTGCAAATATCATAGATAGTAACTTTACCGGAACGGAAGTGGTGTCTCCCTAGAAATTTATCTAGTCAGTTTAGAACTCCCCGGGCACTCGTTGTATCACGTACCAAGTGCAGCAAGCACCACCAACACCACCCTCTCCTCTATCCCCGGGATAGTCAGGGACGCCACTTTTTCCCCACCTACCTCCGCTTAATCCTAATCGAGGGTAAGAAGGAGATTTATGCCTTGCCTATTGACCCTTGCAAATACACTTCCACGGTTTTCGCTAAATGATTTCGGCGGAGTGAAATAAAGTAGTTGAAGTCAACAGGAGGAATTCGTATCGGAGCTGTTGAGGTGGTTGTGGTAGAAAGCTGAAGAAAAGCAGCCACAGGAAAGGAAAGGCAGGAAATGACAGGGATGCGGGATGGCCGGGGGAAGCGGGAAGGAGGGGGACTGTTGAAAATGGCGGGGTTGAGAATCAATGTAATGAAAGGACTAAAGGAATTTTTCGGGTAAAACGAGGTAGTTCAACTAGGGGGGAATAATTCGTAGTGGAACTATTTAGGAATTGTGAGAAGGATTGACGAAAGAAAGGAAAGGAAAGGGCAACAAAGACAAGGGTAAAGGAAGTTTGGGTGCCCCATGAGTGCATATACTAACTTCCGCGTACCAGCGCCGGCGTTTCGAAGAGGGACTGTGGGGGGCAAGTGAGTGATGCTTCGTGATTCAGCCTCTTAGCCTCCCTCTCTACTCTTGTTTTGTTGCTTCTTCCGGCGTGGTCACACTATTGTGGTGAGCCGAGATGAGAGGTTCGGTAGGGATGTTTGGTATGGTGGTCGTGGGATTCCGTGTTGATGGATTCGCGGTAAAGCCCTGGTTGTTCTGGTATGGTTCTGGCCGTCTATAACGTCCCCCAAGTCTATAGCAACGGGGACGCTGGCTTGGCACACTTATTAGGGTAAAAAATTACAAAATCAAGATGCTAGGGTTCTTTGATGTATTTAGTCATAAG
>Ga0307509_10005047_pt1 | contig 18588 bp, 27 predicted proteins | sample 10_EM_MG_FD_202245 | JGI IMG/M metagenome (GOLD analysis project Ga0307509, IMG submission 202245) | Populus trichocarpa ectomycorrhiza microbial communities from riparian zone in the Pacific Northwest, United States - 10_EM | ecosystem: Host-associated > Plants > Roots > Unclassified | place...
CTCCTCCTCCTCACACGGTCGGATCGGCTGGCACCCTACTGCTTCTTCACCTTCTTGGCTGGTACCCACAACTACCTGGCTGGTATCCACAACTACTTCTTCACTATTCGGACCATGACCACGGTCCATCACGGCTTGCCTCTGGGAAGATGGTATTGCACTATCTCCTTCTTCTTTTTCGGGGTATTGCCAAAACAGATAGCATCCGAGCCTCCCCAGGACATCGATCATGCCGTGCCTGGCCCCTCCCGCGCTGAGTGTGCGGAATTTTTCAAGTGGTCTCCGCTTTGTTTGCTTTTTGTTTTTTCTTTGTTCGGATGATTGTGCCATGCGTTTTCCTGACTCTTCCTGCTTGTTCTTTGATTTGATTCCTTTCGTCTATCTTCTTAGCTAGTCAAGGGTTTCTTGTTTGGGGCGAAATGTGCGGTTGGTTCCATACCAGAGGGACTTGGGGGGTTGGCTTTTTCCCAGGGGTAGTTGGGGGTTTTTTCTATGCCATAGGGTAAGCTGCATGTAGGATGTTGTACCCATAAACAATAATCATATGATTCAAAAAAAAAAAAAAAAAAAAAAAAAGGAAAAAAAAAAGGTACAAAGACAGCATCCTCCGTCTCCTCTACACACCTGGCGATTGAAATCTCAACACCACGAGATTATCACCACTTTTCTTTTCTCCACCCCCCTCCATGAGCTCGCTCTAGGGGGTGGAGTCATACCTCCTCTACACTCCCCTCCCCTTAGGTTTATCCCTTTGGGCTTTCTTCACTCTGGGTGATGGATTTCGTCTTCTTTGATGATGTTTCCTCTGCCAACCCCGCTTTTGCTCTGCCTCGCTTAGGGCATTTGCACGGTCGGCAACACTCTTCTCAATGCCCATGTTACAGAGGGCCGGGAACACGGTTTGCAGTAAGGGAAAACATTTCAACAGGCCACGGTCGATTTCCCTGTTCTCTCTTTCTTTGAGAGGCTGCCTAGGCAAGACACGAACGCGATTACCGATAGTTTCTAAGGCATAGAGTTGGGTCTACCCCTCCTTTCTCCTCTTCTCCTCACGGTCGGATCGGCTGGCACCCTACTGCTTCTCTACTTTTTTGGCTGGTACCCACAACTACCTGGCTGGTATCCATAACAACTTCTTCACTATTCGGACTATGACCACGGTCCATCTTGGCTTGCCTCTGGGAGGATGGTATTGCACTATCTCCATCTTCTTTTGGGGGTTTGCCAAGACAGCGGGACTAGTCCTCGTGGCTCAGCGCCCCCCCAGGTTTCTCTTAAGGCAGGCCTGGCAACCCTTGTGCTGATTGTGCAGGAACCTTGTCAGGTGGTCGCGCGTTGTTTGATTTTTGCGTTTTCCTTCTGTCTGGATGAATGTGCCATGGGTTTTCCTGACTCCCCCCACCCGTTCTTTGATTTGATTCCTTTCGTCTATCTTCTTAGCTAGTCAAGGGTTTCCTGTTGGGGGTGAGATGTGCGCTTGGTTCCACACCAGAGGGACTTGGGGGGTTGGCTTTTTCCCAGGGGTAGGGGAGGTCTTTTTATGCCATAGCGCGAGCTGCATGCAAGATTTTTTACCTTAAACAATAATCATATCATTCAAAAAAAAAGAAAAAAAAAGAAAAGGTTCAAAGACGGCCATCCTTCGTCTCCTCTACACACCCGGCGATTTAAATCTCAACACCACGAGATTATCACCACTTTTCTCAACTCCACCCCCCGTCATGAGTTCGCTCTAGGGGGTGGAGTGCATCTCCCCTTATCTTCTCCTGCCCTTTGGTTTATCCCTTTGGGCTTTCTTTACTCTGGGTTGATGGATTTCGTCTTCTTTTGATGATCTTTCCTCTTCCTACCCCGCTTTTGCTCTGCCTCGCTTAGGGCATTAGCACGGTCGGCAACACTCTTCTCAACGCCCATGTTACAGACGGCCGGGAACCCTGTTTGCAGTAAGAGAAAATACTTCAACAGGCCACGGTCGATTTCTCTGTTCTCTCTTTTCTTTGAGAGGCTGCCTAGTCCAGACAGGAACCTGGTTACCGATAGTTTCCACGGCATAGAGTTGGGTCTACCCCTCCTTCTCCTCCTCTTCTCATGGTCGGATCGGCTGGCACCCTACTGCTTCTCCACGTTTTTGGCTGGTACCCACCACTACCTGGCGGGTATCCATAACCACTTCTTCACCATTCGCACTATGCCCACGGTCTATCACGGCCTGCCTCTGGGAGGATTGCATTGCACAATCTCCTTTCCCTTTTTCGAGTGTGCGGCCAAAATAGATGGCTTCTTCAGCCTCCCCAGGACTTCGATCATGCCGAGCCTGGCCCCTCCTGCGCTGAGTGTGTGGAATTTTCAAGTGGTATCCGATACCTTTGCTTTTTGTTTTTCCTTTATTCGGATGATCTTGCCATTGGTTTTCCTGAATCTGCCTGCTTGTTCTTTGATTTGATTCCTGTCATCTATCTTCTTAGCTAGTCAAGGGTTTCTTGTTGGGGGCGAGATCTGCGGTTAGTTCCACACCACAGGGACTTGGGGGGTTGGCTTTTTCCCAGGTGTAGTTGGGGGTTTTTTTATGCCATAGCGAAAGCTGCATGCAAGATTTTGTACCCTAAAACAATAATCATATGATTCAAAAAAAAGAAAAAAAAAGAAAAAGGTACCCAGCCAGCCTTCAGCTTTAACACTATGGCCAACAAAAACCGTGTCATCCTCCCCCTAGGAAACATCCAAACCCCCAAGTCCCTCGGGTATGAGACCAACTGCACATCTTACCTATCGCCTAACGAAATCCTACGAATATACTCATACACCCGAAGGAATTAGAAAGGAAAGAAACAAGCAGGAAGGAGAGGAGAACCCTTACCGAGATCTACGAAAACCATAAAGTTGAACAAAGGGAATGTATCAACCCCTGACAAAGGAAAATTACATCTGATAAGGGACGTGTATCAGTTTGAGCTAGGAAATGAAAGTATGGACCTGCGTACCGGAGCGGTGCCGGGGAAGGAATCGATGCCCGATGGCAGGATGGGAAACGAGGTGGAGGAGACTCTGATGAGAGGTCCCTGGTGGGTGTGCCAAAATGGCATGAGTGACCGCCAGGAGGACCGGGGTAACCGAGGCGTGTTTTTATATAGCGACCGAAGGTCGACCGCGGAAAAGGGGGCAGTAAGGTGACAGCTGTGGAGGTGGGAAGAGGGGGGGCGGGTGTAGCTGTAACTGGGCAACGGGACGAAGACCAAGAAAGTAGGAGAAGGAGGATGGGAAGATGCGGGACTTCCGAACACTTGAGACGACCGACTAGAAAAACCGTGGGCAATGCTTTTCCGAAGGCGAAACGAAGCCAAGGTGCTGATGTAACTAACCGAAGTGTTTCCCAACAGGACCACATAACTGAGAAGGAAAGGTAGTTCGCAAACGGCTTGGAAAGCTCAGCGCCGACCGTGAGCGAAGAGGACAGAATGCCACCCGTGCAAAACCTAAGCGACGTGCCAAGGAAGTGTGGGGTAAGGGGGCGAGAACTGAACGTAATGAGCGGGAGTCAACAATGAACAGGAACAAGAACCCCGTAGATGGGGGGTAGACCCCTAAGGGAGAGGAGGGGCGGTGGCATCACTCCCCTAGGCAAGAGCCATCAAGGGGGAGGAGAGGAGGTGGTGGTGGATCCTACAATGATTTCCCTGGTGGTGAGATTGCAATCGCCCGAGGTGTAGGGGAGATGGTTCGTGTCTAACTATTGTAATCTGTCTTTCTTTTTTTTTGAATCTCGATTATTAATTCTTTCTATCGGGGCCACCGCAAAACTGTGCTAAATCCCAGTGTCCTAGGTACAACGGACTTTCAACCAACAAGGGCCACGTAGTCCAAAACTTCCACCTAGAGTCCATTCGGCCATCCACAAGCTAAAACCCTCTGACCCTGCCTGACAGAGAAACCCCTGCCCGGTACTATCGGTAGAAACTAAAGGACATGAGAAAGCGGGCCTGCAAGCCACGAACCAAAATCCCCAGCCAAAATGCTAGCCTCAAAGAAAAACATCCCCAACCCATAGTAGACACAACAAACAGAGGAAAACAAACCCACTCCCCCAAGCCAAACCACCTATAAGCTATACCATAGTAAAACCCCACCAGGCCCAGCCCCCAAGGGAAAAGGCACTCTTGAATGATAGGTCTCCGGGACACAACGAGGGGAGAAAAGCTCCCGGGGGCATATAGCCCCGCCAGCCGAGGCTCAGGAAGAACAACCCAGTTCGAGAGGATGCCGCCAGATCAATGGAGGCTCGTGGCAGTCAGAGGACAATCCGGTCGGCTATTTCGGGAAAGAGGACCCTGAAAGAAGGTTTAAACTTGCTCCCCTAGTCCCAGGACATCAGAAGGGAACAGAAGTCTGGTGGTGGGCGTAGAGCTGCGAGCAGTAGGGTGCCAGCCGATCCACATGTGGGAGAGGGGGAGGGCAAAGGGCTAACTGAAAGGTGATGTGCGAGAAGGGCCGACAGAAGCAGGGTCACGATGTTTCGCACAGTCCACCTGTACCAGCAGAGCACAGAGGAGATAGTGCAATACCAGAGAGCAGTGCCACTGGGGACAACTACCTTACCGATCAACCGAGACTAAAGACCGACCGTTGATGAGTGAGGGGTTGCCGACTGTGGAGGGCTGCTAAGCGAGCCCGGAGAAGTGTGGGTGAAGACAGACTCAACCACCCACTAGGAACAAGCTTGCCAGGCCTGACCATCAGAAGGGAAAGGATGAGGGCAGGGACACGGCTTCAACCAGACAGAGGCCATGTGGTGTGTCTGATGAGAGGAGGGTGGATGGAAGTGACGATGAATTCTCGTGGTGTTGAGATTTCAATTGCCGGAGGTGTAGTGGAGATGAAGGATGTCTAACTATTGTGATCTCTTTTTTTTTCTTTTTTTTTCTTTTTTTTTGAATCTTATGCATCTGTTAATTGTACAAAGACAGCCAAGGATTTGTCCTCTCGTGTTGCTGTTCTCTCCTCAAACCACGCCACACAAGTGGCACCCACGCTCCCTCAAGCGCCACCCCCTCCCGCCCCTCCTGTCCAGGCTAAACCTGCTCAGCAGAGACAGAAACCCGCCCCTCACCTCTGGTCTCGTACGGTCGCCGCCCCGGACTTTCGCTTCCTTTTTGAGGGAAAATTGTATGGCAACCCGGACTCATATGCCAAAGCCACCCGGACTCACCCCAAGCTGCTATCCTTTTCGCCTCACGCCATCCCCAGTCAGAGGAAGCCAAACTTTACTCTCAGCGTTACCCAGCCCCTTCCCTTTTCCATACCGGTCCCCCCCCCGGTTTCACTGTTTCTGATCCCCCGCAACCCCAAGAACAAACCTGGGCACTGGTTACCAGGAAGGGCGGTAAGGAGAAGAAAAACGCCCCTGCTGCACAAGTCGCTGCATCAAGCAAGAGTAGTGTCCCCAAAGGACCCCCACAGCTCCCAGCTGCTCAACGTCGTTTGTTTGCCCAGAGCACCTCCCGAACCCTCCCGAAGGATTGGTTCATCATGACTGCTCCCCTTCCCCACATCATGGCTGCTGTGCTTAAAGAGGCCAACTGCTCCCTACCCCTCTCCCTTACTGCCTCGGTCAATCGCAATGGTGCTGTTACTCCCACAGCCAACCCCTACACCCCGTCTTCTGCGTACTCTCCTTTTTTTGATGCAATGACTAAGAAGCTTAATCACAGTTTCCCTGTTGGAGATAATCCATTTCAGGTTTTCAGGGAGGCACCTACAAGTGTCGAGCTCCTTATTCACAATCTTCCTCTCTCTATTCTTCCACACGAGCCTAGTGACGTCTTGCCTGCACTCCTTGAATCAATCAGCAATCCTATTGACGTCCCCATATTTGGGGCTAGATTCCGCCAGTGAGATCTGGCTGAAAGGGCGGAGAAGTGCACCACCTCGGTGGTTGTGGCAGTCGACCCACTTCATCTTTCCCGGATCGGCGAATCCATCTGACATTTCTCCAGCGCCCGCATGGTCGTGCGCGCATGGTCGCCCCCGCATGGTCGCGCCCACCTACTCTGCATCCAAATTCACGCAGTGCAGAGAGTGCTGGCGTTTTGGTCCCTCTGCTCCTCTATGCAAAGAAGAGGCACAAGCTTGCCCGATCTGCACTTTCCTCCATCACCGTTCCGCCCACCGATGTGCTAACCAAAGCTATCCGAAAGGCGGCTTTGAGAAGTCTGTCATGGGATGCTGCAATGCCTCCCCTCCTCTCTGGATTAACTATGGTGGTCAGCAGGCCTCTTTCAATGGCACCTGTCCCATCCGCCCTGAAATCCTCTCCGCCCTCTGTCCTATTAGGGACCAAGACATTCCTGATGCCCCCGATGCAGGCCTCCCCCAAACCACCCCTCAGGGTCCAACTGCTCACCCAACAGTACCGGCTACTCCAGCCAGGCACGGTCCTCGTTTCCCTCCCACTAGCGAATCTACCCAACTTGAAACCGTTAGACAGGTTCGCAGCGCGTCCGCCTAGTCTAACCTTGCCGCTCCCCTTCCCCGCAGGAACCTCTTTGGTGCTGGCAGCACCCTCTTCAGAGCTAGCACCGGTGCAGACTGTACCGAGCCCGCACCGACCGACGTCCACATGGATCTTTAGATGTCGTCAAGCCCAGTCCCAACACAGAGCCCTTCACCACTTCAATCCTCCCAGTATCCTGGTTGTTTAAATCTTTCCATTGTTCAGCATAATTGTCTCGGTAGCAGTAATGTTTTTCAAACTGTTTTTAGTTTTTTTTACTTCGGTAGAAAGTTCGCCTCATATTGTGGCTCTTCAGGATATTCCTCTTTGGAGGAACTGTCCTCCTGTTTTTCCCAACTATAAATGTTTTTTTCCTCCAGCAACTGACAGCTATAAGCCTCGAGTTGCAACTTATGTTCACGAAAGGCTATTAAGTGTTATTTTTATTCTTCCATTGTTTTTTGAAAGGGGTGACCTCATGGCAGTGAACTTTCACTCCCCTGAGGGACTTTTTGATACTTCTCATAATTTGTTTTGTTTGTACAATGCTTACTCTATCCCTAGTGCTCACACTAGGTCAGTCTCTCCTGTTGATTTGTTTCCACAGCATGATTTCCCTACACTTGTCCTTGGGGACCTCAACATTCACCACTCTACTTCTGACCCGACTCGTTTGCTCTCCGCTACGATGAGTTTATAAGTTCTCCTCATTTCGACAGGGCATCGTCTCAGTTCCTTTCTCTCCTCAATACACACAGGGTCTACACTCGGTTCCCCTTCACCTCCAATCATCGCCCTGCAGTTCTTGACTTGTCCTTTGCCAACACAGCCTTGCTCCCGTAATGCTCCTCCTGGAACCCCTCCCTCCCGCCAACCGGTTCGGATCACACCGCCCTCACAATCATTCTCTCCACTCCGCTCCTGAAGCCCCGGCCCAAGGGCCTAAACTGGAAGTACACGGATTGGGATCACATCTCCCCTCTGCTGGCCGACCTTACCCTTGCATCTCCCCCCGCTCTCCCCACTCCACGCTTACTCGACCTGTGGATCGACGACTGCCTTGCCAAGATCACACACCTCATCACCTCCAACACCCCAACTAAACGCCCCTCCTCCTACTCTAAACCGTGGTGGACCCCAGAACTTACACAGCTACGACGCATCCACCACCATACCTCTCACCTCTTGAGAAAGAATCAGACCTCGCTCGCCCTGGCCCGGGTGGCTTGAAACATGTATTTCAAGGCTATCCTATCTGCCAAAAGAGTCCAGTGGTCGCAGTTTCTGGCCTAAGTCGACTGGTAATCAGTCTGGGATGCTAGAAAGATTGCAGCTGGCAGACCCCCGGATCATCTCCCCACGCTCGAGAACGCCTCCTCCCCCACCGAAATTAACAATACACTTCTACAACACTTTTTCCCTCCTAGACCCTCTCCTCCTCCTCCCCTCATCCTTCCTGCGTTTAAGGACGTCTCTCCGGTTTTACCAGCAGAAGTGTCCTCTGCACTTCGCAAATCCTCCATCACGTCAGCCCCTGGCCCAAGTGGTATTCCTTACTCTATCTAGCAGCAGGTCCATAAGGCCTAGGAGCGGCTCCTTCCATCTCTGTTCACTCCCCTCCTCACCCACGGGTACCACCCCCTAGCCATGAAGAAGGCCAATAGCATTGTTCTGGATAAACCAGGCAAACCTAATTACGGTACACCTGCTTCCTTTCGCATCATTGTCCTGCTCGAAACAGTCTCCAAAATCCTCGAAAGACTTTCTGCTCTTCGTCTCGCCTCCGCCGCCAGCTCCCTTGGCCTCTTATACCCCAATCAGTGTGGGTCCCTAGCCGGTCTGGGCTGTTTCGACGCCGTCGCTACTCTCACCCATGAAGTCCACCTACTTCTGGCTGCTTCCTTCAAAGTATCAACTGTCTTCCTGGATGTCAAAGGTGGATTTGAGAATGTCTGCGCAAACAAGCTGGCTAATATCCTCACCAGAGGAGGTATCTCCGCCTACCTGGTTGCCTGGATCAAGTCTTTTCTCTCCAAACGCCAGTGCCGACTCACATTCCAAGGCGCGTCTAAGGTTATCTGTCTGGTCGCTGTTGGCACCCAGCCGGGCTCCACGATTTCCCCTCTTTTTTATGTGCTTTATATAGCCAGCCTCCTCCCGACTATCCCCCAAGGTCTGGCAATTTCATATGTCGACCACCTCACCATCATGGTCAGCTCAGACTCTGTACGTTGGAGTATCCGCGCTCTTCAATACTATTTCGGCATCATCCAAAGGCAGGGTGCCGTCCTGAGGATGGCTTTTTCTGTCCCTAAAACTCAACTCAATCATGGGAGATCTCTGAAGGACCGCTCAGATGTTTCCTTTGCCCCCATTGTGATCAACGACATGCTTTTCCACCCTCCAAAGCTGTGAGGTGGCTTGGCTACTGGCTCACCCCTACTGTACACTCCTCCGTTCATTTCCTGAGACGGCTGGCACTGGCCAAAGCCTCTTTCGCTACGATCCGACAGCTCAGTGCAGCTCGCAAAGGCCTCTCCTCCAGGTGGAACAGAAAGTTAGTCTTCGGCGCCATCCTTGGTATTCTGACCTATGGCTGAGATGTTTTTGCTCCGGACACAGCCACTCTTAAGAAACTCAACTGGTTCTGGCATGGAGTTCTCCGGTGGACAACTAATTGCTTTTACACCACCGCCCTCGGTGCTCTGTACCAGGAAGCCTCGCTACCACCCATTTCCTCTATCTGCAAACACCGCCGTTGGTCAGCTGCCCTCCGCTTGCTCTGCGCCCCTTCGGAATTCAACCCTGCCACCGCCCAGATACCCGAGTCTGTGCCCACCTGGGACCATGGTTGTTCTGCAGACAATCATCGCTTTCTCCTCTGAGGCTCCTCCAACGCCGTCCACCAGATGCATACAGGTGCCAGGTACCTTGCCGCACATATCTCCTGGAGGAACAGGGACTCCAGCACCCTCTGCCCGTTCTGTGAGGAAGACGATTAGTCTGTCCAACACGCGAGTCTCCTCTGCCCCGCCAAGGCTCAGCCTCGCGTCACCCATCTCTCAGGTGTTGATGACATTGGCCCTGACGGTCCCCAGTGGCTCTCGGTTCCCCTTCTCAGGGGGTTAGCTGAGTATCTCTACGCTACTCACACGGGCTTTCCTCCAGCCATGTTGTGCATTTGAGCCAGTACTGCGACTCCTGAGCCCGGAACGGACTGAGATAGTGCTTAACACGAATGCTCCCTGGATTGGCCCCGGCCTTCTAGGTATTGCTACTTCAAACTCCCCTGCTCGAGTTTCTCCTCAGGGTATTTTCAATACAGTTTATGAGTTTCCTTTGTTCCTAGTTGACAGCGGCAGTGGGCAGCTAGGGCAGGGAGGTTTTATTACTTATGCGTGTTTCTCTTACGAGTTATAAGGAGGACTTTACTTTGCTTTTCTTTTTGTTAGTCAAGGATGGCAATGCGACAGGGTTCGGATGATCCCGCTTGCAGAGTTTTTGCATGTTGTGTTTGAATTTTGTTATTTCCTTTGTTAGTATTTGGAATTAAGGTTTTTTATATGACATAGCGCGAGCTGCATGCAGGATTTTGTACCTAAATCAATAATCACATGATTCAAAAAGAAAAGAAAAAAAGAAAAAAGGTACAAAGACACCATTCAGCTTTAACACTATGGCCAACAGAAACCGTACCCTCCTCACCCCAGGCAACATCCAAACCCCCAAGTCCCTCTGGTATAAGACCAACCGCACATCTCGCCTATCGCCCAACCAAATCCTACGAACATACTTGTACATCCGAAGGAAGTAGAAAGGAAAGAAGCAAGCAAGAAAGACAGGAGAGGGCTTAGTGACATCTACTACAAAAGTATAAAACCATCAGGAATGAATGAGCCTCTAACAAACGAAATTGACGCCTGATAAGTGACGTGTATCACCCTGAACTAGGAAGTGCGAGTATGGACCTGCCCACTGGAGCGGTCCCGGGGGACCAAGCAGTGCCCGATGGCACGATGGAAAGGTGGGTGGAGGTGACTCTGATGAGGGGTTGCCGGAGGGTGTGCCAAAGCGGCATTAGCAACGGCCAGAAGGACAGGCGTAACCGAGGTGGCTGTTTATATAGCGACCGAAGGTCCACCGCGGAAAACAGGACAGTAAGGTGCCCACTGGAGAGGTGGGAAGAGGGGGAGTGGCTGTAGCTGTAACCGGGCAACGGGAGGAAGAACAAGAAGGTAGGGGGAGGAGGATGGGAGGACGAAGGACTTCCAAACACTTGAGACAACCGACTAGAGTAACCACAGCCGATGCTTGTCCGAATGCGAAACGAAAATGAGGTGCTGAAGTTACTAACCGAAATGTTCCCCGACAGGGTCACATAATAGAGACGAAAAGGTACTTCGCAAAGGGCTTGGAAAGCTCGGCGCCGACCGTGAGCGAAGTGGACGGAATGCCGACCGTGCAATACCTAAGCGAGGTCCAAAGGAAGTGCGGGGTAAGGGGGAGAACTAAAGTTAATGAGTGGGAGTCAACGATGAACAGGAACAAGAACCCCGTAGAGGAGGGGGTAGACCCCTAAGCGAGAGGAGGCGAGATAGCATCACTCTCCTAGGCAGAAGCCATCAAGGGGGAGGAGAGTGGGTGGTGGTGGATCCCGCGATGATGTCCCGGGTGTTGAGATTTGAATCGCCGGAGGTGTAGGGGAGATAGTTTGTGTCTAACTATTGTGATCTTTTTTGTCTTTTTTTGTCTTGTGTTTTGAATCTCGTTTATTGATTGTTTCTATTGAGGGGAAAATGAACAAACGGGCCCACTACGACAGTCCTAGGTACAACGGACATTCGGCCGGAATGAAGACTATGTCGTCTAAAACCTCCAACTACAGTCCATCCCGCGATCCCTAAGCTAAAACCCTCTCACCCTTCCCGACAAAGAAAACTCCGCCCGCTACTATATGTAGAAACTACAAGGAGATGAGAACATGAGCCTGAAAACAGCGAACCAATAACCCCTGCGAAAGTCTAGCCTAAAAGAAAAACATCCCCAACCGACAGTAGACTCAACCAACAAAGGAAAACAAACCCACTCCCTCAAGTCAAACCACCTATAAGCTAAACTGTAGTAAAACAACACCTGGCCCAGCTCCGGAGGGAATAGGGACTCCTGAATGATGGGTCTCGGGAACACAACGAGGGGAGAAACGCTTCTGGAGGCATATAGCCTGGCAGCCGAGGCTCAGGAAGAGCAACCAAGTTCGAGAGAATGCCGCCAGACAATGGAAGGCTCGTGGCAGCCGGAGGACGATCCGGTCAGCTATTTCGGGAAACAGGACCAGGAAAGAAGGTTTAAACTTGTTCCCCTAGTCCGAGGACATCAGAAGGGAGCCAAGGTCTGAGGGTGGGTGTAGAGGCGCAAGCAGTCGGGTGCCAGCAGATCCAAACGTCGGAGAGGCGGAGGGTGGAGGGCTAACCGACACAAGAAGTGCGAGGAAGGCCGACAGAAGCGGGGTCACCATGTTACGAAGAGTCCGACCGTACCAGCAGAGCACAAAGGAGATAGTGCAATACTAGAGAGCAGTGCCCCCGTGGACAACTACTTTACAGATCAACTGAGACTAAATACCGACCGTTGACGGGTGAGCGGTTGCTGACCGTGGGGGGCTGCCTAAGCGAGCCTGGACAAGAGGGGGTGAAGGCAGACTCAACCAACCCCTAGGAACAGGCTTGCCAGACCTGACCATCAGAAGGGAAAGGAAGAGGGAAGGGAGATGGCTTCACTCGGACAGACACAATGTGGCATGTCTGTGGAGAGGGGGGTGGATGGAGGTGACGTTGTTTTCTCGTGATGTTGAGATTTCAGTCGCCGGAGGTGTAGCGAAGACGAAGGATGCTACCTATTGTGATCTTCTTTTTTTCTTTTTTTTAATCTCGCTTATTTATTGTTTCTATCGGGGGGGAAATGCACACATGTGCTGACTCCCCCAGTGCTAGGTACAACGGACCTTCGACCAAGCATGGGCCACTTAGTCCAAAACCTCCACCTACCCTCCCTCCCGCCATCCCCATGCTAAAACCCACTGACCCTGCCCGACAAAGAAAACTCCGCCCGGTACTATGTGTCGAAACTACCAGGAGATGAGAAAGCGGGCCTGAAAGCCACAAACCAAAAAACTCCAGCGAAAGCCTAGCCTAAAAGAAAAACATCCCCAGATAACAGTAGACAAAACCAACAAAGGAAAACAAACCCACTCCCCCAAGTCAAACCACCAATAAGCTAAACAATAGTAAAACCCCACCGGGCCCAGCTCCCGAGGGAATAGGGACTCCTGAACGATTGGTCTCGGGGACACACAAAGGAGAGGTAACTCCCGTGGGCATATAGCCCCGCGAGCCGAGGCTCGGGAAGAGCGACTGAGCTGGAGAGGATGCCGCCTAGAGAAGGAAGGCTCGTGTCAGCCGGACGAAGATCCGGTCTGCTATTTCGGGAAACAGGACCCGGAAAGAAGGTTTAAACATACGCCCCTAGTCCAAGGACATCAGAAGGGAGCAGAGGTCTGGTGGTGGGCGTTGAGCCGCGCGCAGTAGGGTGCCAGCCGATCCAAACGCCGGAGAGGGGGAGTGCGGAGGGCTACCCGACACGAGAAGTGCGATGAAGGCTGACGGAAACGGTGTCACGATGTTTCGAAAAGTCCGACCCTACCAGCAGATCAGAACGGAGATAGTGCACTACCAGAGAGCTGTTCCACCGGGGACAGCTACCTTACCGATCGACCGAGACTAAAAACTGACCGTTGACAGGTGAGGGGTTGCCGACCATGGAGGGCTGCCTGAGCGAGCCCAGAGCAGAGGGCGTGAAGGCGAACTCAACCAACCCCTAGGAACAAGCTTGCCAGGCCTGACCATCAGAAGGGAAAGGAAGAGGGAAGGGAGGTGGCTTCACCCAGACAGAGGCAATGTGGCGTGTCTGGGGAAAGGGGGGTGGGTGGAAGTGACGATGATTTCTCGTGGTGTTGAGATTTTAATTGCCGGAGGTGTAGCGGAGACGGAGGATGGTTAACTATTGTGATCTCTTTTTTTTTTCTTTTTTAATCTCGCTTATTTATTGTTTCTATTGGGGCAATATGCACAACTGTGCTCATCCCACGGTGTTAGGTACAAGGGTCCTCGGCTGGAATGTAAGCCATGTGGACCAAAACCTCCAACTAAAGTCCTTCCCGCTATCCCCAAGCTAAAACCCTGTGACCCTGCCCGACAAAGAAAGAATCCCCCGCCCAGTACTATGGGTAGAAACTACAAGGAGATGAGACCACGGGCCTGAAACCCACGAACCAATAACACCCGCGAAAGCCTAGCCTAAAAGAAAAACATCCCCAACCGTCAGTAGACACAACCAACAAAGAAAAACAAACCCACTCCCCCAAATCAAACAACCTATAAGCTAAACCGTAGTAAAACCCCACTGGGCCCAGCTCCCGAAGGAATAGGGACTCCTGAATGGTGGGTCTCGGGGACACACAAAGGGGAGGTAACTCCCGGGGGCTAAAAAACCCCGCCAGCCGAGGCTCAGGAAGAGCGATTGAGTTCCAGAGGATGCCGCCTAAAGAAGGGAGGCTTGTGGCAGTCAGAGGAAGATCCGGTCGGCTATTGCGTGAAACAGGACTCGGAAAGAAGGTTTAAACTTGTTCCCCTAGTCCAAGGACATCAGAAGGGAACAGAGGTCTGGTGGTGGGCGTAGAGCCGCGAGCAGTAGGGTTCCAGCCGATCCAAACGTTGATGAGGGAGAGGGCGGAAGCCTAATCGACACGAGAAGTACGAGGAAGGCCGACGGAAGCGGGGTCACGACGTTTTGTAAAAACCGACCGTACCAGCAGAGCACCAAGGAGACAGTGCAATACCAGAGAGCAGTGCCACCGGTGGCAACTACTTTATTGATCGACCGAGACTAAAGACCGACCGTTGACAGGTGAGGGGCTGCCCACCGTGGGGGGCTGCCTAAGCGAGCCCGGAGAAGAGGGGGTGGAGGCGACCTCAACCAACCCCTAGGCACAAGCTTGCCAGGCCTGACCATCAGAAGGGAAAGGAAGAGGGAAGGGAGGTGGCTTCACTCAGACAGAGGCAATGTGGCGTGTCCGAGGAGAGGGGGGTGGATGCACGTGACGATGATTTCTCGTGGGGTTGAGATTTCAATCGCCATAGGTGTAGCGGAGACGGAGGATGGTTAACTATTGTGATCGATTCTACTCCTAAATAGACTCTTCATGCCAACAACCCTAATCCTGGTGACTCATAACTTGAGTCCTGCGGTCCTATGTCTCATAATGAGTCATACCCAAATCCATTAGATGACTTCCAGGAGTCTCTGCGCAACATACCTTAAACCAATCATAAAACCTAAAACATATCAGGTTCGCAAAGTGTGTCACCGGTGTGAAACTCGTGACTCATAATGTGAATCACGTGCGAAAGTCATTACATCATTATGACTCACAATCGTGATTCATGGAAACATTAACCAATCATAACATAACCATAACGCGCAAGTGCGAGTCATGTGAGAACTATGAGTCAACTGACTGCTTAGTGTGAAAGATAACATACCTTATGACTAATAACTTTTGATCATGTGAAATCTGCCTTGCTTAGTCACAATTTGTGACAGTATGCATGTTAGGACTAGCTAACAAGGTATTATGTTAGGGAAAAAATAATCCTCTCAACTGCTAGACTACCTCATCAATCGGGCTCTTAGCACACTGGCTCTCCTTACACAGCCTGCACCCTGAAGCCAAATTGGAAACATCTCTCTCTCTCATATTTTCAATAAGTATGGTACTCTTTTGCTATACCTGCATATTCTTGGTCTAAGTTGCAGATTGACTCAACATAATTCCTTAGCATCAACCTACTCCTAAGTGTCCTTCAAGTGCCTTGCCTGGTAGATCTTGAGATTGTTCAAATGCAGGGAAATTAACAAGGCATACTTGTTCACCTGAACCAGTTCTCTGCGATTGATATTTGGTAATCTCTCACTCTGCGATGCCATGAGAGGTCAGATAGAATATAGGGGCATTTCCATCTTACTTCAAGTTTATTGCCTCTACTCTCGCCCAAGATGGTTATTATTATTATAAATCATACCCCTTCGGGAGCTGGAAGATTATGAAGCAGTAGATACCTTATATGTTTGATACCCATCGGTCCGTCCATGATCCCATTTCCTCAATGATCATTGCAATATATATTTGACCCCCTGGCATAAGTCCTAAGAATCCATTCCGTTTAACCAAAGAAATCCTCCTCTCTACTTTAAACCTATCAGATAAGTAAGAGGATACATCTCAGGAATCCTGACTAGCTCTGTTTGTCCTCTCAGTTGCTGCTTGGTGTACCTGACTATAGGCTTGGCACATCTTGGAGATAGCAAGGTAAGGTTCTTTGCAGTTGTTCCCGATGATGGTATGTTATCAAGACATGATTTGCCATTAGTAGGGTAATATATAAACTCACAGGCCTGGAGATATGCTGGGTGTTCCTGGGAGCTGATGTTGTGATGTTAGGTGCCTATACATTGGGAGAAGAGGTGTCCAAAGGCAAGGTACTTAGTACATTATGTGTCAGAGCCCAAGAAATGATACAGCCACTAGACAAAAGTGTTCGTGATGGCGCAATATAAGAGATTCTCTGTGTGCCTTTCCTAATTGCGCAATACTACCCCCCGACCCCCAGGTAAAGAAACGAAGAAAAAACATCGGATGAAATTAAACATTAAATTTTAAAGATAAATATTGAATAGAAATCCACCAAAGACTCCCTAGTAGCTTGTATACCATCCTTTCACATCGATAACTGCTGCAACATGGGAGGGCATCGATCGCCAAAGCTTTTCAAAGAATGAGTCCGGGATCATTGCCCAGACTAGGGCGAGGACTTCTGCAAGCCGTTGTCGGACCTTGTCTGGACCACCTTTAGTATCAATAATGTCGGGATACTGTTTGTGAAGGCAGCACTTTAATTCTACCCAAGCGTGCTCGACAGGATTAAGATTGGGCAACAAAGGTGGGTGATCTTCTAGATCAATTCCATTCTCTTCAAACCACTTCCGTGTGTCCAGTGCAGTATGCACTCGGGCATTGTCCTGCTGGAATAGCAGATCTCCTACTGCTTGTTCAATCTCTTGCATTACTGGGGGCAGGTGCTCATCCAATAGGCTAATGTAAACCCAACAGTCTACTTTACCTTCCAGAATGGGCACCAGAGGACCCCGGTTACTGCGCCAAAAGCATCCCCACACCATTAGCCCCACCTCATTGGCTCTGGCTCGGGGCTTAATGCAGTCAGTGTTCCACTTCTCCTATGGGGTGCGAAAAACCCACTTCTGCTCGGGGTTGGCTGATTTGCGGACTGTACACTCGTCGCTGTAGAGGATGCCTTCGAAGTCTTCAGCTGTCCAATTCTGGCGGGCAATGGCCCACTCTAACCTGTTCTTCTCATGCACAGCTGTCAATCGGGGGCGGGTTTGGGCATCCCATTTTTTCACATTGGCTTCCCGGAGAACTCGGTCAATAGTGCGGATTGACACATGCGGGGCGTAACGGTTCCGGAGGTCTACTCGTGTCATGCTCCTGTCCTTCTGAGCCCCACACAAAATTACCCGCTTCTCTCTCCGACTGAGAATACTGGCCAACCAGAACGGGGTGCATTTTGCACATGGCCTCGGTCGGAGGCACGGGCAAGAAAATTCCCTACTGTGGACCAGGGATGGCCAACCAGAGTTGCGACAATGGAAATGGTTGCAAAAATATGAAAAAAGGCAATTATCATCCCCTTCTCCATATCACTGATCTCCCCGGGAGACGTCTTTGGCTTGTGACGCAAAACTGACTTTGTTTTGGCCGGCATGGTTGTGTGCTACACTCCTTACTTTCTACCCGATTTCTTTTCATAACATTGCTGACTAAGTATCACCAAGACTTTTGTCTAGTGGCTGTACTTCTGAACCTTGAACTTTCTTGCAAAGACTGAGAGAGTGATACTGAGGGGTTTGTCTGTAGAGTCTTTGCTGGCAATATTAAGGACCATAGTAGATGCTACTTGGTCTAGGGCAGGAAAGGTGAATGCCTGGATTAAAGTCCTTAATCTCAGACTTGACAGTAGTTAACATGGTGGTGGTCGGGATGTTGTGTAGAATGACCTTATGCCAGATTTTATCTTTTCTGAGGCCAGGAGCAGTGGGTAAAGTGGCTCTGATTGTTTCCTCAATAACACATCTGTTATTATGATTATTATTGTTATAAATCATGACTCTTATGGGGCCAGAAGGCGATGAAGGGGTAACTACCATAGATCTGGGACACCTGTGTATCTAGTGGGCGATCAGCCTCCTTCTACAAGATAGTGTCCACTTCTCGTTGACCCCCGGCATAAGCACTAACAACCCCTTTAACAATGGAAATCCTCCACTCTGCCAAATGGCGAACCAATAAAAGGAAATACATGTGGAAACCTAGGCAGCCCGGTTCCTGCTCTCAGTCACTTCCTGGAGTGCGCTACGGTAGGTTGGGCATTCTTTGAAGTCTGCCTGGTGTAGATCTTCGCAGTTACTGCATTTGAGGGTTGTGTGAAGGTAGTGTTTGCCCTTGGTAGTAGAGTCAGATAGGCCACAGGTATGGAGGTAGGCTGGATGTTGCCCAGCACATAGATTCCAGTGGGTATCTCTTGCACTTGGAGGTAAGGTGTCCAAAGGCCAAACAGTTGTTGCATTGGGTATCTGGTCCAAAGGTAAGTTATTTCTGAACTTTCAACTTTGTTCTGATAAGGGAAAGGCCAGAGGGAATAGCTTTGGTTGGTGGATCTTTGGCTGCAATTGTAATGACAATTATTATTATTATTATTATTGTTCATTAGGCTTATGGAGCGAAAGGCTATGATGCTGAAAAAGTACATGATTGTAGTTCCTCTCACTACTGGTCCCTGATTCCATTTCCTATGTCCTTATGTCTCCTGTTCACTGGGCCACCTGCCAATCCCTTCTCTCCTACTCCACTAACACTCCCTGTGCTATCCTCCACTCCACCCATCTCTCCTTTTCCAACTCCTCCCCTC
>Ga0307509_10005048_pt1 | contig 18587 bp, 17 predicted proteins | sample 10_EM_MG_FD_202245 | JGI IMG/M metagenome (GOLD analysis project Ga0307509, IMG submission 202245) | Populus trichocarpa ectomycorrhiza microbial communities from riparian zone in the Pacific Northwest, United States - 10_EM | ecosystem: Host-associated > Plants > Roots > Unclassified | place...
CTACGCCAACCGCCTGGCGGCTCTGGTCGTGGCGGCGGCCAACGGCGTCGGGGCGCCGGAGCCGGCCCCGGAGCCGGCGGACACCGTCGAGCTCATCAGACGGTTCAGCGCGTAAGCCGCCGGCGGGACCCCCTGGTCCCGGCGCGCCCCGACGGCGCCGGAAGTTTGTTGATGTCCGACTCGCCAACCGCTTGTGAACTCCTGTGTCACTGCCGTAACGTCCCGGTCACCGACACGTGTCAGTGACACGAATCACTGACACGTACCTCCCCACGCGCGTGATGCCGCTGACTCGAGGAGCGTGCGCCCATGTCCCAAACCGCGCCGTACACCGCCGAAACCCCGACCGAACCCACCGAGCGGGTGGGTATCGGGTTCCTGATCATCCTGGCCCTGGCCTACATGGGGATCTTCCTGGGCCTGCTGACACCGATCATCGTCACGATGGCGCTCAAGCTGACCGGCTTCGGCAAGGACAGCCTCTCCGGACACCTGTCGCTGGTGCTCGGGATCGGCGCGCTGTTCGCCCTGGTCGGCAACCCCCTGTTCGGCAAGCTGAGCGACCGGACCACCAGCCCGCTCGGCCGGCGGCGGCCGTGGCTGATCGGCGGCGTGATCGGTGCGCTGGCCGGGCTCGCCGTCGTGGCGACCGCATCGAGCGTGTTCCTGGTGCTGGTGGGCTGGTCCATCACCCAGGTCTCGTTCAACGCCGCGCTCGCGGCGCTCATCGCCGTGCTGCCCGACCAGGTGCCGGTCAGCCAGCGGGGGCTCGCGTCGGCGTTCCTCGGCGTGGGGATTCCGGTGGCGGCGATCGTGGGTACGTACATCGTCGCCGGCGTCCACGGCACGTTCTTGAAGTTCCTGGTCCCCGGGCTGATCGCCGCCGCACTCGTGCTCCTGCTGGTTGCCGTTCTGCCGGACAAGCGGATCCCGAAGGGCAGCGTTCCGAAGTACACCTTCGGCGAGTTCGCGCGCAGCTTCTACGTCAACCCGCGCAAGGCCCCGGACTTCTCCTGGGCCTGGCTCAGCCGCTTCCTGCTCTTCATGGGCCTGTCGTTCCTGCTCACCTACCAGGTGCCCTACCTACTCGACCACCTCCACGTAGCGGAGAGCCAGATCGGGGACCTGGTCTTCCGCGCCATCCTCGTACAGTCCAGCGTGCTGATCGTGGTGAGTTTCATCGCCGGCCCGATCTCCGACCGCATCCGGCGGCGCAAGGCGTTCGTCGTGGTCGCCGCGGCGATCTACGCGGCCGGCCTGGCGGTCGTCGCCCTCGCCCCGAACTACGGCACGTTCCTCGTCGGGATGGCGATCTCCGGCGCCGGCCAGGGCATCTACATCGCCGTCGACCTGGCGCTGGTCACCGACGTGCTGCCCAGTCCGGAGACCGCGGCACGCGACCTCGGGGTGTTCAACATCGCCAGCGCCGGTCCCCAGTCGCTCGCACCCTCGGTCGCTCCGCTGTTCCTGGCGATCGGCGGTCCGGCGAACTTCGTCGCGCTGTTCGGCGCCGCGGCCATCTTCGCCGGGCTCGGCGCGTTGGCCATCCTCCCGATCCGGAAGGTGCGATAGCCGTGGCGATGGACCGGGACGGCAACCCGAGCTGGGCCGACGAACGCGTCGACAAGGACGTCGAGACACTCGTCTCGGCCATGACCCTCGAGGAGAAGGTCACCTTCGTCACCGGCGACCTCAACTTCGCCTACGGCTTCTACAGCGCGCCGCTGGAGCGGCTGGGCATTCCCGCGCTGCGGATGGCGGACGGTCCGGCGGGAGTCCGGATCAACCGCGGAGATGTCCACGAGGGCCGGGCCACCTCGCTGCCGGCCCCGATCGCCCTGGCCGCGAGCTGGGATCCCGAGCTGGCACATCGCTACGGCGCCCTGATCGGCGCCGAGTGCCTCGCCTCCGACCACAACGTCTCGCTCGGTCCGGCCATCGACATCGCCCGGGTGCCGCTGGCCGGGCGCACGTTCGAATCGTTCGGCGAGGATCCCCTCCTGACCTCGGACATAGGCGTCGGCGTGGCGCGCGGCATCCAGTCCTACCCCGTCCAGGCCTGCGCCAAGCACTTCGCGGTCAACAACCAGGAGCACCAGCGCGCCACGATCGACGCCGTCATCGACGAGCGATCCCTGATGGAGATCTACCTGTCGCCGTTCGAGGCGGTCGTGCGCGACGGCGAAGTCGCCTCGGTGATGGCCGCCTTCAACCGGGTCAACGGCGAGCACGCCTGCGAGAACCCCGAGTTGCTCAGCACGATCCTGCGCGAGCGGTTCGGTTTCCGCGGCTGGGTGATGAGCGACTACGGCGCGAACCACAGCACCGCCGCCTCCGCCAACGCCGGTCTCGACCAGGAGCAGCCGGCCGCCGGCCACTGGGGCGAGCAGTTGGCCGAGGCGGTCCGCGACGGCCGGGTGGCCCCCGCGGTTCTCGACGCGATGGTTCGCCACATCCTCACCCCGCTGGTCGGCCTGGGACAGCTCGACCGGCCTCCTTCCGTCACGCCGTTCCCGCTGGAGAGACACCACGCGGTGGCCCTGCGGGTCGCCGAGGAGGGAACCGTGCTGCTGCGCAACGACGGCCTCCTGCCGCTCGACGCCGCGGCGTTGCGGTCGATCGCGATCATCGGTCCGGACATCGACACCACCTCCGCGCAGGGCGGCGGCAGCTCGCTGGTCAAGCCGGTACTCCAGGTGAGCCCGCTGGAGGCGATCCTGCGTCGCCTCGGCAGCGGGGTCCAGGCCGACTGGGCGTACGGGACGGACGGGGTCACGCCCGCCGCTCTCCTGCCGGGACCCGACCCGTTGCCGTCGGGCCTGTTCTCTCACGACGGCGACTTCTCTCACGACGGCGACTTCTCTCACGACGGCGACTTCTCTCACGACGGCGACGCCGAGCAGGCGCCGAGCGGGCTGCGGGCCCAGTACTGGACCAACCCCTCGTTCTCGGGTGACCCGTTCCTCGAGCGCGTCGACCCGCAGATCGACCTCAACCTCGGATTCTTCAACTTCGAAGGCTTCAACGCCGCCTCGGCCCGGGTCGACAAGCTGCCCGGCGATCTCAACGGTCAGATCTCCGTACGCTGGACGGGCTACCTCAGCGTGCCGGCCGACGGCGCGTACACCATGTCGGTCACCGCCCTGGGTGCGTTCGAGCTGTCCCTCGACGACGGCGTCCTGATCAGTTCCGGCGAGCCCGTCGGCGACGGCGCCACCCGCGCGGTCGACCCGGTGTACCCCTACGGGCAGCTGACCTTGCAGGGCAGCACCACCCAACCCGAGGTCCACGACGTCGAGGTCCCGCTCGTCGCCGGAACTCGCTACCGGCTGCGGATGGACTACGCCGCCGCCTCGCCCGAGCAGGGCTTTCTCACCGGGGCGCAGGTCCGCCTCGGCTGGCGCCCACCCGCCGGCGTCGTCTCGCCGTCCGTCGCGGCGGCGGCGGCGCTGGCGGCCGCCGCCGACGTCGCGGTCGTGGTCGTCCGGGACTACGAGTCCGAACAAGCCGACCGGCCTCACCTGCACCTGCCCAACGGCCAGGACGACCTGGTTCGTGCGGTCGTCGCCGCCAACCCACGCACGGTGGTCGCGGTGATGACCGGCGCGCCGGTCGACATGGGCGGGTGGATCGACGACGCGGCCGCGGTCCTCCAGGCCTGGTATCCCGGGCAGGCCCAGGGCGAGGCCCTCGCCCGCGTCCTCTTCGGCGACACCGACCCCGGCGGCCGGTTGCCGTTGACCTTTCCCCGGGACCTCGCCCGCACCCCCGTCACCGAGCCGCGGCAGTATCCCGGGACCGGTGGCCGGGTCGAGTACGCCGACGGCGTCTTCGTCGGCTATCGGGGCTATGCGCAGTTCGGCATCGAGCCCCTGTTCCCGTTCGGGCACGGCCTCTCCTACACCACGTTCGCGTACGACGACCTCGAGATCAGTCCCGGTGGGGAGGACGACCTCGCGTACGTGACGGTGACCGTCACCAACACCGGCGCCCGGCACGGGTCCGAGGTGATCCAGGTCTACCTCGGACGGCTACCCGCGCCCGTACCCACGCCGCCGCGCCGGCTCGCCGCCTACCGCAAGGTACGGATCGCCCCGGGCCGGTCCGAGCGGGTCCGCCTCGCCATCCCCGCGCGTGCGGCCTCCTACTGGGACGTCGGCGCACACGGTTGGGCCCGGGCAGAGGGCGACATCGAGCTCTTCGTCGGTGCGTCCTCCGGCGACCTACGCCTGACCACCACCCTCCGGCTGCCCTAGCCCGAGTGTCGGGATCGGTTGTGGTGCCTGAACGGACCCGGCATCTCGCGCTCGGGGCGGTCGCGGCCGGGTGGGCGATGCTTACCCGGCTACGGGTGATCGAGATCGTGGACGAGGTGCTCGGCCCGCGGCGGGTGGACGCGGGCGCGTCGGTGGGTACGTCGCCGAGAAGCAGCCGGGGTTGCGGACGGACTTCCGGCCCGCCGTCTAAGGGGTGTAATCGTGTCAGACGCGCAAGGCCCTGCCTGCGGTCGATGCTTCGTCCAATGCCAGCTTGTGCATCTCGGCCGCAGCGTCGGTGAACTCGTCCAGTGCGGGGTTGACCCCGACGAGGGTGAACTCACGCTCGACGACGGTGAGGTCGGCGCCCCAGACATCGGCGAGGATGCGACGCAGGTATGCCGTCGAGTGGTCCCAGCCCTCGCGGGGGGTGCCTGCGCCGTAGGCCCCGCCGCGCACGGTGGCGAGCACCACCGGCTTGTCGGCCATGAGCCGGGTGTCGGGGTCGGCGACGGTGACGATCAGGTCGATCCACGTCTTGATGTGCTGCGACACGCCGAAGTTGTACAGCGGCACGGCGAGCAGGATCGCGTCGGCCGAGGTCACCTCATCGGCGAGGGCGGTGGCGAGCTCCCGAGCTGCACGCTGCTGATCGGTCCAGGTGGCCTGGGGCGAGAACGCCGCCGAGACCGACAGTCCCCAGGCGTCGGCCGGCAGGACGTCCACGCCGATGTGCCGCCGGACGACGGTGTCGCCGGGGTGACTATCCAGCCACTCGTTCTCGACGATGTCAGCGATTTCGCGGCTGGCTGATCCATCGGTGCGGATGCTTGCGTCGAGCCGGAACAGGGTCATCTCTTTGCCTTCCATTGACTTCATGTGTGAAGTCAACTTAGCACGTTCCAACTTCATGTGTAAAGTAAAGGCGGTAACGGTGAGGGGAGGCAGGCGTGACACAGCGCGCGAGTGATGCGGGCGAGGTGCAGTGGCTGAGCTGGGAGGAGCAGGAGGCGTGGCGAGCCGTAGCAATGTTGATGCTCGCCCTGCCGTCGCGGCTCGACGCTCAGCTCGAAAGCGACTCCGGGCTCACGGTCTTCGAGTACATCGTCCTGAGCTTCCTATCGATGTCGCCCGAGGACACCACACGGATGAGTGAACTCGCGCGGGTGTCGAGCAGTTCGCTGTCACGCCTGTCCAACGTGGCGAAGCGGATGGAAGGCCGGGGGTGGCTCACCCGATTCCCCGACCCGGAGGACGGCCGCTTCACCCTGGCCCGGCTGACGGCCCAGGGTCGCCACATCGTTGAGGCGGCCGCACCCGGCCATGTGGCCACCGTCCGCAAGCTCGTCATTGATCCGCTGACGACCGGGCACGTGCGCGCCCTCGCCGAGGTGGGCCGCAGGCTTCGACCCGGGCTCGACCTGGAACCAGTCCCCGGTCCCACCGATGACGTCTCCTGATCGAGGCGGACGCTCTTGGAACGGCAGCTTCCTTTGGAACACGGGAAGAAGGTCGTCTTCGTGGCGTCGAACGACGCGCCCGCGAGCGCGGCCATCGCACGCGTCGCCGCAGACATTGGGTTCGCACCCGTGGAACCTGGCCGCATCAACGAGGGTGGACGGTTGATCCAGGCGCGGAACGCGCTGGTGTTACGACTGTTCGTCGAACAGCCCATGTTCTGAACCGGACGGGGTGAGCGCGGCCTCAACCCTTCAACCCGGTGGACGACCGAGGCCGCGGGGCGTCGACTTCACGCTCGGTGAGCGGCGCAGGGTTGTCGCGGTCGCGAGCCGGTGATGCCGGGTGGTCAGGCGAGCAGCCGGCGCAGGGCGGTGGGGGTGTGGCCGAGGTGGTCGCGCACGGTGCGGGTGAGATGTGCCTGGTCGGCGAAGCCGAGGTCGGCGGCGAGCAGGCCGAGGTGGGGTTCGCCGGCCTGCAGCCGGTCGAGCGCGCGGGTGACGCGGAGCCGATTGCGGTACCTGGTCAGCGAGACGCCCAGCTCCCGGGTGAAGGCGCGGCTCAGCCGGTACGGCGACACGTCGAGGTGGGTGGCGAGCGGGAGCAGGCCGGTCGCCGCCGGGTGGGTGTCGCGGATCAGGTCACGGGCCCGGGCGGCGAGCGCCCGATCGCTCGGCCGGGCGGATGCGGCGGCCGGGGTCGGCGCGGCGATGACCTGGTCGACAACGTGGCGGATCAGGTCGGTCAAACGCTCGGCGCCGGCGTAGTCGGCGTCGGGGGTGCGGGCGGCCGCGAGCAGGCGCCGGTGAGCGAGGTCGAGGCGGGCGTCGACGTAGATCGTCGACGTGGTCAGGTGTGTGGCGTCGCCGGCCAGGCTTCGCCACAGCGCCGGGGCGAGGCTGATCGACGTGCACAGGTCGCCGCCGGCGGGGTGGGCGAAATCCTCCTCGTCGCCGGGCGCGCCGAGATAGCCCACCGTCGGGTCGATGTCGGCGCTGACGCCGCGGACTCGCCGGCGGAACCGGCCGCGCCGCACGAGCACCACCTGCGTGTGCCGGTGTGACTCCACGGCCGACCAGTTGGTGTCGTCATTGCGGCAGGTCACGGCAGCGACGGCGAACTGCGGGCGGGTCGCGAGGTCGACGAACGAGAGCATGGGCCAACGGTAGGCGGGGGGTCTGACAGTTTCGGCAAGGATCTTCAAGACCGGTGGGACGAGCCGGGGCAGGCTCGGTGTCGACACACCTGAGGTGAAGGAGTCGACATCATGTCCGTATCCGCGCAGCTCGCCACGATCGTCATCGACTGCGGCGCGCCCGGCCCGCTCGCCGAGTTCTACCGTGCCCTGACCGGGTGGGAGGTGACCGACAGCGACGTGGACTTCGTCTACCTGGGCGACGGCGGGCCGGTCCAGCTGGCTTTCCAGCGGGTCGAGGGCTACCGGCCGGCGAGCTGGCCCGGCCCCGCGAAACAGGCTCACCTCGACTTCAAGGTCCCCGACATCGAGCGGGCGGCCAAGGAGTTGGTCGAGCTCGGCGCGACCCGGCCCGAGTTCCAGCCGGGCGGCGACGAGTGGGTAGTGCTCGCCGACCCCGAGGGCCATCTCCTCTGCCTGGCCGTGGCGGGCTGACCGAGCAGCGGTTCGTCAGCCGCGGGTCAGTTGGGTGATCTCGCGCAGCCGGCCGTCCGGGGCGAGCCGGCCGAACATGAAGATCTCGGTCTCGACAACCTGGCCTTTGCGCATCACCGCGGTCAGGACGTACCGCGCCGCGGCCACCTCGCCGGTCACGGCGACATCGTGGACGTCGACGCGGACCTCCGTCGCTCGCTTGCGCCCCGAAGCGACATGGGCGAGCAGTTGTTCGCGGTCAAGGGCCAGGCCGTCGTTGTGCATGACGAAACCGGGCGCGTGGTACCGGTCGAAGACCTCGGCCGGATCGTCGTCGCCGAAAGTGATTTCCAGCGGATAGCGCCGCAGATAGCCGGCCAGATCCGCGCCGGGTGGCAAGGCACTCATCGGAACCCTCCCTCGATTAACTCTGACACACGTGTCCAAGATAAGGCAATCGGCTAGCCTTGACAACCATGTCCAACTTGCCGGGACGGACCCGGCGGCGACGTGCCGACGCCGAGCGGAGCAGCGCCGCGGTGTTGAGCGCGGCAATCGACCTGCTGGGGCGGCGACCGCAGGCGAACATGGAGGAGATCGCGGCGGCCGCGGGGGTCGCCCGGCAGACCGTCTACGCGCACTACACGTCCCGGGAGAAGCTGCTGGCCGCGATCCTCGATCAGATCACGGCCGAGACCATCGCCGTGTTCGACCGGCTCGACCTGGACGGCCTGCCCGCGCCGGCGGCGCTCGGCGGTTGGGTCGAGGCCTCCTGGCGGATCTTGGAGCGCTATCCGATCCTCCTCACCGAGGCCGTCGCGTTACCGCCCGGCGACGAGGTCGACCGGCACCTGCCGATCAGCGGACGACTCGTCGAACTCCTCGAACGTGGCCGGGCCGCCGGTCAGTTCGACAGCACGCCGCCGGTCACCTGGCAGATCGCCGCGATCGTGGCGCTCGGGCACGCGGCCGGTCAGGAGGTCTCCGCCGGCCGGATGGCACCCGCCGCGGCCGGCGAGGCCTTCCGGTCCGGTGTGCTCCGGCTCTGCCTGCCCTCGACACCGGCCGCCTGACGAGCGCGGGCCCGGGCAGAACGCCGGCGTCGGGAGGTTCTTACGGTTCGCTGACCGATCGGCCCGACCCGCCCCGACGACGCCTCCCGAGCCCTACGTTCGGCCACGTGACTGGCCCCTCCACGACGACCATGAGGCGACCGGCCCTGACCCTCGCGCTCGTGACGCTGGGGCCGGTGCTGCTGGCCCTCGCCGGCCTCGCCCACCCGCGCGGACTGTCGGCCGCGACGGCCCACCACTGGGTGTGGCTGCACATCGCCCTGGTGCCGGTCTTCCCGCTGCTGGCGCTGGGATTCGTCCTGCTCCTGCGGGAACGGCCGCGCGCTGTCCTACCCGCCGTAGCCCGGATCGCCGCCTGGATCTGCGCCGCCGTCTACGCCACCGGATACACCGGCCTGGACACGGTGGCCGGGATCGCCGCCGGCACCATCGCCGGGCAGCACGGCGACCCCGCCGAGCTGAGACGGCTCGTGCTGGCGCTGTACGACACGGGAAACCGGCTCGGCCGGGTCGGCGTGTACGCCTTCCTCGCCGCCGTGCTGGCCGCGACGGTTGCTCTGGGCCACCGGCACGGCATACGAGTGTTGCCCGGCACCGTAGTTCTGCTCGCCGCCGGGTGGTCCTTCGTCGACAGCCACATCTTCTGGCCCCGGGGCGTGCTGACCATGCTGGCCATGGCCGCCGGGTTCGCCCTGTGGACATGGGCCACGGCGCGGCGCACAGGCGGGCCCGCAGCGCCGCAGACCTCGGGCGCGGCCGGCAGCTGAGGTCAGCGCGGAGTGCGCTGCGGTGGACCAACGGACAAAGGAGTCCCGAAATTACGGCTTGCTGGCCGGCGAGCTCCTGAGGGGCGAGCTCCTCAGGAGCGAGCTCGTGAGGATGGTCAGGGTGGCCCGGGGCCGGGGTGGCCAGAGGCGGGCTCGCCGGTCCGGGCGCGGACGGGACGGCATGACGCGCGGCAGGCGGACCGTGAACGTCGCGCCCTCGCCCGGGCGGCCGTCGGCGGTGATGGTGCCGCCGTGACCGGTCACCACCTCCTTCAACAGGGCCAGGCCCAGGCCGAAGCGGCGGTCGCCGGCGCCGGCGCCCCGGTGGAAGCGGTCGAAGAGGCGGTCGGCGTCGACCGGGTCGAAGCCGTCGCCGGAGTCGGCCACGATCAGCTCGGCCTGGTCCTGGACCGGGCGGAGGATCACCATGATGTCGCCACCGGGCGGGGTGTGGGCAAGGGCGTTCGCCAGGAGCTCGGCGATCACTCGTTGCAGCGCCGAGGAGATCGCGGGCACCGGCAGCGAGCCGCCCGGAGCGGACAAAGTCAACGCGACGCCGCGCTCGGTCGCCCGGGCGAACTCGATCGACACGGCGTCGCGGGTCAGCGCGGTCAGGTCGACCGGGTCGCGCGCGGGCTGGTCGTCGGCGGCGGCGCCGAGGCGGGCGGAGAGCAGCAGTTCGTCGACGATCTCGCCGAGGCGGCGGGTGGTGCCGACCAGGCGTTCCAGGTCGCGGCGGTCGGGTGCTGAGGCGGTACGGGACCGGCGGGCCAGCAGCTGGGCGCGGGTGTGCACCTGGGCGATCGGGGTGCGTAGCTCGTGGCTGGCGTCGGCGACGAACCGGCGCTGGCGGGCCAGCGCCTCGGCGAGCGGGGCCACGGCGTGGTGGCCGACGATCCAGCCGGTGATCGAGGCGGCGGCCAGGCCGATCGCGGCGGCCAGGGCGAACGCGCAGAGCAGGTGCCGGCGGTCGGCGATCTGGTAACGGGCGTCGAAGATGGCCTGCACCGCACCGTCCGCGGTGGCCTGCGTGCGTACGCGATAGGTGGTGCCGTTGCGGGAGACCTTGGTGATCTCGGTGGGGCCGCCGGCGGCGACGCGGCCCATCGCGGCGCGCAGCGGGAACCCGGCCGGCGGGGCGACCGGGCCTGCGCTGAGTACGCCGGCGTCGAGGCGGGCGATCCAGTTGCAGCCGATCGGTCCCGAGACGCTGCCATGCGCGGCGCCCCAGGACAGCTCACGCTGGATCTGCCGCTCCTGGCCGACGACCAGCGTGGCGTACGCGACCGCGCCCACCACCGTGAGCAGCCCGCCCACCGCGAGCCCGACGAACAGCGCCATCCGCAGCCGCGCCCGGCGCACGATCGCCTGCTCGTCGGAGCGTGCCGCCCGCCGATCCGTCCCGCTCACAGCGCGCCGAGCCGGTAGCCGAGGCCGTGCACTGTCCTGACCACGCCGCGGCCGAGCTTGCGCCGCAGGTAGTACACGTAGGTGTCGACGAGCGAGGCCGCGGCCGCCTCCTCGAAGACCCGGCTGCGCAGCTGGGCACGCGAGTGCACGTGATGCGGCCGGGCCGCCAGGACCCGCAGCAGCTCGAACTCGCGGGCCGACAGCGGGATGCGCCCGCCGTCCGGCAGCACCACGTCGCGAACCGCAAGGTCGAGAAGCCCCCGGCCGATCCGCAGCGCCTCCGCGGTGTCGGGCACCCGCCGGCACAGCGCCCGCAGCCGGGCGCTCAACTCGTCCAGATCGAAGGGCTTGCCCAGGTAGTCGTCGGCGCCCGCGTCCAGCCCCGCGACCCGGTCGGCGACCGTGCCCAGAGCCGTCAACATCAGCGCCCGGGCCGGCACCGCCCGCGAGCGCAGCCGGACCAGCAGGTCGAGGCCGTCGAGGACGGGTAGCAGGCGGTCGATGACCATCACGTCGTAGGAGCGGGTGAGGCCCAGGTGCAGGCCCCGCTGGCCGTCGGGGGCCCGGTCGACCTCGTATCCCTCGTCGGTCAGGGTGTCGGTGAGCATCTCGGACAGTTCCGGATCATCCTCGACCAAAAGGAGCCGCATTACAGCGATGATGGTCGATCATTGATTGATTGACTAGAGAGAAGTCTCGTTCACAACAAAATCACTGGGAGGCACATCTAACCCACCAGTACAGGCGAATCAACTTCTACGGCCGGGCTTCGCCGGTCCATCCAGGACAGCAGCGGCGTGGTCATCAGCGTGGTCACGAGCGCCACCAGCACCAGCACGGTGAACAGCGACGAGTTCACGATGCCCGCCTCCAGGCCGACGTTCAGCGCGATGAGCTGCATCAGGCCGCGGGCGTTCATCAGCGCGCCCACCCGCAGCGCCACCGGTTGCGGCTCGCCGCGGAGCCGGGCGGCCGCCCAGCAGGCGCCGAACTTCCCGGCGATCGCCAGCGCCACGCAGACCACCGCGAAGATCAGCACGGCCGGGTCGCCGAGCAGGCCGAACTCGGTGCGCAGGCCGGAGAAGGTGAAGAACAGCGGCAGGAACAGCGCCGTGGCCACCGGGGTGAGGGTGTCGACCACCCGGTCCGCCGCCTCGCCGCGCGGCAGCACGACGCCGACCGCGAACGCGCCGAAGACCGCGTACAGGCCGATCTCGTCGGTGTACCAGGCGACGACGAAGACCAGCGCGACGAGGCCGAGCAGCCGGGCCGGCTCGGAGAGGCGGAGCAGCGCGCCGGCGACCCGCCGGCCACCGAGCCACAGGACGAGGCCGAACAGGATCGCGCCGCCCACGGTGACCAGTGCGGGGCCGGCCTTGCCGGAGGCGAACGCCAGCACCACGGCCAGCATGATCCACGCGACCAGATCGTCGATCGCGCCGCTGGCCAGGGCGAGCGAGCCGTGCCGGCTGCCGGCCAGGCCACGCTCGGTGATGATCCGGGCGAGCATCGGGAACGCGGTGATCGCCAGCGCCACCCCGACGAACGCGGCCGACACGCCGATCGACACGCCGTCCGGCCGGATCGGCACGGCGTCGCCGGTGACCAGCACGAGCAGCACGCCGAGCGTGAGCGGGACGGTGACCCCAGCGAGCGACACAGCGCCCGCGGTGCCGGCCAGCCGGCTCACCCGGTGGCTGGTGAACGCGTACCCGGCCTGGAACATGAACAGCACCAGGCCGACCTGTCCGACCACGTAGAGCACCGGGTAGAGGGCGGGCGGGAAGAGCGCGGCCTGCACGCCGGGGAAGAACAACCCCAGCAGCGACGGGCCGAGCAGCACGCCGGCGAGCATCTCGCTGACCACCGCCGGCTGGCCGACCTTGCCGAGCAGCCAGGCGACGAGCTTGCAGAAGACGAGGATGACCGCGACCGCGATGAAGAACCGGGGTGCCAGCTCGGTGGGTGTCACTGCCGTACCTCCTGGAAGTAGGTGGTGCACAGGCGTTGCCGCCGGGCGTCGGCGACCATCCACGTGCCGAGAACCAGCTGGGTGATCGAGCGACCGGCGTCGGCCCACCGGTCACCCGCTCGCATGACGGCCAGCCGGGTACGGCCCGGCCCGGCGAGCCCGGCCGGGGTGAGGTAGGCCGGGCCGCGGCTGGGCAGCGATCGGGTGTGCGCGGCGGACGACGCGATCGCGTACCGGCGCAGCACCTCGCGGGTGGCGGCGCGCAACATCACCGGGGCGACGCCGCGGGCGGGGCAGGCCCGGTTCGCGCTCACCCCGTACGGGATGAAATGGGCGTCCTTGCGCGAGAGAAGCTCCCAGCGCGCCGGGTCGAAGACGTCGTCGGCGGCCGGCCCGGTGCGCTGGAAGGCGAGGTAGTTGAAGAGCAGCACCGACCCGGCCGGCAGGGTGACCCGCTCGTCGACCACGATCGGCGCCGAGGTGATCCGGTGCGCCACGCCGAACAGCGGGTGCACCCGCAGCGTCTCGTCGATCAGCCGGTCGAGCGCCGCGTCGTCGTCCACCTGCGACCGCGCCGCCGGATACGCGGCGGCGCAGAGCAGGATGTGCGCCATCGCCTCGGACATCTGCACGACCGCGGTGTTGAAGAAGGCGCCCTGCAGGTACCAGGCGGTCTCCTGGCGGCTGAACGGGTCGGGCAGCACGACCGGGCAGGTACCGGACTCGAGCCGGCCGAGCAGGTAGCGGGTGAGCCGGTCGCGCCGGTCCATGTGCCGCAGGCCGGTGGCCTTGAGCGCGGTCACCACGTCGTCGGCGTTCGCCACGATCAGGTCGCGCGTCGCCCGCGGGCAAGGCTCGCCGAAGACCAGCTCGTAGTAGACCTCCGCCCAGATCGGCATCATCAGGTCGCGCAACCGCACGTGACTGGTTCGGCCGGTGGGCAGCTCGGCGAGAGCGCGCCGGGTGGCCGCGATGGTGAGCGCGTCGGCGCGCCGGTGCGGCACGGCGAGGACCTGGCGGGTGGTGCGGGCCACGGTGCGGTAGCGCTCACCGGGCTCCAGGTGCTCCTGGTGCATCTGCGGCCCGGGCGCGAGCCAGTACCAGAACAGGTCGGAGAGCCCCGCGCCGCGGCTGCGGCCGTCGGCCGCCGGATCGGAGTAGACCCGTTCGAAGTGCTCGGCGCCCACCAGAGGCCCGGGTACCGGGATCCCCTCGGCGCCGTTCACCCGCTGGAAGATCCACTGGCGGAGCCGGATCACGGCGGGTGGCAGCCAGCGCGGCGCGGTCAGGGCGGCGGCCGCGAGGATGACGAGGACGAGCGCGGCGATCATCGGATCAGGTCCGGGGTGAGGTCGGCCGGTCGCTTGGCTCCGGCCAGGGCGAGGGCGTGGTCCAGCTGGGTGCGCAGGGTTTCGAGCACATTGCGTACGCCGGGAGCGCCGCCGGCCGCGAGCCCGCGTAGCACCGGCCGGCCGACCAGCACGGCAGCCGCCCCGAGGGCCAGCGCGACCAGCACGTCCGTGCCGCGGCGCACGCCGCCGTCGAGCAGCACGGGCACCCGCCCGCGGACCGCACCGGCCACCGCGGGCAGGGCGTCCAGCGTGGCGACCGCGCCGTCCAGCTGGCGGCCGCCGTGGTTCGAGACGATCAGGCCGTCGACGCCGTGGTCGATCGCGAGCTCCGCGTCGGCCGGGTGCAGGATGCCCTTGAGCAGGAGCGGCAGGCTCGTGGCCGCGCGGAGCCGGTCGACGTGCCGCCAGCTCAGGCCGGGGTCCATCGCGATGTCCCGTACCCGGCCGGCGTCGTCGCGCATGTTCTCGCAGGCCAGCCCGGCGGGCAGGTCGGTGAAACCGTTGCGCAGGTCGCGCTCGCGGCGGCCGAACACCGGCGAGTCTACGGTGACCACGACGGCGCGGCAGCCGGCCTTCTCGACCCGGGCCAGCAGGTCGGCCTGGAAGTCCGGGTCGGGCTGCGGATAGAGCTGGAACCAGAGCGTGGCGCCGCTCGCGGCGACCTGCTCGACCGGCTGGGTGGCCGCCATGCTGAGCACCATGACGGTGCCGGAAGCGGCCGCCGCGGACGCGGTGCCGGCCTCACCGTCGGGGTGGGCAAGCAGGTGGAACGCGGTCGGCGCGATCAGCACCGGCAGGGACAGCTCGGCGCCGAGCAGGGTGGTGCGCAGGTCGCGCTCGCCGACGCCGCGCAGCACCCGGGGCACGATCCGGCTGCGGGCGAACGCCTCCTCGTTGGCCCGCAGGGTGCGCTCCTCGCCGGCCCCGCCCTCGAAGAAGTCCCGGTACACCGGATCGAGCGCCGCTCGCGGGTTCACCGGAGGCAGCGCCGGACGAAGGCGGCCAGCGGCGCCACGTGCACGTCCGGCCGGTCCCAGCGGTTCTCCAGGTTTTCCGCGAGGTGGTGGGTGGCGATCGGCTCGCCGCCGCGATGGAAACGGACCACCGGGTGCAGGTACGCGGCGTCGTGCGCCTGGCCCGGGGTGTCCTGGGCGATCCGGCTCACCGTGATGTCGAACGGGTCGACCTGGTCGTGGTGCGGTCCGTACTCGAGGGTGACGGTGAAGGCGGTCTCGTCCCGATGCTCGTCGTGGAAGTAGCCCACCGGCATCTCCTCGAGATAGTCCGCGCCGTCCGGGCGGATCAGCACCACGTCGGCGAGGAAGCCGAACTGCTGCCACAGCGCCGAGGAGCGGTTGACCCGGGCGATGACGGCCGCCGTGATCGTGTCGGGCCCGGCCGCGATCCGGGTCGCCGGCCACGGCGTCGCCGCGTACCGCTGCTTGAGGATCTTGTGGAGAGCGCGCACCCCGTAGCGGAAGCCGTGGATGAAGCCGCTCGTGGACTTCTTGAAGTCCCGCTGCTGGGTGAGGGTGCCGGCGAAGTAGAGGCCGGGGACGTCGGCCGACTCCCAGGCCGAGGTCTGCGCCGGGAACCGGTCGTCGATGGTCAGCGCCGGGCGGCAGGTCTCGTCGAAGATCGACGCGTCCAGGGCGAAGCCGGTGCAGGCCAGCACGCGGTCGTAGCGCAACTCCTTGGTGATCTCGTCGGCCCGGGCGAAGGCGAACGTGACCCGCAGCCCGTCGCCGTCCCGCTCGATCCGCCGCACGGTCCCGTCCAGGATCGCGTTGGCCGACTTGAGCTGGTACGTGTCGAGGAAGTTGTTGTTGACCGCGCGCAGGTGGCCGACGAAGTGGGTGCGCCAGGCGAGCCGTATCGAGCTCGGCCCGGCCACGTGGATGACCGTGGTCGTCTCCATCAGCGCGTCGGCGGTCTCGAACGCGGAGTTGCCCTTGCCGATGATCAGCACCCGCTGGTCGAGGTAGTCGCGCGGGTCGACGGACATCGTGCCGTAGGGCTCGGCCAGGTCGATGCCGGGGACGTCGGGGAGGTACATCCGGGAGACGCCGGTGGCGACGATGACGCGGCGCGCGCGATAGGAGCGGTCCGCGGTGACCTCGAAGAGGCCGTCCGCGAAAGCGACCCGGGTGACCCGCGCGTTGTAGCGGACCTTCACCCCGGTCTTGGCGGCGAAGTCGCCGAGGTAACGGACCATCAGGTCGGCGTCCGGGAAGTAGCGCTCGGTGTAGCCGGTGAACAGCAGCGCCGGGTCGTCGCTGAGCAGCGAGTTCCAGTCCAGCCGGAGGTTGAGCTCCGGATCGGTCGTGCCGGTGTGCGGCTTGTTGATCGAGATGAGCCGGCGGTGCCGCGGGAATGTCTGGAAGAACGTGCCGGCCGACTCGCCGCCCTCCAGCACCAGGTAGTCGCTGTCGCCGTCGGCCTCCAGCAGCGCGCCGAGCTGGAGGCCGGCCGGCCCGGCCCCGATGATCAGATAGTCGAGCGTCACCGGGACGACGCTAGGAACCGGAACTCAGAGAAATATCAGCCGCGCGCCGCACATCCGCCTCCAGCGGCCGGTCGGGATCGATCGGCGGAATCGCCTGTTCCAACTCGTGCAGCAGCGTCGCGGTGCCGGCCCCGGTCGGCCGGCGGGCTCCCACGTGGACGGCCTGGCGCAGCCCGAGCGCCAGCGATCCGCAGATCAGCCGCAGCAGGGCGGCCTGGTCGAGGGCGCGCAGCGCGGCCTGGGTGGCGAACGGGACGACGTCCTGGTTGTGCAGGTTGGTGGGCAGGCTCTGCATGCCGGCCGGCATGGCGTCCCGGCGGATCTCGGCGACCAGCGCGGTCGCGGCGAGCTGGACGCCCTGCAGGCCGTGCTGGCGGCCCGGCCCGGCGGCGAGCATGGGCGGCAGGCCGCCGTTGCGAGCGGGGTCGACCAGCAGGTCGAGCTGCCGCTCGGCGAGGTTGCCGACCTGGGCGAGCACGGCGGTGAGCAGGTCGGCGGCGAACGCGGCCGGCTGGCCGAAGAAGTTGCCGCCGTGCACCACGGCGTCGTCGTCCGGGAAGAAGAGCGGGTTGTCGCTGACCCCGGCCAGGTCGGCGGCGACCACCCCGTCGATATAACGCAACGCGTCCTCGGCCGCGCCGAGCAGCTGCGGCGAGCACCGGATGCTGTACGGCTCCTGCAGCGCCCGGCTGCCCGACGGGGTGGCGCCGGCCAGCGTGGCGCGCATCGCGGCGGCCACGTCCACCGCGCCCGGATGGTGGAATCGCCGGATCAGCCGCTCGTCGAGGAACTGCGGGTCGCAGCCGAGCAGGTCGGCGAGCAGGCAGGTGAGGCGCCGCGCGGCCCGGTGCGCGGCCCGCGCCTCGGACAGCGCGAGCGCCAGCGCGGCCGTGGTCAGCGAGGTGCCGTTGACCAGGGCGAGGGCGTCCCGGCCGTCCAGCGGCAGCGGGGTCAGGCCGGCCCGCTCCAGCGCCTCGGCGGCGGGCATCCGCAGCCCGTCCAGGTAGGCGTGGCCCCGGCCGCGCAGAGCCTGGGCCGCGGCGCCGAGCGGGATCAGGTCGCCGCTCGCGCCGACCGAGCCGTAGCGGGGGACGGCCGGGGCGAAGCCGGTGCCGAGCATGGCGGCGAGCGCGTCGACGACGTGCGGCGAGACCCCGGAGGCGCCCTGGGCCAGCGACCGGGCACGGACCAGCAGGGTGGCCCGCACCAGCGCCGGGTCGAGGTCCGGGCCGTGGCCGGCGCCGAGGTGGGCAAGCGTGTTGTCGGCCTGGTCGCGCAGGTCGGGCCGGCCCGCGTAGCCGACCAGCGCGCCGAAGCCGGTCGTGCTGCCGTAGACCGCGCGGTCGTCGCCGAGCACCTTGGTGAGGAAGTCCCGGCCGGCCGCGAGCCGCTCCCGGCCCGGCGTGCCGAGCGTGACCGTGATCGGGTGGCGGGCGGCGCGAAGGTCGTCGATGCGCAGCGGCGCGGCTAGGTCCATCCCGCGCACGGTAGGTACGACTTCTCAGAACCCTCTGAAATCGCCCGGTTAGGTTCCGCGCATGACGCACGACTACCTGATCATCGGGGCGGGACCGGCCGGGTTGCAGCTCGCGTCCCTGCTGGGCCGCGATGGTCGCGACTACCTGGTGCTGGAGGCGGGGGAGAGCGCCGGGACGTTCTTCCGGACGTTCCCGCGGCATCGGCAGCTGATCTCGATCAACAAGATCTGGACCGGCTCCGACGATCCGGAGTTCAACCTGCGGTCGGACTGGAACTCGTTGCTCACCGACGATCCCGGGCTGCTCTTCCGTCGGTACAGCTCGCGCTACTTCCCGGCCGCCGACGACCTGGTGCGTTACCTCGGCGACTTCGCCGCGGGACTGAACGTCCGGTACGGCGCGCGGGTGAGCCGGGTCGCGTTCGCCGACGACCTCTTCGAGATCACCGCCGACCGCTCCTATCGGGCGCGCCGGGTCATCGTCGCCACCGGCGTGTCGAGGATGCACATCCCCGATATTCCGGGCGTCGAGCTGGCGGAGCGCTACGACACCGTCAGCACCGACCCGCGGGATTTCGTCAACCAGCGGGTACTGATCATCGGCAAGGGCAACTCCGCGTTCGAGACCGCCGACGCGCTGGTGGAGACCGCGGCCGTCATCCACGTGGCCGGGCCGCACTCGATCCGGATGGCCTGGCAGACGCATT
>Ga0307509_10005049_pt1 | contig 18586 bp, 16 predicted proteins | sample 10_EM_MG_FD_202245 | JGI IMG/M metagenome (GOLD analysis project Ga0307509, IMG submission 202245) | Populus trichocarpa ectomycorrhiza microbial communities from riparian zone in the Pacific Northwest, United States - 10_EM | ecosystem: Host-associated > Plants > Roots > Unclassified | place...
GCTAATAAGCGAAACCGTTACTTTATTTTTAATCATATTCCGTAATTGGGAAACATTTACCGTGAATTTTGCTGTTGACACAGAGCAGCCGCTCACTATGAGTGGGTCGGCCGAAGCCGTATAGGCCAGGCCGGCCTATCAGGCAGCCGGGAAAAAGCCTATATGGCCTATAGGCGGGCCCGGCCAGGCCAGGCTCAGGCTTAACCAGGCCTGCAGGCTCGGGCCAGGCTAGATCCGAGAGAATTTCGACAGGCCGGGCCCGGCTTTACCGAAGCCTGGCCGGCCTGGCCCGTTGGGAACACTGGGGGTTAGCAGCCGGGTATTGTATATATATGGCACACGTATGGGTAAGAGGATTGGACGATAGGTATGAGAGGGGGATTTTCCCCCTCTAGATTACACAAATTCCTGAGTAGAATATGTGCAAAACAGAAAAAAAGAGAAAAAACATCCACGGTATCTCTGGCACGAATGAGTGTGAGATAGTATAGCCTACAAGGACAATACAGCTCGGTGCACTGGTCTCCTGATAACCATCCATTATTTAAGTTAGATACCAGGGGCCAACGATAGTTTCACCTTCGATCCCTCTGCCCAACCATCTATACAAAATCCACCACCTTCCGCTCCAGGACACAAAACAAAGCCCTTTTCACCTAACAACCCTCGGTATGTGAGTGAGATAGAGCCGAGCCCAACCCTCATCCCTTAATATCTACCCGACAAGATCCACAAACCTCCCATCCCAATGAAATAAAAAATGGATTTGAAGCCACTATATTGAAAACTCAGTTTTAATAGACAAAAAAATCCACTACCATCTAAGATAACAGAGTATTATGCGTGGAATAACGTTAAATTAACCTAAATTCCCCTACTATGCAAAAGCCAAAATCGCCGCAGCCTGGCCTAAAGAGTCTGCCACCATCTCTCCATAGTCTCGATAAAAAGTTACTATGCCTTGAGATCGACATCATATTTACTTTTTTCCTACCTTTTGGTTGAATATTCTTTTTGGAGGGATTTCACAAGGCAGTCAGGGATCGCTATCTCTGTCAGCCAGTATTCACTACATTATTGCAATATTCGGGCTTGGAGATAGGGGTTTTGCAGATTAAGAAATAGTTACCTTAGCCGTGATGTTTGCTTGTTGCAACATGGGCTAGTGTGGGCTGCTATGAGGATTGTTACCCCACCGGGAAACTTCGGGATCTCCCGGCCTAACCAACCGAACCTAGCGTGATTATGTTATCATAAGAACACGTGGAAACTAGAACCTTATTCCAAGGCCATCACAGCCTCAAAAAGAAAGAAAAAACATCTCAATGGAACCAACCCCCTGCCTGGTCTTTGATATCTACCCGTATTGGCCGCATCATCCAATCTTAGAGAGTACCAGTGATAAATTACTTGCAAAGATCGATATTGGATTCACAAAAATTATACCCACCCACAAATAAGCAGTCAATCTTGTACTGTAAATAACTGGAAAAGCCCCACTCGAGACCTCTAGCCTCCGTACTTGCTCCCATGTGTTATCTCACTATTTGGTGAATAATATTATGTTATCTCAGCTTACTCATCGATGTAGCAGTGCACGATCGTTTCAACAGAGAAGTAGTAACAGCTGAGGTCAAGATCATTGATTGAGATACAGTTGTGCCACCGAATAATAAGAGAAATGGAGCCGAGCTATGAAGTGAAGTGGTTTAGTCAACCCCATATCACAAGGATTACTCAACAAGATATTAGGAAAAACACAAGGACCACCAAAGAAACCACATAGGAAGAACAAAAGGAAAAATAACAGAGTGAACCTTCAGTCCAAGGTGGTATCAGGCTTTAGAAGACATAGAGAACTAAAAAAAGCATTTGAGAGAGAACCATACACGAACAGCTGACTGTAAGTTGTACTGAGTGACATCCGATGACTTCCTCCAGCCTTGTGTACTTGACATAGCATACAACATGATCTTATATTCGCCCACTACTCATCCGATCTTGCTCATTCCCTTCCCCCAAGCCCAACTGAGTACCCAGCCTGCGGTGACTCTCCTACTCCCACCCCCGATGGGGAACTCCAATGATCTTGCACATTTCTCTTGTAAAGTGTTGCAAGTTACCCCATTATAAACAACCGATATCATACAGTAAAGCTACAAAATCTTAACCCTACCTCACTGTGTATATTGACCCGCTAAAGCTGGGTTATGTTTCTTTCCTCACGACTCTATCAACTATTACTTCTATTTATGTTTTGAGGCACAGTTCTCTAAGCTTCTAGTCCACACCATCATTTCTCCCGGAACTGCACACAGGAGATTTATCTTAGTTAACGATTTTTAGCAATAAGTTAGATCTTGGTCAGTGCATTATGAACCAAGGCTCCAATAGAATCTTATTCGTCAACGACACCCCCGATTCCTACGTAGGATAGCCAAACGCTTTTAACAAATTTATGCCCAAATCATTACTCGAGTAGAAAGATGGGCTCTTATGAGAAACGTAGCAACCTACTGCAGCAGGGCACCCCTCCGTTATGAGCGTACTGTACCTCGCGGTGACAACGAATAGAAAAAAGGACTGTTCTTATCTTCTCGGAATCCTGCACGAGAGCGCTTTCCCACCTGCATCAACCTTCGGAAGGGCTATGCTATATTTCTTTAAGTAAGGTGATATGTAACTGAGGTTTTTCGATTGATTCATTGAGGTGTGATGCGCGATCGTACTCGTCCTGCATAATACTGTATTTTTAGGATTCAAACAGGCGCTTTAGGGCACTCGTGTACTAGAGCGCAAGATTTGTAGCATACATTACCACATAAGCAGAACAGGATACCGGTAGGACCTAAACAAGTGTGGCATTTCCGCTCCTGGTGCGGTCGGCACAGTTAGGAAGCTGTTGGCACAAATCTAGGGGTTGATTGGATGATCCTGAGGAATCGGCGAGGTTGCACAAGTGACCCCGCTTTTTTTCAGCCCCCTACTGATAGTTAAATAAAACATATTGAATCTTGATCCCTCAAGAATTCCCGTAGTCGGCTCAGTTCATCGTCCATCATCCACAATATCTTAACCTACGAAAAAGAGAAAAATGTCGCAACATTCTAGCTATAATATCAACTCCTTTAACACCATTAACGTGTCGAATAATATTACTGTTGCCGATGAGCGATCGAATATCCTAGCCTGGCTATCCCCACTAGATCCAAAGTCGCGGCATCAAGACATCCAAGATCGTCGAGTCGAAGATATAGGAGAATGGCTATTACAAACCGAGGAATTTAGAAGCTGGCGCGCAGGTAGTGGGGGAGATGAATTCGATAACGGGGTATTGTTTTGCTATGGAGGTCCGGGGGTCGGCAAAACATATATTAGGTAAAAAAGGCGAGCCTCGCGGGATAGAAGAAAAGAACAAGTGCTGACTAGCCGCCATGTTAGCTCGCTAGTGATAGACAGCTTGTGCGATCAAGCCGGAGAACAAAATGCTACCGTCGCGGGGTTTTATTTTGACTTTGCCGACCAAAAGGACCAGTCCCCCACGAGCACGATGGGCGCCCTGCTAAAGCAAGTGGTTGGTGGACTAGAAGAGATCCCGGAGGAGATATCGCAAGAATTCCAAAAACAAAAAACAGCCCTAGGGGGACGACCTCGGCTTTCGTATATTGTGAAAATGCTACAGACTACCTCTTCCAAAAGGCACACGTTCATATGCATTGACGCCCTGGACGAATGTGTGCCGGAACATCGAGTCAAACTCCTTAATTCGCTAGCCCAAATTCTCCAAAAGTCTCCAGCCACTAGAATATTCGTGACCGGAAGACCGCACATCCGACCCGAGATCGGAAGGCATCTCACTGGAAGAGTGACGAGTCTACCCATAAGCACCAAGAGAGATGATATTATTAGATATCTTCATTCCAGGCTGGAGGAGGACACAACTCCGGATGCGATGGATAGTAGTCTGGAAGCAGATATCCTGAAGAAAATTCCTGAAGACGTTTCCGAAATGTATGTAGAAACAGCGACACTACTAAACCTACCTCATGCATTCACTAACAAATTCACATTTAGATTCTTGCTAGTCTCGCTTAATATCGACGCCATCCTAGAGGAAACGACAATCCATCGAAGGCGGCAAAAGCTCAGCGCAATGACAGATGGAGTGGGGTTAGGGGATGCTTATGGCGCAACGCTGGGCAGGATAACGAGACAAGGGGGGGAGAAGGCCAGGCTTGGAATGGCCGCTTTGATGTGGATATCTCACTCGGAGCGGCCCTTGAAGGCCAGTGAACTGTGCCACGCCCTAGCAGTTGAAATAGGGTCGTCGAATCTCAAGACTGACAATATCCCTTCAATAAATACATTGCTATCCTGTTGCCAAGGACTTGTTGTGGTAGAAAAGGAGGCTTCCACGGTCCGGTTAATCCATTTTACCCTTCAAGAATACCTGCGGGTTCATCCCGGCCTTTTTGGTTCAGCTGACTCGACAATCGCGGAAACATGCTTGACTTACCTGAATTCCCACCAAATAAAGGCCGCTTCCATTACTCCCTCCCCTGACCTCCAAGACACACCGTTTCTCGAATATTCCTCTTTGTATTGGGGAGTTCACACAAAAAGGGAGCTCTCAGATTGTGCGAAACAGCTCGGACTAAAGCTACTTGACGATTACAACCACCACGCATCCACTAAAATCCTCATGAAAGCACAGAATATGTGGGGTGTTGATGTGGATGGATTTTCCGGGTTCAGTGGTCTACATTGTGCATCCTTCTTCGGGATTGTCGAGATTGTAGCTGTCCTGGTACAGATGGAAGGTTGTGATATCAACCAAATAGATTCTCAGGGTAACACATCTCTCGCGTGGGCTGCTAAAAATGGGCACCAGGAAGTGGTAAAAATACTACTCGGACGAGACGACGTCAACCCCAACAAACCAGATAACAACGGCGAAACACCACTCTGGCGGGCTGCTAAAAATGGGCACGAGAGAGTGGTGAAATTAATACTCGAGCGAGACGACGTCGACCCCAACAAACCAGATAACGACGGCAAAACACCACTCCGGTGTGCTGCTTACTATGGGTACGAGGGAGTGGTGAAAATACTACTCGAGCGAGACGACGTCAACCCCGACAAGCCAGATATCTGCGGCCGAACACCACTCTGGTGGTCTGCTTACAGTGGGCACGAGGGAGTGGTGAAAGTACTACTCGAGCGAGATGACGTCAACCCCAACAAACCAGATAACGGCGGCCGGACACCACTCTGGTTGTCTGCTTACTATGGGTACAAGGGAGTGGTGAAAATACTGCTCGGACGAGACGACGTCAACCCCGACAAATCAGATAACGACGGCCAAACACCACTCTTGCTGGCTGTTGACCGTGGTAACGAGGGAGTGGTGATAATACTACTCGAGCGAGACGACGTCAACCCCGACAAACCAGATAACAACGGCAAAACACCACTCTGGCGGGCTGCTTCCTCTGGGCACGAGGGAGTGGTGAAAATACTACTCGAGCGAGACGGCGTCAACCCCGACAAACCAGATAACAACGGCAAAACACCACTCTCGTGGGCTGCTTACTATGGGTACGAGGGAGTGGTGAAAATGCTACTCGCACGAAACGACGTCAGTCCAGACCAACCAGATAATAAGGGCCGAACACCATTCTGGATCGCCGCCTCCTGGGGGCGCGAGGGAGTGGTGAAAATACTACTCGCACGAGACGACATCAACCCCGACAAACCAAGTATCAACGGACGAACACCACTCTGGTGGGCTGCTCGGGAAGGATACGAAGAAGTGGTGAAAATGCTACTCGCCCGGGACAACGTCACCCCCGACAAACCAGATATACACGGCGAAACACCACTATTTTGGGCTATTCAAAATGGGCACAAAGGAGTGATAACGCTACTCCAGCCTCCAGAATCTGTCGCCCCCAGTATGTCATAAGTCCGAGGAACCATTGCCCCCTCACCGCGTTCAGATTCGCATAAGATGGGTATCATCCCCGTATGCACAACAACAGCTCCACAACAGCTCCACAACATGCCCATCACCACAAATGCCTCCCCCTCATCCCCTGACCCCTTTCCCCGGCTCAACTCCCCACCCCGCGCTAATTCCCATCTTTCCCTTACTCCTGGAATAGGCTTGCGACAGAACCTCATCTTTAATATTTCTCTTTCAACCGCGGGAAATACCCGCCCTAGCCTCTGCCCAGACTTTCGTATGCAGTCGAGTACCCATTTATCAATTTCTATTCACAGTTCCGAGTTTGGCGTTGGAAGGGGATATTTCTATTGTATCAAAATAAGCCAGTATAGCTCAAAATTTCCATCATCTTTACTCTCTTCTCTTCTCTGTTTTTCTGTTCAGATACCCTCCTTCAACATCGCTTGTTTCTCCAATTTCCCCACATCTCCCTTTCCCCCACTTCCCCTTCTCATCTCCATTATAGACGGGAGAGTTACTTAGATAGATATAGAGAAAAGAATATAAAGTTCAAGTATTCCTAGCGACACGTGAGAAGCGATGGAAAGTTAGAAGTCAACAATAGTATGACCGTGACCGGTTTCCACCAAAGACATATGATAGTTCCACGAAGACCATGCTTCCATCCCCCACTGCCCCCCGCCAACCCAAAGCCAAATCTGGAAAACTACGAGCACTCCCCGCCCTCTCCACCCTGTGAATAACCAACATACTACAGCAAGAACCCCCTTAACCCCGAGACAAAATCCCTATCCCACAACTCCCACGCCACAATCTCGAAGGAAGAAAAAAAGCTCCCAACGGCACGAAACGTATGCACGGTCTTAGATATATATCACCCATACCACCCATGACTTCCGAGAGGAATACTAAGGACAGATCCAAATCAGCTCCAGAAAAAACTATACCAACCTACAAACGAGGAGTCAATTTGCACAACACTTAAAAAAAAACCTAAATCGCGGCTTCCCACCATCCCTACCCCCCACTCCTGCCTGTACGAACACCCCCAGTACACTCCCCCCTCCCACACCTCCGCTAATACCCAACGTCAGTTCTTTATGCGCTGGCGCGGATAACGGCGTATAGCACTCCGCCGTGCAAACACCAGACGGCGCTAGTCCCACCGAGTGACATCCGATGACCCGCTCCCGCCTCTGGGAGCTGCTAATGTGCACTGTGCTCTCAAATCCGCCCGCCACTTCTTTTTTCTAGATTTCGGTAGCATGTTGGCCAATCGGTAGCATACCACTCGCAGCTCGTCGACAGGGTGGGTATCAACCGTGCTGATGCGCATGGACAATACTATAGTAGAAATCCTCCAAGTTACAGTTCGCGTCGTTACAAATATGACAAACTTTATCAACTCCGAGAGTTTATTCGCAAATTACGCGATACCGAAATGAGCTAGAATCAGGATTTAACTATCCCCTTCCTGCCGTCTAGTAACGATGAGACTACTCGAGTAATACCTAACTACGGAGCAACCCCCCCTCGATCTCTCCCTCCGTAGAGCTTTCGGAGGCGAGTGAGCATCCACAAACTCATCATCCTACCGCACAAATACTTGCTAATAAAAAAGCTGGCACGATCGGCGGAATGCCCACCTTTATGATGCATAGGTTTTTTCGAGTCGGATTGTCAGTTTTGTTCCTTCTCCCCTTTTAGGAGGGAGTGTGGAGCGGGAGGGGATCCCGTATGTTTCGGGCTTCTTTCTTTCTTTCTTTCTTTCTTTCTTTCTTCTACCCGAGTTTTGAGATTTGGTGTTGGGGGGGTTAGCAGCCGAATATTGTGTATATATGGCACACGTATGGGTAAGAGGATTGGACGATGGGTATGAGAGGGGGAAGTTTTCCCGAAAGTCTTACACAGATTCCGGAGCAGAATATGTGCAAAAAGAAAAAAAACACCCCGGGTGTCTATGGTACGAATGAGTGAGATAGTATAGCCTACAAGTACAGTACAGCTCGGTGCACTGGTCTCCTGATAACCATCCATTATTTAAGTTAGATACCAGGGGCCAACGATAGTTTCACCTTCGATCCCTCCAACCATCTATACAAAATCCACCACCTCCCGCTCCAGGACACAAAACAAAGCCCTTTTCACCGAAAAACCCTCGGTATGTGGGATAGAGCCGAGCCCAGCCCTCATCCCTTAATATCTACTCCGCAAGATCCACAAATTTCTCATCCCGATGAAATGAAAAACGGGTTTAAAGCCACTATATTGAAAACCCAGTTTGTTGCCTCCAGCACCACAACCCTCTCCCATGCGAGAGCGTAGCATCCACCGGCCGATACCAACTAAAATAAAATAAAATAAAAATATGTAAAGAGAAAGGGGGAGTGTGGTAGAGAAAGGGATATAAAAAAGTAAAAAGGCAATGAAAAACACGGCCATGCATGCGTATTGTGGCTGAGATAATCCGGACCAACTAGAGACTAAGGAATGCAGTCAAGAGGACGAAAGCCGCCCAAGCGCTCTTCTGTAAATTGACGGAGGATGAAGGAGCGGAATTGGTGGCAGCGAAGGGACTGCCGTTTCCGCTTCCGCTGGTAGAGGTAGCAGTAGCAGTAGCGATCTTGGAGGATTCAGTAGTAGAGGTGGAGTTGGGGTTGTAGAGGATCTGCGCGACAGAGGGATCGGAGGTTTCGAAGGAACCCGTGGGTGCTGGGGAGTCATCCAGCGTTAGCATCTCAGGGACGCCGGAGCTCCCGGCCGGACGCCCGACAGTCGAGAGTGTCATCGCTCCGGAGAAGCTAGGCGCTCGGGTCGTCGAAGCACCTTTAATGGTGCTCTTGGCCGAAGTTGAAGTAGCGGGGGCCGTTGTCCTTGCGGCTGCGACAGTGGTGCTATCGGTCGAGCAAGTGGTAGAGACAGAGGAGACGGCGGCCCCGCATAAGGCCTTGTGAATCCCCCCATCGAGAACTCGCCTCAAGAGAGAATCAGGGCCGACGAATGCTTGCTGGCAAGCAGCGATTACTTCCTTTGCTGTTTCGTCGAGTGCCGAGGAACACTCAGTGCTGCATAATTTCGATGTGCGCAGGTCGGACGGACACGCAGATATTTGCTCGCCGTAGGCTGATTCGCAACCTGGTGTCACCGAGCCCGACGGTAGAGGGGAGATATCTGAAAGCGACACGGCGGAAACACTAGTAACGATCAATAAAGTCGGGAGGATTGAGAAATGCATTTCGTAGGTATTTCTGTTGTTTGTTCTGTCTTTGATCGATGGCCCTTCTCTTCTTTAAATCAAGGTCCTTGAGTTGAAAACGGGAGTGTTTGTTTTTTCTTCTTATTTTTTCCTTTATACTTTACCACCCGGGTAAGAAGAAAAAATTCTAACTTAGACCCAAACCTTAAAAGAGTGAGGTTTGATTCGAAGGAGTGTTGGTTGAGGGAGTGTTTGCTTGCTTTCTTGCTGCCCAAAAACCTAACGCCGAAAAAGAGCGAGAGGGGGAAAAAATCAACCAACAAACGAGCGACACCCAATTTCTCCTGGAAAGCAATCGATCTGCCCGTGAATAGAAAAGAACGGATGTCAGGAAAAAAAAAAAGAGCACCAGGCCGAGTAATATAAGGCAAACCAAACAAACAGAAAAAAAGACTCTCAGAGTCGGCGGAAGGTAGGAAGGGAAAAGAGGAAAGGAAGGACAGGAAGGACAGGAAGGACAGGGGAGAGGTAAGGACATTAGGAAAAAGATCTGAAGAGATGGGCAAGATAAGGCGGCAACAGTGAGACATGACGTGAAGTCGCGTTTCAGAGAATGGCCGAGTCGGAGATGTTCCTTGTCCGTCCCTCCCAACCTTGCCAAGCTATTGAAAAAGGGGGGGTAGAGGGGGGAACTGGCTGAGAGTACCACGAGCTGAAGCCTGAGGGGGAGAGATACTGTCCTGCACCGAGAGTCCCCAATACATGATACTGTAGTTCCCACAGTAGTTGGCTCTATTCACTACTAGTAGAGATCTGGGACGATTCCACTTTACCCGACAAGGCTTTGTTACCCTCCCTACTAACAGTAAAAAAACAGCCAAATATTTTCCCTTACTTCACCTACTGTAATTTAAATTAGCTCGCTTACATGCTCAACAGGGGAGACTTTCCAACAACCAATAGCCAGTCTCCGTTTCCAAACCCAGTAAACAGGCCAAGCCCCTACAGAACAGTACCACCGTTTCACCCATACTCGAGTACTCCGAACTGAACAAACCTCTCCTCCAATAAGTTACTCGTACTCCCCCCCCGGCTTAGAAATGATCTTGCTTGCCTCTAAGATCGCCGGTGGCCTAACCATACTAAGTCTTGTTGGTATCATAGTTAACAAACTATGTCCGCAAAACACAACATAGCGATCGCGGAGGATCCGAGTGGGCAGCTGACTTGTGCCAAGCATCGCATCCCTAAGCCAACACAACCCATAAGCCTCCCCTTGCTCCCAGTACCGGCGCCGTACTCAGCAGTGGGAACGATGCAAAGCATTGCACCACATGAAAAAGCTTAACGGCAGAGTAACTTTGTTCAAAAATAGCAGGTGCACTAGTAAGCTACCCCCTCTTTCTCACAGACCCTTGACGGGAGGAGCATAAAGCACCAAGCAAGCATGACACGCGCTTGTCAACAACCGCGCAGCACTTCTATCTCCTGCCTTTAACAACTTCTGCAACGAAAAGGAAGGGGAAAAAAACGGACAACGACTCGGCCTGCCCACTTTTTGTACCACACTCCTACATAGCCAGTACGACCGTGTACCGTACTGATACTCCCGTGGTAAGGTGAAGCCACGAGTGCTGCATCGTGAGCCTTCCGTGATCTGAAACGGGGGCGCCACCGGGACAGTTTTCATGCAGGGCGGAAGATGCCATGCAGTGAGGTTAATCCAGACGGGTTTTGGGGCCATTGGCCATTTCTCCATCGCGATGAAAAAGTCCGTGGTAACGGTGTAGTACCGTACCGTAATTTGGTATGGAATTGGTCGGTTTCGAGTTCGTCCGTGCACTTCTTACGTGACGAATCTAGTGGCTGTGGAGATTTTCCCCACACACATCTGGCTGAAGCCGAGCACACCGCGGGTCTGTGTGAATTGCACCACACGTTTCAAAATTCGTGAGGCACCGGTAACTTACACTACAAAAGCACAGCACTAGCACCGCGTCTCGCTACCACGTTAGGACGTTACTTATATACTCCCCCCCTCCCAAAACCACCGACCAGCAATCCTCCCCCCGGTATAAGGACAATTCGCACGCCCAAGAGCAATGAAATTTTCGGGAATCAAAGGAGGAAGGATTCAGACTCCAAAATCGACCAAATAAGCCCACACCACACATGAGCCTCCGATACGCCCTGCAGCAACCGGAAATAGCCGTACGAGTACATCCTCTCCTACCCACCCCGCATACATACCCCTTCTAGATTCGATCAAATTTATTAGATTGCTTCATCCACCCAAGTACCAAGGACCCGTTCGTATCGCGAGGATCACGCCGCTCACATGGAAGGGCTGCGGGAATCGTTGTGCTATGGGGGCCTATTTAAATTCTCCGAGGTACACTTTTGTTTGTACCTGTCGCGGGCGCTTAGGTTGTGCATTTCCTGGGTTCTGCTGGGGCTGGGGAATGAGAGAGGAGGGGTATCCTGGGGTCTATGTAAGCTTCCGCCCGGGCGCAGGTTGTATTATGGGATCTCGGGGTGGTCTTTGTTATTTGATAGAGAGCGGGGAAGGTGAGGGGAGGGAGGGAGGGGGCACAGTACGAGTACAGTAAGGTTATCTGTTAGTCACCGGATACAGTACGCGACTGACTGGGCCTGGGCGGAGTCCTTATGCTCCGACTCGTATTTGGCGTGGTTGCGGTGTGCTGAAATGGCACACGGTACTGTGCGTTACGGGACATTGTGCTCGCACAGCACAGTAACTGCCGTTTGGTGGTTAAATGTTTAGTATCGTACCAGTACGAGTCAGGCACGTTGAGTACGGCTACTATTTTGGTATTAGCGGGGTTTTTTTCTTCCCTCCGTTGATGCAAGTCCAGAGCCTAAAGGCTTTTCAGCTCTTTACTAGTTCGCTACCGTATGAGTGTTATTAGAGGCTTTCAGCCCCGGAGTTGAAAAAGCTTCTTTAGTGCCAAGTTTCTAATCGATCTGACAGTTCGGCTTACAAAAGGCGTCGCACAAACCAAATTTTTTCGACTCGAAAAACCTGCACAACCGTTTTGCAGCCCCCGGGGCTGAATGTCTCTATTTAAATTTTCAAAAAACTCGCTAAAGATGTCTCTTGATAGGGTTAAATACGGTACTCGAGCAGTTCGATTGAGGGTTGAGCCCCATGCGACAGGGGCACGCTTGCTATTCTGAGGCTGCTTGCTAATTCGTAAAGCATCCGCCCAGATAATGGAGAAAGTCTCTTGGCGCCAAGACAGATGGTCATACCGTATGTGAGGGTTTCCTTCCCCGCAAAAAGGCTCCCGGTGGGCATAAATTGTGTCGACTATACCAGACAATCAAGCCATCATTGCGTCAAGTCGTTTCTCTACTCGTACATCCAGATTTAACTTCACGAATTAGCGAATATCCCCTCTTTAGATCAGTGCTCGGCAAGGCTGTGCAAGTAGTGACAGAATTATACGAAACGTGCTCTAGTAAACAATAATATCCTCGTATCACTCAACTTAACTATCCCTCCAACCGCTGAGATCCTCCGGCCTGCTTGCAGCCGATTCTCCTCGCCGTGACCACACCTGCCCCAGCAAGCCTACTTTAAGTCATTGGTGTCATGATTAATTCTGTTGTGTTCTAAGACTACGGTGCCCCCCCCCCCCGCTGTATTGCAAACGAAAAGCTTGAATACCACCATACCAAGTCCCAGAGTTTTTCCCACCACTACCCCGATTACTACAAGAGGCCAGCGCCCCATATTAGAAACTAAACTAAAAAGGCGCAGCGGTTTAAAGGATAGAGCAGGGGGGGGGGGCACAAAATAATGGCGGGGAACCTCCCTCCGCATCCCCGAGCGGCCCGCTTTTGCCATCTAAATGTGGTACCGTATCTCCTACGGTAGAGGAATGTAAGAACCATAAAGCACGGTGCTGCACAACGCTGACCGTGCAGGATATAAGCACTCCCGAAAATCCTGCCCCGCGAGTGAACAGCACTGTAAGACCTCCTGGAATTCGCTATCGGATTATCGTCACTGCATCAGCTGGTTTATCTTGATAGGTTAGCGTAAACGCTCGCTAGATCCACAATCGGAAATCGCGGTACTATACTAAGCCGCAATAGACTTCACAGAGTACTGCACAAGTACCGTAGGTTAACAAAATCAGGAATATGATACTAATTAATCAGATCCAGCGGGCTCAACTTAAATAAACTATACCCCATCTGGGAATCACGGTCCCTTCTCTGGGTGTTTCGTCTCAGATTGCGAGGGCTCGAGACTTGACTGCGGATGGTGGATATACGATAGCAAGTTTTCACGGCACCATAGCATAATTGCGAATACAAATTAATGAAAGTCCGCCTCAGGAAAGCGCTAATCCTTCCCACGAGCCTTTTTTTTGTCCCTGAATCTGGAGATTAGAGGCCTGTCGGGGATAGCGAATCACAAGGGTACTTTAGACCCTACAAGTGACATCTTTGCCAAATACCACATGCACAAAGCCAGAGATATGTCATCCTCCCCGAAAGGGAAAACAAAATCAAAACATCCACCCTGGATACAGTGCAAGTTCCTGGGTACTGTGTGATCCTCCAAATACCTACCCTTGTCATTCCCGTTTCATCCCCGCTATGGAGGCATGTTTGCTGGTACTGATTGTGATTATAACGCCGGGCACATGAATCAGCCCCCCGGGAGTGATGCCGCAGTGTTTAGGCTGCGCGCTACCCATCATAGATGCTCGAGTATGATACGTGTACTCGTTCGTACTTTGTATACTGTGCTATTGTGCATCCCGCTTGCGGACGCAGAATTCGTCACATGATCTCCAATCATTATTATATCTCCCCTATTAAGGAAATGGATCACCGTTCCGGAACCTCCCGTTTCACATGAGCGGTTTCCTCAAGGTTCCAATATCCTATCCACGAGTAAATTTACTGTTGAGAACAGATGCCCATTACTCGAGTACTCGTACCTACGGACAACACCCAACCCGGCTACATCCGAAATCGCCCTCTCCTGCCGTGGAAGGTTCCGCTCTGTTGGGATCTGCAGAGTCAGGGCCGATCCGTACCGCATCGGGACGGCGGAATTGTGTCTCGGGTCACCATGGAGTGAGACCCGGCAGATCGCGGATGGCAAGGCATTTTAGGGGGTATACCATCCGAGGAGTTCTGTTGACTGTTAGTGATGATGATGATGACGAGGAGTAGTAGTGGCCTATATGATAGCGGGGATATCGGTTCCCAAGTCCCCGGATTGGTCCTTCCTTCCTTCCGTTGGGATGTAAACGAAAACAATGAGAATGGAAAAAATTATCCAACTTTGATCCGGCGATTTGGGTATGATAGCTTCGGGGTTGTTTCTGGAAACCCGGAGAGCTAGCCTGACCCCTGTTCTCATGAATTTATCTGGGACCGAAGGAAATGTTCTCCAGTACTGGTATGCAGAACAGTGTGTCGGTGCGCCTGGATTAGAGTGTTTTCCTCTATCGGTAGGTAAAGGCGACTGGCTATCTGGCTGCTACTTGTATACAGTTCCGAATACCGGAGCGGCTGCTTTGCTAGATATTCCAGGGAACACCATGGCTCTGCCACCCTGAACGAAATCCTCCATTGATAGATGCTAGCCGTATATCGTAGGTAATTCACAGCATCATATCCCCTGGCGGTGCAGGCGGCAGGAGCGTTCGCTGACGGTTAACGAATTTTCCGAGTGAAGTCCGGTGGTCTAAGAACGCCTAGAGCGGCCGTTATTTTTCTAGGAGTCATAACATAGAGCTTCCCCGAAGGGCAAATGTTGGCTCTATCGAAGACGGGTTTACTAAAGCTGGCCCAGTCGAATATCTGAAGAAATTGTTTACCGCACTAGAATATAGTGCACTCTGTATGTTTAGGGATAACATGGTAATCCTATTGTCTCAGTATGATATCCAGGGACTTGATGTGCTTGTGCACGAGCTGACCGGTAAGTTAGAGTACCGGAAGTATTGATTCCGGACTCAACTCGCTTCCTTTATCAGTTAGTTTTTGCGATAAATAGAGTGTCGTCGTGGGTATGTGCAGGGTGACCTACGTCATGTGCTTAGGTTGGCTGTTTTGCCTAAATGATGAGCTAAAGCTCCGGACCTTAGAGCTCAAGTGATATTCCTGATTTATGCTAGCTTCTAGCTTTGTTAGAGTTGGTGGAGGCGTATGGTTGAGGGATATGGATAGAATACAACCTTGGTAATTTCATTTGAAAGGATTGACGGAAGGGGTTATGGTTATATATTTCCTTTATTATTATTACGGAAGTGCGCAGGAAAAAAACGGGGGCATAGGGGGAAAGAAATAGACTGGTGTGGGGAGCGATGGAATGATAGAGATGGTTTCATTATTTTTATGCAGACCTTGTGTTCAGCCCGTTTGGCACGCCACAAGTATGATACCATTATATTTTCAGTTTTCCTAAGTATGCCTGGTCGGAAGAGGATAAGTAAATTGTGGCGTGTCTGGCTTGTGCATAAATACTATGGTATTCTCATATGACACCTCAGAAAGAGATTTCCCCGTGTTTTTTTACTGCTGTATTTCTTGTAAACCTGTCTGTGTTAGGGTACGGTTATTATTTTTCCACAACGATAGATATAGAATTGCTCATGAGAGACCGGGCATTAGGGTAAAGTGCAAATTTTCCAATCGGTGTCCTGTTAGCATTTGCAAATTACTTAAACCCTACAGTTTTTCGCTCTGCCTAACTTAGATGGTATCATATCATAAAACAAAAAAAACAGGCCACCCACTCTGCTAAAGAACAGAGGATGTTGATCATGCCAAATACCAGTATTTCAACAAATAATCGGTATTTTTATTCCAAAGAATGCTTTGTTTTCAGGAAAAAGTGAGTTTTTTTTTCAGTGGCGCGCCAAACGGGGCCCAAGTCCGCCTATGGGGCCGATATTCACCGGTCATCACTCGCGCTGCCCTCTGAACATCCTGTTGTAAGAAGTGGCTGTCGTACTTCCTGGTAACCTTGGATTGGAATGGGACGAACTTCCTGACTGCCTGGAATTGGGATGTGGCAGATGGAATGGAGCGGAGGAATGGCATGAGTGGAATGGCAAGGAATGGAATGACAGAGCGAATACCGAAGGCTAGGAATGTTGTGTATATAGATTAGTTCTCAGTCTGTAATCTTGAGAGTATGAAAAAGCGAAGCGAAATATACATTCTCACGATTATGGTACTATGTTTATTGTTTATTTTCTTCACATCCTTCACTACACCCCTTGTCTTACGATACCGTGACTAGATGTTGAGAGCTATCGGGTGGGAAGGAGTGGAAGCGATAGTTCCACAAGTTCAAAAGGAGAGTGGTCACCGGAGAAAGCGAACGACTTGTATTGCTTATTGAACAAGAAGAGAATTGAGAGAGGAAAAGAAAGAAGAGACGAGACGAGAAGGAAGAGAGAAGAGGGGCGAAGATTTTTAGAGGGGACAGGGGTGACGCAAGTGGTCATGAGGTATCACTCATAACAGCAGCAACCGACAAGAAGAGAGCACCCCCCTTGACTACGGTTTCCAACACTAGATTCTCTCGTAAGCTAGATAACAATAGCGGCCAGAGTTCAAAGGGCCCCGGCGCAAACAACAATGTAATTTTTCTTTATCACTCGCTGGATTTACACTTACGGTGGGATTTGAGGTCCCGGTGTCCTAGCATGTATCCCCAATGTGTTAGAGGCTTGAATCGGGTCTCGGAGATAAGTAGACTAGGTACCTATCGGTCTCGCTTATAGGAAGGGAAGTCTGCTCGCGGCGGCTGGATAAGACATGGCTGGTGTAGGCTCTACAGTATGAGATAGGGTGCTCCCGGACGGGAGGTGGCTGTCGGGGACTATGGGGGACTGAAATTAGAGATGGAAAGTACTCTGAAAGCTCCCGAAGTTCATAGATTTACACAAGTCTAAATGTATTTTCTTCGTAGTTGGCTAGGGTGTCTGAAGGTATCAGGCTGGGAGAAAAATATTTTATGGTTGGCAAAGTTTCTTCTCATTTTCCTTTATCGTGTTTGTTTCTTCGAGATCCGTTTTACTTTTATTCTCCCCCAGAAATCCGAGTTAATCAGCCTTTCCGAGTACTAAAGCAATATCTGCAATAAAACACCTTCTCGGTATTGGCTAAGCGATATATTCTAACAATGCCATTTTAGTCCTTATTAAAGTCCAAGTTATGGAACGGCAGTCCCCCAGTCCGGCCAGTCCTCGCATTCACGGGCGTAGTCCGTGCTAGCACCTCTAAAAAAGACTGACTATTAGCTGTAGCCCGTTCCATCCTCCGCCGAAGAGGGACGGGCTGGACCGCTGGGAACACTATCTAGGGTTCTCTTGTGTATCAAGAACCTCCCCACCATTGAGATTAGTATTGTGCATAGGTTCCGTGAGAATGCGAGGGTAGGCGCGTATATTGTGCCCTGACTATTCCCAATCGAGCCTGAATGGTGGTGACCCAATCACAATAGCAACCCACCTTCAATAGCGCAAAATACTATGGGGAAGCTCAACCTCAATGGCTAAACGTTGCAACCCTAGGGGATTTAGTATATGACTGGATGACACGATGTCGCCTTCCTCCCTCTCAGCTTTCTATAAAGTCTTATATATCTCCTAGCTATTTGTTCTCCGTGATAATTCCTTCATTTCCTCCCTCCACACCTCCGCCGGCGAAGATAAACACTCTTTCTATCCCTATCTCTATATCTCGGCTATTCCACCGCTCGCCAGTCGAAAGCGATCACAGAAAGGATTCGCCTCAGCCCACAAGCGCCCTCGCTAGGCTGCACCCGCCGCGCGGCATAGTGTGATCCTACCTTCACGCCATCTACACCCAATACACGACCCTCTGTTCCCCGGGACTATTGACAAACAAGCCTAGCTCGTCGCACCTTTTACCTCTCTGGTATATATTACGACACACCACTTACGCCTCCATACGGCAGTTCTCCTATCTATTGGAAAAAACCCGATACCCGTATCGATACCCATATACCCCAGACCACCCCCTTGTCCGGTCATTTATTCTCACTCGCCTAGATACACACAACAGACTCCTACGCCTGCGCTCGTAAAGCTCTCATATCCTTCCTTGTGCCTCAAGAGAAATACCTATTCACAAAAACAGGCCAGCTAGAGACTTTCTGCCAACTCTCTTGTGGATACGCCTCCAGGGACATTGTAGGCTCCTACCACAATTTTTTCTACCAAATAATAGAAGGAGAGGGCTAACGAAGCGTTCCTAATAGTTTATAGTACTCGGAAGGGTATAAGAATTTTGCGAATGCGGCTGTACACCATAGGGAACACAAACCTTCTACTATTGACTCCAACAATATCCACTTCATTGCTACGCTCAAAGAAGAATCCTCATGACTCGGGGGG
>Ga0307509_10005050_pt1 | contig 18582 bp, 27 predicted proteins | sample 10_EM_MG_FD_202245 | JGI IMG/M metagenome (GOLD analysis project Ga0307509, IMG submission 202245) | Populus trichocarpa ectomycorrhiza microbial communities from riparian zone in the Pacific Northwest, United States - 10_EM | ecosystem: Host-associated > Plants > Roots > Unclassified | place...
GCGGGTCATATACTACTGATCATCCGCCCTTGTAGTTTATGGATCTGGTGATTCTACTCTATAGCTTGTTTATTCATCGGTAGATTTTATACTACTATACTAGCACTAGGTTCCTCCCTCAATGAATTCCCGACGCAAAAAAGCATCGCAGATGCCTTCTGATATCCGGTTCCCTTAATATACCTCGTTAAATGTTCTCAAATCGATACGGCTATTGACAATCCAGCGCCGATCCCCCTCTGGGATAAGGTGTGCCAGGCCGAGAATTGTCCCTATGTCAACTACAGCAAACTCCCGAGCGTCCTGCATCGTTTGGACAGTAACAGGGCTCTGTACGTCTGATATCGGCCCTGAGTTCACTGCGCTCACAAACAGAACGCCAGCGAGGCGGCGCACTCGATCCTCGGATCTGTAGTCTCTGATTTTGAAGCGTGCAACGAGCTTGGCTGGAAGACGGCCCCTGGAGCGCACCGTACATGTCTTCCATTCCGGCACGTACCCAAACCCAATCATTGCGACTCCTGTGGTTCCTGAAGTTGAGAGCCCCCGTGCATCGCGCACGGTGGATGTCGTATATTTCCGTTTCTTGTAATGCAAGAACCGGAATTTCTGGTTGTGTCAGTAGCGCCACGGGAAGTGATTCGAGTATCTCAGGGTCCTCCAGAAGACGGCGCTGTGGCGGCAGATTATGCCGGCTGTATCCGATCAATCCACGACATATAATTGAATGGAAACCCCCAAAACCCGACTAAAATCGGCCATGTTGGAAACATCGTCCTGGTGTCCCTTCAGCATCATCTGTAACGACACTACGATAGGTAGCTACAATCACTATCACCTTAGCCCAAATTGTATACCAAGAGGTAACCAGAGGTGGTATGGTCTCGTATACTTTATACAAATAGCTGGTAAACCTAGGATAAGGCCTAGGGAATAGTTGAGTAGCCTTGAGGTACTCTACTAGGTAGGGTAACCTTTCGGGAGAACATTCACATAAGGTCAAGAGAATTATAGGAATGTTACACGGACCTCCGAGACGACTTCTGTGGTCGCCTGGAGGACTTCCTGAGCGGTTGAAGGCATAAGAGGGCAAAGTTACCCTACCTTGGGAATTTGGTCATTATGCCCATGGGTCCCGGTTACCCTACTGAGGAACCCAAGTTACCCTACCTTCACCGGCAAAAGTCATCCTAGAACTTAGAGGTCGATTGCCTCACATTCTAGGGGCTCTTAGATGTTCTTGGGCGCACACGCATCTGCGCGTGGAGGCCCCACGCCTGTATAAGGTGGCCCGAACATAGTATTGAACTTGGGCGGGTTTTGCTAACACCCCCCTCTGGCCCCAGCGTTTGGACGGCGCGTCACAGGCAGACAGCTGTGTAGTTGCTCATTTGCTTGTAAAAAGAGGTCATTGGAGCAGCTGCGGTAACACCATATAAGTCGTCGCCGTCCGTCCGACTGAATGTCTTTCGCAGGATATATAATGGGAGTATGGGTAACCGCGAAAATGGAGGTCGGACATATATGGTCTCTCGGGCATCTAGGAGTCTATTCTAGCCTACGGGTTGTAGGGTAGTCTTCCTAGTGGTGCTCAGGTAGTCTCAGCAGGCCAGGGTGATTTCGAGACAAATACCTCAGTAACCAGCCCTGACCTTCTCCCCTTGATTTGTAGCATTACTATGGGTTGTTATTGGACTCTAGAGGTATGAGTCGTATCATGGTGGAGTATGTCCCGAGAGGCTGGCTATGGGTAGCGCCCACTTAGCCAACCATCGGCTACATCTCACCGGGGGAGCTTGCATGTCAAATTATCACATTGAATAGTCGTGTAGATCAAATGATGGACTGCATTGCTTGTATAGACGAAATTGCCACCGGGCCAGTGAGTCCACCACCTAGGTATTGATTCCGGTTGTTGTCATAACAGTTAGCCACTGGGATGACTTCAATAGGAAGAGTTTTTCACCTGCGGTTGTATTGGAGATGCATTGCAGAAACTCATATCCTATTAACGGAGTTAAGTGTACCCGAGTTGGTGCAACACTTCCGGCAGGATAAACCCTGATGGAGGGTAGACTTGGGACAGCCCCTGAGCAGGACAGGTTGCTCGCACAAAGGTCCGAAGTAGTGGTGAATGTCAAAGGCTCAAATCTGATATCTACTTAAGTTTAAGAGTTGGGCATTCTACTTCGACAACCAACTTTTCCCCGAGAGAACTAAATTGAGTGAAGCTTCGAGCTTAACTATATTAGGTTTTACCGTGGATTCTTCTGAATTATTTTATCTCATCTTTATCTTCTACTTTGAGTGTTTGGTGCGGTCGCAACCTTACAGTTCACCTCTCTACAGGGTGCCCCCGTTACATCCTCCTACGAATGCCAGGCGCTGTTGTGGTGCTAGTTGTGTCCAACAGTTCCACCACGTCGGGAGAGAGATCTGCACCGCAACGTCGCTGAGATTCCAGATTCAATAGTCCCATTTGGATGCCATGCTATCGACTATAGCTTTGCACAATTTGCCGTGAGGCATCATTTTTATTCAATTGCCGCTATCCAGCCTTGATTTGGGTCTCATGCGCTAGCTCGCCGAACTCGGTTGAATTCATCGGAATATTGCCAAACTGGCGTATATGATCAGAAACAGTGACTGAGTAAATGCATCTTGATGAAGTTCAAACGCGATTCACAAAAGATCAAGTCCAAACGTCGCTCCGTTTCTTCTTCCCTTTCTGCGTCGCGCATCCGGCGCCTTTTCGAGGGTGCGATGCCCTCCCTTGTCTTAGGGTTATCATATCGCAGCTCCCTTCGTGGCTCATCGTTCTTCGCGCGTACCTGTTTAGTTACTCGAAACTCTAAAAAGATATCATTCTTCTTGGGAAATGTGTGCAGATAATCTTCCATATAGGTGATTGTTTCCGCTGTGTGGCTTCGGTATTGCGCTATAATATTGAAATCGACCAGCTTCCTGACGCATCCGAGAGCAGTCTTGAACGGTATGAGTTGGGCCCTCCCAGGCTGATGCAGTGCCACCGCCAGAACGCCAAGAACACACCGCCCAAGGTTCGGCATCTCTTTCCCTTGCCACTGCGTAACCTCGTGGTAGGCTTTTTTGGGTACAAGGAATCCGGGTAAGGCGGTAATGCCTTCCAAACTTCGTCAAATGCCTCAAGTCCTCCCTGCATTTTCAGAAAGCCCTGGATCCATTCTATTATGTGCTTGAATAATCCAAGATAAACTCTATGGAGCATGTCTGGTTGGTGTAAATCTGACGGCGAAACCCGGTTGAGCATGTAAAAAACATTTTGACCTAATCTAATACCAAGACTCTCAGGCGTGATGTCGGCGTGGTCGGTTTCTCCAATCCAATTTTCATAGTCGTAATGGTGATATATTGCGTAATTTCTAACTGGATAGACTTTCATGTTGGTCCCTAATTCGACCGCAGGCACCTCGCATCTAGGACAGATGTTGGATTTTACTCCCTGCAGCGCAACATTTTCCATGTGGTCGGCAATCCACGCAGCCAAGATTGGGAAGGACCTCCGAACCTTCCCATCGGCGCAGTCAATTGCTACGCCGTCATGGGCCGGATCTTGTAGAGGCGCAAAGATGAGTTCGAATACGTCCCGTATAGTGTCAGCGTTGATTTGTCCCAGGTGTTGATCTGCTTTAGAGGACTGTGATAGTTTTGGGGGAATGGGCAATAATGCAGGAAGCAGAACTGCCATGGATGTGGGGCTGTTGCGCCGGCCGGACGGAAGATTTCCAAGCATGATATAGAGAGGCCATGCTTTCTTGTCGCCGGAGAGGTTTGTGAGATGCGTCTGATCAGACATCCCTATGATTGGAACAAGCGTCGCACCTCGGGGAAGTGTCTCCTGGTTTCAGTAAGCGATTATTTACTTAAAAAAGGGTTATAAGGCTGTACTTGAAGATCCCACCACCAGTCCGCTGTGTGCATTTCTGCGTATATCCGTTGTCCATTGGTGTCGGATTCCCTGCGTGGCGCGTAGACGAAGTCATCTCTGTAGGCGATCTGGCGCAGGAGATATCTGACACAATCTAGAACATTGTGATAGAAGAATGGCAATGTTCGCTTGCCATCATCAACCTGTCCTTCGTTCCATTGAAGATATTCACTGTAAGGATCCAATACCTGGAGAAGGTTCTCAAGGGTATGCATCGAACTATACCCGGCCGATGAAGCATTACCGAGACCACACGAGAAGTATTCATTGATTTGTGACTTAGGTACTTTACCCTCAATGAACCAAGAGGCTAGCTTGAAACCGTGCTCTCTACTAAATGGGGACTAAGGGTACTGACAGAGATTGCTTTGTTCTTGCTCAAAACCCTTGACATCTCCTATAGATTCGCTGGCCCCTTCATAAAGCATCGCTTTACTATGTAATGGGCTCACAGTTTCGTTGAGTATCTCTGTATCATAATCGTGACTGATGTCATCGAATGCGCCGTACGCATGTCCGGTGGGATCTGGATCTGATTCATAGTCGGAATCCAGGCGGAGATGCCCCTCGTGGGGCAATATGTTGCTTCCTTTAGTATTGTTAGTAGTCGGTGAGGATGCATATTTTATTGTAGACGCTAAGACGATATCCAGAGTTGCGTGCACATTTCGCAGGTGCTTCTCATATGCACCAGACCGGCTGTATTTCCGTCGGTAGAATGGACATTTGTTAGGCATGGTGCGAGATTTCTCAGATTATCTCGGCCTTGTCTAGTTTCAAGTCTAAGGCTATCGAGGTGATGTCAACAACGCTTGGGGATTGCACGTAGGGTCAAGCGGCCCGAATGATCTAAACTGGATCAAGTATTTTGAATTGCTTAGCGTAAAGCTCACGTGGCGCAGCCTTGGATTGTTTGTTTCAGGATCTTGATAGTAGACCGAGAATATTTCCTGTTCGAACGCAAGAGTCTTTAACCCGTTTCATTTGTTCAAGTTGAATTAGATTATGGGGGTGCCCTGGGTAGAGCGTCACATCCCGGTTCCCTAATAAATTGTTAAAAATACCTGAATCTTTCAAGCGGCCTGAAAGATCATAGTGCTTTATATATAATGGGAACAGATCAACACAGGAGGACCTCATACCAAGAATCATCTGCCATTCAGAACTTCCACAAGATGCACCTGACGCACATCTCTAGCCTCTTATATTTATCAAATCAATATACTCGAAAACATCTTCGATATGGCGCAGAATATCAACATCATTCAATACGCACTGATGCCACACGGCGGGCCACAGCTGGCACCAGCAGGTCAGACATATCAGCTTCCTGCTAATTCTCTCATTGGAGAAATGATATTTCGACGCTCGGACAAAAGAAAAATCACTGAGCATAAGAGGTCAATGGGCATCGCGGTTGGTCTCCAAGGTGACGCCATATACGGTGCATGGCGGGACGCTGTTAAGGATCCAACGTTAGCCAGGGGTTATGAGACGGATCTTCACCACTTCCCTGACGCAGAATTCCTGCAAATTGTCGCCGGCTTCCGGCAATTGAGACCCGCCTGCGATGAACTCGCCACTGTATCTGCAGTGAACGACATACCTGGTATGCAGGAGATGGAGGAGGCAGTGGTCCAACTGGTTAAAGATTGTGGGAAGAAGTGACTAATACAATAAACTGGAAAAATAAGCCGTTTCCGAAGGTGCTGGGAGTCCCTCCGGCACAGGTGATCGTCCCGAACATATTACTCCCTGCGAATGCCCCCCCTGGAAGCCAGTGGGGTCTTGCAACAGCTGTACAGAATGGAGGGGCTGGCACCCCAAATGCTCCCACAGCGAATGCACCCGGGCCAGGTCAATTCCAACCTGCCCAGGGTGCTGGTCGATACCAAATCCCTTCTCCCTCGCCGAATCCCCAAGGGCCAATACAACTTCCTTTGCCAGCGTCTGGAAATCCTGGCCCATCAGGAAGCGCTACACAGATTATGTCTCCGCCGGCGATGCGCCCTCTCAAATTGCGGTCGCGCTCGTCTACTAGCACACTCAAAATCTCAGGTGCTGCATCGGCGAATAACCCACAACAAATGTTTCCTCAGGTTGTGGTGAATAACCAGCCACTAAACAATCCTCCTCAGATAGCCGGTGGTGCAAACCAAATCCAGGCTCCCCCGCCGAATCCCCAAGGGCCAAACCAACCTCCCTCGACAGCGTCTGCAAATGCTGGTCCGTCAGGAAACCAAATCCAGCCTCCCCCGCCGAATCCCCAAGTGCCAAACCAACCTCCATCCACAGCGTCTGCAAATGCTGGTCCATCAGGAAACCAAATCCAGCTCCCCCGCAGAATCCCCAAGGGCCAAACCAACCTCCCTCGACAGCGTCTGCAAATGCTGGTCCGTCAGCAAACCAAATCCAGCCTCTGCCGCCGAATCCCGAAGTGCCAAACCAACCTCCCTCGACAGGGTCTGCAAATGATGGTCCATCAGGAAAGCAAATCCAGGCTCCCCCGCTGAATCCCCAAGGGCCAAACCAACCTTCCTCAGCAGTGTCTGCAAATGCTAGTCCGTCAGCAAACCAAATCCAGCCTCTCCCGGCAAATCCCCAAGGGGCGCACCAACCTTCCTCTATGGTGTCTGCCGGTCCTGGTCCATCAGGAAGGGCGACGCAGAATAATCCTCTCCCGGTCATTGCCCCTTCGATATTAAGATTGCGCTCATTGAGAGTCAGAATGCACAAAATGGGTGCTCCCCTCGTGAATAACGCTCCGCAAATCCAACCAGCTGCCCCCTTAACTATCCTTGGTACGCCTGCGCCGGCCAATTATGAGGCCCAGATAATTCGCCATGCGCTAGATCAGCCTAATGTACGGCAAAACGCGCCAGATCTATGTGATGTAAGGCAAATAAGTTAGTGTTTTTCGAAATTTCCCCAATGATATGTGTGGTGACTTACTAACAAATGAGATACAGACTGGAGGGCTCTACTTGGTCGCCCACGGGCCCTGCGCATTGTTTGGCAACGACATCCAGTTTATAGCGACGTACCGCGACCCAATTATCGCATCCTCTATTGGCGCTATCCTCAGATCAATGGTGTGGATTTTCCTGAGTTACATTCATATGACATTGGGGGCATGTCATTGGCAATTTTAAGATGTGTACCCTCGGACAGCATTCGCTACATATTCGGCGCAACAGGCGAAGGCCGGCGCAAGCTTCGTGAAGACCCTATACACGCATTACATTATTCAAATTATATTTTCATCCAGAGTGATGAGGACGTACGTAACTGGCTCTTGACGAATCAACCTAATGAGGACCCGCTTGACGTGCTCGTTTATTGTCATCGCCCATAAATGCCAGCTAGACTAGCTACACCACCGGAGCCGAGACACAGATACCTCACACCAAATGCTGTCTGTAATTGGGCAAACGCCTTAGCCAGACGTAATGTCAACCTGGCAGCTCAACCGAAGGGAAAAGCTATTCCCATGAACAGTACTAAGGCCAGTGGATCACAAAACCCACAAGAATCTCCCCTTTCTCTTCCGGGATGGTCCAGCTCATCATCACATGTTTCAGACCACTTTGGTTCGCACCGTAGTAGGGTTGTCAGTATGACATCTCCTGTTGACCAGGGCGGCGATTCCACAGGACGTCGGATACCTCTCTCAATTAGACCGCTGGGAATGCTCAACACACATCGCATCATGCAACTGCTCTCGAGTCCAACGCATGACGATAAGGCACAGAAGCGTAACGCACAGTTTGACGTCGATAATTGGGATGAGCCCAGGTCCGAAAATGCAGTCTCTTGCTGCTTCTGCTAAACAATTTTTGAAAGAGGACCAGCTTTAGAAGTGCCGAATGGTTTTCGAAGACAATAGTGAGGACCAGGTTCCGGTTAAGTGACTATGTTTGCCCCAGAGAGTGTAATCCCTATTATGGCGCGTAGATTGAGGTTCCGAGTATATTACCATTTGATATTGATACTTTTAATAGAGTATCACAATTAGACTTAGGATAGATTCAATTTCTCATAGTACGTCAATCAAGTCGGAGCTGTTCATCTTGGTCAGCCCAAAGTCATGATGCCCTGGGGTTGTGTTCGGTGTGTGATGCGCAGCAGGCTTGGGTTGACGTCTTATTCCCAGCCTTAGCCCTTTGTGGACGCCAAGGGACGCCAAGATGAATCGCAGTACGCGACGTCTCATGGCGTCAAACTCACATGAGGCTTAAAAAGGTGTTTGATGAAACGCGATGGGAGACTAAGCCATCGATCTATGCTCTACATTTGGTATATACTCCCTTTGCAATTCGTTCTTCTATCGACGATCATTGTTAGTCACGCCCGTGATACTTTACCACGAAAGTGTCTTCTACACCCAACCCTACCCCAGGCACCTACAGTATATGCCGGACCCAAAGGGCGACAAGCAAGGAAGAGCAAGAGCAGACTCAACGCTCTTGCTCTTGACGCCTATAAGAGGGCATCTCATGCGCCTCATGCACATCTTCCTGTTACCTCCAGAGACACCACACTTACCATTGCGCTTTTCGAAAGCGCCCCGATGGCCTTCGTCAGGTGAGATATTTACGTCAACTACAAGCCATACCCTCTAAGCCTTACTTGACGTCGTATCAATAACCTTAGTGGGCCAACCATTTTGTTTGCCCTCGCCGCTTGATCCAATTCCTTCAGCCACGCACAAATGGCGCCCCCAGGTAGCGCGAGACGTCAATTATGCAAGGGAAAGTAAGCAAACATCCACCCCTAACTTTAGAGATCAACGTTAACTCTCTGCTTCTCAGACATCCCGCGGATCACCCTCGCACGCCAGAAGTTCAGAGCGGAATATGAAGAAGAACTCTCACACGTTCGGCAGGCCTTCGCCCCGCGGAAGACGCATTGTGAGCAATCATTGTCCCCCCTGCTGTGCATGAATAGAATAGCGAACTGACAAATCTTTCATTTTTTCAAATGAACAGAGAACCGGAGCCTGTTGAGCGTGCACACTTCCAGCCAGCGGTCGGGGATTCGGGGTATTTAGATCCAAAGTATCCAGTAGTCTGAATTGGTTATACTAACTGTCTAACTCAAACCAGGACTGTATATGGCTACATTGCATATGCGAAATCGTGGTGTGGATTCAAGCATCCGCGTGGCGCATCTTCCGTCTATGCTACATGGCGCGAGCAAATCAAGGCCTATAATATAGCTTGCCTTCTTGACCCCGGTTGCCTAACTGAATCGCAAGTTGACTCAATTGTTTCGTTTACTCGCAGCCTTGCGCCAGTCAAGGAGCGTATTGAGCTCATCAAAAGCCAGCACCACCCGGATGATGTTGGAGAGTTCATCCGTCATCTGAAAATTGTGGTCAAAGATTCAGCCAAGAAACTGCAGACGTCGAATGAGCGCCAAAATGCTGGGCGGGATCTTCGTGGCGACGTTGCGGAACCACCAGCTAAGTATTACCAATGTTTATTCTGTATGCCCTTGACTGACAGCAGATCCAAGTGCCTTACTCGGATTGGCACTCCCCATTTTCCCCGCCTGCTTTGAGAATGCATATTATTTGAAGAACTGGTGCGCTGCCTACCATGCATCCGTTCCTTGGCCATCCATGGTTTGTAAAAGACTCCGACAGGGGAATCGGCTGGGGGGTTCTGACTACACCGAGCACCATTGATTTGCTCCGGGTAGTAAGAGCGCAAGACGTGGAAGAGGAAATTCGATGCCCACGCTATGTAATTGGTGCGACAGGAGAAGGTGCCGCCATGCTACGTCAGAAGCCGGATGATCGACTCCCCCTACGCCAGCTGATATTTATCAATTGAAATGACGACATTCGTGCGTGGTTGATCGCTAACAAAGGCTACAATCCCCTGGACCTAATGGTTCTCGAGTCACGTCGTGAAGATGGAGAGGACCTGAACGAAACCCCCGCACCTCCTAATGGGAGGTATCCATTTTTTGACCGCGACGTCTGGGATGAGTCGGCTGGAGGAGAAGACTCTGTGAGAGAAATGCGGGATGAAGAGTCGGTTGACGACGAGGAATGGCTAGAGGCCGTGGCAGAGTAGCCAACTCGGGCGCCTCATGGCGCTGGGGTGATCTATGTGGACGACGGCGATGTAAGTATCTAATCCGCAGCATCATTCATCTATCTTTATCCTTCACATTAAAATGAAATAGCTAATTACAGAAGGATCTCCAGGCACTTGGAGATCGGGGCCCCTCAACATGCCGGCGGAATATTCCATCGCAAATTGAAGTACCGGCAAGCTCTAATCCAATTGCGACAGTGTCTGGGTTGTACTCTTCAGGCCATTCTGGGCCTTCTGAGTTGGAGAAACTTCGTGCGCTTCGCGAAATGGCGAAGGAGCACCCGTGGATGCTTGATTGGCTGGCAAACCCAGGAGCTGTCTCTGTGAGGCATCAAGGACACAATGACGCCGAGGACACACCTCATGCCAGTCTATCTATGATTTGCGACCCACTTCCACTCTCGCCTTCCGCAGCTCCACATGCTGGTCTCGATCTCACGGCTCAGGAGAGACCAATAGAACATCCCTCTCCCCGACCTGAACACCCGCCAGCCACAATCAATGAGTCCCAGAACCAGCCACCAGCTCCAGTGACACACCCGGAACGGGGATCTCAAAACCGTAGTTCTGCGCTAGCCCCAAACAACACCCTATCTACCCCTCAGGTGCGCCGGTCAGCAAGACGCAGCACGGGCAGCAAATATAACGAGGTTCACTACTTTTTTGAGTAATTTTTTGTTCATTTTTACCCAAACAACCTTACTGTTTACTAGATGTTGTTTTCCCTTTGGTGTCATTGAATTTCTTTTCTGCTTCTTGTTCGTAGCTAGTATAAGATAAAACACAATTAAGGATACCTGTGCACGCCCTTGTATCAGCTTCTTGACCTTACTTCCCCTTGAGCTAACATCTAATATGTTTTTCCCGATTGGGCACGTCTCGCATAGTCTGTCTATAACGCGGCAGGTGATGGCCATTAGAACTAGACAATTCGCGAGGATGCATGACGTGAAAACTGATATCTCGAAGTTCAATGGTATTGAATCAACGTCCTGAGAGCAAGATCGATAAATCTAAACTGCTTTTAGCGTGGCGTGTGTCTTGCTAGAATAGGTGTCGCTAAGCGATACTCATTGTGGATAGTTTTTGCTTAGGCTCAGACATCGACGACGCCTCCTACATTGGCGACGCCCGCATTGCGTCGAACTGGTTCATACCAGAGTCTAGACGAACATCATACATGAGCTCGTCCAGAGTATTAACTTGATGATGAACAAGCAGAAAAATCCATTTTTGCAGCCAAATAGTTTTTGTCATTAACGAGTGATCATATGTGATGCTCAACCCCCCCCACCAGCCCACTAAGTCCTAGCTTATAGGACCAGATGTGTCCTACTCAACGAAACAACACACTCTTCATCTTTAATACACAATATATCGCTTTTTCATATGTCCTAATTCCTATCCTATACCTTTATCAAACGTCCGGCATTCAAACATGCATCAACAACCATAAGCCAATTCACCCAACCAACCAACGGCACGGGTAGCCAATCAGAACCGACGTAGGCGCGACGTCATACCAGTCGATAAGGCAGCCAGATCAGGAACACAGCTGACCAAATCAGGCAGCACTCACGGTGCACATTCGGGGGCTCGGAAATCTTCCCCACCACAGATCATAAGAGGTCTTCTGGTACGACCAGCCAAGCGCCCCCGAAGGGACACTTTACACACAGTGGCGTATAACGATCACGAGGCCGATCAGGATGAGGATGGACAACAAATAATAGAAATCTTTCATCTCAGCGATGATAGCAGCGATGAGTACCAAAACTCCCACATATCAGATCAAACCGAAGTGGACACAGAGCCAGACACAGATGAGAATGATAATGCGGATGACACTAGATCAATAACACATCATCAATCACGAGCCCGGGAGAAACGAACCAACAACAGGGTATTGACTGTCCGAACTGCGACCACCTCCGGAGCACAGGAAGCCGCAATCGTCAGGCCTACCCCTGCTGCACGAGCACGTATAAGACGAAGAAGTGCGTACACTCCACCGACGATCTCAATATCCGGTGTATCGCGTTATTCATCAATGGCTACACACAAAGCCACAACGTCAGCAGTCCGACACTCAAGTCCTCGGGGCGAACAAGGCATGCCGGGCCATGAGCAGATATGGCCTGAGACTAACTCACGGCGCAATACCGCTATGGGAGCAGAGGGAGCCGTCGTAGCGCGGGCCCTGGGACTTATTCTCCTATATACCCTTTTTGATGAACCACTCCCGGGAGCAGTTGCATTGACCACTCAGGTGCACCGTGTTGGGCTTCAGGCGCTCAATTAGATATCCGATGTAGGGAATATAGAAGCATCTGAGGAAAGAGTAAAAGTGGTAACCAGACATCAACCAATTTTAGAAGAATCTTTTAGACGTCTGGACTAGTACTAACCTTTCCAGATACGCCAAAAACACTCGGGGGTAACATCCCAGTTTGTCTTCCAGGTAAAGCATTAGATCTTGAAATTGTACGATCTCCCAGAAGACCTAACAGCAATTGCGCCCGGGATGGACTACCTGCTGGAAAAGGATAGATTTATGTGCTCCCCGAGAGGATATGAGGTGCGTTTTTGCTCTTATTAATGATGCGACCTATCCTCTGGCAACTAATCAGAGTGAACTTGACGCAGAAAATAACAAATCGATTCCTGGCTCCCCAGATTCCTGATTCCATATGGGGAAAGTACTTCGAGGGTAGGAGAATGTGTCGGATTATTGATCCGGGATTTCTTGGGCGCATCAACGGTACCATGATTTGCTTAACGTGTGCCATAATCTGCCATGCACTGCGAGCATGGCAGACAGGAGTATTGAAGGATCAGGGCGACTTCAAGCCTGAAGCCACCGGAGGTGAGTCAGAACCCTGACCTTTCACTTTCCCGAGAAGACTAACCTAACGGCAACCATTTAAGATCTTTTTGCGCGCCGAAGGCAAACGTGGACATCATGCCCCGACTCGGTTCAAACTTTGATTCTGGACAAAATTCGTGGGACCATCCGTGGATGGATGGAGCGAGAGCATGCAGTCTGACCTGATCGCCGGGAAGGCTTCACAGACGATTCGGCTGCTGTGGCAGCAGACCTAGAGGGTCAAAGTTCGAGCAACCTTCCGCGATGGACAGCACCACGGAGTCAAACTCCGAATAACCTGCATCTTGAGGCTCTGCCGGAGAGCCAAAACAGTTCCCAGACGGCAGAAGCCTCTTTCGATTTCGGCGCCGCGTCAGCAGCGGGCCTTCTCAGATATCTAGATTCGGATCCTCTGAGTCCGGACTCTTCACCACAGCAGCCCATGGGGCTAACGTTGGACGCCGCACTGAGCCCAACTCCGTCGTGTCAGCTATCTCTGAGTCTTGAGATCTTGGAACCAGAACTCGAGGAAACAGTTCATAGTGACCCGGGAACGGAGGAGGAGGGAAATGGGGCAAGCGTATGAGCGGGTACATAGGAAATGGTGTGTTTGTAGAGTAAGATATAGTAATAATTATTTTGTATTCCTAAGAAGACAGAACCAAAAGTGGAAATAGTAGAGCTCATCGCGAGAGCGTGAGGTGCGAATGCAAATGCATTCCGGCAGACGTTGCGATATCGTCAGAAGTAGTTTATTGGGCGCAAGAAAGAACACCATACCCATACCAGAGTCAGGATATCGCAGCGCAGAGAGTCTCAACGTGTCATGTGTAAGAATCAGGGGACGCACCGTATTTACAGTAAAATCTGGAAGAAGTCATCAGGCATCTGGAGATGATGGATCAGGATCGTGAGATCCTGACGCAGGACCACAGAGCAGAGATATCTGGATGGGACGTGGCCAGATGAAAGAAGCCCTGAGTACGGGGGAGAGAGATCCGGCGTCAGGACGCAAGAGGACAGTATCAGACGACGTGGGAATTACGTAGGGGTGATCTTAGGTCGCCAGGACGACAGCCCTCAGCACCAGACGCTGTCAGAACAAGGCGGCTGGTCACCTGACACTGTCAGGACGCGGCGGCAGGGCACCAGAGGCTGTCAGGACGCACAGGGCGAAGAGGTCTGTGCCTGGGTGGTGTCAGGATTCAGGGTAAAAACAAAAGTAAATCAGGACGCCACGTCGGATCGACGTCGCTTCCTAATTCGCGATAGACGTTATGTGTATCAGGTGCGTCAGACGCACAGGGCGCACAGGATGCCAGCTAGTTTTTTTGCTGATGCACCCTCTCAGTTTGCCCATCGCTTTCAGGATGGAATGCTGTAGATATATTTAACTTTACTTGCAGTAGTTGCATTAGGCTTGTCCAAAACTTAGACGTAAATCGGCTATCCCGGTTAGAGACAATTGATTCAGGAACCCCATTGCGGCGCCAGATCTCCTTTACGAACGTTAAGACCAGTTCCTTAATTTGTTTTGCAGTCTTTAGCGGAATGAAGTGTGCCATCTTGGGAACCTTTCTACAATGACCCATATTTTCGTATACCCTTCTCACTTTGGTAACCCAACAATGAAGTCCATAGATATTGCAGTCCATAGCCTGATAGGAACTTCCGAAGATTCTAGTAGCCCATACTCCTCATGCCAGATTACTTTATTACGTTAACATACATCCTAGTAGCGAACATACTCAGTAATATGTTCATTCATTTTAGGCCAATAGAGGTTAGCCCTAACCCTTCCGGTTCTGTTATACGTTCTGAACCGTCTGGCAATCTTTGAATCATCCTCGGCCTCCAAGATCGTTCATCTCAGACCTTTGTACTTTGGAATATACCACCTGTTCTTATACAGGAGCAAGTCCTTTTGAATACTAAAATTTGTATTGACCTTACTATCGCCATTGAGGAGTGCCTTTAGAGTTGCTAAATAGGTTTGATTATTATCAGCTGCTTTTACAAGAGCCTCATGAAAGGTTGTCTGCAACAGAAAACCTTGGCTGGTCTGCAACACGTGTGGTCGCAATATGATGGGCTTCTCATGAGCATACTGTCCAGAGCAAAAAAAAGTAAAAGGTTCGGAATTACTCCCCCCTTCAGGGCGGTAGTCCCTACGCCTTGAGAAACCATCAGCTTTCTCATTCAACCATCCTTCCCAATAAATAACCTTAAATTGAACGGTTGTATTGTACGGGAACAAATTAACCGATCGCGACAATGATCGCGAACACATAATTTGCCCGGTGATGACAACCCCCCATATATTCAACTACCTTAACATCAACTAAAAAAAAATAAAGAATTAAAAAAAATACATAGGAGTAATCAGTACTTAGTATACCATCCATCAGCTTTAATAATTGCCTTTACCCTATCCACCATAGATCCTGCCAGAGTATCAAAAACCTTTGGATGAAGAAGTTCCCAACAATAAGTAATTGCCTCCTCAATTGTCTTTTTGACCACATCCTCAGAGCCCTTCATGAGATGGAGCTCAGGATAGTGCTTAGAAAGCTTATCCTTAATTAAAGACCAGATATTTTCAATTGGATTGAGATCTGGTGAATAGGGAGGAATTTCCAGAAGTGTAATCCCATGCTCTCTGAGGTATCTCATAAAGGGCAAGTGAGTTGTAGCATTGTCCATGATCAAAAAGACCTCCTCATCTCCCAACTCTTGCTTAATATCCTCCCATATCCCTACAAAGTGATATTATGGAAAAACTAGACCACAAGATGCTGGGACCTTTTGTTGTCCTACGCAAGGTGGGTTCTAGGGCCTTTGGGATTGAACTGCCAGACAGATGGGAAATCTATCCTGTATTCCATGTCGGGTTGTTGGAGCCTTATCGAGAGGATCCCAATGGGAGACCTCAAAAGGAAATACCAACGCCGGATATTGTCGACAATGAGCCTAGTTATGTCGTCTCAGAGATTGTTGACAGTCGGTGGTATGGGAATCCTAAGAAGACATTTCCCCACAGGTTTGTGCAGTAGATGGTTGCTTGGGAAGGGTACGGTCCAGATGAGAATTGTAGGGAACCGTTTGAGATGTTAGAAGATACCGCAATGCAAGCATTACAACAGTTCCATGAGAGGTATCCGTCTAAATCTAAAGAGCATAGGGTTATAGACAATCCAAACCATGGAACTAAGAGACGACGTTGATCGTCTGAGGACAGACCCAGAGAAGAGGGGAGTAGTGTAACGACCCTACGATAGGTAGCTACAATAACTACCACCTTAGCCCAAATGGTATACCAAGAGGTAGTCAGAGGTTGTATGGTCTAGTATACTTAGTAAACCAGAATGCTGGTTCGCCTAAAGGTAAGGCCTAGGGAACAGTAGAATAGCCTTGGGCATTCTATTAGGCAGGGTAACCTTTCGGGAGAACATTCACATAAGGTCAAGGGAATTATGCGAATGTTACATGGACCTCCGAAACGACCTTTGTGGTTGACTGGAGGACTTTCCGGAGAGGTTAATGGGATGAGAGGGCAAAGTTACCCTACTATGGGAATTTGGTCATTTTGCCCATGGACCACAGTTACCCAACTGAGGAGTCCAAGTTACCCGACCTTCACCGGCAAAGTCATCCTAGAACTTAGAGGTCGATTGCCTCACATTCAATGGGCTCTTAGATAATCGTGGGTGCAGAAGCATCTGCGCGGGGAGACCCCACGCCTGTATGAGGGCGGCCCGAACATGCTATTAAACCCGGGCGGGTTTTGCTAACACCCCCCTCTGGCCCCAGCGTTGGGACGGCGCGTCATAGGCAGACGGCTGTGTCGTTGCTCGTTTGCTAGTAAAAAGAGGGCATTTGAGCACCAGCCGTAACACAGTATAAGTCGTCGGCGTCCATCCAACTGAATGTCGTTCGCAGGATATATAAGGGGAGTATGGGTAACCGCCAAAATGGGGGTCATCCATATGTGGTCTCTCGGGCATCTAGGAGTCTATTCTAGCCTACGGGTTGTAGGGTAGTCTTCCTAGTGGTACTCAGGTAGTCTCAGAAGGCCAGGGTCCTTTCAAGACAAATACCTCAGTAACCAGCCTGGACCTTCTCCCCTTGATTTGTAGTATTACTATGGGTTGTTATTGGACTCTAGAGGTATGAGTCTTATCACAGTAGAGTGTGCCCCGAGAGGATGGCTGTGGGTAGCGCCCACCTAGCCAACAATCGACTACATCTCACCGGGGGAGCTTGCATGTCAATTTATCATATTGAGTAGTCGAGGAGATTAAATGATGGACTGAATAGCTTGTATAGACGAAACTGCCACTGGGCCAGTGAGTCCACCACCTAGGTATTGACTGCGGTTGTTGTCATAACAGTTAGCCACTGGTATGACTTCCATGGGAAGAGCTTTTCCACCTGCCGTTGTATTGGAGATGCATTGCAGAAACGAATATCCCTTTGACGGAGTTAAGTGTACCCGAGATGGTCCGACACTTCCAGCAGGATAATTCCTGATGGAGGGTAGACCTCGTACAAGCCCTGAGCAGGACAGGGTGCTTGCACATGGTCGGAGTAGTGGTGAATGTCAAAGGCTTAAATCTGATATCTACTTAAGTTTAAGCGTTTGGCATTCTACTTCGATAACCAACTTTTCCTTGAGAGAACTTATTGAGTCAAGCTTTCAGCTTAACGATATTAAGTTTAACCGTTTTGATTCTTCGTGAATTATTTGCTCTATCTTGATCTTCTACTTTGAGTGTGGTCCGGTCGCAACCTTAGAGTTCACCTCTCTATAGGGTGCCGCTGTTACACCGAGATACCCGATTCACGTCGAAGTTTTGGACAAGCCTGATGCCGCGATTGCAAGTAAAGCTAAACCTCTCTACCGCATTCCACCCAGAAAGTGATGGGCAAACTGAAAGGGTTAATTAGAGACTAGAACAATATTTAAGAAGTTATTGTTCATATCAGCAAGACGATTGGGTATGGCTGTTGCCTTTCGCGGAACGAAGTGTATAATACTTTAATGTCGCAATCCACAAAGGCTAGTCCCTTTGAAATAAATTCTGGATTCTCCCCACAGACTCAGTGGTCAGGGATAGTGTCGGATAACAAAGGAATCCACCCAGACCGCGAGCTTGTTGTGAAGGATTGGGAAGGCACGTGGCAGGAGATCTGAGAGACAATAAAGCAGGCACAGGAAAAACAACGGAAATGGCATGATCAAAAGAGACAGCCAGCTCCGGAATATGTTACCTTAGAAGATATCTCACAGGGCAGAGCTAAGAAAGTGGATAGGGTTATGTTACACCGCAAGAACCTCCATACAAAAAGCCCTATGGAAAAACTAGACCATAACATTTTTGGACCCTTTGTTGTCAAACGCAAGGTGGGGTCTAGGGCCTATGACGTTGAGGTGCCGGAGAGATGAGACATCTATCCTGGATTCCATGTTAGTCTGTTGGAACCCTATCGTGAGGATCCTGAGGGCAGGGCTCCAAAGTGTAACGACCCTACGATAGGTAGCTACAATCACTATCACCTTAGCCCAAATGGTATACCAAGTGGTATCCAGAGGTGGTATGGTCTCGTATATATTATACACATGGCTGGTAATCCTAGGATAA
>Ga0307509_10005051_pt1 | contig 18579 bp, 17 predicted proteins | sample 10_EM_MG_FD_202245 | JGI IMG/M metagenome (GOLD analysis project Ga0307509, IMG submission 202245) | Populus trichocarpa ectomycorrhiza microbial communities from riparian zone in the Pacific Northwest, United States - 10_EM | ecosystem: Host-associated > Plants > Roots > Unclassified | place...
TTTCCTCCCATTATCGTTGTGCTCAGCCCTACAGAACTCGCGGTATTCTGAGCACTTCGCTATCCTGGGATCACGAAGTTTTACCTATCACGCTTACTACAATAAGTTAGTTTTCTACATTTAAAACAGGACTGAATGTCTCAGCGGCCGAGGGGATAAGCAGTTTTAGTTTGCATAGCAACCAAGATAGTTTTGAGAAAAAGTGATAAACAGTTTTTGACCATGAAAGTGAAATAACTCAACAACCTATTAAGTATTTCTCTTAGGAATAAAAGCTAAATAATATTCATAGTTACTTACTTGATTCTATGTAAAAAATATTTGTTTTTATCATACTTATACTTTGAACCTATTTTACAAATAGGATAAAACTGTTATAAGCATATCAGATAAGATAAAAGTTAAGATAAGGGTAGATTTATAGGAGTTAAAACTCTATTAAATTTGCTTACTCAGCTATTATAACTTGTTTTGAATTATATATCAAAAATTAACATGTATTAAGATTGGTTACTATTGAAAGAAATTCAATAATAACTTTGAATTGTACTTATAAAAATATTTGAAAAGTAGAATATAGGAAGATCTCATAGTAGGCTATTCATTTATGTAAAAAAGGTTTTTGGATAAATTTTCAAAATAGTCATTACAAGACCAATATGACTTCAATTTTAATAATAAATATATTTCAAGAAGCCTAGAGTGTACTCTAATGAGTACTTAATGCGAAGAGCTATTCGACTCATATTGTTGTTGTTGGCAATCTTCAGGTTTTTCGCTAAACTACACCCATATATGATAAAGCTTGAAAAATCAATTGCTATGAAGCTGACAAAGTAAATGAATACAGAGCCTTTAACAAATAGTTTCGAATTTCATCTTATAAATGCTCTTGTTTGCATCTTGCTTGAGTGGCTACCATTGTTGGAGCACTTGGTACTTGGTGAGTTTTCTAACTAATTCTGCCTAGTTATAGAACTACACTTCTTCCAAAATAGTTTGACTGCTAGCAGATTAACCTTGGTTTCAAGTATATGTGAAAGATAGATATTAGAGATACCAGGAGGCAGAGTTATTCAAAACCATATATATCACAGCCATTAGTTTAGACAGAATTCTTTTTTATTTTTTATTTTTTAATCATATGTTCATTGTTTCTATAGTATAAGAAATAGCATGTATCTTATCAATATGGCCAAAATAAAACCGAAAACAAAATAACTATCAACAAATGAAATATTCATAACCGGACTCCTCCAATGTGGGCAATATGTGTAGCAGATCAGCTAAAGCTAAAGAAAGGAAATTAGGGGCTACCCAGTAGTACACATGGGATGGGGCAGGAAGGGGTGAGTGAAAGAGGAGGGGGTTAGGTGGGGGGGGTAGAGAGAAGGGGCAAGGGGGGGTATCACAAAGGGGAAGCCAGTGGCGGTGCAGGAGGGGCTTAGCCAGGCCTATAAGCATCTTGCTTGTCCGACCAGAGGGGGCCTTGGGGCCCAAGGCAGTCACTCCTTGGAGGCGATAAGATCTCTGTTGTGCAGTCATGGGGTATAAAAGGATAGTGTGTTCAAACATTTGTGGAGCATTCAAGCAAGGGGGGTGGGTTAGGGGGTGGTCCAGGTTGTCCCATGAGTGGGGTGCCTCTAAGTAGCTCTTCCCAGAAGGCGTCAGGTGGAGCTAACCAGCTATGAATTTTCCTAGGCCTATAAAAGTGTGGGAGCGAGTAGTAGATGGGTACGCGTAGTAGGGAGGTGCAGGGGTGGTTGCCTAGTAGGCCAGGAGATACAGTTTAGCCTGGCTCTTGAGTCTCTTGTAGGATGGAATCAGAGAGGGGGTGGGAGGAAAATAATCTGTAAGATAGAGGGATATGGGGTGCAGAGTGGCCATGTCCTGGACAAGTGGGGCTGTCGTGTAGGCGAGAGCAGTGATAGCATTATGGCAGTATCTTGGGTTGTTAACCTTGTCTAGCGGGGTTTTCCAGGCCAGGTCGAACAATAGGTATGGGCGACTGCTAAGCTTGCCTCAGGCTACTTGCGGTAAGCGATGGGGTGAAAAGGTGGGCACCAATTTTGGAACGCATGCTGTAGTGGGGTTCAACTCTGGGGGGGAGCAGATAAGCAGCAGCCCTGCTAGGCAATGGAGGTGACAGATCAGAAACAGCAGGGGGTAAAGGCACCCCTCCTGGTGGAGGCAGGGAAGATTGGTGGAGGAGAAACAGTTGGTGACCAATCTACGGACCTGGTGCCAAAAGACAGAGATGGGGTCCAAGATAGAAGCAGGGGAAGACCAGACTGAGGAGGCGTAGAGGAGGATAGGTTCCTGCTGGGAGCGGGCGAGCGTGAGGTACAGGTGGGGGAGGAGGCCGACCCCTGGAGGGGAGAGGAGTCTTACCGGAGTGAAGACTGTATTGGCTAGGGCATAACTCCTGGAGAAGTGGTCCCTACAGTTGAAAGAGGGGGGGAACAGGAAACCAAGGCATTTGAGGCAGGATTGGCGGTAGAAATCTTGTCCCTTCAGGTGCACCAGCAGCTAACATGCAGGCTTGTTCTCCCTAGGGGTTCTCCTGTGGATGGGCTCCGTCTTCTAGATGGAGAAGGATATATTGCGAGGGGAGGCTCAGCTTTTGAGACACAAACACGCAGAGTGCAGAAGGCGGATATTTGTTTTGTATGTGGGCGAAGCAACTGTGACGGCGATGTCGTCTACATAGGAGACGACTATGCCTTTGGTGATCTCAGTGTGAAGGGTGGCCACAGAGATGACAAGTAGGAGGGGAGAGATGGGGGAGCACTGAGGAAGCTGCACCGAGACCAGGGGAAAGGTTTGGGGGAAACCCTAGAATGTCAGATGTCAGGTGCGGTCGTGGAGGAAAGATATCACCCATTGAATCAAGTACAGGCTCATGTCCTTGCAGCGGAGGAGGGAGAGAAGGGCTCGGGACTCTACATGGTCGAAGCCACCCTTCATATGAAAGAAAAAGGTGGAGACCTTGAGGCGGAGCAAGTGTAAGGACTCGAGATGATATTGTAATACCAAAGTAGCGTCGGTTGTAGACCTTCAGGGGAGGGAACCATACTGCAGTGGGTGGATCAGGTCACAGGCCAAACCTTTTGCTGACAAGCGGGAGGTGACAACACTTTCGAGAATCTTGGTGTAACGACCCTACCATAGGTAGCTACAATAACTACGACCTTAGCCCAAATGGTAGACCAAGTGGTAATCGAAGGTGATATGGTCTAGTATACTTGGTATACAAGAATGCTGGTTCGCCTAGGGCAAGAGCCAGGAAACAGTAGCGTAGCCTTAGGTACTCTATTAGGAAGGGTACCCTTTGGGGAGAACATTCGCATAAGGTCAAGATAATTAGGGTAATGTTATACAGATCTCTGAGACGACTTTTGTGGTCAATGGGAGGACTTCCGGAGCGGTTAAAGACATGAGAGGATAAAGTTACCCTACCTTGGGAATTTGGCCATTATGCCTATGGGACTTAGTTACCCTACTGAGATATCCAAGTTACCGTACCTTCACCGGCAAACTCATCCTAGAACTTAGAGGTCAATTGTCGCACATTCTATGCGCTCTTAGATATTCATGGGCGCACACGCATCTGCACGGGGAGGCCCCACGCCTGAGCAAGGGTGGCCTGAAAATGCGATTGAACTTGGGCGGGTTTTGCTAACATGCCCCTCTGGCCCTAGTGTTGGTACGGCGCGTTATAGGCAGAGAGCTGGATAGTTGCTCATTTGCTAGTAAAAAGCTGTCATTGGAGACACTGCTGTAACACCATATACGCCGTCACCGTCTGTCTGACTGAATCTCTTTCGCAGGATATATAACAAGAGTATGGGTAACCGCCAATATGAGGGTTGTCCAGGTATGGTGTCTCCGGCCCCTAGGAGTCTATCTTAGCCTACCGTTAGTAGGGTGGTCTTCCTAGTTGTATCATGCCTTAACAAAATTAACAGTACACACAGGATCTGTGGCAACCCAACCCTTTTTATAACCCTATTCCCTAAACACCACTTAAAGAAATTCCTCTTGAACAACCATAACTAAACTATTAGATATAATTACTATGTTTGAAGAAATATTGCCTGGCATTTTTCACAATTATACTACAAAACTTAATTTCTCCGAACACCTATCTGAGTTTAATAGGAGGAAAATCTTTAGGTTACACAAAGCTTAGAGCCAGTATTACAAAAATTCTTGCCTTCTTGACATTTATCTTAAAACTGCTAGAAGTATAATTTCCAAGTGAGATTAGAGGGATAAGTAGAGAGAGGATAGAGGAACATCCTCTAAAAAAACCAGATCTCAGGCTAATATTATCATAGAGAAACCTCTCAAAGGCTATCAAACAAGAATTTTTGACATGTTGGAAAAAACTGCTCTTAATGTTTCTATCCTCATAAGGAGGACAATAGTTGCATAAAAAGATTTTAAATTTTTGTCAGTAAAAGTAGGTAGGTTGGATAGTATTCCGCCTTATTAAAAACCACAAAAGAAATAGGAATGCATAGATGTGAGACAAACAAGGGAACATAAAGGAAGACAAGATACATGGGGGTAATAACTCTAATAACAAGAGGAGATAAGAAAATGAAGTTAGTATTTTAATGTCCTATAGAGTACCAGATTTATACTAGTATCCAGAGGTGTTGCACATGAAGGGTAGTATCAATATAGTGCAAAAGATGCATGAGGGGGGAATTACTTATTATAAAACCTTTTGATACAAATATTTTTCATACTCTAAGAGCATCAATTATAAACACAATAGAGGCAGTGATTAATTCTAATAAATGTCAATTCCAATTGTAATTTTTCCAATATATTTTACTATTTTATTTAATTTTTACTGTTGTGAGAAAAATGGTAGGATTGGTGGATGATGTGGTTGCCATGGATTAAGTTTTTCCTGGTGCTGGGTGTACGGTTAATTTTGTTAAGGTACGATACTTAGGTAGTCCAAGGAGGCCAGGGAGCTTTCGGGACAAATACCACAGTAACCAGCCGGGATCTTCTCCCCTGGATTTGTAGCATTACTATGGGTTATCAATGCACTCTAGAGGAATCAGCCTTATCACAGTAGAGTATCTCGCGAGAGGCTGCCAATGGGTGGCGCCCACTTAGCAAATCATCGGCTACATATCAACGGGGGAGCTTACATGTCAAATTAACATTGGATAGTTGTGTTGATTAAATTATGGACTGCATAGCTTGTATAGACGAAACTACCACTGGGCCGGTGAGTTCACCACCTAGGTATTGACTCGGGTTGTTGTCATAACTGTTAGCCACTGGTATGACTTTGATAGGAAGAGTTTTGACACCTGTGGTTGTATTCGAGATGCATTGCAGAAACTCATATCCTATTAATGGAGTTAAGTGTACCCGACTTGGTCCCATATTTCCAACAGGATAATTCCTGATGGAGGGTAGACCTCGGACAAGCCCTGAGTAGAACAGGGTGCTCCCACAAGGTCAGAGTAGTGGTGAATGTGAAAGGCTTAAATCTGATATCTACTTAAGTTTAAGTGTTTGGCATTCAACTTTGACAACTAACCTTTCCTCAAGAGAACTAATTGAGACAAGTTATAAGCTTAATTATAATAAGTTTTACTGTTTGATTCTTTTGAATTATTTACCTCATCTTTATCTTCTACTTTGAGTGTTTGGTGCAGTCGCAACCTTAGAGTTCACCTCTCAAGATGATGCCTCCATTACACTTAGAGTGGGTGCTGAGGAGGACACTAATCCTGAAACAGGAGGGATAGTCATAGGAGGATTTCCATGGCTTGTCTAGGATGATGCCCAGGGTTTCCTTGAGTGAGGTGGGTGAAAAACCTGTACGAGAAGGGGGTTGAGAAGGGATGAGAGGAGGGATGGTTTCATGTGGTGGAGGGATTTCCAGACAGAATACAGGATCTGGTCGAGGTTGGGAGCCGAGGTATTGGATGACCTGGCCAGAGCTTGGGAGATCTGTTCATATGTGAGAGGGAGGTAGTCCTCATCTTTCACCAGGCTGAGGAGGGGTGGAGGAGCAGGGTGGGTGTAACGACCCTAAGATAGGTAGCTACAATCTCTACCACCTTAGCCCAAATGGTATACAAAGTGGTAACTAGAGGTAGTATGGTCTCGTATACTTAGAATATACATTGCTGGTAAACCTAGGATAAGGCCTAGGGAATAGTTGGGTAGCCTTGAGGTACTCTATTAGGCAGGGTAACCTTTCGGGAAAACATTCGCATAAAATCATGAGAATAATGGGGGTGTTACACGGATCTCCGAGACGACTTCTGTGGTTGACGGGAGGACTTCCTGAGCGGTTAAAGGCATAAGAGGGCAAAGTTACCCTACCTTGGGAATTTAGCTATTATGCCCATGGGTCCCAGTTACCCTACTGAGGAACCCAAGTTACCCTACCTTCACCGGCAAAGTCATCCTAGAACTTAGAGGTTGATTGCCTCACATTCTATGGACTCTTAGATGTTCTTGGGTGCACATGCCTCTGCGCGGGAGACCCCACGTCTGTGTAAGGGTGGCCCGAACATACTATTGAACTTGGGCCGGTTTTGCTAACACCCCCCTCTGGCCCCAGCATTGGGACGGTGCGTCATAGGCAGACGGCTGTGTAGTTGCTCATTTGCTAGTTAAAAGAGATCATTGGAGCTGCTGCCCTAACACCGTATAAGTCGTCGCCGTCTGTCCGACTGAATGTCGTTCGCAGGATATATAAGGGGTGTATGGGTAACCGCCAAAATGGGAGTCATCCATATATGGTCTCTCGGGCATCTAGGAGTCTATTCTAGCCTACGGGTTATAGGGTAGTCTTCCTAGTGGCACTCAGGTAGTCTCAAAAGGCCAGGGTGCTTTTGAGACAAATACCTCAGTAACCAGCCCGGACTTTCTCCCCTTGATTTGTAGCATTACTATGTGTTGTTATTGGACTCTAGAGGTATGAGTCTTATCACGGTAGAGTATGTTCCGAGAGGATGGCTATGGGTAGCGCCCACTGAGCCAACCATCGGCTACATCTTACCGGGGGAGCTTGCATGTCAATTTATCACCTTGGATAGTTGCGTAGATTTAATGATAGACTGCATAGCTTGTATAGACGAAACTGCCACTGGGCCAGTGAGTCCACCACCTAGGTATTGACTCCGGTTGTTGTCATAACAGCTAGCCACTGGTATGACTTTGATAGGAAGAGTTTTTCCACCTGCGGTTGTATTGGAGATGCATTGCAGAAACTCATATCCTATTGACGGAGTTAAGTGGACCCGAGTTGGTCCGACACTTCCGGCAGGATAAATCCTGATGGAGGGTAGACCTCGGACAGACCCTGAGCAGGACAGGCTGCTCGCACAAGGTCGGAAGTAGTGGTGAATGTCAAAGGCTTAAATCTGATATCTACTTAAGTTTAAGCGTTTGGCATTCTACTTCGACAACAAACTTTTCCTCCAGAGAACTAAATTGAGTGAAGCTTCGAGCTTAACTATATTAAGTTTTACCGTTGATTCTTCTGAATTATTTACCTCATCTTGATCTTCTACTTTGAGTGTTTGGTGCGGTCGCAACCTTAGAGTTCACCTCTCTACAGGGTGCCCCCGTTACAGTGGGGGGAAAGAAGTGGGGTAAGAGAGTGTCTACCACCTCGGAGGGGCTATTGCCCTGAGGCAGCACTGGGAACCTTTGAGGAGGGCGGCCATATGTGAATCTCTTGGCAGTCCAAATGGAGTTGGGGGTAGCTTACAATAGGAAATCTAACTAGTGGAGCTTCTTGGCAGAGGCAATGGCCTGAAAGTAGGATCCTCTGCTCCTTCTTCTGTTGGACGAATTGACTGGGGATGGGTCTTGGTATAAGAGTTAGGCCATCCTGTGGTACTCCCTTCTGAGAGCCACAAGGTCTGGAGACCACCATTGCTTGGGGTGAGGGTAGGGCTGTCTTAACAGGGCGTAGGCAGTGAGAAGAATAGTGAGGCGAGCAGAGGAGATGTCGAACTACCTTGCCAGGGCGTTGGCTATGACAAGTGAAGGGCGAGGCAGGAAAGAAAAGTCTTGAGTGGCCTCCTTGAGGGAGGTCCAATTGAGAAGAGCCCAGTGTGGCATGGGAGCGGAGAGCCTGACTGTAGGGGGTTGCAAGATGACTACAATGGGGATGTGGTCTGTCCCTGTTGAGGGAAGGGGAGTGTCCCATGAGGATACGAAGGAGGGGAGGAGGGAGTCTGCCCAGGCCAGGTCAAGAACCCATTGCCTGGAGATGGTATCAAATGGAAAGCAGGTATAAACAGTCGGGGTGTAGAGGAGGTGGGGAGGTTTCTTGAAGACACAGTAGAAGAAGGCAGAAGAGAGTGTGAATTCCTTGTCCATAAGGTTATGGAGGGATCGGCTAGGGGGTGGTAGAAGTTAAAGAACCCCAAGATCAGGTAGGGGTGGGGGGCAGGTGAAAAGACATTGGTAGGGAGTACCAAATGGTAAGGGGGGCGATTGGCGTGGTGTAAATATACTGACATTATTCTGAGGGAGCGGTGGAGGGACCCGAACAGGCCTTCTAGGGAAAAATGTATCTATAGACACTATATATGAGAAGTTGTGAAGGATAGTGACACAGGAATGATATGGGTTGCGCCAGCAGGAAATGTAAATGGCTACCTGGGGGCGGCCAGGGGGGAGCTGGGCAAATGTGAGAAAGCCGGGAAATGTAGGAAGTCCCTAATATCTTGAGGGGGGATCTTGAATTGCAACAATCAAAGGGGGGTGTGAGAGCAAGGAAAGGTTATGAAAGAGTGAAAGAAAAACATCCTAGCTTCCAAGTTAGTTATGTTGAATGACAGGAAAGGATGGGAAGATAGCACTGCTGTCAGTGTACCTGGTGAAAAAACTCTCCATCAGTGGGCAGAGCCCTCGGAGAAGCTGGATTGAGAGGATTCATCTGCGGCCTACCCTGGGACATCAGCCAAAGAAATAGCTTGCGTCCTGAGCATCCCATATATCTGACCCACCTGACACACAAAACCTCAATCGTGAATCAGGACGCAACGTCAATCTGACGTTGGGTCCTGATTCTGGGTTTTAGAGCACCCTGTGTCGGGATCCCGCCAGGAGACAGGCCACTACGTCCTGTGCATCCTGACTACGTCTGGTGCTCTGCGCCTTCATCCAGATCTTCTTAAGTTCTTCATTGTTCCGCCCTGAGTGCTTCTAATCACTTCCACGTAATTCTCTTGTCTTCTGATTCTGACCTCCTCTGTCCTGACCCCAGATCCCTGTCCTCCGTAGGCAGGGCTTCTTTCATCTTGGTACATCGCATCTAGGCAATCTCTGCTCTTTAGTCCTGCATTCGGATCTCACGATCCAGATCCGTCAACTTCAGATTATGATTACTTCTTCTAACCATCTTCAGATTTTAACATCACATCTTCCGACCCTGTGCTGCGATATTCTAATTCTGTTACGATGTCCTTCAACGCTGGATAAACAACTTCTGACGCTATCACGATGTTTCACGGCTTGTATTATCTTTCTTTCCCCACGCTGTGGCGAGGAGCTTTACTACCCTCTCATTTGGCTCTATGTCTTTATAGGAATATGAATGAATTATTACTATTATTACTATATCATACTCTACAACCGCATCTTTCCTTATATGCCCACTCATACGCGTACCCCATTTGCCTCCTCCTGCGCTCCCGGGTCACTATGAACTGTCTCCAGATTTCCTGTTCCAAGATCTCTAGGCTTAAAGATAGCTGGTGCTATGGGGTTGGGCCCACCCCGCTGTCTGAATTTAGTCCAACTGTCTCATCCGGTGAATTGTCAGGACTCAGAGGATCTGAATCAAGGTATCAGGGAAGACCCATGGCTATTGCGGAGGCCAAATAAAAAGATGTATCAGTTGTGTGTGAATGGTTTATGTTATCGACCAGGGCCCCAAGAGGCAGGTTTATGGGAGTTGGACTCAGTGGTGATGTCCATCACGGAAGGTTGGTCGAACTCTGACTGTCTAATTTGGCAGCTACAGCAGTCCAGTCATCCGTGCACTCTATATAGTGATCTTGGCGGAAGTCATGCTCTCTCTCCATCTTTGCTCGGATGGTGGATCGAATTTTGTCAAGTATCATTGTTTGAACAATGTCTGGGTAAGAAGCCCACATTTGCTTCTGGCGTGCAAAAAGAGCTTCAATAGTTGCTGTTAGGTTAGCATTCACAGGCAGGAGGTTGGATAGGATTCTGACTCAGCTCCAACTACTTCAGATTTGAAGTTGACTTGTTCCTTATATACTGCGGTCTGCCCTACTTGCAGTCTATGGCAGATTATATCATACCTTAAGCAAATCATAGTGCCGTTGATGTACTCAAGAAATGCTGGATTGAGAATCCCAGTCATTTTCTTGCCCTCAAAGTACTTTCCCCATATGGCCTCTGGGATCTGGGGTGCCAGGAATCAATTTGTGCTATTCTGCGTTGAGTTCAGTCAGATTAGTTGCGACAGGATAGCACGCTTTCCTTAATTAGCTCAAACGCATCTTATTTCCTCTCGGTGAGCACATGAATCTAGGCTTTTCCAGAAGGTAGTCTACAAGGGGCACAATTGCAGTTAGGTCTTCTGGGAGATTGTACAATTTTACAATCTCATGCTTTAAGTGGTAAACAAACTGGGATCATACACGAGAGTGTTTTTGGCGTATCTGAAAAGGTTAGTACTACCTCCCCAAGGCTTCTCAGTTTAATTAAGTCTAATTACAAATTTTACACTCTCCTCAGATGCTTCCATTTTCCTCGTATCAGATATGTGATTGAGCTCCTGAAGCCAAACACGGTACACCTCAGTCGTCAATGCTACTGGCCCAAGGAGAGGTTCATCAAAATGGGTGTACAAGAGAATAAGTCCCTTGGCCCAAGCTACAACAGCTGCCTCTGCTCGGGTAGCTGTATTGCGTCATGAGTTAGTATCAGGCCATATGTGCTCATCTTGAGGCGTGCTTTGGTCACCAGGAGGAATTGAACATCAGACTTCCAATGTTGTGGCTCTGTGTGGAATCAATGGTGATAAATAGAAAGAGTGATACTCCGGATCACGAGGTCGTCGGTGTAGTGTACAAACTACTTGGTATTATACGTGCTCGTGTGGAAGGGGTACCTCTGACGAGTCTTGCTTCCTGCGATCTGGAGGTGGTGGAAGTTCAGACACTTGATACCAGGTTGTTGATTTATTTCTCCCTGGTTCATGACTGACCACCTGTTACTGGTATCGTGCCATCGGGAATATCATCCATATCTGTGTCTGGCTCAGTGTCCAATTTAGTATCATTAGATATGTGGGAGTTTTGGTACCCATCACCACTATCATCGCTCAGATCAAAAGTTTCTTTTCTTGGTTGTCCATCTTCATCCTGATCTGGATTGTATTTGTTATAGGCTACTGTATGTACAGTGCCACTGCGGGGGCGCTTTGCTGGTCACACAAGAAGATGACTTCCATTTGGCAGTGGTGAAGAATTCTGAGGCTTCGACTGTGCCTTGTGATAGTTGCCTGGTTTGATCAGCTGGGTTCCTGATCCAGGTGCATTTTCATCCAGTACGATGTCACACCTGCGTCCATTCTGATTGCCTACATGTGGAGTGGGTTGGCTGCGTGAGTTGGCTTGTGGTTGTCTCATGTTTGAATAGTGGATGTTTGATGAGAGTAACGTAATATATTATAGGATAGAAATCAGGATATAGAAACATAGGATATATTGGATGGCGAAGAAGAAGAGTTTGCTGTTTTGTTGAGTGGGATGCATCAGCTCTTATAGGCTGGGACTTGGGAGCAGATGTAACAGGGGCACCCTATAGAGATGTGAACTCTAGAGTTGGAACAACACCAAACACTCAAAGTACAAGATAAATATGAGGTAAATAATTCAAAAGAATCAAACTGTAAAACTTAATAGAGTTAAGCTCGAAGCTTCACTCAATTTGTTTCTCACAAGGAAAAGTTGGTTGTCAAAGTAGAATGCCAAACGCTTAAACTTAAGTAGATATCTGATTTAAGCCTTTGACATTCGCCACTACTCTGGCCTTGTGCGAGCACCCTGTCCTGCTCAGGGCTTGTCCAAGGTCTACCCTCCATTAGGAATAGTCCTGCCAGAAGTATTGGACCAACTCGGGTACACTTAACTCTGTAAATAGGATATGAGTTTCTGCAAAGTATCTCCAATACAACGGCAGATGGAAAAACTCTTCCTATCAAAGTTATACCAGTGGCTAACTGTAATGACAACCACCAGAGTCAATACCTAGGTGGTGGACTCACTGGCCCAGTAGTAGTTTCGTCTATACAAGCTATGTAGTAAATCATTTAATCTACACGACTATCCAAGGTGATAATTTGCCATGCAAGCTCTCCCGGTAGGATGTAGCTAATGGTTGGCTAAATGGGCACTATCCATAACCAGCCTCTCGGGACATCCTCTACCGTGATGGAACTCATACCTCTAGAGTCGATTGTCAACCCATAGTAATGCTACAAACGAAGGGGAGAAGGTCCGGGCTGGTTTCTGAGGTATTTGTCCCCAAAGAGCCCTGGCCTCCATGAACGACCTAAGTACCACTAGGAAGACTACCATACTACCCGTAGGCTAAGATAGACTCCTAGGTACCGGAGAGACCATATATGAGTGACACCGATTTTGGCGGTTACCAATACTCCCCTTATATATCCTGCGAACAACATTCAGTCAGACAGACAGCCACGACTTATAGGCTGTTATGGCAGCTGCTCGAATGACTCATTTTACTAGCAAACGAGGAACTACACAGCCATCTGCCTATGATGCGCCGTCCCAATGCTGGGGCCAGAGGGCGGTGTTAGCTCAACCCTCCAAAGTTCAATACTATGTTCGGGCCACTACTGCTCAGGCTGCTGGCCTTTCTATGCAGGTGTGTGTGCGCCCATAAACATCTAGGAGCCTGTAGAATGTGAGGCAATTGACCTCTCTCAGTTCAAGAATAACTTTGCCGGTGAAGGTATGGTAACTTGGGAACCACAATAGGGTAACTGGATTCCATGGGCATAATGGCCAAATTCCCAAGGTAGGGTAACTTTGTCCTCTTGTGCCAATAACCGCTCGGTATGTCCTCCAGTCGACCACAATAGTTGTCTCGGAGATCTGTGTAACATTCCCATACTTCTCTTGACTTTATGCTAATGTTCTCCCAAAATCTTTCCCTGCACAATAGAGTATCTAAGGCTACTCTACTGTTTCCTGGGCCTTGCCCTAGGTCAATCAGCATTCTTGTATACTAAGTAAACTAAACAATACCACCTTTGATTACCACATGGCATACTATTTGGGCTAAGGTGGTAGTTATTGTAGCTACCTATCGTAGGGTCATTACAATATGAAGCAAATGACCTCTCAAAGTTACAGAATGACTTTGCTGGTAAAGGTAGGGTAACTTGGGTACCTCAGTAGGGTAATTGGGTCCCACAGACATAATTGCCAAATTCCCAAAGTACGGTAACTTTGTCCTCTTATGCCTTTACCCACTCTGGAAGGCCTCCAGTCGACCACAAAAGTCGTCTTGGAGATCTGTGTAACGTTCCCCTAATTCTCTTGACTTTATGCGAACGTTCTCCCAAAAGGTTACCCTGCCTAATAGTGTACCTAAGGCTACTCTACTGTTTCCTTGGCCTTGCCCTAGGCGAACCAACATTCTTGTATACCAAGTATACTAGGCCAGACCACCTTCGGTTACCACTTGGTTTAACATTTGGGCCAAGGTGGTAGTTATTGTAGCTATCTATCGTAGGGTCGTTACAGCAAATGGGGGGAGGGTGGGAAGCACATACTACCACTCGGTATTGAACAAACTATTTGTCTGCAAAAAGGTGTTTTTCTTCTTGTTTATCATCAAGTTCGTATTCTGGACGAGCTCAAGGTATAATGTTCGTCTAAACTCTGGTATGAAGAGGTTCGACCTGATACAGGCATTGCTAGGTTATGTTGACACCGTTGTCGATGTCTGAGTGTAGGCAAAAACAAGCCACAATGAGTATTGGTTAGCGACATCAATTCTAGAAAGACACGTGCTACACCGAATGTGCATTAGATTTATTGAACCTCCTCTCATGCAGTCGAATCAACACCACTCAACATCTGGATATCAGTTTTCATGTCCTGCATCCTCAGTAATCGCCTAGTTCTAATAAGGAGAAGTAAGGACAAGAGAAGCTGAATCAAGGGTGCAATAGTATGATTATTGTGTCCTGTCCGGTACTAGCCACAAATCTCAACCAGAAAATATATGACTCTGAAAGAAAAAAGAAACAAGTATAGATTAAGGTGGTTGCAATAATAATGAAAAATAATTACACCAGACATGAGTAAATCTGGTGTTATTTGCTGCCCAAGTCACGATGTCTCAAGGAACAGCGTACTTCAGATGAATTTTCGGTGTCGTTTGAGGTGTGCACAGCACTAGAGATTGGAGATCCGCATGGTGGGGTGTTATGGTAGCTGGTGGCCGTGTCAGGGACATATTGGTGATAGGTGACAGGACTTCTGTCGGTGGAGAGGGATATTTCATCAGTCTCTCAGCATTCATGTAATCTAGCCCAGCCTGTAGTACGGCCAGAGGTGAGACTAGGTGTTGGTCGCAAAACAAGCGAGATTGGCAGGGGGTGTATCATTGGCACCCTCGTGCCCTTGAGGCCTCACACCTACCAGCCTGAGGTTGACCAGAAAATTGAACATCCAGGGGTGCTGCTTGTCCATTTCGCGGATTGCTCAAACTTTCTCCAACTTGGATGATCAAGCTGGGCCCGAGGAGGACACCCTTGACGCCAGTGCAATTGAAATGGAGCTCACCGGTACTTCAATTTGCCATGGAATATTCTGCCGGCATGTTGAGGGGCCTGGATCTCCCAGTGACTGATTCTACAACTGCAATTAGCTCTGCCATTTTGATGTGAAATGTCACTGACTGCCTCAGTGGTTTTGATACTTGCATTCCCATCGTCCAGATAGATCATACCGGCACCGGGAGGCACCCGACTTCCTCCCACAGGCTCGGCCTCTAGCCATTCCTCATCGTCAACAGACTCTTCCTCTACTATTGCCCCCACAGAGCCTTCTTCTCCAGCAGAGTTATCTCAGAGGTTGCAGTCACAAAAGGGGCACTTCCCATTAAGATGCTTGGGGGTTTTGTCCTGGTCCTCTCCATCTTCGCTAGGTGACTTGAGAACCATTAGGTCCAGGGGATCGTGGCCATTGTTAGCGAGGAACCAAGCAGGAATGTCATTATTTCTATTGAGAAATATGAGCTGGCGTAGAGGGAGTAGATCTTCTGGCTGCTGACGTAGCAAGGCGGCACCTTCTCCTGTTGCCCCAATTAGATAGTGTGGGCATCAAATTTCCTCCTTCATGTTTGGCCCTCTTACTACCAGGAGTAAATTCATGATGCTCGGTCTAGTCAGAACCCCCCAGCGATTCCCCTGTCAGAGTCTTTTACAAATGACTTGTTGCCGAGGAAGTGATACAGGGCAGCAGGTGCACCTGTGTAATGACCCTACGATAGGTAGCTACAATAACTATCACCGTAGCACAAATGGTATACCAAGTGGTAACCAGAGGTGGTATGGTCTCGTAAAGACATAGCTGGTAAACCTAGGATAAAGCCTAGGGAATAGTTGAGTAGCCTTGGGCAGTCTACTAGGCAGGGTAACCTTACGGAAGAACGTTCGCATAAGGTCAAGAGAATTATGGGAATGTTACAGGGACCTCCGAGACGACTTTTGTGCTCGACGGGAGGGCTGCCTGGGCGGTTAACAGCATAAGAGGGCAAAGTTACCCTACCTTGGGAATTTAACCTTTTTGCCCATGGACCCGAGTTACCCTACTGAGGAGTCCAAGTTACCCTACCGTCACCGGCAAAGGCATCCTATAAGTTAGAGGTCGATTACCCCAAATTCTTAGGGCTCATGGATGTTCTTGGGCGCATACGGATCTGCACGGGGAGGGCCCATGCCTGTGTAAGGGTGACCCAAACATACTATTGAACATGGGTGGGTTTAGCTAACACCCCCCTCTGGCCCCAGCATTGGGATGGCCCGTCATAGGCAGACGGCTGCATAGTTGCTCGTTTGCTAGTAAAAAGAGGTCATTGGAGCGGCTGCCGTAACACCGTATACATCGTCGCCATCCGTCCGACTGAATGTTGTTCGCAGGATATATAAGGGGAGTATGGGTAACCGCCAAAATGGAGGTCGCCCATATATGGTCTCTCAGGCACCTAGGAGTCTATTCTAACCTACGGGTAGTAGGGTAGTCTTCCTAGTGGTAGTCAGGTAGTCTCAGAAGGCCAGGGTGCTTTCGAGACAAACACCTCAGTAACCAGCCCCGACCTTCCCCCTTGATTTGTAGCATTACAATGGGTTGTTATTGGACTTTACAGGTATGAGTCTTATCACGGTAGAGTATGTCCCGAGAGGCTGGCTATGGGTAGCGCCCACTTAGGCAACCATCGGCTACATCTCACCGGAGAGCTTGTATGTCAATTTATCACATTGGATAGTCGCGTAGATTAAATGATGGACTGCATAGCTTGTATATACGAAACTACCACTGGGCCAGTGAGTCCACCACCTAGGTATTGACTCCGGTTGTTGTTATAACAGTTAGCCACTGGTAGGACTTTGATAGGAAGAGTTTTTCCACCTGCGGTTGTATTGGAGATGCATTGCAGAAACTCATATCCTATTGACGGAGTTAAGTGTATCCGAGTTGGTCCGACACTTCCGACCGGATAAATCCTAATAGAGGGTAGACCTCGGACAAACCCTGAGCAGGACAGGGTCCTCGCACAAGGTCGGAAGTAGTGGTGAATCTCAAAGGCTTAAATCTGATATCTACTTAAGTTTAAGCGTTTGGCATTCTACTTTGACAACCAAATTTTCCTCCAGAGAACTAAATTGTGTGAAGCTTCAAGCTTAACTATATTAAGTTTTACCGTTGATTCTTCTGAATTATTTTACCTCATCTTTATCTTCTACTTTGAGTGTTTGGTGCGGTCGCCACCTTAGAGTTCACCTCTCTACAGGGTGCCCCGTTACAACCTGTGCGACGAATAATATGCATTCTCAAAGCACAGGGGAAAATGGGGAGTGCCACTCGAAATGAGGAACTGGGAACAGCTGTTAGTGAGGCGCAAACAGAACAATAATGGATAACACTTACCTGGAGGTTCTGCTACGTCTCTACGACTATCACGCTCAGGCTTTTGGCGCTTAATCAACATCTGGAGTTTTTTGGCTGAATCTTTGACCACAACCTTCAGATGATAGATCAGCTCCCCAACATCTTCTGGATGGTGCTGGCTTTTGATAAGCTCAATACGCTTCTTGACTGGTGCAAGGCTTTGAGCGAAAGATATGATTGAGTTGATTTGCGATTCGGTTAGGTGACCAGGGTCCAGGAGGCGAGCTATGATATAGGCCTTTATTTGCTCCCGCCATGTAGCAGAGACAGCAGATCCACCAGCGGATGCTTGAATCCACACCATGATTTTGCCTAATGTTACCATATTTGGTCCTTGTTTGAGTTAGACTTTCATTATAACTATTCCATAATACTTGATAGTTTGGATATTCATACAGTGAATCCCCGATGGCTGGTTGGCAGGGTGCGCGCTCAACCAGCTCCTGATCACTGTTTATTACATACATACCTATGTCAGTTCGCTATCATATGATTCCACATCTGGGATTTGGGGACGGGATTTAATCATTGCTTACCATCCCTCTTCCGCTTGTCGACAGGCTCCCAAACATGTGAGAGTTCTTCGTGGTATTTGGCTCTGAACTTCGCGCGTGTGAGGCCGCTGCACACAACGTTTGAGATGAAGAGAGTTATTAATGTTATACTCAAATGGTAGGAGTGGTAGTTTGCTTACTTTCCCTTGTGTAATTGATGTCTTGCTGTTCCTGGAGGCGCCATCTGTGCGTGGATGAATGCACTGAATCAAACCGTGAGGGCAAACAAAATGGTTGGCTGACTTAGGCTATTCACACAAAGTCAGGTAAGGCATAGAGGATATGGATTGTGCTTGACGTAGGGATCTCTTCCAATGCAAGACGTTGAGGAGCAATTGAATGGCGCAAAGGTAGATGTGAAGGGTCTGGAAGTAAGAGGAAGAGGTAGATTGGGTGGCATGAGGGGTCCTTTTATAGGCGTTGTCAAGAGTAAGAGCTTGTGTGTCCGCTTGCTCTTCGTTGTTTGTTTTCATCAGGGTATAAACTGTACATGCCCGGGTAGGGTAGGGTGTAGAAAGCTCTTGTCATAAAGTATCTTGGGCCTAACACATGGCAATTGCGGATAGAAAGGAGATATTGCGATTTGAGAGCATTCAGATTGTAACCGGTACAGGTTACCAGTTTAGGTATGGATTTGTTTTATGTATTGTTTCAGGATACGAGTTCAGGAGACTTGTATGCCTTGTTAGTTTGTTTTATGTTTTGTTTTAGGATACGAGCTCAGGAGACTCGTAAGCCTTGTTATTTGATACTTGTATTGTTTTAGGATACGA
>Ga0307509_10005052_pt1 | contig 18576 bp, 19 predicted proteins | sample 10_EM_MG_FD_202245 | JGI IMG/M metagenome (GOLD analysis project Ga0307509, IMG submission 202245) | Populus trichocarpa ectomycorrhiza microbial communities from riparian zone in the Pacific Northwest, United States - 10_EM | ecosystem: Host-associated > Plants > Roots > Unclassified | place...
CTTATCCTAGGTTCACCAGCTATTTGTATCAAGTATACGAGACCATACCACCTCTGGTTACCTCTTGGTATACCATTTGGGCTAAGGTGATAGTGATTGTAGCTACCTATCGTAGGGTCGTTACACACGGGAGGACTACCACCAATTACAGAAGCTCCAAGAGTACCAACCACCACGGGACCTGTCAGTACTGATGGATGGAAGGACGACGAGAACTACCACTCTGGAAGATCGAATGATGAGATCGAACATTCAGCACTTCACTGGACGGCATGCAAAGACGAACACTGCGAGTACCATGGCACCTACAATACCTATCGAGAACGAACAGTCAGTATGCCGAGCAGTCCACCGATAGCTTACCCAGAGCTACCGAAATCTACCTCAGCCTCACCGCCAGTGTCAGGCTCACCGCTGAGTACTAGATCACGTCCTGATCTTTGCGTTCTCAAGCGCAGACTCGAGAATGCTGTACTCTGCAACCAAACTATGCACCAGGAGTGCAACGAACCCAGCTGTCCCGCACACAGACCCCATCGAAAGCGTCCCCTCTATAGCAGCGCCTTTACACACTCGAATGCCACCATCTCAGCTATCAAACCACCTCTGCTCCCTCATCATGAAAGACGACATTATGAGGTGTATGACGATGCAACAGATGAGGAAGAAGACGACGTCCCACACCTGGAAAGAGTACAGGCAGAGAGAGATGTTGCCCAGGCGACCACGGAAATGGAAGGCATGTGGTGAGAGCAGATGATCAAAGGATACAGGCAGGACCCTGTATGGAAATTGGCGACCGACTCTACAGCTACAGCAAGAGGAGGCAAGGCCCAACATTATAGTATTGGCAACGGCCTACTCTATGGTACTACGAGAGAAGGAGAGAAATGTCTTTACATACCCAAAGGACATGCGACGAACGGTGAGACCCTGAGAGAGTTGGCTATCAGCGAGATACACAACAAGGGATATCACAGTGCTGAGAGAAACCTTCGGTACGCTACGGAGTACCTATTCTGGCCCGAGATGAGAAAGGACTTCCGAGATTTCGTTGCACAATGCGAGCAGTGCCACATCAGTCAAGAACGAAGCACGCTCCCTTCAGGAGATGCGCTGATGCTACCTCTCCCCTCAGAGATCTTTACCTCTTATGCTATTGACTTTATGGGACCTTTCAACAAGAGTAAGAACTACGATACAGTGCAGGTAGTAGTCGATAGAGCGGTAGGATATTGCTGGTTGATTCCTACAACTACGAAAGCTACAGCAAGCACCACCATGGAGCTACTGCAGAACTACGTCTTTACACCTCATGGGGTACCTACATCGATTGTCAGCGATGCTGACCCACGGTTCACCTCGAGGTTTTGGAGGCAGACTCTAAAGACTATGGGCATTGAGCACATCATGGCGGCTCCAGGACACCATCAGATGAATTGCCAAGCAGAGCGCAAGATCAGGGAATTAAAGACGGCCCTGAGGACCGTTATCAACAGACGACAGAACAACTGGCTTGTATCCTTGCCGCAGTTAGCATCGTACACCAACACTGGGTACTCAGAGACTATCGACATGTCACCATACCAGGCAGTGTATGGAAGGCACTACCCTCTACTTAGCACCTATGAGACCGCAGCAACCTCGCGGCCTGCTGCAGATGAGTACTTCAACAGGCACAACGAGCTTCGAAACTCAGCCTATCAAGCCCTCAAGCTCGCCAGGATTCGGTCTACAAGGACAGCGACCAAGAGAAGAACACGACGCCCTCCGGTATCCATTGGAGGACAAATACTGGTCTTTGGAGACATGTTCTCTACCGAGTCAGGACGTTCGAAGAAGCTGGAATCACGCTGGCGTGGACCATTCACGGTGTTGAGTTATGACGATATTACGCAGAATTACACAGTCAAGATGGACGCTAGGATGTACGGTCGAAGAGAAGCAGTATTCCACTGCTCGGTTGTCAAACTCTACAGAGAGAACAATGATGAACGATTCCCAGGACGAGCCAATATCAAGCCAGCGCCAATCCTGATCAACGAAGAACCTGAATGGGAAGTTGAGGCCGTTCTGGATTACAGTGAGCACTATGGACGAGGCCAGTTCCTAGTTAAATGGAAGGATTACCCAGTGAGCGAGAACAGTTGGGAAACTATAGAGGGATTGGAACATGTGGAAGAGATGGTACAGGTATGGTGGACTGATAACATGATTGGTGAGGAATTCCCGGTCTACTCAGGAAGAATTACCATCGGATTTTCACCTTCTGAGGCAGGCCTCACTGATTACATGGACAAGAACCTGTTGACAAAGGGTTTTGGGACCCTTACTTGGAAACGGATTACGATAGCAGCGGTTCAGATTAAGGGAGGATATTGTTTTGAGCAAATAGTTTGTTATTTTGTTTTCGGGGTATAACCAGTACAGGTTACTGGTTTAGGTATGGATTTGTTTTAAGTATTTGTTTCAGGATACGAGTTCAGGAGACTTGTATGCCTTGTTAGTTTGTTTTATGTTTTGTTTTAGGATACGAGCTCCGGAGACTCGTAAGCCTTGTTATTTGATACTTGTATTGTTTTAGGATACGAACTCCGGAAGTTCGTAAGTGTTGTTTATTGTTGGATTGTTTATGGGTTAGGTATCGTTTGATGCCTTAGGATTTGGATATGATTGATGCGAGATGGATTATCGCAAGTGTGTTAAAAGACCTGTAGCTCTCCGGACTTAGAGAGATCAGACTCCGACAGACAGAGTTTTCAATATACTGGGTTGAACAGTTATCTTCTATTCCGTTCGATTCGAGAATCTTTGAGCTTCACACAGGCCTAAAGCATTTGGCCTCCTCTTAGTAGTTTCGATAAAAGTAATAGTGTCTATTCAATTACTTGTTGGCGTCTCCGGTACTTGATCTCGTTTATACCACCGGTTTGGTTTGAGTCAATACCGATATCCCTTTTCAAGACCGCTACCCCCAGGGAGCGGTTACAACGACCCTACAATAAGTAGCTACAATCACTATCACCTTAGCCCCAATGGTATACCAAGTGGTAACTAGAGGTGGTATGGTCTCGTATACTTAGTATATACATAGCTGGTAAACCTAGGATAAGGCATAGGGAATAGTTGAGTGGCCTTGAGGTACTCTACTAGGCAGGGTAACCTTAGGGAAGAACGTTCGCATAAGGTCAAGAGAATTATGAGAATGTTACACGGACCTCCGAGACGACTTTTGTGGTCGACTGAGGGACATCCGAAGCAGTGAATGGCATAAGAGGGCAAAGTTACCCTACCTTGGGAATTTGGTCAATATGCCCATAGACCCCAGTTACCCTACTAAGGAGTCCAAGTTACCCTACCTTCACCGGCAAAGTCATCCTAGAACTTAGAGGTCGATTGCCTCACATTCTATGGGCTCTTAGATGTTCTTGGGCACACACGCATCTGCGTAAGGAGGTCCACACCTGAGTAAAGGTGGCCAGATCATGCTATTGAACTTGGGCGGGTTTTGCTAACACCCCCCTCTGGCCCCAGCTTTGAGACGGCGTGTCATAGGCAGATGGCTGCATAGTTGCTCGTTTGCTAGTAAAAAGAGGTCATTGGAGCGGCTGCCGTAACACCGTATAGGTCGTCGCCGTCCGTCCAACTGAATGTGGTTTGCAGGATATATAAGGGGAGTATGGGTAACCGCCAAAATGGAGGTCGCCCATATATGGTTTCTCCGGCACCTAGGAGTCTATCTAAGCCTACGGGTAGGAGGGTAGTCTTCCTAGTGGTACTTAGGTAGTCCAAGGAGGCCCGGGAGCTTTCGGGACAAATACCTCAGTAACCAGCCGGGAGCTCTCCCCTTGATTTGTAGCATTACTATAGGTTGTCAATGGACTCTCGAGGTATGAGTCTTATCACGGTACAGTATGTTCCCAGAGGCTGGCTATGGGTAGCGCCCATTAAGCCAACCATCGACTACATCTCACAGGGGGAGCTTGCATGTCAATTTATCACATTGGATAGTCGCGTAGATTAAATGATGGACTGCATAGCTTGTATAGATGAAACCACCACTAGGCCAGTGAGTCCACCACCAAGGTATTGACCCTGGTTGTTGTCATGACAGTTAGCCACTGGTATGACTTTGATAGGAAGAGTTTTTCATCTGCGGTTGCATTCGAGATGCATTGCAGAAACTCATATCCTATTGACGGAGTTAAGTATACCCGAGTAGGTCCGATACTTCTAGCAGGATAATTCCTGATGGAGGGTAGACCTCGGACAAGCCCTGCGCAGGACAGGGTGCTCGCACAAGGTCGGAGTAGTAGTGAATGTTGAATGGCTTAAATCTGATATGTACTTCAGCTTAACCGTTTGGCATTCTACTTCGATAACTGTAACAATCCTACCCTGGTGGAGATTAGTTATGCAACAGGTAACGCAATACTTACTTGATGATCTTGAACTATTATTATAGTTCTAGTTCTTCTCGGGTACCCGAGAGTATTCTTCTTTCCGAGATTAACTTATAATCTCTTCTTCTTCTTCTTTAGACTATCTTATAGTCTTCGTATCTCACACCAATATCTTATTGGGGAGTGGTGTAGAGGGAACTTCTTCGTATCTCAATCCAATATCTTATTGGGGAGAGGTGTAGAGGGAACTTCTTTGTATCGTGATTGCTCTTACGCTAAAGAGCTAGGTAAAGGTAAAGGTAAAGTTATATTGTAGAAAAGTACTTAGATGGTAGCGTGAAGAGCTCTAACTACTGTGACTTTTTTTTTTTTTTTTTTTTTTAAATCATATGTTCATTGTTTCTACGGTACAAGAAATGACATGCATCTTTAACGATATGGCCAAAACAAAACCGAAAATCAAACAAACAAACAACAAATGAAACAACCATATCCAATTCCCCCAACGCGACCAATAAGCGTCGCAAAACAGCCGTAGCTACGCAAAGAAAGTAATAGCCGCTAAACTAGTCTCGAGGGCCAGGGGCGGGTGGGGTAGTAGAGGAGAGGAGGGGATTGGGGGGAGGGGAGTTAAGGGAGGGGGCGAGCGGAGGCATTCCAGGGGGGAAGCCAGTGGCGGTGGTACGGATGAACTCAGCTAGAGCAATGAGCAGTTGCTGGTCGGACCAGATTGGGGCCTCAGGAGCCAAGTCAGTGATCCCTTGGAGGAGGCAGGATCTCTGGCGGGCGGAGGAGGGGCAGGACAGGATGGCGTGTTCGAAGGTCTGCGGAGCTTCAGAGCACAGGGGACAGGACGTGTCGGCACCAGGATCGCTCCATGAGGGGTGGGCCGCGAGATAGCTTTTCCCAGAACGCATCTGGTGTATCCTGCCTGCAACGAACTTGCCCAGACCCATAAAGGGGTGGGGGGGCGGCGAGGGCGGAAAGGGGTAGTATGGGGGGGCTGGGGTGTCAGACCAGTCGTGAAGGAGGAGTTGTTTGGCCCTCAACTTGAGGCGCGCATAGGAGGGGACAACCCCCGGGATAGGGGGCAGGTAGTCTGTTAAATGGAGGGAAATGGGTGGCAGCGTCGAGACGTCATGCACGAGTGGGACGGCCGTATTAGCCAAAGCTGTGATGGCGTTGTGCCGGTATCTCGGGTTCTTGGCCTTGTCCGGGGTAGAACGCCATTCGAGGTTGAAGAAAAGGTAAGGTTGGGAGGTGATTTTCCCACGCGCTATCGAGGCGGCGCGGTGAGGCGAGAAGGTGGGGACAGATTTAGGAAGGCGTGCTGTGGCAGGGTTAACCTCCGGGGGGGAACATATGAGCCTTAGACCTGCAAGGCGGCGCTGGTGGCGTACTAAAGCCGGCAGCGGGGGGAGACAGGCCTCTCTGTGCAGGCATGTTAAGTTGGTAGAGGAGAAGCAGTTGGTTATCCACCTGCAGACCCGATGCCAAAAGACGGACATGGGGCCCATGATTGATGGGGGAGGGTGCCAAACAGCAGACCCATAGAGAAGAATCGGAGCGAGCAGCGAACGTGCCAGGGAGAGACAGAGGTAGGGTGGGAGGCCCATCCCCGGGGGGGAGAGGCGCCGAATGGTGGCCAGGGCGGCATTTGCAAGTGTATACCTCCTGGAAAAGTGTGACCTCGGGTTGAAGGCGGGGGTGAAGATGAAGCCCAGCCATTTCAGGTGGGACTGTGGGTAGAAGAGCTGACCCTCTAGCTGCACCGGGAGGGAGCACGGCGTCTCCTTGCTCTTGGCGGTCCTCCAGTGGATCAGTTCGGTCTTTGGAACGGAGAAGGAAATATTAATCGGGGAGGCCTTTCTCTTGAGCGAGGAGAAGGATTTCTGAAGGAGGCGAACGTTGGTTCTGTAGGAGGGAGAGGCCACTGTAACAGCAAAGTCGTCGACATAGGAAATAATAAGAGACCTGGGGATCTCCAGGTGGAGGGAGGAGACGTATATAACGAATAAAAGCGGGGAGATAGGGGAACCTTGAGGGACCCCGACCGAGACAGGAGCGAAGAGGCGAGGGGACCCTTGGAACGTGAGGCGGCAGGTGCGACCCCTGAGGAAAGAGCCGACCCACTGAACTAGGTATGGGCTGACCCCTTTTCCGCGGAGGAGAGAGAGGAGTGAGGGAGATTCAACATTATCGAAGCCTCCCTTTACGTCAAGGAAGAGAGTGGAAACTTTGTAACGGAGGCGATGGAAGGACTCAACATTATGTTGCAGGACGAGGGCGGCATCGGCGGTGGATCTCCCCGGGAGGGACCCGCATTGAAGGGGATGGATGAGGGAGCTCATTGCTGCCTGAGCTGAGAGGCGGGAAGTTACCACTCTCTCAAGGACCTTTGAGAGCGTACGGAGGAGGACGATGACCCTAAAAGAGGAGGGTGAGTCGTACGAGGGTTTGCCCGGCTTGTCAAGGACTATACCGAGCGCTTTTTTGAGGGAGGGAGGGTGGAAACCGTGGGCTAACAGAGGGTCCAGGAGGGAAGGAAGAAGGGAGGGTTTGATTCGGTGCACAGACTTCCACACAGAGTACGGGATGTGGTCCGGTCCAGGAGCGGAGGTGTTTGAGGATTTGGAGAGGGCCCTGGATATTTCTTCAGAGGTAAGGGGGGTGTGTCTAACTACTGTGACCGAGTCTCCTACTTATAGACTCTTGACGCCGACAACCCTAACCCTGATGACTCATAGCTCGAGTCACGCGGTCCTATGACTCATAATGAGTCATGTCCGAAATCCATCAGATGACTCCTATGAGCCACTGCGCAACATGCCTTAAACCAATCGCAAATCATAAAACATGTCAGGTGCGCGAAGCGCGTCACCTGCGTGGAACTCGTGACTGATAATGTGAGTCACGCGCGAAAGTCATTACATCATTATGACTCACAATCATGAGTCATAGGAACATCAACCAATCATAACATAACGATGACACGCAAGTGCGAGTCATGTGAGAACTATGAGTCAATTGACTGTATAACGTGAAACATAAACATATATGACTCACGATCGTGAGTCATAGAAACATAAACATACCTTATGACTAATAACTATTAGTCATGTGAAATCTGCATTTCTTAGTCACGATTTGTGACAGGTATTCACCGTCCCACTGATGGGTCTTGAGTGAAACTTTGGAGGAAGGCGCAAGAATGTTCAATCTCCATGTCTCTGACCGTACTAGGTATTTCCGCCTCAAAGGTAGGGTTATTCTCAATGTCATATGTCAGGAGCTGCTGGATTGGCCGCCGACCTAGTCTCTTCACGTCTGCTCTTGCAGCGGCTCGAGATATTTCTCGTTCAGTACCAGTCATGCGCTCAGGACGAGAATGAAAGCCGGACACAGCCATAGTTGAAGACATTGTTCTTTCCCCACGATGCTTCTTGTACCAGACAAGCAACTCGTAATCAAACAATGTCCAACGTGTAGGCTAAAACAACAATTCTCAGAAGAGAGTTAAGCGAGTGCGCTTAACTATATACTGTAACGGGGGCACCCTGTAGAGAGGTGAACTCTAAGGTTGCGACTGCACCAAACACTCAAAGTAGAAGATAAAGATGAGGCAAAATAATTCACAAGAATCAACGGTAAAACTTAATATAGTTAATCTCGAAGCTTCACGCAATTTAGTTCTCTTGAGGAAAGTTGGTTGTCGAAGTAGAATGCCAAACGCTTAAACTTAAGTAGATATCAGATTTAAGCCTTTGACATTCACCACTACTTCCGACCTTGTGCGAGCACCCAGGCCAGCTCAAGGTTTGCCTGAAGTCCACCCTCCATCAGGCTTTATCCTGCCGGAAGTATTGGACCAACTCAGGTACACTTAACTCCATCAATTGGATATGAGTTTCTGCAATGCAACTCCAATACAACCGCTGGTGGAAAAACTCTTCCTATCGAAGGCATACTAGTGGCTAACTGTTATGACAACAACCGGAGTCAATACCTAGGTGGTGGACTCACTGGCCCAGTGGCAGTTTCGTCTATACAAGGTATGCTGTGCATCCTTTAATCTACTCGATTATTCAATGTGATGAATTGACATGCACGCTCCCCTGGTGAGATGTAGCCGATGGTTGGCTAAGTGGGCGCTACCCATAGCCATCCTCTCGGGACATACTCTACCGTCATAAGACTCATCCCTCTAGAGTCCAATAACAACCCATAAAAATGCTACAAATTGAGAAGACATGATCCGGGCTAGTTACTGAGATATTTGTCTCGAAAGCACCCTGGCCTTCTGAGACTACCTGAGTACCACTAGGAAGACTACCCTACAACCCGTAGGCTAGAATAGACTCCTAGATGCCTGAGAGACCATATATGGGTGACCCCCATTTTGGCGGTTACCCATACTCCCATAATATATCCTGCAAACAACTTTCAGTCAGAGGGACGGCGACGACTTATACGGTGTTACGGCAGCTGCTCCAATGACCTCTTGAAACTAGCAAACAAACAACTACACAGCCGTCTGCCTATGACGCGCCGTCCCAACGCTGGGGCCAGAGGGGGGTGTTAGCTTAAACCCACCCAAGTTCTATAGTATTTTCGGGCCACCCTTATACCGGCGTGGGGCCTCCCCGCGCAGATGAGTATGCGCCCAAGAACATCTAAGAGCCAATAGAATGTGAGGCAATTGACCTCTAAGTTCTATGATGACTTTGCCGGTGAAGGTAGGGTAACTTGGGTTCCTCAGTAGGGTAACTGGGACCCATGGGCATAATGACCAAATTCCCAAGGTAGGGTAACTTTGCCTTCTTATGCCTTTAACGGCTCAGGAAGTCCTCCTGGCGACCACAGATGTCGTCTCGGAGGTCCGTGTAACATTCCCATAATTCTCTTGACCTTATGCGAATGTTCTCCCGAAAGGTTACCCTGCCTAGTAGAGTACCTCAAGGCTACTCAACAATTCCTTAGGCCTTATCCTAGGTTTACCAGCCATTTGTATAATATATACGAGACCATACCACCTCTGGTTACCACTTGTTCGACCATTTGGGCTAAGGTGATAGTGATTGTAGCTACCTATCGTAGGCTCGTTACAACGAAGTGGTCTCACTTCCCCTCATCTCCCTCCATTTAACGGACCACTTCCCCACTGTTCCTGGAGTTTTCCCATCCTATGCCCGCCTCAAACTTCGCGTCAAGCAACTCCTCCTCTCTGACTGGTCTGCCACCCCGCCCCCCCCGTACTACCCCTATCCTGTCCTGCACCTCATCCAACCATGAGAGATCTGGCCTCCACCAAGGGGTCTCGGACTTGGCCCCCTAGGCCTCTCTCTCGTCCGACCAGCAGCTGCTCATTGCCCTGGCTGAGTTCATTCACACCACCGCCACTGGCTTCCCCCTTGGGATGCCTCCGCTCGCCCCTTCCCTCCAGACTCCTCCACTGAACCTGCTCTTCCCCTCTAGCACCCGATCCACCCCTGGCCCTCCAGACTAGATGGTGATTTATACTTTCCTTTATTTAGCTACTACTGCTTTGCGACGCTTATTGGTTGTGTTGGGGAAACTGATTACCTGTGTTTCTTTTGTTGATTGTTAAGTTTGATTTTCGGTTTTGTTTTGGCCATATCGTTAAGGATGTAGGTCATTTCTTGTACCGTGGAAACAATGAACATATGATTTAAAAAAGAAAAAAAAAAAGAAAAAAAAAGTCAGAGTAGTTAGACACACGAACATTCTCACCTACAACTCCCGCGATTGAAATCTCTTCACCATGTGAAATCATCACAGACGGTCCCTCCCCCCTTCGTGGTCTAGTTGACTAGATGGGTAAAGCTACTTCCCTTCACCTCTTCTCCCTGATTCCCTCCTGATAACATTGTCTACAGGTAGTCTTTGTCTAGGGGTTTCACACTTACTCTCTCCCCCTCTCTCCACACTCTCTTTCACTGCCCGCGCTTACCACTTTGCACAGTGAGCAACCCCCTCACCTTGTCAATGGGTTGGTCCCAGTCTCGGGTTATTAGTGACGTAGTGGCCAAGTGCCTCTGCTCTCTGGTATTGCACTATATGCTGAGAGTTCTTTCTGGTACAGTCTGCATTTTTCAAAAATCGTGATCTTTCTTCGGTGACCTTCTCTCTTACTTCTTGGTTTCGGTCTAGTCCTCCTCCCTCCGCTACTACGGTTTTCTCGGCTCGCACCCTACTGCCTACTTTCTCTGGCTGGTACTGTACTACTCTCTCTGCCTGGCCTCTGTTCCCTGTTGATGGTCTCGAGTTGGGATCTGGCATGGCTGTGTACATGTTTGAGAAATTCTCTTGTTCCTGGGGGTTTCATGCTGCCTCCTCTATCCCTTACGGGATATGCACTCCCCCCGGTCCATGATCTGGTGGGCCTATGGTCTTTACTACTCTGTCCTGCTACACACTTCCTATGTGTTGGTTTGGATTCAGATCTACCTCTGGGGTTCGATTGCCCCCATAGATGGGCCACATGCTACGGGAACACCCCGTGTGCATGGTGTTTTTTTTTTTTTTTTTTTTTTTCCGTCCATGACTTTCTCCTGCTGGCTCCATTACGCCTCCCCTGATTTGTCAGAATGGGGGCTATCACTGGGCTGTGGGTGGGTTGTCTACGGGTTTTGAGTTCTGGGTGTTCCTTTCTAGATGAGCTTAAGGTTTCTTACTTTTCCTTATTTGTTCTCTTTCCGTGTGGGGTTTTTTCTTATGGGCTGCATGTCTGCTAAGGTTTCAGGTTCGATATTTTCAGGCCTGTGCTTTCTCTTGTAGTTTTCTACACATAGCATCAGACAGTTTCTCAGTCCTGAGGGTGTCGGGCAGGGTCAGAGGGTTTTTAGCAGCAGGAAGTGGGGATGGACTATAGTAGGAGGTTGTCGGCTACATACTATGAGGTAATTTGGCCCTTGTACTTAGTTAGCTTCTGAGCTTCATAAATAGGTTCAAACTGGAAAAACAAAAACAAAAAAAGAAATCATAGTAGTTAGACAGTACCAGGAGATTCTACTTCAAAGTGATTGCCTTGGCCAAGAAGGCCCACTGGTGGGATTTTCTTGTATTGGCCACACCACACTCCATCAGGATAGTCAAAATGTGTGTATTTGGCCGCCCTCCAGAAACATTCCCAAACCGTCTAGAAACCAACAACCGCTCTGAAGTGGCAGAAGCACTTCTGGTACACCTTTTCCCTCCAAGTGTTGCTCCTCCCCCCCTCCTCAGCCTATCACGACACGAAGACTATACCCCACTCAAGTCAGAAGAGTTGTCAAGGGCTCTGGCCCGCTCCTCTACAACCTCCACCCCTAGTCCAGACCATATCCCCTACTCCGTCTGAATGTCCCTCCACTGCCTCAAGCCTACCATCCTTTCAACCCTCCTTAATCCACTGCTAGCTTACAGGTTCAACTCTCCATCACTTAAGAAAGCCCTTGGCATTCTACTGGACAAGCCTGGGAAGCCCTTCTTTAACCTCCCCTCCTCTCTCAGTCATCTCCCCCTCCCCACACTATTCAAGATCCTGGAAAGGGTTGCGGCCTCCTGCCTATCGCCTTAAGCTCTTGCCTGCTCCCTCATCCACTCTATCTAGTGTAGCTCCCTTTCGGGGAGAATCACTGTCGATACTGCCCTTGTTTTGCAACATCACATTGACTCTTTTGATCACCTTGGCTACAAAGTCTCCACTCTCTTTCTCGAGTTAAAGGGTGGGTTTGACAATGTGGAATTGCTGGTCCTGCTCTCCCTCTTCCGCCACAAGAGCCCAAGCCCCTATATGCTACAGTGGGTTGGGGTATTCCTTCGGGACCGCACCTGCTGTCTCACTTACCAGGGGTCCTACTGAATCTTCGCATCGATGTTTGTAGGGGTCCCTCAGGGTTCCCCTATTTCACCCCGGCTTTTAGTTATATACGTAGCCTCCCTCAACACAGAGAATGCCGAGAGGACTAAGCATCTCGTATGGAGACAACTTTGCCATCACCGTTGCCTCCCCCACCTACAGAACCAATGTTCATCTTCTTCAGAATGCCTTCACACGCCTTAAGCACAAAGCCTCCCCACACAACATATGCTTCTCTATCCCCAAGAGGAAACTCATTCACTGGAGGATACACAGAGAGAATAAGGAATTCGGTAGCCTCCCTGTGCATCTGGAGGGACAGGTCTTCTACCCTGAGTCCTGCCTAAAGTGGTTTGGTATCCTTTTCACCCCCTCGTTTTATTCTAGGGCCCACTTCTCTCAGAGTGCAACGACCCTACGATAGGTAGCTACAATACCTACCACCCGAGCCCAAATGATATACCGAGTGTTAATCAGAGGTGGTATGGTCTCGTATATAAATAGCTGGTTAACATAGGGCAAAGCCTAGCATGCTCCGCGCCCTCTATTTTCCTGCCCCTACATTTCTCAACACTTTGTCGATAGGTGCAAGATACCACCTGGCTTACATTTCTGCCCTTCGCTTAGGCTTCGCGTCCCTGAGCCCCACCATGGCACAGCCTGGTCCTCCCCCTCTCTTTGCCCCTATCTCGGGCCCCTCTTCCTCTGCCTCTTCAGCCTCTCCCTCGTTTCTGGCAATCTCTGATGAGGCCCGTTTCCTCTCCTCTTTCCTCAACCGTACACAAGACCTTATCTCTGTCACCCCGACCCAACTCTTCTCCCTCTCCCCCAGGGAGTGTGATGACCTCCCCCTTGGCCACGCCACGATACTCCCCCTCCTCTGCTCTGCTATCCACGCCATCTCTGCGATTGGGGTCCGTATTGAGGATCTCTTCTCCGCCGTTCACACCCTCAAGTCTCAAGTTGCCAATTCTCTCGTCGACCAAGAACTGAGGGATTTACGTAACACTGTCCGTGACCTGTCAGATCGTGTGGCTCCCTCCGCTATCCGTGCACCACCCTCCCAGACCCCCCTGCCCTAGCAGGGTTCCCACCAAGCTCCAAGTCGGTCCAATATTGCCCCGGCCCCCGCTGCATCCATTCCATCCTCATCACATCCTGCCCCCCCCCCGCTCCAACGCAGATGTCATTCATGGTGGCACTTCGGAGCTTGATCAGGCCGAAGCTGATAACGCTGCTAGGGGCAAAGGCAAAGGCAAGCCTGAGACACAGTCTTCTGGTACTTCCGCTGTCCAAGTAGCGAACGCCGTTGAGGCCACCTCCCCCAAGGGCCCTCCTCCCCTGCCCAGCGCGTCCAGAAGGTTCTATGCCCCCCACACAGTTCAAGCCCCCCACCCCGACGAAGCTCTTATCCGAATCTGCTGGCCTGACCTCGCTGCCTCGGTCCTCCGAGAAGCAAACTCCACCCTTCCCCTCACCTTCAGAGCCTTCGTCAATGACAAAGGCGCTGTCTCCCTCGGATCTACCGACACTGCCGTTCCGGCTGCCTCCTACGCTCCCTTCTTTGAGGCTCTCTCCTTAAAGCTCAACCAGTCCTTCCCTGTCGGGGACAACCCCTGGCTCCCCTTCAGGCTGGCACCAACCGATTTCCAATTTGCCATCCACGGTATCCCACTAGACACCCTCCCCGATGACGACGACCTCCTCTTCCCTCACATTCAATCCTCCATATACAATTCCAAGAACTTCCTTACCAGAAGCGCCCGATACCTCAACCTTGATCCCTCCTCCCGCAGGAAGGGCAAGAGAGCTTCCTCCGTCGTGGTTCACGTCTCTCCTGATCATGCTGACAGAATGGTCCATCCGCCCTCAGTCCTCCTTTAAGGCAGCAACACTGTGGTTGAGAGAGCCTACCCATCGTCCCCCTCTACCCAGTGCCGCAACTGCTGGAAGTTTGGCCATGTCAAACCTAGGTGCAAGAAACCCGTGATCTGCCGGTTCTGCACTTGCAACTACCCTAAGTCCGAACCCCGGTGTTCGAACCCGTCCTGCCCGAAAGAAGGCAACCTACGACCCGTTCTCAACTGCTGTGTCGCCTTTCCACCCCCATGTTCCAATTGCGATGAAGTCCACTCTGCTGGTGCCAGAGATTGCTCTGCCAGGCTGGTTCCCCCTCTGAGGAACACTCCCACTGCCGCCAACCCTCGTGCCGTCACCCCTCCCCCCCCCGCGCCCTCCGCCCAAGCACAAGATGATCCCAACATCATGGACACTCGCCGATACTCTTCCCGCCCCCGAGCTGCCACCCTTACCCCGGCTCCGGCTGGCTCCAGCTCTGATTCACCCTCCCTGGCCCCCGCCTTTGACCTAACCACTCCAAAAGCCCTGAGGCGTCCTCAACCGGAGCGTGACCGCTCCATATCCAGGACTGGTGCTCCTCACCCCGAAGTGGAGCCCAGCCCCTCTCCTGCCCTATAAGACCCGTCGGCCTCTCGCCAGTAAGATGTTGTACAACCTGAGGCCCCCACGGCAGGACCTTCCTCCTGTACCTTTTCTCTCCATTGTTCAGCACAACAGCCTTGCGAGCTGGGATGTGTTTCTCTCCTTGTTTAATTCCTTTTCTTCGGCTTTGTACCCTCCTGATGTTGTTTGCCTTCAAGATCCTCATTTTTGGCGCTCATGCCTTTCTTCCTTTAGTAGTTTTAAGTCCTTTTGCCCCCCCCACTCCCGCGGCTCTCGGCCGAGGGTTGACTTTTACTTTTCTAGTGTTATTTGGTCCTATGCTACCATTCTCCCTAGGTTCTTTGACAGGTCGGATGTTGCTGCACTTGATTTGTTCAGTGTTGACCTATTTGGTGGATCCTTTACCCAGTTTCGAATTTTGAATTTGTACAACCTTTGGTCCCAGCGCAGCAGTGCTAGGACCTTTTCTCCTGATTTGTCTTTTCCTGATGATGGTTTCCCCCTTTTGGTTGTTGGCGATTTCAACATCCACCATCCCTTAGCTGATCCGCTGAGGGCCTACTCTCGTTGGGACCTGGCGGCTTCTTTTCCCTATTGTCCCAGGGCTGCTGACCGGGGCTTTGAACTCCTCAACCTGCCTGGGGTGTTTACTCGTTTCCCTTGGGATAGTGCTACCCGCCCCTCTGTGATTGACCTTTCGTTTGCATGACCGCTTTTGTTTCCTTTTTTTTGTTCATGGGATACTCCCCTTCCCTCCACTGGCTCAAACCACGTTCCTATTTCCCTTACCTTCGCTCTCCCAATTTCTTCCCCTCCCCCTCCAGTTGCCAACTGGTCCCTCACCGACTGGGATTCTCTCTCCCCTGCCCTAAAGGAGTTGTTTATTCCCCCTCCTCCCTCTTTCCCGACAAAAGCCTCCTTGGAAGCCTGGTTCGATACGCAACTTGCCCGCGTCACAACCCTTCTTTCCTCTCACACCCCGCTCAAGAGACCCTCATGGAGATCCAAGCCCTGGTGGTCTCCCATCCTCTCGGTCCTCCGGCGCGAGTTTCACTCTGCCTCCTGCCGCTCTCGTTCCTTCCTCTCCCCCTCTGACAAGGCTGCCGCGTGCCTTTCCAAGCAGGGCAACTTCAGAGCTATCAAGGCTGCGAAGAAAGCCTACTGGAAGTCCCTCCTTGCGTCGGCTACCCCCCACTCGATCTGGGCTGTGAAAAAGATAGCAGCCGGCTCTCCCGCCCCCTGCTTGCCCAATCTTCAGGGCGCTTCGTCACCGGAGGAAATAAACCACATCCTCCTGAACCACTTTTTTCCACCCCGCCCCTGCGCTCCCCTTGATCCTCCTCCCCTTCGGTGACTGTCCTGAGCTCACTGAAGAGGCTTTCTCCCTGTCTCTCCTCAAGTGTTCACCCTCCTCGGCCGCCGGACCCGATAGTATCCCCTATTCTGTTTGGAAATTGGTACATTGTGTCTCCCCAGGCATTTTGGTGTCCCTCCTCGCCCCCCTCCTCCGTTTTGGCCACCATTCCTCCTCCCTGAAGAAAGTGAACGGGGTCGTCCTCGATAAACCTGGCAAGTAGTCTTATGACTCTCCTGCTTCCTTGAGTATCATTGTCCTCCTCCAGACTGTCTCCAAGATCTTGGAAAGGATAGTCGCCTCCAGCCTCGCCCCCATCACCAGGTTCACCGGCCTCCTTCACCCCAACCAATGCGGTTCACTCCCCTCTTTATCCTCGTTCGACGACTATTCGGCTCTCACCGACACGGTCTGTACCTTTCAGCCTGGTCACAAAGTCTCCTCGCTTTTCCTGGATATTAAGCGTGGCTTCGACAATGTCGACTCGAGGATCCTCTCCTCCGACCACTGAAGCACAGGGGTCAATCACTATCTGGTTGCCTGGGTCAGGTTCTTTCTGTCCAACCGCTCCTGCCATTTGCTTTTCCAGGGCTCACCCCGCGTTTTTTCACGTCTCAGTTGGTACCCCTCCGGGCTCTGCAGTCTCTCCCCCGCTGTTCGTTATCTATGTCTCGCCCCTCCACATCCTGGTTCCAAAAGGTCTGGTTCTCTCGTACGTCGATGACTTCTCTGTCACTAGGTCCTCTCCCGCCTATCACTCCATCTCCAGGACTCTGCAAGGTATTTTTGGACGTTTAAGGGCAATCGCCCACACCAGGCATGTTGACTTCTTGGTTCCCAAGACTGAGCTCATACAATGGCGTACCCCCATGCAAACGGACCCCCCCTCTACCAGGAGGCCTCCCCCGGTGGCTTTTGATGGCCAGCTCTTTCACCCCTCCCCTAAACTCAGGTGGCTCGGGTACTGGTGCGTTCCCAACCTGGCCTCTTCCGCCCACTTCTCCCACTGACTCGCCCTCTCCCAGGCGGCCTTTGCCGCGGTTAGACGTCTCTCCTCCTATGGCTCGGGGGTCTCCCCCCACCTCTGTCACCGCCTCGCTTTCTCCCTCCTCTTTCCTATCCTCTCCTATGGTGCGGACCTTTTCGTCCCCTCCAGGGGCCTCCTCTCCAAGATGGAGGTCCATTCGACACAGGTCCAACGCTGGGTCTCAAACTGTTTCCTGGCCACGCCCATCCCAATCCTCTCCACCGAAGCATGCCTGCCTCCCCTTTCTGTCTTGCTTTCCCACGAGAGGCGCGTGGCCGCTCAATGGCTAGTGTGCTCTCCTCCTCAGATCAATCCTGCATCCGCCCGCCTGGGCAGGTCCTTTCCCTCCCTCCTCAAGTTTCGTGCGCCCGATTCCCATCGCTCCCTCTATACCCGCCTAGACCCCAACGTTATACCGCTCAACTGGAAAACCCCGCGCCCCTCTCCTCCGCCCAGGTCCCACCACCCTGTGGATGCCATGGCTCACCTTACCCTTCCCCTCTTTGGGGGACTCTCGTTCGCCCCTCTTATAACCTGCTCACGCCTCCCGGACATTCTTCCCCTCCCTCCCGATGGCGTCATGAAAGCCGCTTACTCCTCCCTCAAGGCCAAGGCCCGCCGTCTCTTGCTCGATGCCTGGCGGTTAGACCATCCTCCCCCGCCGTACTACTCCTTCCCCCTTTCGCTCACCCCTCACCCCTTTATGGGTCTAGGGAAATTCATGGCTGGACACATTCCTCAGAAGAGGGTGTGACGGGGGCACCCTATAGAGAGGTGAACTCTAAGGTTGCGACCGCACCAAAACCTCCAAGTAGAAGATAAAGATAGAGTAAATAATTCACGAAGAATCAAAACGGTTAAACTTAATATCGTTAAGCTGAAAGCTTCACTCAATAAGTTCTCTCAAGGAAAAGTTCGTTATCGAAGTAGAATACCAAACGCTTAAACTTAAGTAGATATCAGATTTAAGCCTTTTGACATTCACCACTACTCCGACCTTGTGCGAGCACCCTGTCCTGCTCAGGGTTTGTCCGAGGTCTACCCTCCATCAGGAATTATCCTGCGGGAAGTGTCGGACCAACTCGGGTACACTTAACTCCGTCAATAGGATATGAGTTTCTGCAATGCATCTCCAATACAACCGCAGGTGGAAAAACTCTTTCTATCGAAGGCATACCAGTGGCTAACTGTTATGACAACAACCGGAGTCAATACCTAGGTGGTGGACTCACTGGCCCAGTGGTAGTTTCGTCTATACAAGCTATGCAGTCCATCATTTAATCTACGCGTCTATCCAATGTGATAAATTGACATGCAAGCTCCCCCAGTGAGATGTAGCCGATGGTTGGCTAAGTGGGCGCTACCCATTGCCAGCCTTTCGGGACATACTCTACCGTGATAAGACTCATACCTCTAGAGTCCAATAACAATCCATAGTAATGCTACAAATCAAGGGGAGAAGGCCCGG
>Ga0307509_10005053_pt1 | contig 18569 bp, 15 predicted proteins | sample 10_EM_MG_FD_202245 | JGI IMG/M metagenome (GOLD analysis project Ga0307509, IMG submission 202245) | Populus trichocarpa ectomycorrhiza microbial communities from riparian zone in the Pacific Northwest, United States - 10_EM | ecosystem: Host-associated > Plants > Roots > Unclassified | place...
AGCTCCTCCAGCCACGACACCATCGCCGCCTCCAAGACCACGTCCTGGAACACGACGATCCACCGTCCGACCACGAACGGCAACGGCGCACGGCATCACCAGCTCACTGCAGAAGAGCCGCACCCATATCGATCGAAGGCCCTGACTACGTCACCACGGCGGCCGAGGCCGTCAGTGACCGCGTCCACATCTGGATGGAGATGCGGTTGCGGATCGCTGGAATCTCGCGGCAGTCGCTCGGGTTTTCGGACTACGGCTCGATCGAATCGGGATTCCACACCGCCTTCCACACGTTCACTGAAGCCTCGAACCGGGCGCTCGACGACGAGGGCGCCTGGCCTGACTCCTGACAGCAGTAGCGCCACACATGTTGCACACGATAGTGTCGTCTGCACCGGCGCTGAGCTGCACAAAGTGGTCTCCACACGCCTCGCGCCACACGGTTACCCCCAGAGAAGGCGGCACACGGCCTTCGCCTCGTCGATCTGCAGCAGTGGGAGACCACTGTTGGATATGGGGAAGAAGAGCTCGGGATCTACGTGCAGGCAAGCTGCCCGCTCACGCCAGTGCATGGCATGGTCACCTCGTTCGGCAGTCAGAGAAAAAATGCGGTGTTTCCCTCTAAGACCGGACAGCCGCCGAATGTGTGACATGCGATCACCGCGGGCCCATGTCACAGGACCCCGGAGTTCCCGGTCTTAAGGGGTGAGCCCATGCCCCTGCCGTGTGCGGGGCCGTGCGAGCGGAAGGGCGGGTGCGCCATGGATCAGGGTGATGCAGTGCCGCTCGCCGAGCTGTGGGAGGAGCGTCGGTATCTGCTCGATGTCGCCCATTGGATGCTGGGCGACCCGGGAGCTGCGGAAAGCGTCGTCGACGAGGCCTATCAGGGGTGGTACGGGCTGTCCGGCGCGGCACGTCGGCAGGTCGCCGTTCCCCGGTCCTGGCTGGCGAGGACCGTGGGCGGGATCTGCCTGGCCCGGCTCGCACTGCCCGGCCGGGGTGCGGCAGACCACGAGGGGCGGCCGTCGGAGGTGGAGGAGGACGCCGGCCGGGTCGTACTGAACGCGCTGGAGTCGCTTCCGACGGCCGAGCGGGCGGCGTTCGTGCTCCGCGCCTTCGGGATGGCCCCCGGCACGGTCGCCGACATCGTGGGCCGCACGGAGCCGGAGCTCGCCGAACTCGCCGCACGGGCGCGGCAGTTGGTGCAGTGGCAGCGCACCCGTTCCACCGCACCGCACCAGCACGACACCGTCGTCCGCGCCGTACGCCGGGCGTGCGTCACGCAGGACGGCGACCTGCTCACCTCGTTGCTGTGCCCGGACGCCACGGCGTTCTTCGACGGCGGCGGCAAGATACGGGCGCTGACCGGACCGGTGCACGGCAGTGGGCCGGTCGCCGACAACCTGCTGACGCTCCTGGCCCGCAGCCCGCACACCACTCTGACCACCCACTCCGTCAACGGCCGGACCGGCCTCGTCGCCCGCTACGGTCGCCAGGTCACCGCCGTCGTCAGCGTCGACGTCGCGAAAGACCGGGTCGCCCAGTTCTGGGTCATGCTCAACCCCGACAAACTCCGGCGCTGGAACCGGTCGGTCAGCGCGACGATTCCAGGATCACCACGACGACGGCGCTCATCGCCAGGGTGACCAGGACCATGGCGATGAGTGTTCCCCGCAGCCAGTGTCGGATCCGGGCCTGGTGCCGCGACTCCATCGCGTCGAGGCGTTCGGCGATGTGGTCGGTCACCATGCGGGCGACGTGCCTCTGCTCGTCGACGTACCACTTCCCGATGTCCCGCTGCTGCTCGGGAGTCAGCCCCTCCACCCGCGTGGTGAGGTCCGCCACGCGGCGGTACGTCGCTCCCATATGGGCCTCCTGGTACAGGAACCCCTCGATCTCGCTCAGGCCGCGAGCGGCCTCCTCACGTGCGGTCATGGCGTACCCCCGGTGGAATCGAGAACCCCGCGTGTTCATGCCGTGCTCCGTTCCTTCGTACGGCCGGCCGCCTGGTCCTGCGTGCGCTCACCCGTGACGAACGCGTCCCGCGGATGCTGCACCGAGGCGAGCGACACGAGGTCCCGGCCCGTCAGAACCGCGGTGAGCCAGACCGCCAGCACGCGGATCTTCCGCTCCCAACTCGGCACCGCCAGCACGTGATAGCCCCGATGCATCAACCATGCCGGGAATCCCTTGATGACGATGCCCTTGTACTGGAAGATTCCCCGCCCGAGTCCCAGCGTCGCCACCACACCGAGGCTGCTGTGGCGGTAGGTGCGGACGCGCTTCCCGCGCAGATCGGCCACGAGGTTCTTCGCGAGGAGCCTGCCCTGCCGTACGGCGTGCTGGGCGTTGGGCACCGTGCGCGCGCCCGGCACCGGCGAGGCGAGGTCGGGAACGGCCGCGTCGTCGCCGGCCGCCCATACGTCGGGCACCGGTTCGCCGTCCGTGCCCACGCGCAGATCGGCGCGGACCAGCAGCAGGCCCCGTTCGTCGACCGGCAGGTCCGTGTGGTTGTGCACGACCGGGTTCGAGGCGTTGCCCGCGGTCCAGACGATCAGCGTGGAGTCGTACTCCTCCCCGTCGGAGAGGACGACGTGGCCGTCCTCGGCGGACAGCAGTTGTGTGTTCAAGTGGACATGCGCGCCCCGGCGTTCCAGATCGCGCACCACCCAGGCACCGGGTCTGTCGCTCACCTCGGGCAGGATGCGGTCCCTGGCTTCGACCAGGTGGAACGACAGGTCGTCGACGGTCAGTTCCGGATAGGACCTGAGCATCGCGGTCGCCAGCGAGAGCAGTTCACCGAAGCCCTCGACACCGGAGAACCCGCCTCCCACGAACGTGACGGTCAGCAGCTTCCGCCGCTCGGGGCCGGGCGGCAGCGACGCGGCCTGGTCGAACGCGGTCATCAGCCGGTCACGGATCGCCACCGCCTCCTCGACGTGCTTGAGACCGATGGCCTGCTGCGCGAGTCCGGGGATGGGGAAGGTACGGGTCACGGCACCGGCGGTGACCACGAGGATGTCGTAGCGCAGCTCGTAGGAGTCGCCGCGCACCGGGCGGACGGTCACCGTGCGGTCCGCCGCCCGGATCCCGGTCACGGTCCCCGCGATCAGTCGGGTACCGCTCAGGTGCCGCCGCAGTGAGACGACGGCGTGCCGCGCCTCCACCGAACCGGCCGCCACCTCCGGGAGGAAGGGCTGATAGGTCATGTACGGGCGCGGGTCGACGACCGTCACCCGTGCTTCGCCCCGACGCAGCTTCTTCCGCAGGCCCCATGCGGTGTAGAAGCCCGCGTAGCCGCCGCCGACGATCAGAATCTCTCGCATGATTCCCTTTGCTTCGTTGTCCGTCACCACATAGACCGCGCAGGCGCCTCAGATGTGACATGCGAGGCGGTCACGGACCCCGCGCGGGGAATCCATGGGCGTGAACGAGGAATGGGCGGGCAGACGGAGGTTCGGAGGTTGAAACTATGATTCCCCTGCTTCTTGTTCTTCTGCTGGCCCTGATTCTCTTCGGTGCGGGTTTCGCGCTGAAGATTCTCTGGTGGGTCGCGATCATCGTGCTGGTGCTGTGGCTCGTCGGCTTTGTGGCCCGTCCGAAGGGCGGGAGCGGCCGCTGGTATCGCTGGTAGCACTGTTTTTCGGCATGTGGAAACAATTCCCGTGCGGACGAAGCGGAAAAGGGGACCGGCGGATTGTCCGCCGGTCCCCTTCCGCGCCGCATCGCCTGTCGGGTCCGGCGTACCCTACGGTGCGGATGTCGACAGCGTGGGGGGAAACATGGGCGACATGGTCGTGGTCGAGGACCTGCGTCGTACCTACGGCAGCGGTGACACCGCCGTGCACGCCCTGCGCGGTGTCTCCTTCAGCGTGCCGCGCGGTGAACTCGTCGCTCTCAGAGGCCGATCCGGCTCCGGCAAGACCACCGTGCTCAATCTGGTCGGTGGTCTCGACACCCCCGACGGCGGCCGGATCACCCTGGACGGCACCGACCTGGCCGGCCTCGGCGAGGACGACCTGCTGGCGCTGCGCCGCGACCGTATCGGCTTCGTCTTCCAGTCCTTCGGGCTCATCCCGATTCTCACCGCGGCCGAGAACGTCGGGGTCCCGTTGCGGCTGCGGAAGATGCCGGCCCGCGAGCGCGAAGCCCGCGTCGCCCTTCTGCTCTCCCTCGTCGGGCTCTCCGACCATGCCGACCAGCGTCCCGGCGAACTCTCCGGCGGCCAGCAGCAGCGCGTCGCCATCGCCCGCGCGCTCGCCAACAACCCGGCCCTGATCATCGCCGACGAACCCACCGGCCAACTCGACGCCGACACCGGTCTCACCGTGATGGACCTGCTGCGTGCCGTCGTCCGCAGCGAATCCGTCACCGCCCTCGTCGCCACGCACGACACCCAACTCCTCGCGCTGGCCGACCGCGTACTCGAACTCCGCGACGGCCACATCGTCGAGGACGCCTGACGGCACCCGCCGCCGCGCACTCCATGCGCCGTTCCGCACTAGCCTGGCCGTTGTCCCACCGCGTCAGCGCCGGCCTTCAACTCCCGGGAGATTGCGTGGCAGTTCCTCAACAGCGCACCGTGGCACCGGACTTGGACGAGCTGCGGCGCCGGGCCACCGCGGCTGCCGCCCCGCGCCGCGAAGAGGGGCTGGTCGTCTGCGAGAACCTGGTGCGGATCTACCAGACCGAGGGCGTCGAGGTGCAGGCCCTCCAGGGTCTCGACCTGGCCGTGGCCGAGGGCGAGATGATCGCGGTGATCGGGGCCTCCGGCTCCGGGAAGTCCACGCTGCTGGGCATCCTCTCCGGCCAGGACGTGCCGACCGCGGGTGCCGCCGAGGTCGCCGGACACGATCTGCTGGCGATGAAGCGCCGCGACCGGCTCAACTACCGCCGTACCACTGTGGGTTTCGTCTGGCAGCAGACCTCGCGCAATCTGCTGCCCTACCTCTCGGCGGCCGAGAACGTGATGCTTCCGATGACGTACACCGGGATCAAACGCTCCCAACGGCGGGCCCGCGCCGAGGAGTTGCTCGATCTGCTGTCCGTCGGCCACTGCCGGGACCGCACCCCGGACACCCTCTCCGGCGGCGAGCAGCAGCGGGTCGCCGTGGCCGTCGCCAACGCCAATGAGCCCCGGGTGCTGTTCGCCGACGAACCCACCGGCGAGCTCGACACCGCCACCAGCGACGAGGTCTTCGCCGCACTGCGCCGGGCCAACGAGGACCTGGGCGTCACCGTGATCGTGGTCACCCACGACGCGTTGGTCTCCGAACAGGTCCAGCGCACCGTCCTGATCCGCAACGGCCGCACCTCCACCGAGGTACTGCGCCGGGTCGCCACCGGCGAGGACGGCGTCGACGTGCTCACCGCCGAGGAGTACGCGGTCCTGGACGCGAGCGGCCGACTGCAGTTGCCGGGCGAGTTCACCGAACGCCTGCACATGCGCAAGCGGGTGCGGCTCGCGTTGGAGAGCGACCACATCGGCGTATGGCCGGACGAGGCGGCCCGACAGGCCAGGTCCGAGGCCGAGGAGGCGATTTGACGGGCGTTCAAGTGAGGCGCAGTACCGCCCCCAACCGACGTCGGCGGGCGAGCACCGTCTCGGTGGCCGCCGCCGTCAGGATCAGTGCGGTCACACCGGCGACGAGCGCCAGGGTCAGCGAGTAGTCGGTCCGCAGCGCCGGTTGGGCGGGCCCGCCGGTGAACTGCCGTAGGTCCAACGTCCCTGCCATGAACCGCGGTTCGAGCAGTCCGAGCAGTGTGCCGCCCGCCGCCGAGGCCACCGCCAGCGGCAGCAGTTGGAGGAAGTGCAGTGCCCCGGCTTCCTTGCCGCCGAGCCCGAGCGTGCGCAGGAACGACGTGGTGCGGCTGCGCTCGTCGGAGGTGAGGGTGAGTTCCAGGGCGAGCGCGAGCAAGCCCGTGAGCGCGGCGAGGATCGAGGTGACGGTGTAGATCGTGCCGAGTCCTTGCGTCAGGCCGTCCGCGCGCAAGGTGTTCAGCGTCTCGGAGCGGACGCGGATCCGGGCCAGCGGCCCGAGCGCGCTGGCCGCCGCCGACCGCAGTGCCGCGGGTTCGGTACCGGCGGGGGTGTCGCCCTTGAGGAGCAACACGGTGCTGCCAGACGGTTGTTGAGGCAGGACCCCTTCGGCGTCGGCGGTGGTGATCAGCAGGGGTGTGCCGGTGGGGATCTGTGCCGTGACCGGCCCGAGGAGGGGGTCGTCGAGTTGCGCGGCGGTCAGTGTGCCGACCGGCTTGAGGGTCAGGTCCACCGGAGGCCGCCCCGGTGTCACCGCCGTGGTGGTGAAGTCGCCGGTGCGCTCCCTCGCGCGGAGACCGGGGGAGAGGAACGACGGCAGCGGGGTGCTCGCGTCGGCCCGGGTCCCCGCAATCCCCGACGACAACAGGGCTTCGGCCAGCGGCGATTTCGGGGCGACGGCGGCCAGTCGGCGGGGATCCACGGTGATCACGGCGACCTGAGGAATCGCCGCACCGTCGGCCTGTCCCGCCAGGTCGAGGATGCGCAGCCGCTGAACGGCGGTCCGTATTCCGGTGGTTGCGGCCCCGGGCGCCGTGGTGCCGGCGGAGACTTCGGTCCCGGAGGCGGTCGCGCTCGCGTCGGCGCCGGTGGTCCAGGCCGCTCCCGCGGTCAGACCGTCGTCGATCGTACGGTGCACAAGGCCGCCGAACACGGCCGTGCCCAGGGTCAGCACCAGGACGAACAGGGCCAGCCCGGTCGCCGGGGCGTCATGGGCGGCCCGCGCCGCTCCGACGAAGCCCACCGTTCCCCGGCCGCGCCGGGCCTGCCGTAGCACCAGGCGCAGTACCAGCGGATAGATCCGCAGCAGGAGCAGTACGACGGCCAGCGCCACCAGCACCGGGACCGCGCCCAGAATTCCGTCCGGGCCCTGCGAACGCAGCGCGACCACACCGGCCGCCGTCGCGAGCAGCACTGTCAGTTCCAGGACCAGACGCCGGCCGACGACCGTCTTCCGGCGTGTGCGCCGCAGCCGGCCGGGTCTGCGCGGCTCGCGGACCGCGAGCCAGGTCATCAGCGGAACCGTCAGCGCCACCACGGCGGTGGCGCAGGCAGCGGGCACCGGTTGCGGTGATCCGGAGGTGCCGGTGGGTGCGAGGGCCCGTCCGGCCGCCCAGCCGAGCAGCGCGGCGGTCAGCACCACCGGCCAGGCCACGGCGCAGCGCAGCAGCACCAGCCGCGCGGTGGACGCGCCCCGCGCGCGCTGCAACCGCAGGTGCGACTGCCTTCGGCGCAGCAGCAGTCGTACCGCTACCGTCGCGGTGGCCAGCGCGACCGCGGCCAGCGCGTCGACGGCGAACGTCGCGAGGGACCGGGCCTGTTGGTCCTGCGCGGTGAACGCGGCGAGAATCGGCGTCAGGAAGTCGGCCGGCAAGAGGGGCCCGGTCATCTGGCCGCCGACCTGGCAGGCGATGTCGCCCGTGATCGGGTCGACTCCCTGGCACAGGGCGGCGCTCAGATCCGCGCTGTACTGGGACAGCGGTCCGGTCAGGGCGCGGGCCCGGTCGAGCGCCGCCCCGGACAGGTCGGCGCGCAACTCCCAGGTCACGCGCGGGCCGCCCACCCCGGCACCGGCCAGCAGGTCGGCGGCGTCCAGGCCGACGAGACCACGGACGGCGAGCACGGTGCCCGCGGAACGCTCCTGAGGGTGGCGCGACGGCTGGTCCAGGGTCTCCCGGCCGGTCCAGAAACCGTCGGTCGCGGCCGTGGTGCGATAGACCCCGCTCACCAGCAACTGAGCCTGGGGCGGGGCGTTCTGCACCCCGGGTGTCTTGGCGAACGCAAGCGTCAGCCGACTGCCGACCCGGACACCCAGCGCCCGCGCGGTGCTCTCCGACAACCCGATCTGGGGTGCGGTGGCCAACGGTGTGTGGTCGGCCGGCGCGTGGCCGCCGACGTAACGCAGATGGGTCCGCGCGGACGGCAGATAGCTGGCCGTCAGCTGGGTGCTGGTGTTCGCCGGTCCGGGCGGTCGCGGTGAGAGCAGGGACGCCTGGTCGTAGTCGTAGCTGCCGCCGCCGGTGAAGGCCACGCGGCGGGCCGCCCCGCCGCCGAGCTGTTCGGTGAGGGCGCGGCCCGCGCCGAGCAGGGTGGCCATGTCCACGGCGGGCGGCTGGGTGTTGAAGACCTCCGGCGTGGTGCTCAGGCTGATCAGGGGCGCCTGGGACTGCGCCGCGTCGACCCGCTGTCGTAGCGCCCGGTCCTCCTGGCCGCCCGCGAAGGCGGGGGCCCAGGCGCACAGTGCCGTCAGTGCCAGGACCAGCAGCGCGAGGCAGGCCAGCAGGGGCAGGTCGCCTCGGGTCTCCTTGCGGATCAGGCGGCCCGTCACCGACACGTTCTTGACCGTACGGCTCAACGGTCTTCCCCCGCTCGCAGCACACGTACCAGGTCCACCCGGGACAGCAGTCGGGCCAGTGCCAGCACGACCGCGCTGATGGTGAGCGCCGTCGCCAGCGCGGTCAGCGCCACCGTGCCCCAGGGGATGATCTGCGGCAGCGGCGGATAGGGAGTCTGTCCGCTGTCGTCCACGGTGACCAGCGGCAGCACCGCCGCGGCCAGCGCCATGCCCATCAGCGCACCCGGGACCACCGCGAACAGCGCCAGACTCAGCTGCTCGGCGCCCAGCAGCGCGGACAGGCTCTTGGCGCGGACGCCGATCGCGCGCAGCAGGGCGAACTCCTTGCGGCGCTGCCGGGTGGAGACCACCGCGTGCACGGTGAAGGCGATGACCGCGAAACCCGGGGCCAGCCAGCGGACCAGTTCCAGCGTCCGGCGCAGTCCGGTGCGGAACGGGTCGGCCCGGAGGGACGCGGCGGTCTGTGCCGTGGTGGTGACCTGGCCGAGCGCCGGCTGCGCCGCCACGGCTGCGGCCGTACGCGCGCTGTCGGTGCTGGCGAGCCACCAGAACGCGGGATCCTCCTGGTCCACGCCGGCCTGTGTCAGCGCGGTGGCGAGCTGCCGTTGATCGGCGATCAGATGGCCCTGACCGCGGCCCAGTCCGGGCAGCGAGTCGACCTTGCCCACGATCCGGGCGGTGACCCGGCCCTCGCCCAGGTCCAGGGTGGTCGTGCCGCCCACGCTCAGCCGTGCCTCGCGCAGCGTCGTGGCGTCGGCGCGCACCGGAAGCGGCGCGGGACCGCCGGCCGGACCCGCCACCAGCCGCACCTGGCTGCCGGGCTGGGTGTCGTAGTCGCTGTCGGACAGACCGCCGAACGCGTCCGAGGTCGCCCGGGAGGGCCGGATGCCGGTGCTGATGACGGTCCGCAGCACCTCGGGACCACCCGGGGCGATCGAGCACACCCCGGAGGTGCCGGGTTCGTAGCCGCCGGTCAACTGCCCTTTGCAGGCGCCCTCGGTGGCGTCGGAGGAGTGGTCCGTGCCGTCGGCCCAGAGCTGTTCGCCGGGGAGCCGGGTGACCCACCTGTCCGTGGTGTCGCGCGCGCCGACCCGGATCAGTTCCAGGTCCAGTCGCGCCGGACGGGTGTTGGGCTGTGGCAGGACGTTAACGGCGGTCACCGTCAGCGGATACTCCCGTGGGTGGCCGCCGCTCAGCGCCACGCCGAGCGGGATCGCGACGGTGTGTCTGGCTCCGTCGGCGGTGGGCAGCCGGGCCGTCACGACGCTGACGAGGCCGGACGCGTCCTGCACGGTCAGCTCCACGCTCGGCGCCACGCGGTTGCCGTCGCTGCGCAGCCGCTCGTCCAGCAGCAGCGCGGTCGGCCGCCCGGGGAGCGGTATCCCGGACACGACCGGTGCCGGGGTGCGGGGAGCCGGACCGCCGACGGTGCCGACCAGATCCTCGGTGACGCCGCCGGGCAGGTTCACCGACGCCCGCGTCACCGGGGTCACGTCGGTCACCGCAGGCAGCGCGCGATAGGCGGCGCCCAGGACGGGGGAGGGGTAACCGTCGTCCGCCGAGGGGGAGATCCGCACCTCCGCGCCCACGGTGAACGCCGCCTGCTCGGATGCCAGACCGCCCAGGCAGGCCAGCGCGGTGGTGGCGAAGGCGCTCACCGACATGGCCAGGCACATCAGCACCACCGGTCCCGCGTTGCGCGCCGCCCGTCGGCCCAACTGCCAACCGGCCAGCGGGAGTACGAGACCCCGAGCACGCCGGCCGGACGTGTCCAGCAGCAGCGAGGTCAGCGGCAGCAGCCGCAGCAGCAGGAGCGCGGCGGCACCGGCCACCAGGGTCGGCACCAGGACCAGCACCGGGTCCGCGGAGGCGCTGCCGGTGCCCACGTCGGAGATCAGCGAGTGGTGCCGTCGTAACTCCAGATAGCCCAGGGTCGCGACGGCCAGCAGGGCCAGGTCGGCGCCGAGCCGCTGTGCGGCGGCGGCCCGTGCGCCACGGGTCGGCCGGGACCGGGCCGACGGCAGCACGGGCAGCAGTACGGCCGCCGCGTGCACCAGCAGGGTCAGGCCTACGGCCGCCCAGGCGTCGGTGCCCCGCCTGCCGGGGTGCAGCAGCCCGGCCAGGAAGGGGGCGGCGACGGCGGCCGGGACACCGGTGAGCGCCCACTCGGCCGCCGCGCCGCGCAGCAGCCTCGGGGTGCCGGCGCCTCTGGCCTGCTGGAGCGCCAGTTCCTCGCGTCGGCGCACGGTCAGCTCGCGGGCGGCCAGCACCAGCGTGGCCAGGGCGAGGACCGCCAGCAGCACGCTCGGCAGGTACAGCGAGGACCGGGCGGCCACCGTCGGTACCGTCAACTCGTCGATGGCGCCCGGCAGTCCGGAGGCCACCGTCACATCGGCCAGCGACGGCTGATGCCCGCCGAACACCGACACGCCGCTCTGGCTGCCGGAGAAGGCGCGCAGCCGGTCGCCGAGAGCGGCGAGGCCGTCCGCGTCGAGCCGGGAGAGGTCGGGCTGCACACTCCAGTGGGCCGTGAGATGCCCGTTCAGGACGGCGCTGCCGTTGAGAGCCGATGGCGAGACCACCAACAGGTCCTGATCCGCGGTCTCTCCCTCGGCCAGGTCGCCGGCCATCGCGGGCCAGAACCCGACGGCACCGGTCGCGCGGTAGACGCCGGTGATGCGCAGGGTCATGGCCCGGTTGAAGGCGTCCTGCACGCGGAGGCTGGAGCCGGGTCCGATGCCCAGGCGTTTCGCCAGTGCGTCGGGCACCGCCGTGTCGACCGGGGCGGTGGACCCGGTGGAGACCCTGACCTCGGGCAGTGAGGTGAACGCGCCGGCCGGGGCGTCGGCGGTACCGGCGGGCCACTGCCCCGCGGTCAACCGCCCGAAGCTGCCGCCGTCCTGCACGGCGACCGGATGCAGCCCGGTGCCTCCGGGGGTGCGCGGTGCGCCCGCGACGCCGTCGACGCCCGTCACCGAGACCGGCGAGGTGCCCAGCAGTCCCACATAGGTCCGCTGCGGCACTCCGGCGAACACCCGGTCGGCGGCGGCCCGCACATCGCGGTCGGCTGCGGCCATGCCGCCGGCCCGGAAGGACGCGTTGACGTTCACCTGGGCGTCGAGGCCGGCGGCCAGTCGCCGTACGGCACCGGCCTGCACCGAACTGCCCGCCAGGGCGGCGAGGGTGGCGAGTGCCGTCGCGCACAGCAGCACGGTCACCGCGACGGCGGCCAGTACCAGCCCGTGCTGGGCGGCCCGCCTGGCGACCACGGGAAGGCGGCGCCGGGCCGGACGCGGAGCACCGGGGCCTCGCCGCGGCGAAGACCTGACGGCCGTGGCGACCACATGAACCCCCGCAGAATCGAACATGTGACGTACGGCGCGTCACAGTCCTACCAGGCGCTCTTCGGGCGACGCAAGAATCGTCGATCGGCGGTGCCCGCGAACTGACCTTGCGCGTGGCTTCAGTTGAGACGCGGAGGCAGTGCTTGTACCACCGGCCGCACGTCGCTGACCAGGGCTTCGGCCGTCGCGTTCAGGTTGTGTTCAGGCTCGGCCGGGCCTCGGCCAACTCACGCACCAGAAGCGCCAAAGCTCTGGCAAAGGGGGCTGGGGCGAGCGCCGGACAGCATGTCATCGTGCCTGCCATGACGACAGATCACCTCACGCATCACAGGCCCCCGGGCCACGCACGAAACACGGCGAGCAAGGTGCCGGAGGTGACCGTCTACTTCTGGATCATCAAGGTGCTGACGACCGGAATGGGCGAGACGGCCTCCGACTTCCTGGCCCACGCGTTCGGCCCGATCCCCGCCGTCGGCCTCGGCGGCCTCGCCCTGGTGGCCGCCCTGGCGGTGCAGCTCGCCGTCCGGCGGTACGTGGCCTGGATCTACTGGACGGCCGTGGTCATGGTCAGCGTCTTCGGCACGATGGCCGCGGATGTCCTGCACGTCGGCCTCGGCGTGCCGTACGCGGTCTCGACGCCGTTCTTCATGGTCGCGCTGGCAGCGGTCTTCGCCCTCTGGTACCGCTCCGAAGGCACCCTGTCCATCCACAGCATCCACACCCGGCGCCGCGAACTCTTCTACTGGGCCACGGTGTTGGCGACCTTCGCCCTGGGCACCGCCGCCGGGGATCTCACCGCCACGATCGGCCTCGGCTACCTGGGCTCCGCCGTCCTGTACGCCGTCGCGATCGCCGTTCCGGCCGTCGCGCACCGGTGGGGCAGCCTGAACGCGGTGGCCGCGTTCTGGACGGCCTACGTCATCACCCGCCCGCTCGGGGCGTCCGTCGCCGACTGGATGGCCGTCGGCCACGGCCGGGGCGGCCTCGCCATGGGGCTCGGACCGGTCACGCTCTCCTGGACGGTGGCCATCCTCGGCTTCGTGGGGTACCTGGCGTTCTCCCGCAAGGACGTTGGCCAGGGCGCCATGAGTTGAGGGACAGGTTCGTGGTCACCCTGCGGGCAGCGTGACCACGAACCGTGCCCCGGGCGCGTACCCGGCGTCGTGCGTCACCTCGCCGCCGGCCGAGCGGGCCAGGCGCCGGGCCAGGGGCAGACCGAGGCCCGCCCCGCCGTGGCCGTCGGCCGGATCCGCCCGTCGGCCGGGCTCGAAGAGCAGCCCGGCGAAAGCGGGCGGTACGCCGGGGCCGTCGTCGACGACGTCGACGCCCACACCGTCGGCTGTGCGGTGCACGCGGACCGCGACGGTGGAACGGGCGTAGCGGCACGCGTTGGCGAGGAGCGGGCTCACGATGCGTTCGAGCAGGGCGGGCGGTACTCCGGCCACCAGGGACGGGCCGTCGACGGTGATCGTCAAGTGGCCCTGTGCGTAAGGGACTTCAGTCAGTCGCCGTAGCGTGGGCAGGGTCTCCGCGGTGCCCGGTCCGGTGAGTGTGCCGTCGCGGGCGTCGGCCAGGAGGGTGTCGCAGATGGTGCGCATGGACTCGGCGGCCTCCGCGATGACCTGGTGACTGGCGAGGGTCTGGTCGGCCGTGCGGGGGCGGGCCCGCCACCAGTCGAGCTCGGCGATGATCCGGCTCAGAGGCGTGCGCAGTTCGTGCGAGAGTTCCCCGGTGAGCTGTCTCTCGTGGCGCAGCAGGGTGCGGATGCGGTCGAGTATGGCGTCCAACGACGCGCCGAGACGGGTGAGTTCGGCCGGATGCCGCATGCTGCCGAAGCGTTCCCCGGAGGCCACGGCGCTCCACTGGCCCGCCTGGTCGGTCATCGTGCGCACGGGACGCAGGGCGCGGCCGACCGCCAGCCGGGTCAGGACGTAGGTGCAGGCGAGCATGACGACGTCCAGGGCGAGTGATCCCAGGAGCAGGGTGTCGGCCGAACTCCGGTACGGGGAGAGGTCCAGCGCGGTGACGATCGTGGCCCCGCCGGTGCCGGCGGCCGGGACCGGGTGGGAGCACAGGCGCAGCGGCCCGTGGACGTCGGCGGTCACGCACCGCTGCCCGCCGCGCCCGGCGAGCGCGTCGGCGACCCGGGTCAGGGCACCCGAGGCCGGCGGTGCCTCCAGCAGCCGTCGGCCGGAGTAGATCCACACGTCGGCGTCGAGGAGTTCGTCGTGGGAGGTCTCCAGGACCCGCACCGTCGGGCCGCTGGTGTCGACCGTCGTCTCCACGGCGGCGGCGCGGGTGCGCAGTTCGTCGTCGGCCTGGTGCTGGAGGCGGTGTCCGGCCACGGAGTCGAAGGCGACGGTCAGGACCAGCATCAGCAGCGTCGCCGTGACGAGCGCCACGAGCGAGAGCCGGCCGCGGAGCGTGCGGGGCGCCGCCCGGCGCAGGAGGGCGCTCATGTGCCGTCGGCGAAGGACACCGTTCATGCCAGGTGATGGCCGATCCCGCGAGCCGTGCCGATCGTCCGTTCGCTGTCCGCCGCGCGCAGCTTGCGGCGCAGCCGGGTGAGGTACTGGTCGAGGGTGTTGTCGTGCACCCGAGCTCCTTCGGGCCAGCCCGCCCGGACCAGTTCGCGGCGGCTGACGATCCCGCCGTGCGCCGCCATGAGCGCGGCCAGCAGCCGGAACTCGGTCGGTGTCAGATCGACTCGCGATCCCCGGACGTCGACCGTGTGCCGGACGGCGTCCAGCACCAGGTCTCCCGCCGTGGCGGCGGGTGGTGGCGCGGCCCGCTTGAGGGCCGCCCGCAGCCGGGCGGCGAGTTCGGCGAGGTGGAAGGGCTTGGGCAGATAGTCGTCGCCGCCGGCCGAGAACCCCGACAGCCGGTCGGGCAGCCGGTGGTGCGCGCTGAGGAAGACGACAGGGGAGCGGAACCCGTTCGCGCGCATCGCCTGGCACACGTCCCGCCCGTCGGCGTCGGGCAGCCCGATGTCGAGTACGGCGGCACAGATGTCGTCGGTGGCCAGCCGCAGGGCGGTGGCCCCGTCCGAGGCGGGGACGGTGTCGAAGTCCTCGTCGCGCAGCCCGCGCATCAGCACGTCCCGCAGCGCGTGATCGTCCTCGACGACCAGGATGGTCCGGCGCATGATGCTCCCCTGGGTGACTACAAATCTGTAGACCGTCTACGTCACTGTAGACGACGGCGGGGTGCGAGCGCGCCGTTCGGCGGTCCGGAGGCGGTCGGGCCGACCATCGCCGCGAAGCCGGCACCCACCCCATCCCCTCCGGCTGACATCGAAGCGCCCGACCGGGGCACGCGGTGATGTGCGGGCCACGCGCTGTGCGCCCGCACATCGGCCCGTCCAGTCGTTTCCAGGAAAGGCATCATGACCTCGTCTCATACACACAAGTGGGGCCTGCGGAACGGCAGTTCCGCCGGCCGCCGGAGCCGTACGCCGGGAACGGCCGAGGGGAAGCAGGCTCTGGCCGCCACCGGGCGCGCCGGATTCGTCGCACGAGGCGTCGTCTACGTCCTGGTCGGCGCCCTCGCCCTGCGGATCGCGTTCGGTGGCGGTGGCCGGGAGGCGGACCGGCAGGGCGCGTTGCAGCAGGTCGCCGCGCAGCCCTTCGGGAAGGCGATGCTGTGGATGCTGGTCGTCGGCTTCGGCTGCATGGCGATCTGGCGGGGCTCCCGGGCGCTGCTGTCCAAGGGGCCGAAGAACAAGGTCGGTTCACGGTTGCTGGACGCCGGCCGGGCCGTGTTCTACGGCTTCGTCTGCTGGGGTACGGCGTCCTTCGCGGCCGGTACGGGCGGCACCTCCGGCAGTGACGCCAAGTCCCGGGACTGGACCGCCTCGGCGCTGAAACTTCCTGGCGGCCAGGTGCTGGTCGGTCTCGTCGGCTGCGTCCTGATCGGAGTCGGCGCGACCCTGGCGGTGCGCGCGGTGCTGCGGCGTTTCCTGCGCAGGCTGGAGACCGGGAGGATGAGCCGCCGGGTACGGCAGGTCGTCACCGCTCTCGGGGTGGGCGGCGGTGCGGCGCGCGGTGCCGTGTTCGCCGGGGTGGGCGTCTTCGCGCTGGTGGCGGCCGTCCGCTTCGACCCGCACCAGGCCAAGGGCATGGACGCGACGCTCCGCACCTTCGCGCACACTCCGGCGGGCCCGTGGCTGCTGGTCGCCGTGGCCGTCGGGCTCGTCCTGTTCGGCGGTTTCTCCTTCGCGTCGGCACGCTGGCGCCGCCTGTGACCGGTGCCCCGACGAAGCCGGCGGGCAGGGCCGGAAAACAAATATCGGTCCGCGGGGACATGAAGTCGCCCGGAGCGGGCACGTGGGGTTCTACCTGTCCTCCCACTTAAGGCGGCATCGTGGTTTCCTCCGCGAACACCCTCGGCGCAACTGCCCCTGCCCGCACGGGAACACAGCAGGCGGCGGACGAACTGCCGTGGATCGAGGACGGGTCCAAGGTCGCCCCCAAGGACGCCCGCGTGATGTCACGTCTCTTCCTGGACCGGCTGCGGGAGTTGGAGGAGGGCACCCAGGAGTACCAGTACGCGCGGAACACGCTGATCGAGATGAACCTGTCCCTGGTGGCCTTCGCCGCCCGCCGCTTCCGCAACCGGGGCAGCGGCGACATGGAGGACGTCATCCAGGTCGGCACGATCGGTCTGATCAAGGCCATCGACCGCTTCGACCTGACCCGCGAGGTCGAGTTCACCTCCTTCGCGATCCCCTACATCGTCGGCGAGATCAAGCGCTTCTTCCGCGACACCACCTGGGCCGTGCACGTCCCGCGCCGCCTCCAGGAACTCCGCGTCGACCTCGCCAAGAGCAAGGAGAGCCTCGGCACCGAGCTGGGCCGCACCCCCACCGTCAAGGAACTCGCCACCCATCTGGACCTGACCGAGGACGAGGTCATCGAGGGGCTCATCGCCGCCAACGGCTATGTCGCCGGCTCCATCGACACCCCGGGCGGCGACGACGAGACCGACGGCGCGCCGAAGTACGCGGACACCATGGGCGACGCCGACCCGGCCCTGGAACTGTTCGAGGACCTCCACACGCTCGCTCCGCTCCTGCAACGCCTCGACGAACGGGAGCGGACCATCATCGAGATGCGCTTCGGCCAGGAGCTGACCCAGGCCGAGATCGGCCGCGAACTGAACCTCTCGCAGATGCACATATCCCGCCTGCTGAACCGCACCCTCAAGAAGCTGCGCATCGGCCTGCTCTCCCCGTGATCCCCACCCGCACCACACCGAAAGGTCACCACGGATGAGCGCCGAGCACGATCCGCTCCACCAGCCGTCCGCACCGATCGTCACGGAGCCCGTACCGGACCTCCAACTCCAGCTGCTGGTACGGCTGCTCGGGCAGGACGCGGAGGCCGCCCTGCCCATCACCCTCACTGTCGGGGGCGCCTTCCTGCACGGTGACCTGATCTCCCACGAGGCGTGGACCACCGGCTGGGCGCACAGCCTGCACGGTGTCGACGGCCCCGGCGCGAAGCTGCTGGAACGGTTCCCGGAGCAGGTGGACGAGGTGGTCGAGGAGAAGCAGGGCCGGTCCGTACCGCAACGGCTGCCGCAGTGGATCCATCTGCGCGACGCCACCGGCGTCGCCGCCGGTGGCGGGTCCGCGGTCATGCCCCTGTGGCGCGGTCGGCTCGCGGACGTGTCTGGCTGGTCGCTGGGGAAGCCGAAGTAGCCGTCGCGGGTGTCCGGCATGGGGCGGACGGAGTGGATGGGCGAGGCAGCGGTCTGTGAGGATGGGCCCCATGGACGTGTGCAGCAGAAACCGGGTGACGGTGACCGGCCGGCCTGGCGGGCCGGTGGTGGTGCTGGCGCACGGGTTCGGGTGCGACCAGCACATGTGGCGGCTGGTGGTGCCGCTCCTGGAACGCGACTTCACCGTGGTGCTCTTCGACCATGTCGGAGCGGGACGTTCCGATCTGTCGGCATGGAGCCCGGAGCGCTACTCCACGCTGGACGGCTACACCGAGGACGTGCTGGAGATCTGCCGTGACCTGGACCTCGGCCCGGTGACCTTCGTCGGGCACTCGGTGAGCGCGATGATGGGCGTCCTGGCCGCCGCGCGGGAGCCCAAGGCGTTCACCGGCCTGGTGCTGCTCGCCCCCTCACCCTGCTTCGTCGACGACCCGGCCACCGGCTACCGCGGCGGTTTCAGCGCCGAGGACATCGACGAACTCCTGGGCTCGCTGGACGCGAACTACCTGGGCTGGTCGGGCGCCATGGCGCCGGTGATCATGGGCAATCCGGAGCGCCCGGAACTGGGGGAGGAGCTGACCAACAGCTTCTGCCGCACCGATCCGGAGATCGCCCGCTCCTTCGCCCGCGTCACGTTCCTGTCGGACAACCGGGACGACCTCGCCGACGTCACCGTGCCCACGCTCGTCGCGCAGTGCTCCCGGGACGCGATCGCACCCCCGGAGGTCGGCGAGTTCGTACGGTCCCGGACCCGGGGAAGCCGTCTGGTCACCCTGAACGCGACCGGACACTGTCCCCAGCTCGCCGCGCCGGAGGAGACGGCCGCCGCGATCGCCGAGTTCGTCGAGGCCACCCGCCGATGAACACGAGCGACGAGACCGGGAGAGGCGAGCACCGACCACCCGGGAAACAGTCCGGTGCCGACCACGCCGCGTTCTCCGCCCTCCTGGAGGACAGCGTCGAGGACCTCTACGAACACGCGCCCTGCGGCTATCTGTCCACCCTTCCGGACGGCACGATCGCGAAGATCAACACGACGCTGCTCGACTGGCTCGGCCACGACCGCGGCGACCTGGTGGGCCGCAGGACCTTCTCCGACCTGCTCACCGTG
>Ga0307509_10005054_pt1 | contig 18568 bp, 8 predicted proteins | sample 10_EM_MG_FD_202245 | JGI IMG/M metagenome (GOLD analysis project Ga0307509, IMG submission 202245) | Populus trichocarpa ectomycorrhiza microbial communities from riparian zone in the Pacific Northwest, United States - 10_EM | ecosystem: Host-associated > Plants > Roots > Unclassified | place...
TCTTTTTTTTAAAACATTTACTATAGCCCCTGTAATCATTTATATAAAAAAATTAATTAGTCCTTGTTTGGGATTTTTTTATGCTCATAACTAGCTCACTAGCCTGTGCTATGTTGTGGGTCGAATAAAAAAAAAATAACAATAACAAAAAGCATCTAGATCGTAAAGAAATATTTGATATTGTTATTAACTTAGCCCAATATGTCAACCATGAAACCTCTTTATTCAACTCTTTACTTAGTCCAAATATAAAATTAAATTATGTGGGAGTTGATTCGATATGATTTAGTTAACTTGGCTGATCCAAAGGTAATCCGACCGATCGGTAAAAGAAATATGAGAATAAAATTTTAAAAAATTAAATTAACAAGAAAAAAAACTTCTGACCCAATTTCTTGCCTAGCCTAGGGTTAAATATAAACCGTTTGGAAGTTGACCTGACATGATCCAGTCGACTTGCCAAATCCAAATGTAACTAAGCCAATAGATAAAAAAAAAATCCGATGATGAAATTGAAAAAAAAAAGATGAAATTGACAAGAAAAAAACTTATTGACTTAATTTCTTGTTTTGCTCGAGTTTAAAACTAAATAATGTGAGAGTTTTTTCAATGTGATCAAATTAATTTTGTCAATTTAAAAGCAACTCAGCGATTATAAGAAAAAAAATTTAAGGATAAAGTTGAGAAAAAAAATAAAATTAAAAACAAATAGAAAAGGGGAATCATGAATAAAAAGTAAATAAATAAATAAGTGTTTCACTGTTTACATTAGCTTTCCCCGTATGCTTTACCAAATCTTTTAGATGTGTACATTAGGTAATATATATAGTTGGTAAAATTTACAAATAAAAACTTTTTTTGTTTTTTTCCCCAAAGAAGATGCTTGATTTAGAGACCTTGGAAGAAAAAAACATGCATTTCTTGGCAACATAACTAATGCCAAGAGACCCATGTTAACTAATTGGGCATATATGGTGAAGAAGAGCTTCGTAAGCCAATTGGGATCACAAGTTCAGTTAACACTGCTTTACTTTTGCAGAAGTAGGGAGAGTTTTCCTTCTGAAAAACCTTTTTAAAAATCGGAACGCATGCTTCGTGAGATTATTTCAATTATTCAAAAAAGATAGTATTTGAAAATCTGGATGACTGTGTTGTGATGATACCCGTACTCGTTTTGGTTGGAAGCAACGCATCCTCTGATGAAACTTGAAATTCAGTTGTCTTGTCTTGTGAGAAAAAGAACGTTCTTTCGCCAATGCAGTCCAATATTCCACTGTCAGTGATTATATGAACATTAGAAGGCTGGATGCAATTATATGAACAAACAGCAAATTAAACAAACGCAAAGAAATACCCGTTTCCTAGCTAGCAATGGTCCGTGTTGGGTTGAAGAAAATCCAATTCAACCAATAATTGTCAAGTTACTGGTTTGGTTTAAGAATGGGTAGAGACAGGAATATCAACCAATCAATAAATTACTTCACATCCCATTGTGGGAAGCACTATTAATACAGTCATCACCATGAGGGCCTGGCTATTTTTTTATATTCAAGAAGAAATAACCTATTGTATGAGATGGCGTATCCTATTGTTTTCGTCCAAAAAGAATGCACTCTCAAGTGGAGCTTGAGAAAACTCTCTTTCAATTTTTTTTAAAAGAAGTTTTCGGTCGCTTTAACAACTCTGCACCAGGCATTCTGCTGTACACTGACGTAACAAAATCTGGATCGCATATGCTCTGCTGCAGCTGTTTATTCATGTCCGTTCCTCTGAGTTTTATTTTTAGTCACTGATCATAATCTCTCTCACACACACACACACACACACACACACACACACACACACACACATATATATATAAATTGCGCGCACATCATTTTAATGTTTGGAATAGCATGGGCAAATTCACATGCTACTGCTATAACTTTCTTCAATTTCTGGTTCCTCTAAAGTCTAAACCATCTCGTGTCTTGCTCTCCATGGAGAAAAGCTTACAAACATTAGCCTTTTCATCAAGTCGGAACAAAAAAAATCAAGAGCCCGAGCCACATTCTTGGTCCGAACCAAAAACCTTTAGCATTTCAATTAGTATATATTGCAGCTAGAGTACCACTGCACTTTGAAACGTGGGCTCTGGATAATATCATCCCTGAGTACCATCCATGCTGCACTTTCTGGCAATATCAATGTCAATATATAGTATTAAACGCTTAATTGATTCACGGGTGTTGTAGTAAGCAAAGATACGCTATAAGAATTTAGAACTGCCCTTCCGCAGACCTGCACAAGAAAACGTCATAGACTGATTTTAAAAGTGAATAATAAATAAGCAAATCTTAACTTCTGGCAAATCTTTGATATAATGGGGAATCACGTTATGGACTAAATTAATAAGCAACTCAACGTAGAAAAAATTGAAAATCCATGGCTTGTTGTTCATGCAAATTAAAAATATCCGCCACATTCTTTCATATTCATCATATATGATTCCGTCCAACAAATCAATAAAACTCTTCTCCTTTAATATCTTGAAATTTCGAATCTGATAGCTTTCCAATTTGTAATATGTCACACTTTAACATGAAGGAAGAAAAGAAAAGATTGCAGATCAAAGCGAATTGAAGAAGCGAAGAAATGACCGTCGGAGAATTGAATTAGGAGGTGTTTGAGAATTTGCTAGTTGTTTTTTTAAAAGTGTTATTTTATTTGAAAATATATTAAATTTTTTTTTTATTTTTTAAAAATTATTTTTGATATCATCACATCAAAATAATTTGAAAACACCAAATAAATTTTAATTTGAAGCAAAAATTTATAAAATTTAATAGAAAGCAAATTAAAACTCAATGTTAAACACCCTCTTATTAGAAATTCATTCATAAAGTTTATTTGTTCATTAAATACTTATTTTAAGGATGCAATATGTTGTAATAAATGAAAGGAAATACTTAATTTTAAAGTGTGAACGCTATGATTTATATGGTGTATTTATAATTTAAATGAGTATTTTCACTTTTAAAATATTTTGAAATCTATAAAAATATTGTTATTTTTCAGGTGATGTAATGTAGATCAAGTGAAAAAATATTAGAAAAATATCTTTAACACAACCCATATGTTATATAGTTTTTAAATTAAATGACAATTAAAGCTTAGAGTCTATTAAACTCTAATAATGGGCCAAGTATAACCAATGGATGGATGATGATGAAAAAATTATGTTATATATAAAGTATCTCTAATATAATAATAAAAATTTTAAAAACCAATCTTGTATGTTTCATCTCTACATAATCAATCTAAAGCTTAGTATAAATTAGAAGAATCTTTATTTTTAATAACCGAATATCAAAATATAAATGAACAATTATTTTAATATGTACGTAATCAATCATAACAGGAAGTATCCTATTAATTTTTCATTACTAAATTATCTTACAGTTAAATCATATGTTTAGATACTGTTAGTGTAAATTCAATCTCATCACTTATAAATAAATAAATAAATAGCATTTGGTTTCATGTGTTTTTTTAGAGATTCCTATACTCCATGACGTCTCGATCTTTTTTGCTCACCGAAGAAGTGCGGGGGAGCATGCATGTGTGTCAATATTTTCAATTAAAGTTTGCTACGCAGTTCATCCTTTTCTTGTTTTCTAAAAAGGGAATGGATTTGGAATGTAATATATAACAAAGGATTCTTATTTTCAATTACCACTTATTAACAAATAATAGAGGTAGTAGAGAAATTAATTGAGATAAATGGGGAGAGAATTGGCATGCATGAAAACGACAGAGTTCAGATATCATATTCCTGGGTATGTAGAGTTTAGTTTTTCTAATTTTAGTATATAGAATAAAATATTTTAAGATAAGATAAGATATTTCGTATTTATTAATAAATTTCTTAATAAAACTAATTCAATAGTATATTTGTCAGACGAATATAGTGTTCGTGCTTTTTAGTTATTTGTTATTTGGGAGTCATGGAGGGTTCCATGCAGTGGTGGCTGCAACTTCTGTGATCTGTATTGGGTTGGGCTCGGAGAGCAAGCCCTGAATAGGTTACTGTTTTGATGGTCTAAGTTTGAACTGCGCAAGAGGTTGGACTTCATCGCCGAAATCCTTGTAATATTCTTGAGCCTAGAAGCATTTCTTCTGTTGTCAGCTCATGCTTCAGGTCCTTTTTTTTTGGCACTGCTTATTTGAGAAGAGATTTGGAACAATCGCAATCCAATCCCAGGCAGCTTTTAAAAATCAGCACGCACATAACGTTCGATCTTGCTTTGATCTAAGTCTTCAATTTGTGCAGTTCAGTTAGGTAAGAAAAAAATTGCTGCGTACATAACGTTGGACAGCAAAAACAAAAGCGTGTAACGAAATCTTGATTATTTCGATCAACCAATTCCCTTATAAGCCATGTCAAACTAACTCTGAATGAATAAATTGATAGAGGATTGGCACAGCAAGACAAGTTACCGGTATTTCTGAGACAAAAAAAATGGAAATGCCACGCTCTGGGCAATATTTGCTGTTAGATTAGGTAAATCATTACGTTGATGGCTATTTAAGATTATTTCTGTTATTGCTTTCAAAGAAATGAATGGTTTTTGCAGGATTAATATGAAATCATATGCACAAAACAAGTGACAATCTGGGAAAAACAATTCACTCTCAAATAATTTTTTCATGGACACATTATAATTTACACAGTTAATTAAACTGCGTTCCTGCATTTACTCACACGTTAGTTGTCTTTGCATCTGTGCTTCTGCTAAGGAACACGTTAGTCCATATAATGGAAAAATGAAAAAAGATGACGACTCTACATGGGGGTTTCCGACACTTCACTCCACAATGACACTAGAACGAAGAAGAATGAAAAGTTGTACAATATTCCAGCAGCTTTCTGCGTTGAAGATTTAAATTTCTTCAGTTTCTTTCTTGCTTAAACTTGCAATGTGAAAAGTTGCACAACATTCCACCAGCTTTCCGCATATGTCATATTATTGGGGCACACAACATACTGAGTTGCAAAGGCTGGCTAGTGTACTGTTAGTACCTATTTCCACGAACCTGCAGATTAAAAAAGCAATGATGTAACTGATTAGATTTGGAGTAATTCGCAAGTTTGATATATTTAATCTGTTTAGTGGTTTGTCCTCTAATTCATAATTTATTGTCGTGATTTAATTAAGGATGGCTGATGCTTACTTCAAATCCAACAAGAGAACTGCAGTCATTGGTGTTTGTGAGCACTGTACTTGTGGATCCGCACTCACTATCTCTAAGTGATACTGTTGTTCTGTCAAGCTTAATTGACCATGGATATATATAGCCTTGAGCTGTGGCTCCAACATTGGAAGACGACCGCTGCATCCGCATAGGCCTTGGGACATTCCTTCCCTCTATTGATGCCCTCTTCCTACTTGGTTGCCTCTCAAATGAGTCTGGCCTTTGTTTTGGTGCACTATGTGACCGAACTTTGGCCCTGAAAGATTCTGTGTTTGCCATGTAATTTGGAAATAATGGGTAGTCATAGGACAGAGATTCTGCGTACTCTGGCCTTGGTAAGGCGAATGGAATTCTTGATGGATCAGGTTTTGATACTGCAGAGTAGTACTGAGGGCTGCTATGTGCTGTGCTGAAGGAATTTTCCTCAAAATGCCCACTGCAAGCTCTGGGGCTCATATCTGTTAGAGCTGATGGAGCTGGAGAGATCTGGTGGTTCTCTTTCTTCAAGTACGCATGATTTGAGGCATAATGTGTGGAAAATCTATGCTCTGTTAGATCTGTTTGTGGACGATGAGAGAAGCCATTTCTGCTCTTTATACTTCCCTTCGATTCTCCAACATCCACCTCTACAATCTTGATGTTCTCCTGATCCATGCCTCTATTATTCTCCTACGTGTACCGAAACAGAATGGCAGATCGCTCATAGTGGATTCGAAGTACAGATATTATATACGTGAATAACTGTTGCATATGCTTGCCATTGACAATGTCAGAAATTCCAGAAAATAATTTTCCCAGAAAAAAAAGGAAAAATTTAGATAGTTGCATCTTGATGTGATGTTAGCAATGAACTAAGAATAAAGGAAAGATTTTGTTCTGCTACTTTTAGATGAGAATACTAAATATTTTATTATTCATTAAGACCACGTATATGGAACTACGTTTTTTAATTAAAGTTCTGACAGTGTCCTTATTCTTCGTTAATAATTACTGTCGAATAAAAATGGAAAGAAAATAGTTAAGAAACATGTTTTTAAGCATGAAATGCATTCTTATGTTTTGCCGTTTATGAATTAATCTGACTCATTCCTTGTCGAATGAATGCATACCTCCTCTGTTTGATAACGGAAGACAAGGTCATGAACTGGGTTAGTTCAAAAGAAGAAAAGAATCCTTACATCATTTGTGTGCCTAATCCTATTCTCTTGTGTCGATTTTCTGTGGATCGAATTCCTCTGGCTGGGCTTTACGTCTTCAGCCATCCAGATCCTCTGAGCCCGAGCTCTAGTCTGTACATTCACCAATGCCTGCATGCACCTGAGTGTAGCAGTTGCCTGTTTCCTCACCAGGTGACCCCTCACGAGTGCCTGCAACTTCACTAAGCCTTTCAATGCACATAATGCTTTTCTTGCCTGTTAAAAATACCAAAACCAATCACGCAATTCATCATTTTCATCTCTGAAGCATTGGTTTTTATAATTTCAGTCTTGAGACTGATGCGTTCACTAGACAAGAACCGATGGAAATTCAAGAATTGCTTACCAAATAAGATCGAAAGACTGATTGAATTTTTACGGCAGCATCCTCTTCGATTGTACTGTTTCTCCTGGAGGTGGCAGTAGTTAGACGGATCACAGCAGCTGCAGCCTGTGCAGCGGCCATAGCTGCATCCGCAGCAGCTGCCATAGCCATCGCGTGCATTTTCTGTTCATTATCTGAATCCAACGTTCCCTGCACCGCAGCTGGTTGTGTGGTGGCAATTGGTTCTGTAGAATTCGAGTCCTTGGGAGCAGCTGCAGTGGCTGATGATCTGCGAAAACTCCATCTTCTTTTTTCTTTAGGAGTAGCAGGTGGGATCGAGATTGGGGTCACTGGATTCTCAATAATAGGTGAATTCTGTTGAGTTGTACCCTTCTTCTCCCTCTCCTTGTCTTTCTTCCCTGTCAAGAAACTTTTAAGCCATTTGCCTGACTTCCCCATCTCTGTCAATTCCTCCTAAGATACCAACTTATCTCAGCAAGAACATATAAATAAGTAAGCACCAAATGAGATTCAGATCTCTCTTCTGTCTCTACTTATCAAGTGTGGCTTTCAACACCATAATAGTCCGACTAATTAGTACATAATTTAATCACCCTTATTTCGACAGCCTAACTCTTACTGTTTAATTATTTTTCTCCTGTCAGCACCTTTTCCAGAGGTTGATATGATTTTTGTGCTATGTTTTTTAGCAAAAAAGTCTGCGAGGGAGAATATTAGAAGCAGAGAGGAAGTTCCTGGTCTGCCCGCTTACCAACCTCTGGGAAAATTACAGGCAGAGATGCCTTGCCTTCTATGGAATCGGGGCTCATCCTTGTATAGCCATTATGGACTGAAAGGGTGTATTGGTAACTAAAATCATGTTACACTGGCAATTAAGAAATGGGGGAGTTGCAGAACCATGTGAAAAGCAGTCCAGAACATGCAGTCTCCTTGTAAAATACTCTTCTCAGGGTGGTGGGACTTGTCCACTTTGGGTCATGGAACTTAGAACTTGTGGGATGGTGGGGTCCTTAGAGAAGTGTAGTAAGGGCCGGGGTGCACGTGCTTATCCTATCCCTGCTGGTTGATTCTTTAACTGTCTTTTTTGTCAAGTTTTTTTTTTTTTTATCCTATCCTTAAGAGTAGTGTAGTAAGTCTTCTATTTTTCTATGTGCAAGTTCCATGAATAATTATGAACTTATCTAAACATCTCAATAGATTAAAAATAAAATTGATCGAATTAAAGATAAAAAGATAGTGATAAACCAAACAAGTAGACTCTCACCATGCCTGCATCCTTTTCTCTCTTGACATTCATTTTATATTCCGATTGCTTCTTCCATGCACTGAAGACAAATGCGAAAAAAGAAAGAAAACCGTGTTTTATAGTCTCGAACTTCTAAATAATCGGAAAGGACACTGAAGCCTCGTTAAAAAAAAAAAAAAAAAAACGCTGAAGCCTCATGGACTAGTAGCGGTTGGTGCATTAAAGATGCTATATAGTACATAGAAGAATAAATATCACTTGATGATGGAAAGATTAGTTGGCGTTCACATGGTGTGTTTATTATATACTTCGAGAAGTTGATTGTTTCGGGGAAACACCATCGTGTCGAGTCTTCTTCATTCTTCCTATCTAACCACTTGGAACCTTGGCAGGAACGCAAGTAACAAGATGACAAGACATGCGGAACTCTTATCAGGTGTACAGGAGTTTGATACATTCGCTCTAATACTCCTCCACGTGTAAAAGGTACATGTTTATGTTTATAGATGAAAAAACACCCTCTCTCTCTCCACTCCATTTTTTTAGGAGTAATAAAGTATAGCACTATATATACATCTTACAAATCCTCCCCGAAGTTTGATGGAAAATTAACTGTGTGCGCAATTAGTTGGATAGAAAAAGAAATCAAATTTCAATATTATTTTATTATACTGCAGAAAGAGTTAGCAAAGCAAATTAAGAATTTAAGTTATCAGTGAGATTTTGCAATCCTATGTGACTTAGAGTTGAATATAAAGCCCTTATAATTTTATTTTATTTTATTTTTATAATCTGCGGTATCCGGGCTAGTTTACCCGCACCATAATTAATCCCCGGATCTACTAAATATCCTGCAAGCCCAGTAGGCATGTAAGACACCGCAAGAATAACAGGCATGCACAAAAAAAATCGAACTCAGATGCAGAGAAAAGAAACAAGTCTTTTCCTCGCTAAACCATGACCTCAAGTGCTTATAATTTTATCTTTATAATTACATATTAGTGGAATTTAATTTAAGTTTTTTTTATATATATATAAAAAAGGGGGGCACGATGATGCTAGCTCGAATTCTTTATACATAGCATTAACAGGGGCAAATAATAGTCTTTTCATGAAAAAATAATTTGTATTTTGATTTGTGATGATTGCATCAGTTTTACTTCCGCTTCCATCACATTCTAGGTGTATACAGTATACTCGCTTAAAAATATTCCCCCCGGACTAAAACATGAATTTGGGAAGTAAAATGAGTAAAGCCCAAGATTAGAAAGGCTAAACAAGCCCTAACCAGGCCCAAATAATGACCACAGACCCAAATCCAGCCCTCACCGGGAGTGTGCACTGTGCTATTTAAGTATTCCTGCCAAAAACAGTGCTACCAAATCAGCTAAGCGGCTTGTGAGTCAAAGCTCGGCTCGCTCAAGAGTTTATTCGAATTCGTAGTTTATGCGAATTTATTTTATATATAAATGAGTTGAAATTAACTAAACTTCGAAGGCTCATAACCCAACTTAATTAGGCTCCTAGGCCGTCTTATAGAGAGACTTATTTAAGAAATTATTTATAAACTCATAAAAACTTAAAGGGATAAACAATTTGTGTAACACTTCATAAAATAAACTAATTTAATAGATAAATAAAAACATTTTATAGAATAAAATTTAATAAGAAATGTAAAATTTAAACATATGTGCTAATGAAATACTTAAAAGATGTAAATATATTATTTTTAAAATTAAATAAGATATATTATAAAAGATATTAAATAAGATTTTCAAATATCTTAGATTTTCAGTCTATCTAGTTTATATACTTGCTAAACAAATAATCTAGCTAGCCAAGTAAATCTTAGTCTAACAACTTTTAAACCATCTGAGTTTACTGTTAGTTACTAAGATCAACCGCAATAAACTATGATGATATTTGACACTGCGGTTTAATTATATTTTTGAAGATTTTTTTAATTTTTTTTAGCTTCTAATTTTTTTTATGTTTTTTAATTATTTTAATGTTCGAATATAAAAAATAAATTATTTTAATATATTTCTAAGTAAAAATCACTTTTAAAATATAATAATTAACTCTCTCCTTTCCCTCCGCTCTAAGTATTATACTCTAAGTTTGTCATGAACATAAGCATAGTTTTTACTTTGTTAAAACTAGAAGAGGCAACTTTGAACACGTTCAAGCTTGATTCTATTCATTTGAAGCCCTACCTGCCAAGTTGGCAGCTGTGAACATGTTAAATATATAGCTAGGATTTCCTAGTGTCTGACTTTTAGTCACTTGTTTCCATTTGCACCGGCCATTACAAAGACATGATCTGACCAAATTCACATGCTTCATTAGGGTTTTCCACATGAAGTTAACCCCAGACTCGTGATCTATGGTTTAGACGACAGCGTATGAGGTTTATTAATCTTGGAATGTTGGTGACACGTACACGATCAAAACTCCAATTTTGGCCAGTCATCACATTAACATTCCAACATTAATCACCCAACTGTATTAGTCAGCTTTCAATTGTTATGGTTGCAAAAGTGTTGACTTTTGCATAAGTTTTCGTGCGCCGTGGCGATTCTGCAAAAGTCACTATGCTAGTCTCTGCCTGAGCAAACTACATTTCAATCACTGAACTTTCAATGTAAAAAAACAATCATGCTCGTGTAAGAGAAATCAATATTTTGCTCATGAATAGATTAATTTGGACCACATTGATTTCTCTCTTTGTTAGAATTTGAATCGCAACAATGGATACGCGCCGCACGGGAACCAGGAATATGCATGTGGTGACATCTGGGTGGCCGCAAAACCATAACTGCCCTGGATCCTCTGAACCAAAATCCCAACTGCCCAGTTTAACGGAGCATCAACATTTATTAGGGTCCTTCGGGAAGCCACGTTCTCAGGTAGCTTTTGGCAAACAAGATTAAAAGTCTCATGTGTGATCCAACGGAAGAAGCTTCCATTTTTATCCTCGATCCTAGTTTTGAACTACACAAATTCAAGTACCTTTCACCTCACCATATCTGTGTCTGATTCTCTGCTGTTTCCAGAGATGGCTTATGCTAGTACCAGTATTGCCTGGATTGCAATCCTTTTTCTTTCGCAGCCTTTGATTGCTAGTAGTGACCTTTTATCTCCCCTACTGTCCCCTATCTTTGGTACTTGTTCTTCGATCCCTGATCACCATCTCGTACTTTGGACTTCTTGATGATTAATTAGCTTCTTCTTTATTCATTTTTCTTTAACTAGTTTGCACAGCTGTCGATTTTCTTTCATGGGTTTCGATCGATGTTAATGACGTTTATCAACAGAGTTTTCTTGGCTTTTCATTTTCACTGTGATTTTGGCTATAACATCATCGTATTGTGATTTTAATCTGGTTTTTTATTACTAGATGATGTGTGCAAAAAAGTGGAATGTGGGAAAGGAACTTGCAAGCCTTCTGACAATAGCACTTGGTTTTATGAATGTGAATGTGATCCTGGGTGGACGCAGACTCGCTTTGATCAAGATGATCATCTCCAGTTTCTTCCTTGCGTAGTTCCCAATTGTGAGTTCTCTGTTTCTTCTTTTGCCGCCTGCCCTTAATCGTGGTACTACGTACACACCTGTTCAACTATGAGTCCTCTGTGTTCATTTTGATGATTTAGCTAGCTCTGGTTTGTCCATGCTGGGTAAAACATGGTAAATTGTTACATTTACAAATTGTTTGAAATCCAAGATCACTACGAGTAAGAACAGAGTAAAATCCGTGTTAAAGGTATGCTGATTTGGAAGGCAATGTACTTAGACTAAGACTGGTTAAGATAATATTTTTTTACGAGGGAATGGAATTAACTCAAACAAAATCTGAATTTGGAAACCAAATATTATTTTATTTGAGTTGGTAACGTATGCCAATCACAACCTTTCAAGGACGTGCTGAGATGTCTAAATCACTTAAGAGAGAAAACCAAATACTTGTCAAGGGTTTACGGTGATATTTACCAACATCGTCGAGTCAAAGATCAGCTTGTTGTTTAATTATCTTCAAAAAATGTTAGATAAATAGACTGAAAGATTAATGTGACCCGTAACATTTTCTTGTGATTCAATTTCGTGAACAACTTTTTTGCAGCTTTGACACTTCAAAATTCTGATCGATTACTTGATTCTGATTTTCTCAGGTACCGTGAACTTCTCGTGCACAGCAGCACCATCACCTGTTCAAGAGAAAGCAAGCAGAGATAATCAGTCGATTTTCGATCGTAAGCCCTGTTACAACCAGAACTTCATACTTTCGTTTGTTGTTTTCTTAATACATTCTTAGGCTTTTTGGTAAATCTGTTTTTGTAGCCTGCTTTTGGGCTGATTGTGGAGGTGGCTCGTGCAACAAGACATCTCAGCTCACTTACAGTTGCGCATGTGCAGAGGGTTATAGTAACCTTCTGAATGTCTCTACCTTTCCTTGTTACAAAGATTGTAAGAGACCATACTATGACTCGCTAAATATAAGACCTCTCTACATAAGAGTTTTCAGTTTGATTAAATATTTCTGGGATTAATATTTTGCTTTAAAAATATGTACGTGTTTCTGATTCTTGATTTAAACCAGGTGCAATTGGAATGGATTGTTCAAACCTTGGTATTATGATGTCAAACAAATCAGCTGCTCCAACACCTGTTATGGCTGGCAATAGTATGAACCAAGGTGAGGCTGTCAATTGAGGACTGTATCGGTCTGCCTATAATCTTACCATTCTTCGCAATTTCTCTTGGCAAGGAAAAGGGGAAGGGAAATTCCATGTGCATGCCTCCCTTTAGTGCTTAATTGGTATTCTTTATCATCAAAAGTTCTTAGTCATCTGACTCTAATTTAGCTTTGTTTACAATCCTTCAATGTTTTAGAGTTTAAATATTTGAGAAACACCCATAAATTAAGCTTGCATCCTCAGTTTCATGATAGAGTTTTCCAACGCAAGTGGCAGCACATCTCCATATTTTTCTTGAAGACTCATGGCCATACTGCCGTGGAAGAATCCCCTAGGTCCTCTCAATCCAAGCACTTAAAATCCCTAGAAAACTTGAAAAATCTGCGTAGACCATCTTAGTTTTGAATCTTTATCTATTTCTAAATGGAAACTCGTTCTCTGACCATGTAATACCCGAGCCATGATACAACTCATGAACTTTTCTTAGGGATCTACAGATCTATTTAATGCGATTAGAACACCAGCTTAAGTAAATGATTCCTTTTTTCTTGGCTTATTTTAGGAGAAGCATGCTTTCTAGTTTTGAGGTTGCTGAGTGACCAAAAAGCCTGTCAAAAAGTTATTAATTTTGAGAGCATGTTATTCCAATTTCATTCGTATATCTGTATTTGATACCGCAATCAGTTTTGTGCTTACATAGCCTGAGGCTAGTGCTCCTATATTTAACATTCGTGGGTTGCCTCATCTCTTTTGCAGCTTCTTCAATCCTGCAAGAAAAATTCCTTTGGCTGATGGCATTGATGATGTTGCTGCCTGTGATTGAGTGATGTAGAACTAACAGGCAGATGCTCGACGGTTGTGGCTTGTTATCATGGTGTAATTACTGTGTCTTACGCCTGATTTACTTGGCTATATTTTTCTATAACTTTTGAAGCTATGTATCCATTAGGAGACGAGGGGCAGATAGCTTTGTATTCACATATACGATGGAGAGGAGCTAGATTTGGTATGGAGATATGTCAGAGTTAGTGGTTACTGAATTCATGTATTGGGGATATTCCATTGTGGTATATGCTACAGTAGTGGCTTCGTTTATTTGATCTACAGAACATGCTGTCACAGTTTGATTGCATTATACTCGTCGGTTTATAGCAATTGAGACTCCTGGTGTTATCATCCAGCCTTCATTCTCTCTTTAGCCTTTTCTGCTACATCAAAAAGCAAGTTAGGTATTACACATTCAAGCAAGATCAACCATCTCTGCCAGCAAACGGCTGTCTTTACATGAAATTCTGTGAAAAAAACGCAAATCATTGAATCAAGGCCAAGTCTAGATGTTAAGTTGATCCAAAGTGCATTTAATTATCTAGGAAAAAATGGGAAAGAAAATTATGACAACATCGACGTTAGGTGGCATACCTAACTCGATTCACGCATGCCACTGAGAATCCAACCATATTTTGGTACCACAGACGTCCAAAAAGTGAGGAAAATTTAATGGTCTGCTTTTGTCAGACTCGATTAGGAATTGGACGACCTCTCTTGCAATTGTAAAAAATGATAAGCGAAATATAATGCAAAAAATGTACATGAATCTATGCCCCCACTTTGCTGTAAAAAATATGTGATACGAAGTAAATTCCCCACGGTTGATAAGAAAGAAAGAAAAAGGTATGGATCTCACAGGTAAATCGTTGTTGAAGAAACTAATTTGAGATAAATATTTAAAAAAAAAAAAGAGAATGATTCTTTTTATTTCCCTTGGTTTTCCTGTCTATTGTTACCCTTAAATTACAACATGGCTAAATCCATCTCTTCAGGTGTGGATCTTCAACGCCGGAGTTCAAAAATTTCTAAGAATTTTAATCTTGATAGCATGTCTTAAGATTTGAATCTTATTGATGAGAGGATCATATAATCCGGACGATCCCCCTCTGTGTCATTAATCTGTTCTTGCTTCCTGCAAGTACTTGCTGTACAATAGCTTCATGAATTATGGTGGTTGTTTTTTTCCTTTCATGACATGCCCTCTCTCCATAAGAGTTTTTTGCCATGTTTCATCGAGTTAGAATTAGAATTAATTCATATGAATAATCGTTCTTCCAAATAATCAACATCTATTGCTGTGCATCCACGTTTATTTATTTGTTGAACCATATTATCTAGAAGATCATGCCTTGTTATCATTTAGAACGTTTTTTTTTAAAAAAAAAATTATTTAAAAATATATTAAAATAATATAAATAATTAAATTAAAAAAAGACAAGAATATAAACCACTTGCTCAGCATTTCTTGATAACTTTTTCACTCCGTCGTAGAAAATTCCAGTTATTGGGTTCGTCGATGTCACAAAATAAATTCCAGTTCTTGCAAAGCCCATTCTCTCGGATATAAATGAAAACCGTTCGCTAAGGCCCAAAACGTTCTGTCTTTCTCCTGGTTATTATCTTTGTTTAGAATCCCTTCTCTCTCTTTTTTTTTTTTAATTTACTTTCCTGCAAGCTTTATAACCAATTAAGGGCTATTTTTCTTATTAATATTTTTAAGAAAATGCTAGTGAAATAATATAATTAAAATAGTGAAATAACAATTTTTATATATATTATGATTAGAAAACAAGATATTTATAATTTTTAGTTACTCAGAATAGCAACTTCAAAAAACAAATGACAAATAAATTGAAGATAGGATAGAGAAGAATAAAAACATTTTTGGAGACATAATAAAACTTTAATTGCAATATTATTAGTACTACAAAAAAAAATTTATAAAACAAATCTAAAGATATTAAAAAAAAATCATCAATATTGACACTAAGTAGGTCATATTTGCCGAGTCAAAAATAATAGAAATCTCACTTGTTTTTTGTGTCAAGTATAATTCACTTGAATTATTGTTGATAATTTTTTTTTAATATTTTTGGATTTATTTTGTAAGGTAATAATATCAAAAATATTATAATTGGACTTTCAATATATTTTAAGATGTTTTTCTATTTTTATCTTCTTCCATTTAATAATGTTTTTTAAATATTATTATTATTTTTGATAAACTATAAATATTTTAGTTTTCAAACACACATGAATAAATTTTGTCATTTTATTTTATTTTTTTAATTATATTATTTCACCAATATTTTTAATTTAATGCGCTATTTTTTTTAAAAAAAAATCCTAATAAGCTGACAAAATCCCGTCTGCTGAGAGATCTTATTCCTCCCGACAAACGCCTAAAACGCCAACCTAATCTATAGCCGCTACAATGTCCCATCTTATGAATATTTCCTGTTTCACCTAGATAATAATCATTCCACAGCCTCCAGCTAATGTTATAAGCAATTTATTACGGCGCCTCTCTCTACCGGCGGCGTACGGCCCACGTATAGCAAATACTGCTCTTTTTGTAGCCAACTTTAGCCACCGAGATCGATTAGACCCTTCACCACGTATAGCAGTGATTTGTTTTAATTGAATCGGATTGCCTGAAGTTGAAAGTATCAGAGAGGAAGATCGTGTCATGTTCTCTCTCTCTATGTTTTTTTCTTTTGGCACAATGCCATGTGCTGTTTAATATTTATCTCAGCTTCGGTACCAGAAGTGTTTTTATAGTACTGGCAGTACACTACCTGACTCGGATCTTCGGTTTTTGTGTGAGTGAATTATGGCTGCTTTTTCATTTCTTGGTCTTCGTTTCGGAGAAAAAGCTTCCCTTCCTGACATTCTTGTTCCAAAGTTCCCCAAAATGGTGGTGGCATCTCCTTCAAACTAGTAAAGGGCCCTTCTCTTTCTTGCTGGTTTTCTCTCTCACTTTCGTTTCCGTTATTACCCTTGTGCGCGATTACTAGACGGTGATTGAGTGTGTTTGGTATTGTGGTAGCTGTTGTGGTTGTGATTTGAAAAAAATTATTTTATAAAAAGTACATTTAGTTGAGATTGGTTTAAAAAAATAGGTGTTTGGTTAAAACTGTGGTTGAAATTGAGGTCGAAGAAAAAATAATTTTAATGTGTTTGGTTAAGAATGTTTTTGAAATTGAGGTTATAAAATAATTTTAAAAAATATATATTAATATTGATGGTTTTTAATTTAAATTTTATGAATTTAACTATTGCTATTACATCATGAAATAGATCACACTTAAAAAAATTACTTTAACAAAAAACTATCTACAATTCCATTACGTACAAAATTCATCCGACAAGAACTACAAAATTAGATAAAATATTATCTAGAATAAAATTAAGATTACAGTACGAGTAAATTTAATTCACCTTAAACTAATTTAAAAAAAAACAAAAAAAATTGTTATTCACGTTCACGTGAACAGTGCGAGTGAAATCAAATAACTAAACTGATTAAAAAAAAAACATATTCAGCGAACAGTAGAGGCATGCTTCACTGTTTAAAAAAAAAAACTGTTCACTGAACAATGGCCTCAGTTTGGCCGCGCAGAAAGCAGCAAATTGCTGCTTTCTATTTTCTTGCGTCTCACACGCAATAAATTGAGGGACCCATGCATAAACAGCTTTTTTTTCTTAACCAAACATTTGCTCAGTGCGTTTTTGAAGAAACACAACCTCTACCTCGTAGCCAAACGAGCTCTTTAATTAGGAGGTGTGGCTGTTTTTTTTCAAAAAGCTACCACACCTCTTACTAAAAAACATATATTTTTTGTTTTTAGAAATTATGGTGTGTGTTTTAAGAGAGTGATACTTTAAAAAAAAAGATACCACATCTTCCATCCAAACACATCCTAGGGCATATTTGTACGGCTCCTGATGCATTTTGATCATTTTATATATATTATTGAGTTTATTTTTTTGATATCTTTTAATAATTTTTTTATTGTAAATTATATAACCATATTTTTTACGCCTGAGAGAGTCACTTGTAATGATTATAACTCGTAAATCACAAATATTATTTATAACTCATTAAATTGTATTACTTTACTTAATGTTTTTTTATTATCTTATTTTATCTAATTCTTTTAAGTGCTAAAATAAAAAAATGGTCGCAAGAGAAGTCGCATTCCATCGCATTAGCAGTCCTGCTAATTGCACAGTTGTGTTCTTTGGGGTTTTTTAAAATATATATATATATATATATATATATATATATATAAATTAATCAAAAATAATTTGTAAACTAACATGAGCTGATAAATTTTTTTTTAATAAATTACAGCTTTGTTGCTTTTGCTATTTTTATGGTATTTTTATTTTTACATTTTAACTTGTTCTTCAAGGTATTTTTAACTTGAAAAAAAAAAAGATTAAGGTTTTTTATAGGTTATTCAACGCATTTTATGTATTTATACGTGCATTATCATACACATTTTTAATAACACAACATGCTATTTGAATAAAAAAACTTTAAAAAAATAAATAAAAGAAGTGCACTTATCCAGTCATTACAGCTCTTAAGAAAGAAAAAAAAAGTTATGCTGATTCAAAACGAGTACCATTTAAATGGTATTCAATTGTAAAGGGGATAAGCTCAATAAAGAAAGTTTATACAGATATTGTGGTTGTGTTTGTTTTCTGAAAAATAATTTTTAAAAAATTATTTTTAAATTTTCATGTGTTTGTTTATCATTAGAAAAGTTGGTCAACATAAAACACTTTCTAGTCAAAGAAAAATTTGACTTGGTTTCTAGGAAAGTGTTTTTCTTTTATTTTGAACGGAAAACACTTTCTGGAAATTGTGAAAAATTTAGAAATGTCATATTTTTTGCTGATTGTATCAAATTTGATCCTCAAACTTTTAATTGCTATATATATATATATATATATATATATATATATATATATATAAATTTTATAACTTAGAATTTAATTTTTATAGTTA
>Ga0307509_10005056_pt1 | contig 18564 bp, 14 predicted proteins | sample 10_EM_MG_FD_202245 | JGI IMG/M metagenome (GOLD analysis project Ga0307509, IMG submission 202245) | Populus trichocarpa ectomycorrhiza microbial communities from riparian zone in the Pacific Northwest, United States - 10_EM | ecosystem: Host-associated > Plants > Roots > Unclassified | place...
AAAGTTCCTCTTCCTCGTCGCTATTGAAAAATACTTTTACATCAAATATTTTACATGTAAACATTTTTTAATGATAATAATACTGAAAAAAAAATTATGGTGAAGGTGAAGATGCTGGTGTTGACATAATAATAATGGTGAAGGTGATTGTGAGGTAATTAGGGTAATAGTAAAAGAAAATATAATGGTGATGGAGGAGGAGGTTGTGAGGTGGTGGTGGTGGTGAAAAAGAAGATGGTGGTAAAATAAAAAAAGTGGTTAAAATAATTTTATGATATTGTAATTGAATTACTATTATTCATAAAATATTTTATAGAATTTTATGATGTGAAAATATATTATATCAAATGAATTAAGTTTGAAAATTAATTGTAAAATATTATATACCAATCAATTTTTTTATAAAATATTTCACGAGAAATAAATATAAAAAAATATTATTTAAAAATAAACACAAAGAAAAATTAAAAAAATATTTCCCTGTAACAGGAAACAAACAGACCGATAGTCCTAAAATATTTTACCGAGCCATAATAGTACTTTTGGTTAACATTAGATAACAAAAATGACGATGATAATGTATCTCAAATCTTCTGAACCCTAACATGTTGCATTTAATTAACTCTTCATCAACATAAAATTGATGATGTAGGATCACGTGAACCCTTCCTGTAAGAATAATAGCAGCATGCATTTTTGTGTACGGATCAACAATTGGGAACGGGCATCGTTAAAATCCGACATTACCACCGTAAGGCGATAATGCCATGAATTTTGTATAGTTTTTTGTGGATCTCCATGCCAATAAACCCTAATTGAAAACTTCGTACGGTAGCAGGCACCCATTTCTACATCGAGATGCGTTTGCAGCATGGAATGATTGTTGCTCGTCGTGCCGTTTCATTTCATTCCCCAAATAGAATAGGGGAGAGCTACAAGAACTCGAGAAGTCTCCTGTGAAAGGAGCTGTTCTGAAAGGTGTAAAGGGCTTGTCTTTTAGGTCTTGGTTCAGGTTTTGGGCGGTGGGCTAGGCTACAAAAGTGGAGCCGAAGTGGGGTTACAGTACACCAATGAGGTGATGCCAGGTGTAATACACGCCACCGGCCACATGGGATGATGCTGTATCCATGTCATGTCGGATGGAACAAGGTCAATTGGATTTCAAAAGAGGTGGGTCCCCGGGATGATGATGAACCATGGAGGTTGGTGGAAAGGATGAAACTTTTGGAGGAGCAACCTGTCTCCGTCGAGTGACAGTCTCTTGGAAGCAAATGTTTTGTGTTCAACGATATGGATGATTGCTAGCTTGGTATTTTGGAAGCAAGATCCAGATTTTGGAGTTAAATCAAGCTTAGTCATGTTGCACCATTTGCCTGTTTTAACCTCGCCATGTGAGCTCATCATAGACAAATGGTAGATATTATGATCAGTGGAGCTGGGAAGTTAAGAGGTTTAATCAAATCTTAGGACCTGAGATAATTTTCTTGCAAATCCCTTTTCATAGCCATTATTAATCCTACGATTTTCGCAACTAAAAACTAAACTGTTTGTGAAGGTTTGGCGCTACTAAGGATTTGGTTTGTTCACCTTGTTAAGTCATGTTCATGTTGTATCAAACCTTATTGTAAAATTGGAGCTAAACATTAAATCACCAAGACTTACTTGTTGTATGCCCTTTCAACTTTTTTTTTTTATGAGTTATCAAGTAATCTAATACATTGAATCTTACTTCATCCAAATCCTTTAATTCTACAAGTATAACATATTGATAATGTATATGGTCCATGTTATGTTGTCCAATTCTTCTAAGTAATTGTACTATGAGTTACATCGGGTAATATAACATCAATGTCTTAAGTCAGGGTAAATAGTAAGGCTCCTTTGGTGATTTTATGTGAAGTTTAATATGCCTATAATACTTCTCATGATAATGTATCTTGTCAAGTCTTATGATTGTTTCTTATTAATTTACGTATGTTAAGGATCATATTTTTATTGGTTGATTTCACTTGCCTATTGGCCAAAGTATAATAAGGAGTATAATGAATTATTATATCTTCCCTGGCGAATGTCATGATCCAATTTTTTTACCCTTCTAAAGTATAAAAAAGGCAAAACTTATTTTAATAAAAAAACAGGGAAATAAGATATATATACTTTGACTAAGTCGCTATAAAAGAGGTGCAAAGAGACCAACTTAAACAGTTTTGGCCAAAATATACAACCATTTTGGAGCTAAGTTAATCATTCCACCAAGAAAGCTTGTATGAGCTTTATCTATACCACTAAATAGATTGGCAAAGCAAGGAACAATAAGAGCTAAGTTAAAAAGAGAAAATGCAAAGAGAGAGTAAGGGAAAAGAGAGTTTGATTTGATAGAAGTGAGCCAAAAGGTGAGAGGGAAGAAAAGACAAGAAGAAGGGAAATAAAAGAGAGAAAAGAACCAAAAACCATATAAAAAAAAGAGAGAGAAAAGAGAGTTTTGGGTTGAAAATGTAGTTGATGCAAGCTAGAAAGTTATGGAAAGTAAAGAAGAAGAAAGAAAGACAAAGAAAAAGAAAGTAAAGGGAAAAAGGCAAAAACCAAAGAGAGAAAGAAACCTAAAATAGATAGAGAAAGCCACCTAAAAATCATACCATCATAAGCACACCACAATATTTGCCACTAGTGACCACCACGATAATTCCTTCCTTGTCTAGAACCAATGTAGCCATAAACAATCCTTCTCTTCTTTAGTCTTAACACATGCAAAAATACATAAGAGAATTCCTAGATGGCAACATTATCTAATTTCAAAAATGTTTCGGATGAAATTGATAAAATTACTTAGCTTGTGATGAAATTCAGAAATGTGTGAGTTTTTATTAAAATAAAAATAATAGTAATAAACTAGTTTTGTTGTCCACACTCCACTGCGGGTATGGACTTGAGGTGTTAGTAATGTCGTTACAAGCTTCTTCTTCTTCTTCTTCTTCTTTTGCAAATGTCGTTAACTGATATAAATTGGGACCTTCAAAAATAAAAATAAAATTGGAAAAATAAGTTGTCACCTAGTAATTAAAGAAAACTAGAAATTCTAAAACATATATTAGTTCTAAACATTTAGATAAAGGATTAGTTTTATTTAAGGGAAGTTATACATCACTTTTACCATATTCTTTCAAATGAAATGTTATATTTGCTATATGTTTTCTCTTAAATTCATTTCCATGCCATTAGATATCCTAATATTTTCTAATTTATTTTAATTGTTATGTGTTTAAGGGAAGTTATACATCACTTTTACCGTTTATTCACAATTTATTTTAATTTATTTCTAATCATTTGTGAAAAACATCGATGTCGATCCCTATAAATGGAAGACTGGTTGACTTGGCAATTCATATAAAAATTGATGCTCATCCCTAAAGATAACAAACTTGTTGACTAGGTCATTCACAAAAAAAAAAAAAAAAACTAGTGTCTATCCCTAAAAATAGAAGACTCGTTAATTAGGTCATTCATGAGATATATGATGTATGTCCTTAAAGATAGGAGACTCTTCGACTAAGCCATTCACAAATAAAAAATGATGTTAATCCCTAAAAATAAAAGACTCATCAATATAGTTTAATCACATTTATATTTTTCTGCTATACTTTAAGAAATTACACTTTGCATCTTGAGTCAAACAAAAATTTTAAAAATGATCAAAAGATGAAACTACCCTCATATATAATATATTAGAAGCGACATATCGCACTTACTTTCTCTTATCCCACTTTGCCTCTCCTAATAATCACAATATCTAATAGAAATATGAACCCTAAAAACTATAAATTATTTAATCTTCTATTTTTTTTCCTCATAGATCACAATCTCTCAACTATTGCATCTTTTTATTATTTATTAAAAACTCTAATCTCTTTCTACGTCACATATTGGTTTCCAAATTCTACAATCCACTTTCTATATGTTCTTCCTTATTTTTTCTTTTCTTTTTGTTTTTTTCCTTATATCTTTTTAATGATTTTTTAGATTTAGGCTTCCTTGTCTCTAGATTATGTTGTTTGGTAACTAACTTAGGCTTTCTTTTTCTTTTTGGTTCAAGGTATAAGCTAGAATTTTTTTATTTTACACGTATTTTATTTTCTCTTAAATTCACTACAAGATTGAACCCATTTGACTAAAAACAGAAAAAGAATGTCTGATTTAATTGCATTCAATTTGCTTTCCAATGACATAAAAAATTATAAAACCAAAGAAACTAGTTGATTGATAGATAATTTATTTTGCTGATATTCCAACCATTTAGACATTTTCTTATGGCTTACAATTGAGTAGAAATAGATTAGAGTCATACTCGGCATTTCATCTTTTGTTTTGGCCATGTTTGTTTTGAATAGAAACTCATATCAACTAAAGTCTCAACCATGTTCACTAGAACAGAGACAAATGTTTTGGGTGGAAGAACATTTTATACCTAACTAAAATGATAAAGATTGCCAGATTTAAAAATATATCCAACACACAAACTATTTAGGTTTGTCCCCGACTTATTCATTTTAAATCGACCACTTGAAATATGCAAAATGTGATAGGTTGTTGGATGCACATAAATTGTTTGATGAATGTTTGGAAGAGATTTCATGCCAAAAAATAAACGAGTTTTAGGGGGATTATAGATGCCATTATTATAATTATAAATTATGGATGTCAATTTTATTATTTTGAGACTCTAAGGGCTATTTAGTTATTAAAATGAATAAAATGATAAACTTATATATATTTGGATATTTTATTTACTTTTTTTTTTTACGTGTGAGGTTAAGGATGTAAATTGTTATTTAACATGTAAACCCTAAGATGATGAAAATCAACAAGTGACATTGTTTGTTCTAATTTAGTTAATTATAAGGTGAGGGGCCAATATGATTAAAGAAACACTTAATGAGCCTATTCATGATATTTAGACCAAGACGAGTTTCAAGATTACAAAAGAAATATTTATTTCCCTAACATTTGTGGTTCTCCTACAAAGACAAGGATTCCTAATTTGGGTTAGACAATAGAGGTGGCAACATGGAGTTCCTTATTTGTTAAGGATTCAAACAGTAGCATGGGATTAATTACTTTGCAAGTTTCTTATGCTGGTAAAAGGACAACACATAGGCAATATATAGATAATTAATTTAATACTCAACAAGTTTTTTCCTACATTAATTAATTCTACATAGTTGGGAAGTTTTGGGTTCCTACATTAATTAATTTTATAAAGTTGACAAGTTTTGGATTCCTAATAATCCAAGTACATCAAGGCAACAATTATCTAATTCTATAGAGTTAAAGTGTTGGTTAAGAATTTTTAAAGGGTATAAAGTTCAACTATCTTATTATGCAATGGAGATTATTTTCGCAAAGACTTTTTAGGGACATATAAAAATTTGTTTAATTATTTTAGTTTTAAATCTTTATTATTTATTTGGTTCGGGCAATTTAGGCTTAGATGTACCTACCCTAATTGGAGTGTTTGTTATTGCCCATTTAAGAATGGCAATGGTCTCTTCGGCAGCTTCCAAATGCTCACTTGATTTTGCCGCAAGATAAATGTACAAACTCTCAGCCCTTTCAGCGCTTTCCATAGCTTCCTTCAAGCGATCAATGATAAAGCGTTCTTCGCCTTCTTTCTCATGCTCTATCAAAGTCTCAAGACACATCAATAGTTCCCGGATAACTTCCATGACTTCGGGTTGTACAATGTTAGAATCAACCACGTTTTGATACCAATTATCACAGGGTTAAATTTTTCACCTTAAAATTCAGCCTTATGCGGCAGTCTAGTCCCGACTAGATTAAGCCTTGTCTTTTTTTTTTTTCACTCATGTTTGCCTAAAACCAAGTGTTTTGATCACCTAAAGAGGTTCTCATAATTGCCTTGTCATAAGAAAATAACATACACAAGTAAATGAACTCAAAACACACCAAGAATACAAGAAGATCTCTCAATCTTTATTCATCTTGTTAACAAAGGATTACACAATATAAGTGTATATGCTATGCACAATGATTGTATGCTACACAACCAAGGCTTAACAACCTATTTATAGACAAATATATGTGAGTTGCAAGGCACAACCATGATCCCTATTTTTCAGGACATAGTGGGGCACTTTCTCCCCCATGTTCCCATGATCTTAGTAGCTTGTAGAGCAACCCAGTTCTGCCCCCATGTTCTCATGGTCTGGATGTTCACAACTGCCACCACTAACCCACAATTCGCATGTCCACCTGGCAGTCTCAACCGCTAGTTTCTACTGCATCTGCTGCGTTTGCTTGGAAGGTCCATGATCCAAGCCCCATGTCCATGCCAAGTCAAAAGCTCAATGACTCGCCCAAATCGTTGCATATTGTTTTCAAAATTCATCGCTGCCTATACAAGGCCGTCACTGTCTATCACTGTCAAATTCTAGGCATTGTGCATTCATTGACGCATCCTCGCGCTTAAATCTCTAACAAACCACCCCTTCCAAAAGAGTCTGACTTCTCGTCAAAATAGAAGTGATGCACCTGATCATTGAATTGCCACAAATCTATATCCTTTTCCCATAAAACCTCTGCATTTTTCTCTCATTTCACTAAAAATTCAGTTTGTTGATTCTTCTTATGTTGGCTGAGTCGATGATGATCCATGATCTTGACGATACCATCGTCAAACTATTTGTGAGTCGTAGGAGGAGCTCTTTGCGACTTACTTCATTTTGGATCCTTTTAAACTTCATGAAAAGGTCGCAAGTAACTTACGTGAAAAGTATAATGAAGCTTTAGTCGTTCGGGCAGCTTCAACAGCCCACACCTTTTCTATGATGTCAAAAGGTTCATCGTCTCTCAGCACCAACCCTCAATGCTTCATCTTCCCCATAATTTTCTTTCAGATTTGTGGAGTTAACTTGAGCAACACCTTGTCGCCTTTACTAAATTCCAGCAATCTCGCTTTTGGTTAGCGTATTTCAACATCCTTTTTCTTGCTTTACGCAAGCTATCTTAGGCTTCATTAAATAACTCTTGCCACTCCATCGCAAATCTATACACCGCTAGACTTTTCCCATCAGATTTCTGCACTGCAATCTCGACAGGAGTTTGGGGTTTTGCCCCCAAAACCAACTCAAACGAACTTGCTTTTATTGTCAAGGATTTTTTAAAATTGTAGCAAAACTGCGCACTATCCAGCAACTCCAACCAGTTTCGTTGCATCGCTGTCACGTAGTGTCTCAAATATTCATCCAATAGAGCATTTATCCTTTCCATATACCCATCGATTTTCAGATGATTAGTAGTGGAAAACTTTTGCCTTGTCCCCATCATGTTAAACAACGCTATCCAGAATCTGCCCGTGAATTGCATATTACGATCACTTACAATGTCAAAAGGTACTCCAAAATACTTCACAATGTTTCAGTAGAATAACTCAGCAGCCACTTCAGCTGTACACACCGTCGGGGTAGCCACAAACATTACATCCTTGATGAATCTGTCTACGACAATCATGACAGTGTTCATGCCATCCACCTTTGGAAACCCAATAATGAAGTCCATCAAAACTGATACCCAAGGCTTGTCTGGAATCGGTAGCAGCTATACCAAGCCTGCCTCTTACTGCCGTAAGGTCTTGTCTTGTTGGCATACTAGACAAGTCTTGACATAAAGTTCTACGTTGTCATCCATCTTTAACCAATAATAAGTTTGAGATAAGAGCAACCATCCTTTCCCTACCTAGATGTCCAGCCCACTGCGCGTCATGAGTCTATATCATTAAATATTTCTGCATCTCTCTCTTTGACAAAAAGATTCGACCCCTCTTTGCATAGAGTAGGTCTTGTTTTAGCCAATAACTATGTATTGTCCCTTTTCGTACAAAATCAACCAGCTTCTTGTATGATGTATCTTCCCTAGCAGCTTGACAAAGTTGACCCAGCATGTCTGACGCCACTTGAACAATAGCAAGGATAGTAGCGATTACCACATGTCTGCTAAGTGCATCCGCAACTTGATTATGCCTTCCTGGTTTGTGCTCCCATACAAAGTCATACTTGGCCTAGAATTCTTGCCACCGAGCTTGTCACTACGACAATTTCTTTTATGTCATAAAAGAGATGTTAGCAATGTTGTCAGTCTTGACAATGAATCTTGACCCCAATAGATATACTCTTCATGTGCCAAAGCAGTGTACCACTATAGTCATTTCCTTCTTGTGAGTTGAGTATTTCTGTTCAGCGTCATTTAACTTGCAACTCTTGAAAACAATTGGATGTCCCTCTTGTACGAGCACTCCCTCAATGGTCCTTCTGAAGCATCAATATGTACTTCAAATGACTTCTCAAAATTAGACAGCCCTAAAATTGGAGTTGATGCTACGCTGTCTTCAGCTTCTCAAAAGCTTGTTGGCAGTCAACAGACCATTCCCATATCTTAGAAGATCTGAGAGAAGAATTGTCTTCTTGTTATAGCCCTCAATGAATCATTTGTAGTAGTTTGCAAGCCCTAAAAATGATTTTAACTCCGGGACTGTCTTTGGAGCTGACCATTCAACGATGACTTGAATCTTCCATAGATCCATCTTTATTTGTCCCTCCCTAATTAAGTGACCTAAGAACATAATCTTAGTTTTTACAAACTCACATTTTTCTCTCTTCACATACAATTCATATTCTTTCAATCTACTTAGAACTTTAGAAAGATGAATTACATGATCTTCTATGTCTCTACTATAGATTACAATGTCATCTAAGTAGACTACAACAAAGTTGTCCTAAAAATCATATAAAACATTATTCATCAGATTATAAAATTTTGATGGAGCATTTGTTAGGCCGAATGGCATAACTAGAAACTCGTATGAGCCCTACCTCGTCACACAAGTAGTCTTTTGCTCGTCACCCTCAGCAACCCAAACTTGCTAGTATCCCGATCGCAAGTCTAATTTTATAAAGATAGAGGCTCCACACAATCTGTCCATCAAATCTTGAATAAAAGAAACTAGATATTTATTTTTTATGGTTACCTTGTTAAGTGCCTGGTAGTCCACACACATTCGAAGGCTTTCATCTTCCAATTGCTTCCTTAATTCTACCAATTCCATTAGCAACATTCGATAAGGGGCTTAAGATGGTGGCTTTGTTTCCGGCACCAACTCAATCCGATGGTTTATGGCCCTTCTAGGTGGGAGTTTCTTCATTAGCTAAGGCGACATCAGATCCTCAAATTGCTTTAGCAAACTAGCAATTTCATTCGGCACCTCCTTATAATAGTCTGCTTTCTCATCCACTATTGTCGCAAGAAACACTTCTCCACTTTTCGTAATACTTTCTCAATAGCAATGGCCGAGATCAAGCTTTTTCCACCCCTAATGACATTCGTCATTGCGACATTGCAACATGGGACAAAACATGGGCATCCCTCACTTGTAATCATGACTCCATTGAGATACAACATCAAAACAATCTTGGATTTTCTCAAGAAATCAAGACCAAGAATAATATCGTAGTCAATAAGATTTACAACCAACATGTCCTGCTTACCTCTCCATTAATCTAGTGTTATTGGCACATCATAAGGCACTCCTGCAATTCTTTGTGCCTTGGAGTTTACTGCCTTCATTAATGTATGGCTATAACTCAGCCACAAGCCAAGTTCCTTCACCAATCGATCAGCTATAAACATGTGAGTTGCACTTGAATCCAGCATAGCCCCAACGTCTTTGCCACCTATCCCAATTCTCATATATATATATATATATATATATCAGATTGTCCACAAACCCTAATTTCCCTTTTCGCAACGCATCAATCATTGCTAAGTCTTAATCAACAAGTCTTAACACACATATAGGATTGACTTGCGTAACTACCCCCTCATTCCCATCGCTATCTCTAACCCGAATAACATTCAACTTTTTCCTCTTCGGGCATTTCTTTGTAAAATAAGGACTATCACAAATGAAGCTAGTAAAGTTCGATTTAGTACCTTTACCTTGTGCACCCATTAACTTAGCTTTGCCCTTATCCATAACAGCCTTCGATGCACCCCCATCAAACTTCTTCTTCTTCTTCCTTTTCTTTTCCTCCTTATCTTTTTCCCTAGACTTGAAAGAGGTTGATGTATAACCCTCTCTAGTAGTTGATTTAAAATCAACTAAACTTTCCGAAACAATAATAACGGAGGATAGATTTTTTATATTCTGTCGTCTTAGTTTTGTTTGCGCCCAAGGTTTAAATCCAAACATGAAGTTGAATAACCTGTCCTCCTCAGACATATTCTCAATATTGAGAATCAAAGAACTAAAATATTTAGAATACTCATGAATTGACCTTTCATGTTTGAGCCTTTTCAATTCCTCTTACGCAATCTAAGATATGTTGTTCAGAAGGAACTGCTCTTTCAGCTCCTGTTTAAGACGATCCCACATCTCAATCTTTGGAGGTCCAACACTTAAGTCCTCTTTGGTTCTCGTCCTCTACCAAAACCTAGCATCAACGGTGAAATACATCATGGTGAGATCAACTTGTTCAGCTATGCCGATCTTTGCAACACTAAAGTATTGCTCCATGTCCCATAAAAAATTCTCAAGTTCCTTGGAACTTCTTGCCCCACCGAAAGACTTTGGTTCAGACACTTTAGGCTTATATGTACTTACCCCAATTGGAGTGTTTGTTATTGCCTGTTTAAGAATGGTTATGGTCTCTTCAACAGCTTCCATTTGCTCACTCGATTCTTTCGCAAGAGAAATGTACGAACTCTTAGCCCTTTCAGCGCTTTCTATAGCTTCCTTCAAGTGATCAATGATAAAGCGTTATTCATCTTCTTCCTCGTGCCTTATCAAAGTCTCAAGATGCATCAATCGTTTTCGGATAACTTTCATAACTTCGGGTTGCACAATCATAGAATCAACCACGCATTGATACCAATTGTCACAGGGTTAAATTTTTCACCTTAAAATTTAGCCCTATACAGCAGTCTAGTTCCAACTAGACCAAGTCTTGCCTTTTTTTTCACTTGTATTTGTATATAACTATGTATTTTGCTCACCCAAAGGGGTTCCCATAATTTCCTTGTCGTAAGAAAATAATATACACAAGTAAATGAACTCAAAGCACAACGAGAATACAATAAGATCTCTCAACCTTTATTAATCTCGTCAACAAAGGATTATATAATATGAGTGTGTGTCCTATGCATAATGATTACATGCTACACAGCCAAGGCTTTGCAACCTATTTATAGATAAAAAAAAATATACAAGTTGCAAGGCACAACCATGATCCCTATTTTTTTAAGACATAATGACACACTTTCTCCCCCATGTTCTCCATGAACTTCGTGGCCTATTTTCCAGCAAGTAATGGGCAGTTCCTCCTCCATGATCCCATTATCTTAGTAGCTTATAGAGCAACCTATTTCTGCCCCATGTTCTGCCCCCATGTTCCCATGATCTTGATGTCCATAAATGTCACCACTGACCCACGATCTGCATGTCCACCTAACAGTCCCAACCGTTAGTTTTTGTTTTGTCTGATGCATTTGTTTTAAAGGTCCATAATCCAAGCCCCACATCCATGCCAAGTTAAGAGCTCAATGACTTGCACAAATCATTGCACGCTGCTTGCCAAATTCATCGTTGCCTATGCAAGGTTGCCGATGTCCATCGCTACCGAACTCAAGGCAGTTTCACTTATATTTTAACTTTCTTAGGTTGGTTTTATCATATTTATGGATCCAAGGGTTTTTACCTTTTGGGTTCAAATTACTTGGTATCAGAGCGAAGCCCTAAAATTAGGTTTTCTCTATTCATTTATTTTTAAATTATTGCATTTTGTTTTTCAATTATTGAATTGTGGCAACTAATGTGTATATGTGTGTGCATGTGTATTCTATCAAATTTGCATACTATCAAATCAATATATTTTTTTAAAAAATTGAAATCACAAGTTTTTGTTATTGCCACAAAATCAAAAACTTATAATTCTTGAATTCGGTACTTGAGAAAAACCACAACTTAGATTTACTAAATTGGTTGTTTTTATTAATGGGTGTTTTTTATTGAAAACTTGATTTTGGGTTTCATATTAGTTTTTATTTCATTTCAAGTATGATCAGTGTGTAATGTTTTTGTTTGCAATTCCAATTGTTTGAGTCTACACTTAGTTTTCAGATTTTGTTAAGTCATTCTTGAATTTTTTTTTCAATTTGTTCTTTCATTTTCACATTTATTTTTATTTTTTATTTCATATTCATTTCTTAATTCACTTTCATTTTTGTTTTCTTCATTCTTAACTATCTTGTTCTTACATTCTAATTGTTGGAAGTTACGAAACTTAAATTTTCTATTGTTGTGTTTAGTTTCCCTAAAGAATTGAAGAGGAAAACACAAAAGGTAAAAGGCAAAAGGTGGGACTATTATCGTGAAAACCAAAAATATGAGTGAAACACGAAGGGAGTGACTTATTTTGAGTGTAAACACATAAGGAAGTATGTCAGATAATTTTTATTACTAACATAAAATCTTGAATTTGACAATGTATTTAAAAGAATAGGAATCACTTAAAAAGAAGAATGAGAACATGTTCTTTCTATTATGAGCAATGTAATAACAATTAAGAGGATGAATGTGATGTTTGGTAAGGTGCAAAACCAAATAGAAAGACATGAGGCCATGATTACAAGTTTGTGAAAGGGGTAATCTTAAAGGGTTCCTAATGTCAGAAGACTAGAAAGATGTGCTACTACACCTGTGGATAAGTTGGTTGATAAGAATGAAGATGAAGAAGTCAAAGACTTTAATTATACATCATTCATCTAAGGTGAAAGATTTTGGGAACATAAAAATCATGATGATAAGGGATTTTGACAATTTGGATTTTAGCTATAGATGAGTAGGAAGAGATATAGGTTACGTGATGTATTGGACAAAAATTCAGAACGTATTAAGATGCAAATTCTAAAATTTTATGAGAGGAATGATCCCGAAGCATATTTAGAATAAGAGAAGAAAGCGAAGTTGATCTTTGATTGTCATAATTGTCGCACGTGAGCAACGTCGCGACGATGTGTCCACTCTTATAGGTTTGAAGTAATAAGGAAAATGGAGCAGACAAGGAATTCTTGTCTTTTATCCATGAAAAGTGAGAATGAGAGTCGCCACCGAGTATTCTTGTCACTAGGAACCCTAAGGTAAGCTGCATCATTTAATTGTATGATAAAAAAACTAAGGTTTTGTTGTGTTTTCTAATTGTTGGTCTGTCTAAGGCTTAAGAAAAGTCATTCTCCGTAAGAAGACCCTTATTTTATCGGGTAAAAGTTCATCCGTTTTAATGTCTATATAAAAGAAACTACCTTTTTAATATCAGGAATACATTTTACATATAAATTCGTAATCCTAGATACTAAGAGAAAACAAAATATTTTTTGGGTGTTTTTTGAAATATTGATCTAGCTCTCATGACTTTAATAAACATGTTATTAAAGACAAAATGCATGCTAAAATATATTTTAATTTTTTTTTCTATATGAAAATACAATATGATTTTTTTTTTCTTTGAGAGACTTGGTCGTATGCATGAAAACAAGACATTTTTGTTTTATAATTTTTTGCAAAGTTTCAACGAAAATCGGGTATTTTAATATAAGACTTGTATCTTTATGGTATAAAAATACAAACCAATATTAAGAGAAATTGATAAAAACAATATGTGGGAAAATCATAAAAAAATTTGAAAGGATTTTTTTCAGAAATTTTTGGACTGGGCCGGACCCGGCCCAACAATTTTGGTCTGGGCCGGCACTACCCAGCTTAGTAAACAGTGGAGAACTCTGCACTGTTCAAGCAGAACATTAGAGGATGATACTGGAGAAGAAGAAAAGGAGGAGGAAGAGAAGCGAGTCTGCGGTGAGGTGCTGTCTTTCATGGTGGCGATGTTGTGGTGGCAGATGGTGGTTCAAAACAACGGTCCTCCTATTTTCTCCTGTTTCTGCATTGCCTTTTCTTTCTGTTTCTGTTCTCCCACTTCTATATTTCTTCTTCTATTTCTAACGGTGGTGGTGGTGTTGTCGATGGTGGCTCAGGGTAGTTTTTCTAGCGGCAACGAAGGTAGTCAAGCTGGTGGTGAAGGTTTTGGCAGTTGGAGGTTGCGGTGGAGAAAGAGAGAGAGCAGAGAGGTTCGGCTGGCAGCAGAAATGAGGGGGGAGGCTGGTTTTTTTGTCGATTTTGGACCCAATTCTCCCCACCTTTGGATCATGAAAATCAAATTTCTTTATAGGTGATGGAAGAGGGACACTTTGTCTCTTCTAATGCCAAATCTCGGCCCTTGGCTCGACCCGAAAGCATCCCAACCATTGGTTCAAAGTAACAATGATAAACTGTCAGTTTTGTACAGGGAAATGACTGGTCGAGTTGACCACTTTAGGGCGGTGCCACCGCTTCTGAAGTTTAGATAAGCCCGGACGATTTACACTAACGTGTAGTTAGGTGTCACAGGATCATTTGTGTGTAAGTTTCGTCCAATTTGGTGAAACAACGAGGCATCAAATGCCTTCAAAAGGAGGCCATTCGAGCAGCCTCTCTGAAGAAAAAGATGAACAATCAACTTTCAAATGACGCCGTTTTTGCCAATTATGCCTTAGTCCTTCGATTTGTATTTATTTCAAATTACACCCCTGATTGGCTTCAAACTTTTAATTTTGTTCAATTTTACCCCCTGACAAACTTCATTTCAAGCCCCATATTTTAGCGCCTTTTTCCCTTTAGTACTTGGTTTCGGATTTATGCGATTTGACCCTCAATTGATCAATAAACTTCCAATTTCTTCAAGTTAACCCTTGATTCGGTCAATTTTGGTCCATCTATTTATGTGCCTTTTCCAGTTTGGTCCTTGGTTTCGGATTTTTTCAATCAAGTTTCTAATTGGCTATCAAACTTCAATATTTATGCAATTAAGCCCCTGATTTGACCAAATCAACTCTTAAAAATTGTAATTTGACCCCTGAACTTTAATTTCTTCCAATTAAAGCCCAAATTGACTTACAAATCAATTTCTCTTGCAATAAAACCCTTTATAAATTCAATTAAACCTCCAATAAAATTTAATTGAGTCTTAAATATATATTTTTTGACCTTTTCTTCTTCAAATTGAATTTTGTTTGTCAACAAGGCTCTTTATCAGTCAAAAATATATTGTTAAATTTTAATCTTTGTATTTTTTTAACCTCCTCAACCAATTTGTAGCTACTTTTTAGGTGCTCTGGCCTCCTCTTCTCACTGCTATTATTATTTTTGGATTTCTTTTGAATATATCTTTTTTTTATTTTTGTTTTGGAAGAGAAAGGCAATTTTAGGGAATAACCCAAAAATAGGTTATGACAATAATTATTCAGAAGAGAAAAATATAAAACATTTTGTAGTTGAATTTCTAATTATGTTATAATTTGATGGGATTAACTTATTTTGAGTAGGAAAAGAAATTATGAATGGCCTACTGACACATGAGATAAAATGAAGATAATCATGAAAAAGAAATTTATGTTGGAACATAATTATTTGGATTTATATCAGAAGTTACAAAGTCTAACTCAGGTTTCTAAAAGTGTAGAGGACTACCATAAGAATATGGAAGTAACTATGATTCTGTAAAATGTAAAGAAGGATCAAGAAGCTACCATGACTAAGTTTATGAATGGTTTAAACAATGGGATAATGAATGTGATGGAGTTAAAAAATATGATGCATATGGCTATAAAGGTGGAATGATAACTTAAGGAATGGCAATACTTTGTAAGTTTAGAATCTTGGTTCCTTTTTTACATGGAGACTGAATTATAGGAAAGAGAGGGCTTCTAAAACCAAGCTGAATATAGGAGCTAAAACTAACCCATCAAAAAGAAAAAAAGAAGTCTTCATTGATATTTAAGGTAAATTTGATACTTAAACAACTCATAATCATGATAATAAGTATTTTTTATATATGGAAATATGTCATATAATGTCTTAATGTCTAAACAAGATAATTATGATTTTACATGATCATAGGGAGATTATATCCAAAAGTGATAACAATGATGAGGAGATGCCACCACTTGAGGATGCTAGTGCTGGAGATACAAAATATTTGGTTAAGGGTGAATCGCTTGTGATTAGACGAGCATTAAATGTGCAGATTAAAAGGATGATTTAAAGCAACAAATGAAGAATATATTTCATAAGAGATGTCATATCAATAATAAGGTAAGTAGTATGATTATAGATGATGCAAGTTATGCTAATGTTGTTAATACTACACTTGTTAGGAAGTTGAATTTGAATACAACAAAACATTATAAACCTTATAGACTTTAGTGGTTGAATGAATATGGTGATGTGAAGGTTAATAAATAGTTTTTGTTTTTGTTTTTTATTGGGAGACATAGTGATGAAGTCTTGTGTGATGTAGTTCTTATGTATATGAGTCATTTGTTATTAGAGGGGTTGCGATAGTTTGATAAGAAGGTTGAAAATGATGGGTTTAGAAATAAATATTCTTCTATAAAAGATGGAAAATCTATCACTCTTGTATCATTGTCACCAAAATAGGTTTACGAGGACTAATTGAAATTGAAAAAAGAAAGTGAGGTTGGGGGAGTGAAAATTCAATGACTGTCGTGAGGTTGGGGGAGTGAAAATTCAATGAATGTTAGATTTGACTAAGAGAGAAAAGAATAGAGAGTTGGTTGATAGTTGAGAAAGAAAGAGAGAAGGGAAATAAGAACTGAGAAAAGAGTGTTAAGGGAAAAATAAAAAAGCATAAAAGTTGTTATGCAAAAAAGAATGTTATTAATAATTTATATATACTAAGAATCATATACAAATTTGTGTTGTTTTTTCTTTGTTTCAAGATTATGAGGATGTATTGCGCATTTATGGTGTTTCTAATGGTAAAGTATATGTTTTGGCTAGTTTTGATATTTTAATGAATGGTTTGCCAAATATTTTTGTACGTTATTCACCATTTACTAAAATTATTAGGAAAATTATTGGTCTTATAACTATATATTTAGAGCTAATAAAGGTCATAGATGTGTTATATTTGAACTAGGTGATTTGGTTTTGGTGTATATAAGGAAGGAAAAATTTCCAGCTTATAGGAGATTTAAATTGCAACCTAGAGAAGATGGTCCATTTCAAGTTCTTGAATGAATCAATGACAATGCATATAAAATGGATCTTTTAAGTGGGTATAGTATTAGTACTACTTTTAATGTTTATAATTTTTTTCTATTTGATGTAGGTAACGATTTAAGGTCAAATCTTTTTATGAGAGAGGAAATAATTAGAATTATAAGGAAACATTGCATATAACGATTAGGCGAATTACAAAGTCAGAGGTAAAGAGGATTAAAGAAGCACTTAATGAGTTTATTCAAAATATTTGAGCTGATTCAAGTTTGAAGATTACAATAAAGGTTATTTGTTTCATAAGGTTTTTGGTTCTCCTACAAAGACAATGATTCTTTATTTGGGCTGCAGAATAGAGACTACAACATGAAATTCTTTATTTGTTAAATATTCAACTGGCAATTTAAGATTAATTAATTGGCAAGGTTCTCATGCTGGGAAAGGACAACATATAGGCAATATAAGGAGAATTAATTTCATAATCAATAGGTTTTTTTCCTACATTAATTAATTTTACATAGTCGACAAGTTTTGGATTTTTAATAGCCTAAGTACATCAAGACAACAACTATTTAATTCTATAGAATCAAAGTTGGTTAAGACTTTCCAAATGGTACAAACTTCAGCTATCTTATGTAAGGGAGATTATTTAGGCTAAAAGTTTTTAGGGATATACGATAGTTTGTTTAATTATTTTAGTTTTAAGTATTTGTTATTTATTTTAGAAGCCTGAAGTTATTTTTTTAAATTGGGTTTTAATGTCATCTCATTAGTTTGTTAGGGTTTGTTTATTTTGTAAACTATAAATAACTTGTTTGAAGGGTTAAACAAAAAAAGACTTGGATTATTTTCAGAATAATATTTTGTATGTGGCAAAGTAGCTCATACTCTTGGTTCTTCATTGAACACTTCAAAACTTATCAAAGATTAACTATCTTTGTGGCATTCATATTTATACTTCTAGTTCTTGATTATCTATAATCAACGGGTTAGGGGTCATTCATTCAATAACTTTAGTTCTTTGATTCAAAGTAATCATTGCGTTGAGTTTTTATCTTCAATTTGATTTTATCTTTCTTGGGTTGTTTTTATCTTATTTGTGGGTTTAAGAGTTCTTATCCTTCAGGTTCACATCATAAGATGTAAATTGTAATTTCTCAAAGTACAACAGGAAAGTAAAAACGTGATTAAACTATAAGATGCTTTTTTTAATTATCTAAATAAAATATAAAATTCATGAATAAATAGTAACTCATTTCTGAAAATGAATTTTTACACACTTGAATACATAAAAACACGACATAATAATTTTACACACTTGGTATTTTCTCTTTCTAGCTTGGGTTTCTTTATTTCTTTCTTTTCCCCTCTATTTATAGGTAAGGATG
>Ga0307509_10005057_pt1 | contig 18563 bp, 21 predicted proteins | sample 10_EM_MG_FD_202245 | JGI IMG/M metagenome (GOLD analysis project Ga0307509, IMG submission 202245) | Populus trichocarpa ectomycorrhiza microbial communities from riparian zone in the Pacific Northwest, United States - 10_EM | ecosystem: Host-associated > Plants > Roots > Unclassified | place...
AGGAGCTCTGATATTATTTCTTTGAAAAACAGGATTTTACTAATGAGGCGTTTTGTTGGTGTTTCTTAGGTCACGATACACTATGTCTTGGTGTTCTGTATATCGCTCTCTCTCCCCATGATCCTACTAATCACTTGGCAACCCTTGTACGGAAACATCACCCATGGCACTTGTACCATACAGTACTTTACTTGGTTATGGGTACTGTATGGGGGAGGTTTGTCGCTTAGCTTGCAATCGAATCTTAAACTCTAAACTGTTTCTTGGACTCCTGATGCCGCCCCTCTCTGTGTCTGAGACACAGGTTAATAAGCAACTTTTGTTAATTGCTCCAAATTTGCAGAGGTGCGAACCCAGTCTATTGCTAATATTAGCAATATGTTTGTCCAGCACTGTACAGTACGAGTAGTCTATCATACCTACGCACGCCATCACTGAAGAAGGCTGAGGGGCAGGGGGGCAATCTCTGTCTCGGCACTGAGGAGTGGCATAAAAATTTCCACTGTTTCAACAGTCCGGGAAATACTACGTTCAGCCCTCAGTGCCAGCTTTATCACCACCAAAAGCCTCAGAAGTTAGCAATATTTTCGTTTTGGGTCTCTGACGGGCTTCCTTTGGCGTGAAAGTGATTGGGCAGTGTCTATCCTTCTTTATACTATCATAAGACCGCCTCCTCAACCCCAATTAAAGCGGGTTTGCTCGACACCATCATCGCCCGCCACGGCCACCTCTCTCCCCTCTTTGTCAACGGAGAGAGCGACATGAATATCTCCAAATCTCAACAATTAACCTCTTCCCAAAGCATCAATTGTGGTAATGTGAGCCACAGTTACAACAACACTTGGAACAATTGTGAAATATCAGTAACAGACGAGAGACGCCAGATTCTGGAATGGTTATCCCCATTAGCTCCCCGGAAGAGGCACCGGGATATCAGGGGTTCTCAGGTGAATGGGGTAGGCAATTGGCTTTTACAAACGGATGAGTTTGTAAATTGGCATACTGGTGGGGACGGGGTGGTTAGCCCCGTCTTGTTTTGTTACGGGGATCCCGGGGTCGGAAAGACGCATCTCAGGTATGAGAAAACTCTCTCTTGGGGAAATGGGGAAGACTGAATAGTAGTATATTTGCGCAGCTCTCTAGTTATTGAGACATTGTGCCATCAGAGTGATGAGAGGGAGGCCGCCGTCGCATGCCTTTACTGCGACTTTCATGCCCGCAAAGAGCAATCCACGGCCCACATGTTAGGTGCAATCCTCAAGCAAGTCGTAGGCGGCCTGGAACATACTCCAAAGGAAATTGAGGTCGCATTCCAGAAGTCAAAAAGAAAGATTGATGGTCGAGAGCTTGAGTCTGGTGAAATCCTCAAGCTAATAGCCTCATCCCTTCGAACCCTGCAACGGAGCTATATTTGCATCGACGCGTTGGATGAGTTTCCCATAGGGCACCGACCAGAGCTTCTCAGATCATTAGCGCAGATCGTCCGAGAGTCACCCAGCACTCGGCTATTCCTGACCGGTCGGCCACACATTCGGGATGAGATAAAGAGATATTTTACCAGAAGGGCAGAAATCCAAATCAAACCAACTGAGGAAGATATCAGGAAATATCTCACGATGAGGTTGAACAATGATACACAACCTGAGGCGATGGACAAGGATTTAAGAGAGGAAATCCTCAGGAATATTCCCGAAAAGATTAGCGAAATGTATGTGAAAGATATCAATACATTGGGTAATTCTATGCTCAGGTGATTTACTGACATGATTCCACTTGCAGATTTCTGCTGGTTTCGTTAAGTGTGAGCGCGATCTTGGCACGGTCAACCATTTCCCGGAGGAGAAAAACTCTAGGACTAATGACTAATGGGTTGGAAATGGGTGGCGCATATGCTGCAACTCTATCGCGGATTCTGGAGCAAGACGGTGACAAGGGGAAACTTGGGATTGAGGTACTGATGTGGGTCTCACGATCGGAGCGGCAATTGGGCGTGAAGGAGTTACGTTACGCGCTAGCAATCGAGAGGGATTCGACGGAGCTTGACATCCAGAACGTGCCTGCGATAGGGACGCTATTAAGTTGTTGTCTAGGACTTGTCGCGGTAGATGAGGAGGGGTCAAGGGTTCGGTTGATACATTTGACTCTCCAGGAGTATCTCAGCGGGCATCCCCATCTCTTCGATAATGCCCACTCGAAAATGGCAGAAGTTTGTCTCACATATCTCAACTTTCGGAGCATTAAGGACCTGCCTCCTGCTCTCCGGGCCCCCCCGCCTCAAGAACCTTTTCTAATGTATGCCTCTTGCTATTGGGGGGTCCATGCCAGAAAGGAATTGACGGAGCGTGCGAAGTCGCTCGCACTCCGGCTTCTTGACCGGTATGATCACCATATATCCGCGAGGCTGCTTCTAGTGAACCAAAAGGCCTGGCCATTTTATAGCGGTGACGTGAATGAGCGCTACGCTAGCGGGTTTACCGGATTGCACGCGATGGCGTTCTTTGGGGTTGAGGAAGTCACTATGACTCTGCTCAGGTCGAGGGACCCGAGGGCAAATGGAAAAGATATTGCGGGGCTTACACCACTTTTGTGGGCCGTAAGAAACGAGCACAAAGGAGTTTGTAAGCTACTCCTGGAATTAGGGGATGCGGATCCCAACATCTCAGATATTATGGGCCGAACCCCGCTCTATGTAGCAAGTGGGAATGGGCATGAGGGTATTGTGAAGCTACTCCTCGAACGCAAGGAAGTCAACCCCGACTCATCTGATAAGTGCGACCGAACACCACTGTCGAAGGCGGCCGAGAGTGGACACGAGGGCATTGTGAAGCTACTCCTCGAACGCAGGGAAGCCACCCTCGACACATCTGGTTACGGTGACGAAATATTGTGGCGGGCGGTCCGGAATGGGCACGAAGGTATAGTGAAGCTACTCCTCCAACGCAAGGCAGTCAATCCGGACCCATCTGATAAGTACGGCCAAACGCCATTGTCGTGGGCGGCTTGGAATGGGCACGAGGGCATTGTGAAGCTACTCCTCGAACGCAAGGAAGTCAATCCCGACTCATCTGACATCTGCGGCCAATCGCCATTGTCGAGGGCGGCTGAGGTTCAGAACGAGGGTATAGTGAAGCTACTCCTCGAATGCAGGGAAGTCAATCCCAACTCATCCGGCCATGGCGGCCAAACACCACTGTGGAAGGCTGTCTGGAATGGGCATGAGGGTATAGCGAAGATACTCCTCGAACACAAGGAAGTCAATCCTGATTCGTCTGATAACAGCGGCCAAACACTACTATCGAGGGCAGCTTTCAGTAAGCACGAGGGTATTGTGAAGCTCCTCCTTAGATGCAAGGAAGTGAACCCCGACTCATCTGATAGTTGCGGCCAAACACCACTATCAAAGGCAGCGTGGAATGGGCACAAGGGTATAGTGGAGCTACTCCTCGAACGCAAGGAAGTCAATCCCGACTCATCTGATCAATGCGGCCACACACCGCTGTCGAGGGCGGCTGAGAATGGACACGAGGGCGTTGTGAAGCTACTCCTTGAACGTAAGGAAGTCAGCCCCGATCCGTCTGATAACGGCGGCCAGACACCATTGTCTAGGGCGGCTAGGAATGGGCACGAGGGTGTTGTGAGGCTACTACTCAAATGCGAAGAAGTCAATCCCGATCTACCCGACAACGTCGGCCAAACACCACTGTCGAGGGCGGCTTGGAATGGGCATGAGGGTGTAGTGAAGCTACTCCTCCAACGCAAGGAAGTCAATCCCGACTCATCCGATAACGAAGGCCAAACACCGCCGTTGAGGCCTTCTCGGACTGGAGGCCAGGGTCCGCTTGCGATATTCAAAAATATCCGGAAACTTTGGGTTGGCTCTGCCCCTACCGGCCCCACCCGCCAAATCGGCAGAATCAGGAAGAAGACTAGAGACACCAACGAAAGAAAAAACTAAAGTCTGAAGAATACTATTACTAGTTTTAATGCTTTCGCTGCAACAGTGGTGGTCCGGGCTGCAAAACATTCTTCAGATTTCCGTTATCTCTGAAAATCCCCATGAGTAAAGCACCTCCTAGAACGGCTCAGTGTCAACCCCAAAACACGGAGGCCTATGGTAAGGAAATCCACTCTTCAGCTACCAGTCTATCGGACAACGCTTCCATACGAAAACTATCCCTGGCTCATTCGATGACGGCAACCTAAACCTACTCTCTTATACTCCCCAAGCTAGCTCATTGAACTCTTGGAGATATCCCCGAAGGACCACCACATCACAATACTATCGATGCCAGCTACAACCCGACCATCATTTCTCTTCCCCTCCGCCTAATTCCCCCAATCACCCTTCAGAGTTGCTTGATGTTGGTATTTTTCGTATTCACCGTTTCAGTACATATCCCATGGTCTTGCACCTGCCCGTCCCGTTTGTCGCCTTTTTTTTTTCTTTTTTTATTGTCGGCCTTCTTTTTTTTTTCCCTTCCCTATTTTCCTCTACATGTATTATGTTCCCCTAGGTAGTGTCATCGATTATTGGATAGAATAGAATAGGACATGATGGGGTCAGGCAGCCAAAGAGATAGTTATAATATACAAGCCACTAAATTCCAATTTTCCACGACCTAGAAGACGCCCCCGTGTTCATACCCCATAGCGAGTCCACTCACAGCACAATTCCACCCTTCCCTCATACCATCTCATACCATTTTCCTTTCCCCCCTTCCTCTCTCCCTCTCTCCCCCCGCAAAAATCACGGCAATACCAGTGCTACCGGGTGAGTGGTAGGAAAGCGCCCCCGGAATGGAAACTCGCGAACGTAAAGAACGACAGCCGAAGCCGAGGTTGTGCGCCCAAGTTTGTGCCTAATGCGTATCGAAGGCAACACTTCAGCCCTTGGAAAGTATGACATCCAATCCAGAACCCCCAGAAGCATCGGAACTATATCTCAGTCCTATGCCTAGCAGCTCCTAGCACGAATATGAGTAGAAGGCGGCATAAGATAAGACACTTTACCATCACTAATCCGTGCATCCTTATACCTTTCCCAATATTCCCCGTCTTCACCTCGCATTCGATCTCTCACTTTGCACACTCCGATAGTTGTTGGAATTGGACCCTCGGATATGCACTTTTCATATCCACAGTACGATCATTCACTCTTGGTGTCGGTTTACAGTTCTCCGTATTCCATTTGTTGGACTTCACCCTTCGCTCATACCATCTCTTGGTCCGTTGACCAGATATGTAATCCAGCTCTCATTTGTTCTCTTTTGTCTTCTATATTGTTCGTTTTGTTTCCTTCTCCGCTGCTGATGTATAGTGCTACCTCACTGCATAAATAGTGGGTCTGCCTGACAATCTTAGATAGAATGAAGTTCATGCGCATCTCTTGTGTTCTCATATGCTTCCGGTATACTTCTCATCCTTTGGACGGTTTTTCAACAATATTGAGCATCACGCCAAGCGAGTGAGATGGTGTGATTGTAGGGCTGTTGTAAGTCGCTTGTTGTGGGCGGAAGGGTGGGACGTTGGAAACAGTTTATTATATTAGATTACCCAGCTAAGCTAAGATGGGTAGGTAGGGCGGGAATATTATTTGGGGGGAATGCGCAGATGTGGGACCGATTGATCTATATCGCCCTTAAGCTTTTTCCTTCTTCCCGCAAAGCGGTATCCCGTTCCCGATTGCGATTTCCTGGTATTATCAATTACACCTGCACCCCTATCGATATACGATCATTTAGGTAGCCTTGCCCCGCCCACCTCCCTACACGCTTAACTCTGACGAGCGCAAGATGGGAGGTTGTGCAAAGTTAAATTTGATTCCGTCCGATCTCTTCTCCCCTCTTTTTTCTCGCGCGTTTCACCGATCCGGAAAATGGTGGAGATAATTTGATGGGACCAAAACACCTAGTGGGTGTGCCCCCCTTTCCAAGCGCCCGCCCGTCCAACATGCGGCGTTAAGCTTCCGCTTGCGCTCTGGGGAGCAAGCATAAAGAGAAAAAATCGTATTCAGTCACAAATGATATGCTCATTTTGGGGCATACTTCCCACGTTCAACAGAGGTTCTTTGTGCCGGAAATTAAAATGGCCGAATCAAAGTTTAAGCACCGCACGTAGAAGTTCCGTTACTTGTTGGCGGTGGGTCCTTTCTGTGTATTCTTAAATTATTGGATTTTCGAAGCAGATTGGCCCTACCGCCGCCATAGTGATACAGACCTGGACAGCCCAGCCCCAACAATGGCACAGTAAAAAGCTCACGTATGCTTCACCTCTACCCCACTAGCAAGATCCCTGAAAGGGTCATTGAGCTCAAGCATTGTTTATTTGAAAGCGCACACTGGAATTTAGCCTCGATACCCAACGGAGTGTAGTTTTGGGCCCTGTGAGATGGCATGGCGAGCGTGGAGTTGTGGTGGAGCTAGTGGTCATACCAGTGGGCCTCAAGGCTGTTGAAGCTAACCCGTAAGCACTTGCGCCTCCCCAACAATAACCTATTTCCTAGTTTGTTTTTGCCTATATTCTCAAGTTCATGATATAAGACTACAACACAGTGAATCACTCGCTCAATCAGAGTCAATCTGAATCAATTGAAGCTTACAATCTCAGGTAACATCACTCCAAACGTGGCTTCCATAAACTTTCATTAACAGAGGCTAGAAATAGGCATAATTCATCAACACAGCTGTGCCCCATTTCATGTTTAATAGAAAAAAAATCCCCCTCAGAGTTTTTTATTCCCCGACCATGCTCTAGAAAACCAAACCAAAAGAAAAAGCGAAAAACATTGGTATCATATTTTCCTTCCTTTGATTTAAATGGCGACCTCTACTCTACCCTCGTTTCCAGGTGATGGCCCCTGGAGGTTAGGAAGGAGATAGGTGATGTCGTCCCAAGGATGTCTGTACAGACCAGTCCTTAGTCTCTTCTGGTCCAGGTAATGGGCAATGAGACCGATAGAACGCCCGAGAACGAACAATCCGTTAAGAACACCCATCTAAGAAAATATTAGCCCACCTAACCACATAGCGGATTATCGAAGGTTTACTTTAAGATAGTCCTCTGCCTCCTCAGCGGTGAATGCACCACAATTTCGGATGAGGTCAACGAAACATACGGCAACACAGCCATCGACGTTGAGAATAAGGTTATCTTTTTTGCTTGTAGTAACAGTCTCGACAGCGAGGGCATAATCCAAAAGCTTGTGGCTGGGGAATCTCTTGAGAACAAATTCCTTAACAAGCTCGACACGGAGATCGGGATTGTTTCTAGACTTGACTTTGTGACCAATACCAGGGACTAGCAAGTTGTCAGTGTTCTTCTATCAAGATTTGAAGCGTTGAAATCACTTACTTAGTTTATTTTGCTTCCTCATTGTGTCAACAAAATCTCTTGGGCTCAATCCCTTGTCGAAAGCGCCAGTGAACTCAGCAGCGGCACCGTCCAAAGCACCACCAAACCTCTCGCCAATGGTCAACAGACCAGAGACAAGGGCAGAAATCAAATCCTTCCCGGCTCTAGTAGTAATAATGGTGTTCATTGCACCAGAAACAGCCGGTCCGTGGTCAGCGGTCAACATCAAGACCATCTCCAGGAACTTGGAAGCATAGTCAGGTAGACGGCGGCGGAACCACAGAAGAGACATAACACCTCCAATACCGATATCTTCCTTGAAGACATCAGAGATGGGCATACCAGCATACAAAAGTTCCTGTCCACGATCGTCGGAGATGGTAGAGATGAATGCAGCAGGTTTACGGACAAGGCCGAGCTCTTGAGCCCATGAGTAATCAATGGGAATCTTGGGAACAACTGGCTCAGGCTGCGGAACGATGGTACCAGCCTTGACTAGGCCTTGGTAAACAGCAGCCAAGGTTTGAGGGAATTCCTCAAAGGTATCAGGAATGTGGAATCCAGCTTCCTTCATGGCAGCATTCTTGGATGCTGCGGTCTCGAGCTGTGAGTTGGCAAAAGAGCCAGCATGTCCGAATTGCACCTCAGTCTTGAACATAGAAGCGCAAGTTCCGATGGCCCACGCGACGATAGGCTTGGTGATCGTTCCGTTCTTAACAGCCTCAATCACTCGGTATTCCTCAACACCACCAACCTCACCAAGCAGGACAAGGATCTTGCACTCTGGGTCGACTTCATATCTATAACGCTTGGTCAATTTTCCTGACTTCCACAAATATTATACCGGATATTAAATACCTCAACAAATGATCAATGAAAGTGGTTCCAGGGTATCTATCTCCTCCAATAGCAACACCCTCATAAACACCGTCTGTTACCTCAGCTAGAATATTGTTTAATTCGTTACTCATACCACCAGATTTGGAGACATATCCAACAGATCCCTTGCGGTAAAGCTTTGAGGCTACGATATTATCCATCATGCCTCCGGTATTGCCAATCTTGTAGCATCCTGGTTTGATGCCACCAACGGTAGCAGGCCCAATTATGGTGATATTCTTTTGCTGGGCAATGTGCATGATTTCGCGCGCGCGCCTCTCTGGAACACCCTCAGCAATGATCGCAATGGACCTGATCTGAGGCTTCTCCATAAGCTCCAAAGTGCTAGAATACACCGAACGGGAACTGGCAAAGTTCACAACCTAAAAGGATTAGCAAAAATTCATTCATCCGAGGAGCCCAGCGAATCCTACAGTATCAACTTCGGGGTGCTTCTCGCAAGCCTTCTCTACGGATTGGTAGACGGGAAGCAATGTCTCAGAAGTTCCCCAATACCTGAAAAGATTCATATTAGCTACAATTGAAACAGGCTGGCTCAGGCATCTTTTACATCTTGGATACGAATTGCCCACCAAAGGGGTAGATAATTGCAGCTACACTGGGGGTTTTGCGCTTGCCTAGAAGCTCTAATCATTAGCTCTAAACCACATTGAATTGACCCAGTGGGGAAAGCTTTATAGCTCAATCACAGAGGTGGGGAGATTCTGATAAACTACTCACAGATAAAGTCAAAATCCAACATGCCCTGGCAAGCTCTTGGTTGCAATCCATAGACAAATGCGCGGGTCTTAGGGTGGAAGAGGGTGTGCTCTGCTGGCGGAGACCTTGGGCGAGAAGGTGCACTAAAACGACGAATATTGTCGTTTGCTCTAAGGTTTTCACCCTGGCCTTTAGCCGCCGGAGGAGCAAGAGAAGCTTGAGACATTTTGAAAGTTCAATTCTTTTGACAAGTTGACAAGTTAGCAACAACCGATGTGAAACTACAGAGAAAGAAAAGGGAAAGAAAAAAACAACTCGTAGAGTTGATGGGAGAGTGGATCGAAATTTGGGGGGGCCAAAGTGTGAAGCAGCGAGAAGAATAAAGGTTCCAAACTATGGAAACTTGAATGCAAGTACAGCAATGCAGTGCATGAGAATTGGCCTCTCTCCCACCGCAATACCCCTCACTTGCAAAGAACGCGCCATGCTATGCAAGGACGAGCAAATAACAGAAACAGCCGAGGGCAGAGAGGGGTAGAAGTAGAAGCTCGGTCAATTTTGTGAATCAATAGAGAAATGTTTCTAGACTCACCAATCTAACTTTCGAGTGAAGACCGTTGCTTGAAGGCAGGGGGGAGGATATTGGAGGTTACTATGAAGCTCAACAGTTAGTTGGACAGGTAAAGGAAGGTATTATTAGGTGGAGATGGAAGACAAACTCACGACGATGAAATCCCTAGGGAACAAGCAAAGGAAGATGAGAAGAGGAGAATGATGGGGAGAAGGGCGAAAAAAGAAGAGAGGGGAGGGGAGAGAGAAGTTGAGGAGCGGGATCAAGTCTTGCTGGGCACGCAACAGGAGAAAGATAGGTAGGGTCTAGCGAGTGTTGGGGGGGGGACGGGGGTATGTAGTTGGGTGTGAAGGGAAAAAAAAGTATGATACCCGAGCATCGGCGGATTGAACCCGACCTTGCACTTTTGTTAGGGGTAGAGGGGGTGCCTCTCATAGGGCCTGGGGCAACAATTGAAATTCCGATTACGGTGGTCGTTCTGTTCTGTTGGGACTTCCTACTCCTGATGAAAATAACTTCTTTGGGTCAGAATTGGCGGGGCATACAGTGTGGCGCCAGTGTGGCTTTAACGCCGATCAGCTCATATCTTACCCGGAACGGTAAGGCTAAGGTACCGGGTCAGAGGAGGCTTACTCGGGTTTGCACACCCATTTTTACCTCAAGAAGGAATAGACCCAGCTACCGTCTGGCAAAGTCAATATGGAGTGAGTGGGGTACCCCTGTAATCCGCCATGTAGAGAGAAAGCCTCCACGAGAATTCAAGCAAGGAAAAAGAACCATTGGGGAGGAGGAGGAAGAAAAAAAAATACCGGAGCCCAACGCTTCAAGCCAACCCTGGGCACCTACCGTAGTCTTCTCCCGGGGTGTGTGCTGTCTGACCCTCTGCTGCAAAGCAACACTGTACTCCCCCCCCTTCCCTCCCTCCTTTCCCCTCCTCCCGTTTTTCATCTCGAGCTTCCTCGACCTCCACCCTCCAGTCCATTCACTTTTCCCCCTCCCGACTCGTCCCTCTGCTCCCTTCCTCTCCCTTCCACCCTTCCTCTTCATCTGCCTCCATCTTATCCCCTCAATATCTCAAACAAACCATTTCCCTTCCCGTTTCGAACCCCATTGATACCCTTTATCCTTCTTCAAGATGTCTGCTAAATCGATTCATGAAGCTGATGGGAAGGCTATCCTCAATTACCATCTCACCCGCTCCGCCGTCATCTCTGAATCTCCTTTGCCTCCCCCTCCTCACAATGCACCAGCAAAGCTTGCTTCCATCACCTTTCCTGAAGGTTCATCTCCAGCAGCTATTTTAGATGCTGCTGAACAGCAATACCCATGGCTACTTGAGCAAGGTGCCAAGTTTGTCGCAAAGCCTGATCAACTCATCAAGAGACGTGGAAAGGCTGGATTGCTAGCATTGAACAAGAATTGGGCCGATGCACGTGCTTGGATTCAAGATAGAGCCGGATCGGAAGTGCAGGTAGAGGCTGTCAAGGGATACTTGAGAACTTTCTTGGTCGAGCCCTTTTGCCCGCACAAGCCTGAGGAGGAATATTATATTAACATTCACTCCGTCAGAGAAGTAAGTACTTTCCCATGCCCGTGTTTTTTCGTTGTTTCCTATTCCAGTGGGAGGCGGTTTTCTTCGAATTTTCTGTGCTTAGTTAGGGAGAATGGGTTGTTTGGCCGTTCGCAAAGCTATATAGTCTTTCGGCCGAGCGGAAATAACCCACTCTCCCTCTAGAATAATGCACTATTCCGACACCGGAAACTCCCTGTATCATGTACCTGCATTACGACCTACTTGAGTCGATTTCATCCTTTCGCTTATCGAGCTTTCTATACCCTAGCACCCTATATCAGGAGGATCTACCCGCAAAATTCTTGGTTTCCTGCGGTTCCCCACATCTCGTTGACCCGCTTTTTCCTTTTTATCGGTTCTCGCTGCCGTAACGCCGGCTGTTACCGAGATCTCCATTATCCCCGAGGCCTACGGTGTTGGTTGGATTTCTGCTAACTTTTGATGACGTAAAGGGTGACTGGATTCTCTTCACCCACGAGGGTGGTGTGGATGTTGGTGATGTGGATGCAAAGGCTGAGAAACTTTTGGTTCCGGTTGATCTGAAACAGTTAGTTTGCCTCCGTTTCCACATGAAAAAACACCTCCTTCCTCGAGGCGTATAACTAATATTTTACATAATGTAGATACCCTTCAAATGAGACCATTGCATCCACCCTTCTCAAAAAGGTTCCCTCGGGGGTGCATAATGTGTTGGTCGACTTCATTACCAGGCTATATGCTGTCTATGTCGATTGCCAATTTACGTTTGTTTGCCTTTGAGCGAGAGGGAATTGAGGGTTTTGCTAACAAACCGTGCCTACAGCTATCTTGAGATCAACCCTCTAGTAGTCATTCCTAACGAGGACAAGACCTCAGCCGAGGTCCACTTCTTGGATCTTGCTGCAAAACTCGACCAGACCGCCGAGTTCGAGTGCGGAGCAAAATGGGCGATCGCCAGAAGCCCCGCAGCCCTTGGTCTCAGACCAGTTGCTGGGAACAGCAACACCGTCTCCATCGACGCTGGCCCACCGATGGAATTCCCGGCTCCTTTTGGTCGTGAACTTTCCAAGGAAGAGGCGTAGGTTTCCTTATTCCACGTTCTCGCCCCAGTTGAGATCGTGAGTTTGCTTCTAACACATGTGATCCCCCAGGTACATTGCCGAACTTGATGCTAAGACCGGCGCTTCCCTTAAGCTGACTGTTCTTAACCCAGTGGGGAGAGTTTGGACTCTTGTCGCTGGTGGTGGTGCCTCAGTAGTCTACGCCGATGCCATTGCTTCATCCGGATTTTCCAGCGAGTTGGCTAACTACGGAGAATACTCTGGTGCTCCCACCGAAGGACAAACATATCTCTATGCTCGCACAGTCTTTGACCTGATGCTACGAGCTCCTACCCACCCAGATGGCCGTGTCCTCTTCATTGGTGGCGGTATTGCCAACTTCACTGTATTGTCCCCCGGCTCTTGTGAACTTCAAACCCCCACTAATTATTTATAGAACGTTGCGTCAACTTTCAAGGGTGTCATCCGTGCCCTTCGTGAGTTTGCTCCTGCGTTCATTGAGCACAAGGTTCAGATCTGGGTTCGTCGTGCTGGGCCCAACTACCAAGAAGGCCTAAAGAACATCAAGAATGTTGGACAGGAGTTGAAGCTTGATCTGCATGTCTATGGGCCTGAGTGTATGAAACCCTCCTATCCATCCCTTAATTTGAGAGATCTCTCTAATTGTCTGCCGATAGGCCATGTTTCTGGTATTGTTCCAATGGCGCTTCTTGGAAAGAACCCTGGAAATATCCAGGAGTACTCGGGGTAAAAAGGTGTTTAATATGAAGGAAAGCAAAACATAGAGTAAACCTTTTTTTATCGGGGTTTTCAGCATTCAGAGTTTTTTTCTTTTCCCTCTTGGGGAAATACCAAAAGTAAATGGTTGTTTCCCAATTTTGGTCACGAAGGGGGGGATCTAAATGTGACATGACCTTTTCAATCACTAGTCCTCCAGTAGTACCGTATGCTCCCTTAGGGTGACCGTGATCAATAGTAGCCTTAGAGAATCAGACTTTTGGGTACAAAGATTCGAGCGAACTACTGACACCGGGATATAACCCTGTTCGAAACCTACTACAAGGGAGGAGTATTGCCCACCCACATCCACTAGCTCCACCTTAACATCACGACAATGCGATACGCGCTCACCCTGGTCGCACCGACGTCCCTTGTTCATGGGTTATCACTCATACGAGTGCGACAGCTCATAGCGCGGAACTTGAAACAAATCCATAAAACCATAGGGCATCATCAATCCCAAAAAAAACCAAAGTGTCTGTAAGACCAAATACCCAATGATGCTGCCTCGCAATAAACCCAATCGCCGCGTCTTATTGAACAAGTACTGGTACTTATACACTCGATTCAATCCAGTCAAAAAAGCTAAACCCATTTCACATCCAAACATTCGCAGCGGCAGAGGCAGAACAGATCCCCATTACCAAATAATTAAAGCACCTCGTCTTCAGTCAAGACACATAAACCCGGGATCCAACAAAGTTAGTCCATCGCACAAGATTGTTACGCTCCCGGCGCAGCACTACACCACATTCGCACTACATAATATAATAATAATAATAATAATAAAGACTATCCCTGGAACCTCCCCAAACCACCCAAAGCTAAAAGCCCAGTATAGTATAGTATCATACACAGCACCATAATCAAAAAAATAATAATAATAACCCGACCCCTGAAAAATCGCGGTGTTCAACGCAAGCCATTACCACCACCTAAAATCCCTACCCACAGCACCGGGTTATATACAGCACTATAACAATATCAAGATCAAGCATGGCAACCTAGAGCTCACCCCGCAGCAACAAAAAACAAAAAAAAAGGCGGAACAAAACTCATAATACTGTCCGACCAACCGACCCACCTGACGTAACCACAATCCACTCGACACCATATTTAACCCAGCTCCTCTTTTTTCTTCTCAAAAGGAAAAGGAGAAAAAAGGTGGGGGTGGCTAACACCTCTATCATACTCTGTGGATGCATTGATAAAGTTACTCTGGTACCAATGACGGAAAAGTCCTTGCGTCGTCGGAGATCGGTGGGGTGCGAGTGTATGTACGAGTATGGTGAGAGCGGTATCCGAGGGGGAGGGGATGGAGGGAGGCGTCGGAAAAAGGTTTGGGATCAACCGGATTAGCGGCGCGCGTGGTGTGCTATGCTCTGTTGTTGGGATGGGTGGGTGGGTGGGGCTCAGCGAGTGATTTGTAGTGATGGGAGAGTGGAGGGGTTGTGGAAGTATCATACTCGAGTATTTTCGGAAGGGAGGCTAAGGCTAGAAGAGGAGTTAATTGCCATCCGGAAGGTCGGAGTCGGGTGTCTTTTTTCCTCCTGGATATCGTATGGGTGTCAAGTTAAGCTGCTTCCGGAGTAGGGTTAATAACTTTTGTATGTATTCTGTGTCTTGGGATTTGGGACGATATGAGACGAGTAATTGCTAGGTAGGTAGGTTCACTATGCAGGAAGGGAAATATGTAGGAAAGGCTCCCATAGCTAGATTCGGGTACGGAGAACTATTCATCATCCTTCAGAGGGAAACGCTGATAAAAAAATATTGAAAAAAAATACTCTCCCCTTGCACACATGCAGTACTGATAATACTGATTTGACATTTGCATATACCCATATACCATTCACCCATCAACACCGAACCTCAACTTGGCCCACAGTATAGTGTCCAACAGACACAAGCTAGCACCCAAAACACTACCCACCACCCAAGCTTAAACTGAGGTCCGCAATTACTGCTATCCTCCCCCAGACTCAACACATCTCACTCGCCATGACATAGCGCCCAGTACAACAAGTAAAACATACAGCACCTCATCAGTATCCATCGGCTCATACCGTCCCGCATCACGCCAACAGGCAAAGATACTAACTTACGTCATACATCTATTTTTGAACAACCACTCCCCTCTTCCCCCCCCCTTCCGCCGCCGCCGCCGCCGCCTCGCATTAGCCCTACACTGATTGCACCCAGAGATCGACAAATTCTCAAGAAAGCATAATAATCGTCGAATCCCCCTCGGACCCTATCGGGATCAAGCGATCCCTTTTCAACAAGCGAGTTCTGCCCGAATGGTTACCATTGGTATGATAGGGCAAAGTACAGTACCAAAATAATATATGATGGCACGAATATACCCTGTAGCAGAGCACCGCACAACACCACACCACACCAAAACCGAGGGATATGATGCTGTCCGAGGTGGTGGTAGTGGGGGGGGATGATAATGAGGTCCCGGATGGGAGGAGGAGGAGGACTTAAGCCCATCTGTAAATCACGAGAATACCAGCAATAATGTAATAAAGTCACAATACTTCAGAAACTATACTATATTATATTACACCAACACTTCCTTCCTTCCTCTTGACCGAATGATCACTAACTTTATAACGCAACTTCGGGAGTATAATCCAGTACCGGTACAGTATCAGGTCCAGCGAAAAAAGTATCTCAGTATCCTCCATTCGCCCGACGATCGAGACTATGCGATATAATATTCCCCCATCACCACCACCACCACCGCTACTACCACCCCCACCCTTGAGTCCCGGTATGGCACAGCACACGGGCTTAAACAGCGCAACAGCGCAACACCCAGTTCCTGGAGACTTCACACATCCACCGTAGCACACACACATACACATGCACACGCTGCAGAAACTACCCGAGGAATCCGCACCCGCCCGGTCGTGACAATTGACCTAAGTTACTCATCATCATCATCACCATACCTACCGGCACAGCAAGCGGCACTGAACTGTACTGTACTCGAATGCAAGTACCAGTACAGTACCGTACAGTGCGGCACAAGCAAGCAAGTATAGTATGATAAAGTAGGGCAGAGACGACTCACACAAATATCTTAAAATTAGAATTCGGGAAAACTGTTTTCGGGCTTAAATGCCAAGCCGAGCGGTGTGAGGAAGAGGACTAGGATGATGTTCTCCATGCTTGGGCAACTCTAATTCAAAAAAAAAAAAAAAATCCATATCCCCATCCCGTTGCTAGAATGAATGAATGAATGAATAAAGTGTCATAATTGCGACAATATCACCATGGTGATTTGGAAGGAAGGGGGAAAAAAATGACTTGCGGAAAAGAATTCTCTGGAGATTTGATCCGATTAGATTGTGCCCCCAAGGTACAGTACTACTTCGGATCCGCTTTTTTCCTGAAGTGCGGGGAGAAGTGCAGATGCATAGTCTGCTCGAGTACAGTAAGGACAGTGAACTCTAGCAGGCCGGCCGGTAGGCACTAGGAGAGTAGGAAAGGCTTGATCAGTCCACAGCACTTACCACAAACGAACCTGTGTAATCCGATCGCCAGTTATCCACCAAGTAGGTAGTCCAAACCAAGCAATTTAACGCAAAACAGTATCATACCTAGACACAGCTAGCTACCAGCTACTCCAAACAGCAATCCAAAATACAAAATCCACATCACGGAATAACCCAGCGACCCTAGAGCACCTACCGTACGTAACGGCAATTGCCTAGTACATACCGCACCAGCACAGCACAGCACTCCCATAACCCCCGAGACCCCCCCCCTACCCCAGCACTCCACCCACCTCCTCCTCTCCATATCCCAAACACAACCACTACAATCACCACGATACCACCCCCAAGCCCAACAAAAACCAGTCCAAGGCCCAAAGCTATATAACACTCTATATATCCTATCCTATCATCCTCCGACACAACAACCAGCAGCCGAGGTAAACTCACAACTCTCACAGCAGCGAACCAGAAATATAGATAAAAATAAATTTACTACTACGGTAGCATCATAAGGCTAGCTAGCCCTCTTGACCACCCCTCCAAACCGTAGATTAGGTTATCAACGATACCGGCGCCGGTACCGTACGGTATGACGCGAGGTATTACAAGTTACTCGAGTAGCACCATACCAAGCTACCGTAGTTCCCAAGCGGCAAGGCGATGTAATCTAATGTCGACACCACCAGCCAAGCTACACCCTCACTTCAAACAGGGCAGAGAAGTAACTCGTACTGTACTGTACTCGCAACAAGTACTGCACCTAATGATAAAGCGATGATATGATACGACAGAGCACTCAAAAAGTCCGAATCTTCCTCCCTCCCTTCCCCCCTTCTTTCAGCCGCACCTACAATACGTATGATACCATCGACACGCGAGACTAAGCAAATATGAGTGTGCGTGTGAGTGTGCGCCTGTGGGGGGAGGGGGAGGGGGAAGGTTCCAGGACTACCGGACCGGCACGAGTACTGTACTGTACGATATGGCTACGAGTACGAGTACTGCACAGTACGTATGATACCGGCATTCCACGGGTACAAGTATACAAGTATAGTCATCGCGATTGGTTGGAATGGGGGAAAGAAGAAAAGGAAAGAAAAGAAAAGAAGAAAGAAAGAAAGACAAAAAAATAAGTTTTTTTTTCTTCTTCTTTATTTAACGATCTATGGTAGTACTCGAATAGTTCTTCCTTATGTCCGTCCGTCCGTCCGCCCGTTCGTTCGTCCTCCGGTCCGGTATGGTGCCGGTCCTATACAATACCGGGATAGCGCCTATAATAGAAAGAAAAAAAAAAGCTTGACCCGTTGACCTTGAAAATCCATGTCACAAAAAAAAAAAAAAAGTTAACCTCTATGATAGCAACTTCTCCCCGTTTTCAAATTTACATGTTATTGTACAGTACTCTACTTCGCAGTACCCTCACATACATACATTCATCCACACATAAGAGCACTTCTCCCCCCCGCCCTCTCACAATCCCACGCTATTCCATGCACACCGTGCCCACACCTCGCCAACAACCCCCCACTCCCCAAGGCGCAATTGGTCACATAAACGAATGCAATACATGACACCCCGCCTCCTCGTCCAACGAGTGATCAATCGTGTACTGTACCCTGCCATACTCGAGTACAGTGCGCATTTCACACCTTCTCACTCGTCGATACAGCGGGGAGGGTAAGTGAATAATATTACGAAAGAAGCAGGCAAAAAAGTGAAGGAAAAAAAAAAGCAATTCGCGAAAAAAAAGCCGTTTTATTTCACCAGCCGTGCGCAAAGTGTGGGCCGCTCACTTCCTCTCCTCCTTATTTATTGGTAGATAAGAGGTTTTCGCGCAATCACATGCTGCGGAAGCAGGGTGAATGAACAGATTAATACCGTTATCATAGGTTGGATTGGACTAGGTTAGGTTGAGGGGCTGTTTACCTTACTTTATAATATTATTATAATAATAACAATAACAACATAGGAGGCGAGTGCGAGGATGCAGTGTGATCGGTAAAGGTACGAACGTTATGTACACTCCCGTTCGCAAAGTCCTTGCACAAAAAAAAGTACTGTGGCAAAGTCTTGGCTGCAACCCAGGTACTGGTACAAGAGTTTGCCAAACATTTGCAGCTCAAATTATGATGATGTGGTTA
>Ga0307509_10005058_pt1 | contig 18559 bp, 10 predicted proteins | sample 10_EM_MG_FD_202245 | JGI IMG/M metagenome (GOLD analysis project Ga0307509, IMG submission 202245) | Populus trichocarpa ectomycorrhiza microbial communities from riparian zone in the Pacific Northwest, United States - 10_EM | ecosystem: Host-associated > Plants > Roots > Unclassified | place...
GTTTCTACTTATCTTATTTTTTAATATATTTTATTATATATATTTTTATATATATATATATATATATATATATATATATATATATGTGTGTGTGTGTGTGTGTGTGTGTGTGTGTGTGTGTGTAAGCATGGTTATATTTCATATTAGCATGATAATAATAACAAATATGAAGTATGTATTCAAGCAAAGATGACAAAGAAGCCTTTCCTAAAGTAGAAAGGAATTCTCAATTATTTGAGTTGGTCAATGTCATGCTTTTGAATGCTAAATTACCAAATAATTTATGGGGTGAAGCCTTACTTACTGCATGTCATATTTACAATAGAGTACTATCTAAAAATATATTAATTAAATGTTTCTCCCTATAAAGCATGGAACGGTAGAAAACCAAATTTGAATTATTTTAAAGTGTGGGGGTGTGTAGCTTCTTATAAAGTTTCTAATCCTCAAAGAACAAAATTAGGACCCAGAGGTCTTAAGATTGTTTTTGTTGGCTATGCACAAAATTCAAAAGGTTATAGACTTTTGGATTTAGAAACTAATGTGATTGTTGAATCTATATATGTTGAATTTATCTAATATAAACTCATAAATGATTCAAATGTGCAAGAACCAAATCTAAAAGTAATGACTCCTAGCTCAATGTTAAATGAAAAATGTAAAAAACTAGAAATAATAGGTTCAAGTGAACCTAGAAGAATTCAAAGAGTTAGAAAGGAAAAACACATAGATACAAATTTTATTTCTACTGATTCAATTGTAATTTTAGTGGAAGGTGATAGAAATACAGTATTGAAAAGAACACCTATGATCCGAAATATGGAAGATGATCCAAAGACATTAAGTCAAGCTATGTCTTCTAAGGATGCTGCTTTTTTGAAAGAAGCAGTAAATGATGAAATGAATTCAATATTATCTAACAATACTTGGGTCCTAGTAGATTTACCTCCAGGTTCTAAGCCAATAGGATGTAAGTGGATGTTTAGAAGAAAATACAATACCAATTGTTCTATACAAACCTTTAAGGCAAGATTAGTTGCCAAAGGTTTTACTCAAAAGGAGAGTGTTGATTATTTTGACACTTATTCTCCGGTGGCAAGAATTATATCAATTAGAGTTTTATTTGCATTGGCATCAATTTATAAATTATATGTTCATCAAATGGATGTAAAGATGACTTTTGTAAATGAAGATTTAAAGGAGGAAGTGTATATGGAGCAATCTGAGGGTTTTATACTTCCTGGAAATGAAAAAAAGGTTTGTAAATTGGTAAAGTCTTTATATGGTTTAAAACAAGCTCCAAAACAATGACATGAAAAGTTTGACAAAACAATTTTGTTGAATGATTTTCATCACAATGGTGCTGATAAGTGTATGTATTCCAAATTTACAAAAAAATTTGGTGTGATTATTTGTCTTTTTATAGATGACATGTTAATATTTAGCACCAATATGATTGAAATAGTTGAAACCAAAAGGTATCTCACTTCTATCTTTAAAATGAAAGATCTCGATGAAGTAAATACAATTTTAGGTATCAAAGTTAAGAAACATAGTAGTGGCTATGCACTTAATCAGTCACATTATATTAAGAAAATGCTTGATAAGTTTAAGCATCTCAATATAAAGGAGGCTAATATATACCCCATTTGACTCTAGCATGAAGTTAAATGATTATTGTGATAAAGCGATAGCACGACTAGAATATGCTAGTGCAATTGGAAGTCTTATGTATGTTATGCATTGTACAAGACCAGATATAACTTTTATTATATACAAGTTATCAAGATATACAAGCAAGTCGAATACATATCATTGGAAAGCTATTGCAAGAGTCTTTAATTATCTAAAAAGAACGATCAATTTGAGCTTGTTTTATTCTAATTTTCCAGCTGTGATGGAAGGATATAGTGATACAAGTTGGATGACTAGTTCAGGTGATAATAAGTCCATATTAGGATGAATTTTCTCACTTAAAGGAGGTGCAATATCTTGGGCATCTAAGAAACAAACATGCATCTCTTATTCTAACATGGAATCAGAATTTATTGCTATGGCTACTACAGGTAAAGAAACAAAATAGCTAAGAAATATGTTGTTTGATATTAAGTTGTGGCCCCAACCTATATCAGCTATTTCTTTATACTGCGATAGTGAAACAACTATGTCTTGAGCTTATAGTAACATTTAAAAGGATAAGTCAAGACATATAAGAATTCAACATAGATATATTCGAGAGTTGATTACAAATGGTGTAATCACCATTGTCTATGTAAAGTCTGTGAATAATTTAGCGGATCCGCTCACAAAAGGACTATCTAGAGACATGGTACGAAAAACAACTAATGGAATAAGGTTGAAACCCGTTATTAAAGATACTAGTAATAGGAACCCAACTTCAGATCAACAAAAAACGTATCTCTTAGATTAATGGGTAATAACAAGTTACTGTTTTGTAGATATTGGACACTAATAATTAATTTGAGTCCCTATTCTGATAGTATTCAGTGTGTTTTATTACGTAAAGGAGGATAAGCATAGGCTCTTAATGAAATTTAAAGTCTGTGTCTAATGTAATAAAGACATGTATAATTCCACCTATATGAATATAAAAGTGGTGTCGTTTTTTACAACAGTTAGGGTTTTCTCTTGTAAATATTCATGAAAAAAAATTAAGATTTTAGCACATGGTCATAATAGTGCTAAACAGTTGTAAACCTCTTTAAGAGTTTGGATAATATTATGTGTGTAGTATCTTTTATTCTACAACAAAAGTATTGGTTTAATCTGCGGACACCAATAACTTTAATAGGATTCAAGTTCTAACACTAATTAAAGGTTTAAATTGCAAAATATCTTTTTGTAAGCATAATTCTATCAAGTAAAAAGACCTTCATTACAAACTAGTGGGGGATTGTTGGTGTAGTTTGTAAATAAATAAAGAAAGAAAAGATGTTTATCCCACATTGGAAAGAAACACTCCCTCCTAATGTTTTTAAGTGTGAGTTTCTATTGTGTAGTAAATTAAGTCATGGTAGACAGACTCTCCTATTTGGCTTCCTAATGTTATTATATAGATATTTATAATATCAAAAGATAGCATTTGAAACTTGGAACTTAATATGAACAGTTATACTATTTCATGAATAGTCATACTATTTCATGAACAATCATATTGTTTGATGAACAATCATATTATTTTATCAACAATCATATTGTTTTATCATTATGTTTCAAGTCTATAAAAGCATTTTACTATAAAAAAAATAATATATATATATATATATATATATATTCTTTTATTGATCTTATCTTCTTATTCTTTTAGAGGTTTAGAGGGTTTAGTTGTATCCTGAAGGTGTTGTCTCTGTGTGGGACAAATAAACACCTTAAAGATAGTGTTTTCACGCCTCTAAGCCAACTCCATATTTGTTTATATCCTAAATATTCCTAACATAACTGACTTTTCTAAATGAGTCACTTGTTTTTAGTTTCTTTCCATTTTCTTGGGAAATAAAATAAAGAGAAAAATTTAGCCACGAACACATTGTCACTTTAGTAGTAATAGCTCAAGTCCACACCAATGAACATTCCCTTTCAAGATAGCAGGAGGACCAAAAGGCCCCCTAAGAAAGTGGTAAGGTATAAGGAATGCCTCAGGAACCATGTAGCAATTATTGGTGGAAATGCAACAAATGGGTGTGGTGAGTTCATACGAGGAGGATAAGAAGATAGCTTTGGGGCCTTCAAGTGCTCACCCTTATACATTAATTATTTTTGTAGTTTTGAATCATAACAATCAAAACTATATTATTTCATTAAATGTTTTTTGTTGCAATGTTAATTTGTATATTTATTAACTCAAGTTGTTTTTTTACATTTTTAATTATTTTTTTCAATTTCATCTTTCAATAATGAGTTGCTTGAGAATTGAGCTTTATAATTTGTTTTGATTTGCTTACTATGAGATTATTATAGTCTCTCATAACCCGTGTCGTGGATTTGATATGTTAACCCGTGTTGACCCAAGTCAATCTAATATGTTGTTATCTTAATATTAAAAAAAATCTTTAAATTTTATTTGAGTCAAACTATATTTTTATAGATCGTCTAAGTTACTTTTAGATCCACAAAGTAAATTAGATCATATCAAATTAATCTCTACATAATATTTTTTTCACTATAAAAAAACATTAACAATATTTGCATATATTTTTTTACGTTCAAAGGTGAACAGTCTAGTCATCCTACTATGTGTCATGGGTTTTGTCCTATATTTATAAAAGACTTACAAGAATTGATATTCATAAAACGAAAAAAGACCCATTTCTTGAATTTGGTTGTTCAAGTGTTTCGGACAGTGCACAACATGTTCTTTGAAGTTTAAGTAAGCCTTTGATACCCGCCCCTGGGAATACCGATTTGAAAGCGAGATTAAGGACTGGCAGTCAAGATTTCTTCCCCAATTTCTGATGTTTTTGAAGGAATCACAAGAAGCAATTTAAAGTAATGGCATTGACACGGAGCCAGTTCCTAAAGCTGCCAAGATTTGACATTTCAATTTTTTAGCTTTATTTTCCCCCCATAAATTGTGTCAGTCTATGTGCTGTTCATATATTTCTATGAATATATCTCTGAATGATCAGTAGATAGCGAGGAATGAGTCTCATATCTTGGAACTTTCACCGTATATGTAATGTAATTATTACTAATGAAATGGTTTAACATCTGTTCCTAAGTACTCAAGACCAGAACCATTCCATTATTTTAACTAGTAAACAATTTATCCATGCTCTTATGCAGTCCCCCAAAGAGAAGTATAGAGATTAAGACTTGGGAGTTTGAAATTTTAACTTGACAAGTCCTGGGTTTAATCCTATTGAGGGCTACTGATATGTAGTCTAAGATCCAATAATTTGCGTTTTTGCCTCCTTATCTCCTTCCCTTTGCCATTAATGAATTGTTGTTATCTCTGCTGGCGGGATATGCTGTCAATTCTCTGCATTTGGTGTTTATGACTGCCAATAGCTTATGTGACTTTGATCTAATTTCAAACGTGATAGAAAACTGAGACTTGGGATATACACAATATGGAGTTGGTGAAACTAAGCTGGTGAAAACTAAGTCTTGGAACAGACACAATATGGAGACGGGTACATCAAACCAGAGACAAGGGTTTACAAGTTCGTATAATCTATGGCTATTGTGTTATTGAATTTTATTTAGGTTTATTTATTGGGTTTAATTTAATTATTGTTAGATATTTTATTTAATGAGTTATAAGTTGATTGTTTGTTATAGTTAGGATTTTAATATTTATATGTTTTTTTTAAATATTAGAAAGTTTTTGATAAATTAAGTAAAATTTGCAAAGTTGCAAACTTTTCGAATCCTTATTCTTTCTTTTCTTCAACCTTTTCTTCTCTTTCTTTTGCTTTTTCTTCTTAGTTTCTTTTTTTCTTTTTTCATTAATTTTAAATCTCTTTTACCCACATCAACTTTGAAATAGAGCCTAATTTTTAGTTGTTTCTATAACTAAACCATCCATTCTTGAAACTCAATATAATTTTTGCAATTGTTTACTTCTCAATTGTACTGTTAATTACTGTTTTTTATAAATAAAATCACCGACAAATTAAAAAGTCATCGATGATATTTAAGGGGTTTCTAAATTTTTTTATTAAATTGAAAATTTAAATTAAATATTACAGACGGAATCACCGACGAAATGGTTAAAATTATTAATATTTAATTATCCGTTGGTAAAATACCCCAATAAAAAGACAAAAATCTCTCATTTCACAACAAAAGCGCTTTTTCTTCTTCTCCTCCTCCTTCTTATTCTTCTTCTTCTTCTTATGTAAAAACACTAACATCCCTTTTTTTTTTCTTTCTCTTCTCTTCTTTTCTCTTCTCTCCAGTCCTCAACTCCTCTTCTCCTCCACGCTCAGGCATGTCTTCTCATTTTTTCTTCTTTTCTCTTCTTAGTTTTTTTTTAATTAACATACTTTATAAATTTATTTTTTCTTTTCTCTTCTTAACTTCACTCGCAACTACATTAAGATAAAAAATTTCTTTTTTTTTGTGTTTTCTTGCATTATATGTGTTTATATTTTATTTTAAATTTTTTTGTTCTTAATAATTGTATGAATTTTGTTATAGGATTTTGTTTTTCATAAGAGATCAATTTTGTTGCATTTTGTTTATAAATTTTGTTGTTCAATTTCAATTAAATTATTTTATTTGTTGCTAGATTATGACATCTAAAATAGGTTTTCTAGGTTAGGTGGAAATTGTTTTTAGTTGATTTATTTATTTGTTGTTATTGTTGTTTATTTTTTGTGTTATTTATTTGTTGTAAATTTATTTGAGTTGATTTTCTTCTTCTTTTTTTCCAAGCAACTCAGTTCCTGATTATTATGGAGTGTTGATTTATATTAATTTAATTATTTTCTAGTTCTGTTAAATAGATTTTTTAAAAGAAATATTTGTAAACAATTACCGATGGAATTGCATACGGTATTTCTGTCAGTTATACGACAAGCTTCCCAAGGGAAATACCGATGGACGGAATGAAATGGTTAAATTTTTTTTTTTGCATGCTTTTCCCATTAGTAAATCCATCAGTAATAAATATTTTTATTATTATCAACGGACTCACCGTCAAACCAAAAATTAGCAATGTGAGTTTTACCGACGTAGTATTTCCGTCTGTGATTCCGTGGGTAAATTCATTGCTGACGGATTGATAGTATAAATACTAATGAAAATTTCTATTAGTAAATATAAAAATTCTAGTAGTGGAAGGATAACTCAACTCTTGTGTTATTAAATTTTATTGAGGTTTATTTATTGGGTTTAATTTAATTATTATTGGATATTTTATTTAATGATCTATACGTCCAATTGTTTGTTCTAATTAGGATTTTAGTATTTATATGTTATTTTTTCTAAATGTTAGGAAGTTTTTGATGAAATGAGTAAAATTTGTAAAGTTGTAAACTTTTCCAACCCCTATTTTTTCTCTTCTTCAACTTTTTCTTCTCTTTTTTTTGCTTTCTCTTTATAGTTTTTTTTTTCTTTTTTAATTTTAAATCTCTTTTATCCCGTATTAATTTTGATATAAAAACTAGTTTTTTAGTTGTTTCTATAAGTGAACGATCCATTCTTGAAACTCAATACAATAACCAAACTATAGAATTTGTGGAGAGCTCTCAGTGAAAACAAAAAAAAGTCAAACACACCCTTATTGTCCCCACACCCTAATCAAGAAAGTACCATTCTTCGTTTGCCAGAGATGTGTCTCCAAATCTGGATGATTTTATGCTACAAAAGAATATATATATATATATATATATATAACTCGTCTCAGCAAAAAAGAAACAGGCTGCCCGCTTTTGGGATGAGAAAAAAAATCAAAAAACTGATTAAATAAAAAAAACTAAAAAAACAATAACCGAAAAAACCGAACCGTAAAAAAAAATCAATTAAACCGATTAAAATTTTTTAAAAAACAACCGGTTCGGTTTGGTTCCGGTTTTATAAGCCTGAAACTGAACCGAAACGAACCCAAACCGGAAAAAAAACCAGAAAAAAAACTGAAAAAACCGAGTCAAACCAGTTTGAATGGTTTTTGTTCTAAAAAACCGAACCGAACCGAAACTAGTCGGTTTGAACCGGTTTCGGTTTTTTAAAAAAAAAATTTGGTTCGATTACTTTTTTTTTATAAAAACTGAACCGAACTGAAAATGATCACATCTAGCCCACTTGCCTTGGCCTTTAAAAGCTTAAAGGATTAAAAACTTCATAAACTTTCATTGTATGTTTATGTATATGCATTTATCCTAATTAATTGCATTCTACATGTAACATGCTCTGGATCAGGCCACCACAAATTGAGGTGCATTGACAGGACGAGATTAGCACTTTTTTTTCCCTTTCTTTCTTTAATTGTAACACTGTGATGTTTATTTTATTCTGAGTTAAAAAAAGGGTTAAAGTCAGGGAAAAAAAAGAGAATGAAAAGTGGCAATACCAAAATTAAAAGAGAATGAAAAATGATAGTAGCAAAAAAAAAAAATCATCAGGCACAACTACATCAACGAGAAAGAGATACCACATCGATAATAACTTGTGTGATCTAAGTTGTCTATCATCATTCAACAATTTGGTCGGTTAATTACTTTTCTACTTTTCAATTCGTTGAAGTTTACTTTTCTAGTTTTGTACTTATCATTTAAGGTTGTTATTAATATTATTTTTATGCCTAAAAAATTCAAAAAAAAAAAAAAACTCACATTGCATTTCTACATGTTATTTTTGCTTATCAACCTCTTTCATTATTGATATCTAGCATTTAGTCTTCTTTGTTATTTGTGAGTTCGACATTGTGTTTGATTAATCATTTACACTTAAAGGTCTAGTATTACATGCGTAAAATCTTCTTAGTGTTTTCTGTTCTTGATTAATCTCCACATTAAAAAAAATGTAATTAATTTTATTTTTGTATTATGATTTCACTTGCAGGAATCATATGCGATCTCAATTTCATTTCTAAGTTAATGTTGCATGCATTTGTGAATAGTCATCTAGCATCCAACTTTAAGTTTACAACTACCATTGATTCGACCTTGAGTAATATCTTTAAAACCAATCATTATAAAAAAAAAAGGGTAAATATTGTAGAATAAGATTGGAATTAAAGATTGGAGAATAAGTGTTGTCTTTCACACCTATATCAAGTGTGGAGATAAGGGTTGCTAAATTATCATTGATAATATAAGTTGTATCAATGTAGTATCTTTAAATATTGTAGCTCGCTTAGGCCTAAAGTTGCTCTTTATCCTAAGCCATATAATGTGTTATGGATTTATAATAACTCCATAGCAGTTAATGAGAGATGTTTGTTCCCAATCAAATTCCTAGACTATTATGATGAAATTTGGTTTGATACGATTTCAATGGATGTAGGACATGTTATTTTGGGAAGGCCATGTATAATGAGTCCAAATGAGTTTGAGAAAAAGGTTAAAGATCAACCTATTTTATCTGGTTTAGCTAAAAAAGAAATTTCAAGAAACTCTTAATTGGAACTACCTAAAAAGGTAAATATGGCTAACATAATAGGTCTGAAAAAGTTTCAAAATGAGGTGTATGAAGAGTCAGCTGTGTATCTTTTAGTTTTAAAAGTTTCTAGAGACTCTCTAGTAAAGTTTCCTTAAAAGGTAAGTGCAAATTTAAGAGAGTTTCAAGATAGTTGTCATTTTGAGCTCTTTAATTCCTTAATCTCTATAGTTGACACCAACTTGTCATAGATTTTAAGTAGCCTTCTTAGCTTCCTAATTATGTACCCCCTATGCTTGACATCTAGCAGGTCATAGATTTTGAACAACCTCCTAAGCTCTTTAATACTTTGTCCCCTATGCTTGACATATAACATGTTATAAGTGTTTAGTAATATGTTGAGCTCCCTGAATCCTTACCTATTATTCATGATAAACAGGATAAGAATGACCCTAATTCACTGGGTTATGTCTAATCTATATCCATCCAGTATTCAAAAAGTATGTGTTCCATTCCACACTCCTAATCATATAAGGTTAATGGTCACAAACCTAAGATGTCGATAGATCTTTCTCCTTTGTCTCCTTACTCTAAAATGTCTAATTCAGCCGAGTCTTTTATATGTAGAGTTCATAAATTGTATGTTGAGATTGCAAGACAAATTTAATTAAGTAATAAACAATAAAAACTTTAAGCTAAGTATCATAATGCACTTAATATTAGAGATTATTTCACGATATAGATTAAACATACATGGTGTCCTTTGAAAACCAATAATAAATTTTAGTGAGTAGTGTTACACCATTCAAAGTGTTGTAAATGATTGAATCAAATTGTTATACCATTAAACTGCCACTAAATTTTAATATTATCTCTACTTTTGACATGAAGGACCTCGTTTTGAAACATAACTTATCACTAATGATCCTTTTGAAACTCTTCCCCTATTATCCTTATCTTTGGCATAAAAGGAACATAATAATACTACTTTGGATGCATAAGTTGTTTTTACCAGGAATGTTGAACTTCAGCGAATCCTAATATATTAGCTAAACAACTAAATTCATACTATACTTGGATTACCAAAGAGACATCACAATAACTTGATCCTTATCTTTAGAAGTGTTATTGGAGCTGCCTTGAACTATACTCGACATGTTCGAGTTCTTTCAACCCCAAGAGAGTTGATGGGGACATCAGACCCGAGACGTGGTTCACACGTTTGTATGATCTATAATGATGGATGATAGCCCAACCCTTGTGTTATTGGATTTTATTTAGGTTTATTTATTATGCTTAATTTAATTATTTTTGGATATTTTATGTAGTAGGCTACAAGCCCAATTGTTTTTTCTAGTTAGCATTTAAATATTTATATGTTAAATTTTCTAAATATTAGGAAGTTTTTGATGAATTGAATAAAATTTGCAAAGTTACAGACTTTTCCAACCCTTATTCTTTCTCTTCTTGTACTTTTTCTCTTTTCTTTCTTCGGTTTCTTCTTTTCTTTCTTCTTTAGCTTTAAATCTCTTTTATCCCACATCAGTTGGTGTACAACAATTTTCTACTATTGTCGACTAGAGTCTTTATCGAATCCATTTTATAGATGCCTACTTTTGATGTAGTGTTAAAATTGTATTTTTCATACAGATTTTACTGTCCTACTACTTTTTATTCTTATTGTCCATTTGTGCCTACTACAGTCAAGTTTTTGTGATGGTTTCTTGTTTGCTGCGAACTTTTTGTTATGAATTTGGAGATGTATTCAAAGCCTTCTGTTATTCTGTTCTTTTGCCATGTTTTCCATAGGTTTTTGCATATGGTTGAGATCATTATAATGGTTGCAAAATCAAAGTTTTTTGTTTCAATACAGTAAAGCTGGGAAAAGATTAGAAAAATAGCAAAATGGTTGTGCTACTCCTTAAAGAATTAAAAGAGTTGTGCTACCATTATAGCACATATTAGTTTAATATGTCTTGTAGTCAATCGATTTGTTATACATGACATTATTATATTCATGTAAGTATATATTTATTATTAATAAAGACTTAATTTATGTTTAATATTCATATAATATTAGATTAATAAATCTAATATTTTATATATGAATCTAGAGTAAAGATAAAGTTCATGGAATAAAAATATTTTGCAAAAGAAATTATAAAGTTGTTATAATTATGGGATTGTTATTGCATCAAAGCATTGTTACTAAAATGTTCCTAGTCGATGCTCTCTTCAAAATTGGATATTTATTAGAGTTATAGAGACTAATACATATTATGTTCTTTTTTTTATGAAAAAAAATCAGTTGTTCTCATAAGCTGAGGTATAAGGGATACCTAGAACAAATATGTAGATGCTTGTCATAAGACATGTACACTAAACTAACCCGCATGAGAATTCCATATTGAGAGATGACCTATGTCTATGAAAAGGCTCACGTGATAGTTATGTAAGTGATTTTTAGACTTGAGATCACTAAGTTATCTTATATAGAGAATATTATGTTTTAATCATGTTACATGTTATCTTAATTGAGGCAAGGAAGGAGCATTGAGTATAACATAAACTATATGAAGGTATTTGAGTGATTAAGAGAGGATTTATCATCCTAGGTGAATTATGAAAAATGTTTCATGAAATCCTTGGCGAAAGTGGAATGAGATTTGAAAAGAGTTCAAATCTTATTCAAACGATCAATGACTATCATGTAGAGAACAAACATAATTTAACATGACAGACATACTTCATGCTTTAATGTTAAATCAGAATATTTTTGATGAAAAAATATTAATTACAATGAGAAACAAGTTACTGAAAGGTTAAGTCAAATCATTAATAACTTTTCTAATATTTTTGGGATTATGACACATTACTAGACGATGCACCTGATCTTCGAATATAAATTAATCAATTGTTAAATTGATAATAAATTAAATTATTTAATTTATTTAATTCTATTTAATTAAAATTAAAATTTATCTTGGGTCAACATATTAGGAACCAAATAGGTCACACACATTAAAAACTATTAGTCAGAAATTAAACTATGATGATTTAATTAAATATAACTTGATTAAAATATGATTTAGAAATTAAGGACTATAATATAATTAATACATAGATTATATTTCTAGACCTAGAAAAATCAAGTAAGGACTTGATTGAGTTAATTTCTAAAATTATCCTGAATTAATATATGGATATTATTCAAGGAAAAATTGATATTTTGTCAATTTATAAGGTTTTTCAGATTTTTCTATAAATAGTAAGTTATGTTAGACAAAAGAACTATGTATGTCACAGAATAGAGAGCTAAAACTCTCGGCATAATAATCTTTTTCTTCTAAATAGGGATTTAAGAGATTTCTCACTGGTGATTTGTGTGGATTATCGTTGGAGGTCGAGCAATTAGACAGCTTGTGATTTGCGACAACCCAACCTTTAAAGAATTATCCAAAGTAAAAAAAAAAAAATCATATTTTCAGGTAATAAATCCTTAAACAACTCTATATCTATCTAATAAAATTTTAGGAACTCCCTTATAATTTTGTTTCATTGTGTATAATATTTGAGAAACCAACAACACAACCATCTTAAATTTCTTATTCAGCACGACCTTCACAATTTTTTTTTAATTTTTTTTCCAATAACTTAACCTTTTTTTTTTTTAAGGTTATGCTACTCCTAGTAGTGTAACCCTTTTAATTTTTTTTAATGTCGAGCTACTAAAAGTAGCTAAACGTATTGAATTATAATTGGTTGTGGTCTTATCCCCCAACCAATAAAAATAGGCTATTTTTCTTTCTTTCTTTCTTTCTTTCTTTTTCATATGTGCTATTTTACAAATTTTGTTACGACAAGCTATTTTTTAATAAAAAAAAAAAAACTCCTGCAAAATCATTATGACATCATGAGGCCTTGTTAGAAGTTGAAATGGACTCCAAGAAAGAATTTCTAGTTCGAACTTCGAAGTCTTGTCAGATTGGTAAGCAAAGATTGTCTTCAAGAAGATGGCAGGAAGCTCCACTCACATTCCTGTTATAACATCCTCTTGCACTAGACCAAATAATGTGCTGGTTTGCCGATTCCGAATGCTCTAGCTGGATTTGATGCAGAGGTTCTCTGCTCCTTGCTTTCTTATTATTTGATTAATACTTGATTAGCGATGTCCGATATCGATTGGAGCGACCAAGTAAAACAATAATGATGGATTGGTGCATGAATTATTGCATTTGGTGGAATGCATTTCTTATCTTGTAATAATTTGTCATTTCTTTTTCGCAAGATGTTAACCATGATCATGTGCAAGTCCAAAAAGGGCTCCGTAATAACTAGGCGTTTGATTTTTATCTAAGGTCCTGGCTGTAATCATAATCCGGCTAGAGGTTAGAGTTTATCCTACAAAAACCTAACTTCTTGTACACGATAGTATAATCAAAGGACGGTGGCAGGACCATCGTGAAACCATGGTTGTGTATGATTTCAGTCTAATGGAGGTCTTGACAAAAAGGCTGTTTGGGGTTGGTGTGCTTCCATGGACTCGGTGATTGAAAATAGTCAAAGATGTTGCAGATGTCCTCAGTTTCGTCCACTCAAAGCAGCTAGCTCGCAAGAATGTGAAAACTACCAGTGTCCGTATTGATGTTAGCTTCAGAGCAGTGCAGGGTGACTTTGGCTTCGTGCTCTCTTCCACAGAGTCACGGCGGTTTGAAGCAGTCATGAGCACAAGGCTGATGTGTTTGAATTCGGCCTTTTTGTGCTGGAAGTTGTTTCTGGGAGAGGAAGGTTGGATTCTGAGGTGTGGTAAGAAGAGAGGGATTTGATGGACTTTGCGTGGAGAATGCATGAGATTGATGAGAAGGCGAGAGCGGTCGACAGGAGGATGGGCTCAGTGGTGAACATGGGACAGGCGATTAGAATGTTGGAGATTGGACTGCTTGTAAAAAGGATGAATGCAAAGGTAGGCCATGCATAGAGGAGGTCTCGAGTTTCTCGAGTTGCCACAAAATAGACCTGTTGCTCTTTCCCCTTCAACAGCACCAACACTGGTCTTTGCACTGGCTATTCCTTTTCTCCTTTCAAAGTGAAACTAATGAATTTTTAGGCTACAAAATCAGCACCATCAAATTTGTAGACAAGTAAAGCAAAGATGGTTACTTATATTAGTATTGTGAAATCAAATTTGATTCAATTCAAACATATAGATCATGGAAGTCTTCTTTTCACAACATGATAACCAGGAATTTTCATGCTAACAAGAAGGATTGGGATTTATCATTTAAATTGAAAGAGAAGCAGCATGAAAGTTATGCATTTAGCTATAGTAGTTTTTTGTTTGGAAATTGAAAAATAAGTGATTCATGTTAGCAGTGGATAAAGTCTTAGTTCCCAGTAGATACATAGCTTTCTATGAATAACACTGCACACAATTCTTTCAAGAACTTTCTTTCTTTAAAAAACCAAGACAGGTTCTCATAAAGTTCTTACATCCTTATGGCCATCGCCATCATAATGGAGCTGGAGTCAAGTTTCTATGCCTTTGCTTCTTAAGCTAAGGCACAAAATTCACTGATTCTAAAACCACTAACAAAAAATGTTCAAGCAAAAGAAAATGGCTGTGATGGATGCAGTCACCTGTGCGAGAATTCACACACAGGAATTATGAGCAGTCAACCATCAGCCTTGCACCTGCAAGAATATAAAAGGGAATCACAAGATAATGAGATTTTCAACAAAAACAGGATCTTTCCAGGATGTAAAAATAAACAAAAACAGGCAGGGAGCAAGAAGCTAATATCTGAAACTCATGTTACTACATTGTTCACTTCACCATGAGTATCAGGTAGTTTTGCAAGCTACGGTTGTGTTCAGAACACGAATAGGAAGGAAAAAATCTCCTAAACTTGGATACATGACCGATATTCTGCAAACAACTCCTAATGCTTCCAAACATTCTCTCCAAGATAATTACTTGTAAGAAATCTAAGAACATGTTGAGTTCAAAGCGTCCAAAACTATTGAGAATCGCCCGCTAAGTATTTATGGGAGAAAGATCTCAGCAATGCTTCTAGAAAGAGAAGAGAAAAAACATTAGAACTGCAAGAAAGCTGTTAATGTTGATTCATATTAGTCATCTAATTTGGACTGTACACAAATGACATTGTAATGCAGTCCCTGTTATTCAAAATTATTACCATGTTCGAAGATGTTTAGTTTTTATAAACATGCAATATAGTTATATTTCAAAGCAAATTTGCAATCAAAATAAAAATATTAGTATGGATACTAAGCAAATATTAAAACATGTATAAGAGATTGAAACACAATCGTAACATGTATGCTAAAAATATATTGAAATTATACTTTAAAAAAAACAATATAAAGTATTTGTTGAAACATACACTTAGAATATAATCAAGCTGAAAATTTATTGTCATCAAAGATAAATTATTTATCTTTAAAGCATTAATTATATATTGCTTATCACTTGTGCAAACAAGATATATGCAATAAACCTTCTTAAAATTCCAATAACACCACCTTATTTAGATACACTTCTACTTCTAAACAAGGTCCAATAACTAAAGAAACTATAACTCAATATCTCTCTACAAAGATCAAACTTAAGCTTTAAATTGGAAATAAAAACAAAGCTTAAATCATGGGAGAAAAGACCAAAAAACTAAGGTGAAGAAGAGTAAGCAAATTTGAAAAATATATGTCCCAAAAACTATCTAGAACATTCTTCCTTCAACCGGCTTTATAATGAATATTGGAACTAAAACTGATATAAAATTAATTTTGATAATTATCAAAATAAATTATCTCTATTATTAGCCTTAATTATTTGTCATAAAACAGTATTAAACATAATTTTGGATTTAAATCTAATATTTTTATACTATGAAAACCGTTCATTTTCATAAAGAAAAAGTGTAAACCCCCAGTAATTTAAAACTATATGAAATTCTAAAATGAAATGAATTCATGGAAAATGTATAAACGACAATATAATTATGTTTAGATATATAATGGAAGGACGATGAGATAAAAGATCCTACATTATGAAATACATGAAATGATTTTGAGAAGTGGAAAATTATGACAGAAAACAAAATGAAATAATCAAATAATGATATAAATTGGAAGGAAAATACTCGCTAAGATAAAGGTCAAATATTAATAATTTAATTAGGGTCTATACTTTATTATATTTAAACCAAAGGAATTACCCAAAAGCAATTAAGAGGCATGAGAAAAAGATGTAATGGAAATTTAAAAAGAAAAAAGAATTTAGCTCTCCTTTTATAAAGTGAGGACCAAAAAGAAAGAAAATATTCCTTTCTTCTCTTCTCTTTTATCCTTGCAAATTTCTTCATAAAACAATATGGAATCTTGTGTTTAAGAGTGATAGAAAGGATTGGAAAGCAAACACACATAACCAAAGGCTTAGAAAAGAGTTTTTGAGAGAGAGTGTGTTAGTAAAGAGAGAAAGTCATGTTCATTTGAGGGAAAAGAAGGAAAATTCATCTAGTTGGTTTCGGTATTCAGATAATTATCTTGTAAGGTGCCTCAAGTACATTTGAACAAGTTAATTAGTGTTTAATTGGTTTTAATTGAGAATTATGATAGTTAAGCTAGTTTATAATGAAAAAATTTGGGATAATGTAAATTCTTTTCAAATTAAGCTATTAGAACTATAGAAGGATATAAGAGATGTAAAACCATAAAAAAAATAAGGATAACCCAAGAAAGCCCTAAGGGTTGACCATAAAAGGGATGGATTGGGAGTTTTGAAATTTATGTTATACATGAGTATTATGTGTGTATTTATGTGTAAATAGTAGTTTCAAACGAATTGAACCATTGTTTCATGATATGATGAATTTCCATATAATTTATGAATTTGAATTCCTTGAATAGATACTTGGTTGTATGTTAGATTGTGTATTTACAATGAATTAATATAAGAACTTGAAATGCATGATTCAAGTGAGGATAAATAAATGAACTGGGTTTTTGTATATACACATGATAGGAATGAATTATGCTTGGTTAAGACAGTAACTGATTGGATAACCTATTAATCCAAGAGAGAACTTTGAAGTGGGACAACAAGAAGGAGGAGCTGGATAACATCATATTTCAAGTAGGTTCTATGTATCTCATAGATAAAACTCTATTTAATAAGTTCTCGTTAGCTTTGTTTTCAATTATGTTAGTGTATACGATTTAAATAATGAGAGTTGATAAGATAGTTGAAAAGAATAAAATAAGTACTATAACGGATTAATTGATATTCAATTGGGATTACCAAATTAAATAGCTTTCGAGTAGGAATGCCAAACTAATTAGTATCTAGTTGAGATTATCGGATTGAATGGATTACGTATAAGAATGCTGAAATGATTGGCAACTATGAAAGTTAGCCGCATTGATTGGTATCTAGTTAGGATTACTGTATTTTATTCCTGAGCTGGACAAATTAATAAGCTAGTAAAACATAATTTAAACCTTATGGTTTGGCTTTAAATCTTACATTTTTTATACTGAAAAAACTATTAAGGATCAGACTTTTATTCATGAGATGGATAAATTAATGGGTTTGGGAAAAAAAAATATTTATGATCCCAAGAATTATAAATCCAAACTTAAGACTAGAAAATACGTAGGAATCCTTGAACACCTATTTATAGTAGATTTTGGAATCAAAACTTACATAAAATTAATTCTAGTAATTAACATAATAAATTCTTTTTATTATCAGTCTTAATTACTCTTCATAAAACAATATTAAACATAACAGTTTTGACGGTATATTATATTTCTTGTACTCCAAAAACTAATTAGAATTAGGAAGAAAGAAGACTAACTCATCAAACTTTTATTCATAGGCTGCAGAAATTAAGAGGCTGACAAAAAAAAATTATTTATTAGCTAAAAAAATTATAAATCCAAACTCAAGCTCAATAGGTTGGCATCCTTCATCCCCTCTTTATAATAAATTTTGTAACCAAAATTGATATAAATTAATTATAGTAATTACAAAAATAAATTTCCTTTATTATCATCCTTAATACCCACCATAAAACAATATTAAACCTAATGATTTTAGCTTTAAATCTAATATTTATGTACTGAAAAAGTTGTTGAGGTTCATGACAAAAAAAGACTAAAAGATCAAACTATTATTCATCGTATAGACAAATTAATGAGCACGAAAAGACAAATTATGGGCTAAATAATTATAAACTCAAGCCCATAAAATAAATTAGAAAAAAAATAATTCTTTGTTGTTTAAAAAAATATTTTTATAATAAACTCATACCTACTCTTGGCTAAAAACCGAAGCAGCCCCCGTGATTGAGCTGAGGCCTAAAGTCTATTTTGCTTATGTCTTCTTCTCTTTAAATGTTTGTGAGCCCTTTGCATCTAATTTGCATCAAATTTCAACTCTTCTTCTTTCTAGTATATAAACAACAAGAAACTATAC
>Ga0307509_10005059_pt1 | contig 18557 bp, 21 predicted proteins | sample 10_EM_MG_FD_202245 | JGI IMG/M metagenome (GOLD analysis project Ga0307509, IMG submission 202245) | Populus trichocarpa ectomycorrhiza microbial communities from riparian zone in the Pacific Northwest, United States - 10_EM | ecosystem: Host-associated > Plants > Roots > Unclassified | place...
TCCGCAGTGGCAGCCAATGATATGCATCGTCTAGAGGATATCGAGGAGGCAGTCGTGGAACTGGTTAAGGACAGTTGCCGGAAGTTGAATGACACAAATAACAAAGGCAAAATGGTAGTGCCAAATGCCGCAATCCCCCCTGGGCAGGTCGTCGTACACGCATCGTTACTATCGCCAGGGGCCCCAAATCAGTGGGGGGCGGCGACTACTATAGGGAACCCAGGGCAACTTCCTCCAAATCCTCCCCGAGCCCACGTCCTTGCAGGCGGACAACTCGGACAGGCTCCTCCGGGTGCGGCTGGTCCACACGTACCGGCTGCCAAGTCAACATCCCAACTGCCGGACAACTTGGACAGGCTCCTCCGGGTGCAGCTGGTGCAAAGGTACCGGCTGCACAGGTCAAGGTCGCTGCTGCCCGACAACTCGGACAGGCTCCTCCTCGTGCGGCTGGTCCAAACATACCAGCTGCACAGGGCAAGATCCCTGCTGCCGGAAAACTCGAACAGGCTCCCCTGGCTGCGGCTGTTCCAAACGTCGCTGCTGCCGGACAACTAGGTCAGGCTCCCCCGGGTGCGGCTGGTCCAAAAAACCTACCGGCTGCACAAGTCAACATCCCTACTGCCGGACAAGGCGGACTGGCTCCTCCGGGTGCGGCTGGACCAAACATACCCGCTGCACAAGTCAACGTCCCTACTGCCGGCCAACTCGGACAGGCTCATCCGGGTGCAGCTTGTCCAAACGTACCAGCTGCAGAGGTCAACATCGCTGGTGCCGGACAACTGGGACAGGCTCCTCCGGGTGTGGCTACTCCAAACGTACCGGCTGCACAGGTCAACGTCCCTGCTGCCGGGCAACGCGGACAGGCTCCTCCGGGTGCGGCTGGTCCAAACGTACCGGCTGCACAGGTCAACGTCGCGGCTGCTGGACATCTCGGACAGGCCCCTCCAGGTGCTGCTGGTCCAAACATACCAGCTGAACATGTAAACATCCCTGCTGCCGGGCAACTCAGACAGGCTCCTCGGGGTGCGGCTGGTCCCAACATACCGGCCGCACATGCCAACGTCGCTCCTGCCGGACAACTCGGACAGGCTCCTCCGGGTGCGGCTGGTCCAAACATACCAGCTGCACATATCGACGTCCCTGCTGCCGGACACCTCGGACAGGGTCCCCACGGTGCGGCTGTTCCAAACGTCCCTGCTGTCGGACAACTCGGACAGTCTCCCCCGGGTGTGGGTGGTCCAAATGTAATGGCTGCACAAGTCACGTCCCTGCTGCCAGACAGCTCGGACAGGCTCCCCCGGGTGATGTTCTTGCGGCGGGTCCGGATGTACCTTTCCAACCTGGTCATGATCCGGCGCACCCACAAATGGTATGTGATTCAAGTTCACTGGATAATGACACTGCGCCGGCGCAAATGTTCCCTAATCCACTGCATAATGGCCCCGCGGCAGTCCAAAACCAACCTGTTGCCCGGGGTTTTCGCCCAGAACCCAACCGTACGCCCACAGGTTAGTCAGTTTCTAAATCATCAGCCTGTTTCAGGTTTTTACTTACTGACTTATGAGATACAGATTGGAGCGCACTACTTGGGAGTCCCCGCGCCGTACGTATCGTTTATGTCCTGCAGTCCCGACGTGGTCTGGCACTATCCCGTTTCAAAGGAATAAGGTAAACATCGCCCCAAACTATAACTTACTCCATTGGCGTCCCCCTCATGTCAATGCGGTAGTGTTCGCCGAGTTAGATTCATCTGACATCCGTGGAATGTCAGCTATGATTGACAGATACGTACCTCTGCACCGAATCCGCTCGGTACTTGGCGCTACAGGCGAAGGGCGTAGCAGGTTATGTAGGTCTCCTATGCGAGAGTTAGATAGCATGGATTATGTCTTCATCGACAGCGATGAAACTGTAAGACCTTGGCTCCTTTCAAATCCCGTGCTAGACAACCGGCAGGAGCTCATGGTGTCCTGTTACCATGATCGGGGTTCTGGGCAGCAAGACACCCCGCCACTGAGGATAGTCGACTCTCTCAATCAAAATTACCTCTGAAACTGGGCCCGTGATCCGGCACAATGTATAGCCCAGATGCATTCCCGAGAATTAGTCGACGACAGACCTGCTGATCGGGAGGGTAGTCATACGGACGACGCTCATGAGGTTGATACCTCTCATTTATTACAGTCATTCTCGGCCCTCTCACACTCTGTGCATGGAAGTGAGATCCTGTTTACAATATTGCCCCGTCACCCTGTAGGACATGCTAAATGGCCGGCGAATCGTATCCACCTTCTTGCCAAATAGTTGAGCGAGCAGAATCAACAGCTACCATTAAATGTCCTCCATCGCCCAGCTCAAGGCGAAGATGACCCCATGCACGGCATACAGTTCGATGAGGATTATCGCATGGAGGATACACCTGAAAAACGCTGTTTGAATTACCTTATCTAGGAGTATCGGAGATCCGAGGAGACGCGGAAACATCGTGCTGGTTTCGCGCAGGAGAGCATGGAGGACCCTAAGTCTAAGAGTGTGCGTACGGGTGGTGGTCAGGAGAACTTGACAGGAGAACTGATGGATTCTATGTCGCGCCGACTATCGGCGATGTCTACCTACATGAGCCGTGGATTAGTTGTCTGGACTGTCATTTCAAAGGGTTATTGATTGTTTCCTTTCCTTTTTTTGGTTTGATCATTGTGTGTGTAGGTCAAAGCAATGTTTAGTCTCGTTCTTTCTGGATCGTGTTCCAGTCCAGTATACATGCAGAATGTGATGTTCCGGTAAATAGTCGACCTTTGTGCGCCAAGACTTCTGCCATTGACGCTGCGGCTGAGCGTCAGAGGGGGCGATCATGCGGATTGACGAGACACTACATCGTACCCCATAGCACTATCACAGAACGAACCTCACACACGCAAACGCCTGGCAAAATTCCGACAGTCCGACATGCCCACAGCGCCGCACATGTTGTCTACACGAACTATAACAAGGCCATCCTTCCCCTCTACCCCATCCGTCTAGGGTTCACTTCCACACATCTTCTCCACTTGTCCGTATATCAAATGGCTCCATTGAGAAAAACGCATGCCTCTGGGGAAAAGTCAAAGTAAGGACTATCTCTTCATCAATTTAACAGCGCATTACCTTGACCTTTATGTTATTCCCAGAGGCCAAACAATCCAGCCCCCGGGGGTGGACACCACCAGCCCAAAAGGCCAAAAAAGCCATCCTCGTGCAGCTGCCAGTGCCGGTCAGGCGTCAACGACGTAAGAAATCTTCTCTGTTTAGCATGATCACACATTCCAGAACGTCCAGATATGATCTAACTTTTTAACTTCAACAGTCGTTCGTTGACGTCCAGTGCAAGTCCATCCTTTGAGCCAGCCGTGGAGGATTCGAGGTGAGGGTCAAACATACTACGCATATGTCAGAAATTTGCGACCTAACCACAGCTTGATTCAGGGGGCGCTATGGGGAGATATCCTAAGCTAAAAGCTGGTGTGGGTTCTTGAATGCTCGCGAGCCTAGAGCTGGGTACAAGGGATGGCACGAAGAAGTCAAAGCATACATCACGGTGCTCGGGTGGAACCCTACGAGTCTGACTGGCACCCAAATGGACTCAGTACTCAGTTTCGCATGCTCTCTCATGCGTGTCAAAGGCCGAATTAAATTAATCAAAACAAACCACTGCCCCGAAGACTTCGATGAAGTCGAACGTCAAATAAGAGTGTTGGTTAGGGACATAGCCAAGAAGCTTCATGCCACACACAATCGTCTCCATGAGCAACGGGCTGAGGATCCAATAGATGCAGAAGTCTGTGATGTTCAGCGTAATTTTTCACCCCCATTTACATTATGCGATTCTACGAGTCGGACTCACAGTGTTTCCAGTGGCCCAATACGATTGGGCCTCTCCGTACTGCCAAAGGCCAATCAGGATCCACATTATTCGACGAACAGGCGCAACGAAAGACGGGCACCCCTTCTTGCACTACCCCTAGTATGACGAAGACTCGGGCGGAGGGATTGCGTCGGGAGTCTTACCATCGCCGAACTTGCAATCCCTACTCGGCGTGCTCAAGCGACAACATGTGGAGGACCCCATCCAATATCCCCGATATGTCATCGCGGCAATGGGGCAAGGAGCCAGCGCATTACGCCAGCGGCCGCCAGACCCCCTCCCCCTCTCGGAGCTCATATTTTTATATACAGACGATGACATCCGGGTGTTGCTCCTCGCTAACCCTGGCAAAGATCCTCTTGATCTCCTGGTGCTGGAGTCACGCCAGGATCAGTGAGAGGGCCGAGACGAAAGCCCGACCCCAGCCTCGCGTCGACATCCATTTTTCTATTGTAAGGCCTGGGACCGGTGGGGGCAGTGGGATGACATCGGAGCCGGGGACAACGACGACGACGAGGAGAGTCTCAACGACGGCAGGGGCAGCCAAGATGAAGACAATGTCGATCACGGTCACCACGACGATGATCAGGTGCCGGCGGAACAGGTTCACACTCCTGATCGCCATGGTAGAGACATTATTCAAGGTGACGAAGTAAATTTTCTTTTATTTTCATTCAACATCTTATCTAATCATATATCTAGGACGAGGACGGGGACAGCGGGGAATCGGAGCGTGGGAACACCTCAGGGAGCAATTATTTTCCCGTCGGAGATCCACCAGGCAGATGTACCAGGGACTCACGACACCGGGATTCAGACACTGGGCCATCTGAGAAGGAGCGGGCTAGAGTCCTGAGGGCTATTGTTCAAAAGGATTCCTGACTTGCAAAACTCTTGAAGACTCCCAAACAAGAGGCTTTGGCGCCCCGACCAGGATCGGGAGGTGTGGCGCACAGGACTAGAGAGCAGAGTCTACCCCCCCTCCTCCCACCCTTTCTCACTCAGCCACCACTTCTCCTACACCTACACTGAGCGTTCCTCATGATATCACAAACCCCGACCCACTCCAGCAAATTGCAGCAGGGGGATCTCGGGATACCCGCCCCCCAAATGCGACGAATACTGCCCACACGCCCACCCCCAAACCAGACCACAAACCTGAACCCCCGACACAGATTGCCCCCCGACGTGGGAGAGGCCGTCGAGGGCATCACAGAACATCAACTTGAACATTCTTGCCACTTCCCGATTATTTTTTTCACGCCACCCCAAACATTCGAGATTACATCTACACGCTTCCAAGATATCCAGTATTCTCTTACCTTTTCGTGTCGGCTACACACTTCCTAGACATCTCATATTCTTTACATTTTCGTGTTCTTATCCCCTGTATAATAGTCATCAATTCCATTTACCCCATGACTGTCAGTTACTGTATTTGTGCACATCGCGTTAGTAGACATGATCCGCCTGCGTCAGAGTATTCACAAGGTTGTATTCCTTGCATACAGATTTCAGGGTGCTGAGTGGTGCTGATTCGCTGTTCAGAGACGAGAGTAGATACTCATAATCCTCTTTGGGTGTGGTGCGTGTTTTCAGTGCACCCTCGTCGTCAATCAATGCTGATTGCAGCTAGCTTTTGCACGGCCGGTCACATTTGCGCCACCATTATTTCTCTCTTATTTTTTCCTACGCCTGACACCTGTGTGTGGGGTTTTATGGATTTTAGCTCCAAAGCCCAACTTGAACCTTCACGATCCAAAGCCCTTTTTCGTAGGGAAAATCTCGACCTTCGGACTCTGCATTCCTTGTAGTTCTTCCGACAACAGTATGATGTTTCCTATGCATGTTACGATTGTCCGTGTGGCGGGCGCCGCCACGATGGCAATCATTCCAATTCAGATCGTAGTCAATTCTTGCACTCTCATACCGAGTGATAGTCTGTGCATACATATGTCCGGTCCGGCGTGAACCACAAGGTTGTATTCCTCTCAATAAGTTTTCAAGGAGCCAAGTGGAGCAGATTCGCCGTTCTGAGATGTGAGTAGATACTCCTGATCATAGTCTTTTGGCGTAGTGTGTTTCCCGGGCAACCTCGTCGTCAGCCCATGCTGCTTGTAGCTAGCTTTCGCCCAGCCCCATTGACTCCACGGTGGTTTCGCCTTTTTTTCTGACGCCCGACCCTCATGTGTAGGGTCCTATGGAGATCTTGAATTTCAGCTCCAAAGCCCAACCTGAGGCTTCACGATCTCAACCACCTATTTTGTAGGGAAATCTCCTGCATGGGACGTCTCGTCTAACTCTCCTGACGACAGTATGATGTGCCCTACCAATGCTGCGATTGTCTGCGTGGCGGGCACAGCCACGATGGCAATAATTCCAATACCGATTGTGAGCAATTCTTTCAATGTCATACCGAGTGATAGTTTGTGCATAGTTATATCCGGTCTGGCGTCAACCGCCTTCGTCGGATTATTCCCCAGGCAGTACGGCATTCATTGAATACAGTTTCGGTTGGTGGTGATGATTCAATACTGGGAGATGAGAGTAGATGCTTCTAATCCTCTTTTGGCGTCGTGAGTGTCTTGCGAACAGCCCTCGTCGCTAACCGATACTGCTTGCAGCTAGATTTTGCCTGTCCGGCGACCCTAGCGACAGCTTCATTTTGTCTATTATTTCTCACGATAGACCTGTGAGTCCTAATTCCTGAACCACAAATATGGTATTGAAAGTTTAAACCCCTTTGTGTAGGCACATCCCTCCCTTGCATACCGAGTGATAGTAAGTGAGCCTACCACACCCCTAAATCCTAGCCTACAGGTATAAGACCTAACGCGTCCTCATCGATGAAAGGAAAATACTCACTCCTCGCTTCCACCATACTCGACACATCCAATTGTCAGATTGACTCCAATCTTTACGAATGTTCACTGCCCGTCCCATATCCCACATGCATCCGAATTCCAGCGGTCAGCCACCACCACGGGTAGGCAATCTTAACGGGCGCAGGCGCGACATCATACCCAACTCCATCGGGTCGCATCAGCCAACTCCACAAGTCTGCAATCTGAGCAGGTGAAGGGGCCACGTCATACCCGCCTCCAGGGGATCGAATCAGCCAACTTCACGAGGGGGCAATGTGAACGGGTGTAGACGCGACGTCGTATCAGCGGATAGGCTGTCCAGGTCGGTAACACAACAGACCGAATCCGGCAGCTCCAATCGTGCTCAATCGTCGGTTCGTAATTCTTCCCCACCACCCATCGCGAGCCGGCTTCTTTCACCACCGGCCAAGCGCCTCTGGAGTACCACAATTCAGAGCACAGCATATACTGAACCTGAGATGGAGGCTGACTGACAAGGGCCTATGGAACCTGTCCACCTCAGTGACAATAGCAGCGATGAGTATATGATGTCACATCCGCGCGACGAAACTGAACGGGACATCGAACCCGAAGGAGGGAACCTGGGTGGTGCGGATGAGACAACACCTAGATGTCGTCATGGGCCACGATTGCTGGAGACACACGGAAACAATCGCCCAAAGAGTGTGCGAATTTCGACCAACTCTAGTTCACAGGAGGCAACAAATGTCCCACGGACGCCTGCAGCCCGTGTGACCATAACTCCAGGTCGGCCCTTGTCCCCGGCGACATTCCCATCATCAAGAGTAGCACGGTATTTGTCCCCACTTGGCCTCCTTAGCACAACAACGTCTGGTATCAGGAGCTCGAGTCCACCAGGCGAACCGAGTACAAGAGGAACTGTGTCTGTCTGGCATGTAATTAATTCGTGGCGAAACACGGTGACAGGCGTGGAGGGGCATATACTAGGCCTAGCAAAGGATCTGATGCTTCAGTACCCGCTTTCTCTTAACCCACTCCCGAACCCGGTTGCTGTGACGTCTGAGGTGCAGCGTGTTTGGAGTCGCGGGCCAGATGAGATTGCGGATGCCGGAAATATTGAACCGTCGTCGAAGAGTATAGACATTGTAAGTCAGAGGTCACAATCATAAAGGGTGTTGCACTAACTACGAAAGATACGTCAAAAAGACTCTGGCGTGCGGGCGCAGTTCGTGCATTATATATAAAATCATATACGGGAATTATACGGACTACCGGGCGACCCCACTGCCATCGCCCGTAGAGTCAAATACCTTCTCGAGGATGACAGGTTCACGTGCCCCTCAAATGGGTATGAGGTGTGTATCCGCCCTTCGCCCGTCGCCCAACCAGGACTTCCAATCACGACTGACTATGACTGGGATGCAGCCTATATCATTCCGGTTGCTCGGGCCTCAGATTGCCGACGCCATCCATTGTAAGTATTTCAATGGCAAGAGAAAGCTTGGTATGCTAGACCCGCAATTCATCAATCGTGTCAATGGTACGATGGTGTGTCTCACTTGTGCAATCCTGTGCGATCAACTACGCGCATATCGACTTGGGGTTTATCAGGATCCTCCGGACTTCAAGCCTGACCCAGTTGGAGGGAGGAGACCCTATTGTCCCCCCCGTCCTTGGTTTTTGTTCTGATAACTAACCAGTCTTGCAAGACCTTTTCTTACGGCAGAAGCACACCTGGCTGGCAGTACCACGGCCAACGCAGCAACTCATGCTCAGGAATCGGCGTGAGACGATCACAGACAGGATCCAGCAAAATCATCGTCTGATGCAGGCAAGTTGTGAAGGCTTTGCTGACAATCATGACGGAGTTCATGCCGAACTGGAGCGTCAGCTATCCAGGCATCAGCTATCCAGCCGGAATCCAAGACGAGCTCCTGTGCGGGAACAGACACCGCTCAACAATCACGCCAGGGGTTTAGAGCACTACCGGCAGAGTCAAGATGCATCCCAGGGGAGCGAACTGTCGTTTGACTACAACCAAGGTTCGTTCGCCCAGGCGCTTCAGATGCTAGATTCAGACCTGGTGAGCCTAGGTAACACACAGGAGCTGACACTGGGACTGGCGCCAGAGGGGTCAGCGACCCCGGGTTTCGCCAGTCGGCTATCGTTGAGCCTGGACGACTCGCAGGAATGTGACGCAGCCGTGGGAGAGAATGGTTTTTTGTAGACTTGGCGATGTGTGAACGGTGGAGTTTATGGAATTTGATTTGCAGGAAATGTAAACTATTAGATTTCGGTTGGCTGATCTGTGGAGCCGTGAGGACAATTGGGGGTGTATTTCTGAGCGAGATCTGAGGGAGGGCTCAGAAACGTAGAATCCCCGTGGCCAGGGTTTCGTGGAGGCCCTGGTCACGGCAGTAGACTAGTAATAATAGAATATCAAGATGCGGATGAGGTTCAAAGTCACAATACAAGGGGCCCCAGCGCCTCGAAACCTTTGTGAATGGCACTCTGTAATACGAATGAATAGTGGAGTGAGCGAGACAGCGTCTGGAATATGTGTGCTATCATGACGCCGTCGCAAGTATGCATTGGAGCTATCAAGACGTCATCAAGAGGGCGTCTGGAATATGTGTGCTATCACGACGCTGTCGAGAGTATGCAAGTGGGCTATCACGATGCCGTCGCGGCCAACATGTGAGCTATTTGGAAGTGATTGGGAGCCTGTAGCCAGACATGGCAATTGATGAAGAGGGGGTTCAAATATCGCTGTGTAGCATCCGGAAGACTAAGCATCCGGATAGTCTTCCGGATGCTAGAGTGGAGTTGGATTCCGCCATGACGAGGGAGGCACAGCAAGGAGGTCGTCGGGATGCGGGAGAGCTTGGGGTCTGAGGACATCTGGACGCATGTGCTTGGTGGTGGACGTCGTCGGGACATCAAGGACACAGGGGTAGATAGGCAATGGCGTCCGGAGATGACGTCCGGCCGACGTCGCGTCCAGAGTAACGGTTAATGTTCTGAGCGTCCTGAGCGTCTGATGCACAGGACCATCAGGACGCATATAATAATTTTTGCTGATGTGTAAACGGATAAACGGATGAGCTGCAACTGACATAGTCTACACACCATGAGGAAAAACAGAAGGAAAGACTAAGAAGTTGACCATCGGAGTAAGAATGTATGGCAGAGATTTTTCAGGGTCTACCAGTCTTCGCACTCAGGTTAAGTTCGCAGAATTGTGAGCAACATACTTAAGTAGTAGAGAGTTAGCAGGTATACCGTGATTGCTCTGCCTCAGAATATCAATATCGAAGCATCTTCGCTGCTATTAGACTCAACAAGGACAGAGAAGAGATCTTATCCATGTAATCACTTTTTCTACTTTATCGTTACCAATACTTCAACGATCTACACTGAAGTAACCCATTATATCTAATCTACATTCCTCGCATTGTCTTAACTAGCTCGCTGATATACAACAATTCTGGTCCTAGCTCTCAGAATCCCTCAGGCTGAAGCTATGTCCTAATAGTTGTTTGGTTTGGGGCTGGGGGTGTGGGCTGTATTGGTTGCATTTGGGTGGCGGTCTCTTGAGAGTCACCTGAGGCAATTAGCTGCCATGCGAGGGGGTTTGTAGTATCAGGAGAAATGCTCCGGGTAGGAGCGGGTGCACTGGTGGCTGAGAGAGAAGCGGTTAGTGGAGGGGGGGTAGACCATGCTCGAGTAAATGTCTCACGAGCAGGGGGGGGGGACTTGGCCTGATGAATATCGCGATCTTCTGGTTGTTCTATTTCTGCTGCAGGGTTGTTCACACACTCATGCCCATGCCCTGGGCTATGATGCTCTCTAGTCCAGCGCGCCACACAGGCCGATCCTTGTCTGGGGGCCACAGCCTCTGGTTCGGCAGTCGTAATATTTGTGGCAATCCAGCGATCCTTAAGGACAACAGCTCGCAGGACTCTGGCCCCTCTTTATCTGCTGGCACAGTGTCTGAATCCTGGAGTCGTCAATTCTTGGTACCTCTCCCCACTGGATCATGGTGTGAATCCCCGGGTCAGGAAGTGCCGGTACACCTGCCGGGTAGATATCTGAGACGAGAATCATTACTCCCTGAGCTGAACCCATGCTCCGATTCACAGCTGTCGCGGTTGTCCTCCTACATGCATGTTTACCCAAGAAATGCATGAAAAGAAAATAAAACTTAGGGGTCAACGGCGAAAATGTCTCTACTATGGCCATCGTGTATGTGAACCCCTCCTGATGAGAGCCAGTTATTGTCCTTGTGACTGCAATTAAAATTGACTTAGTCTTGGCTGCCATTGCCGTCATTGAGACTTCTTTTGTTGTCATAGTCCTGATCGTCCATGGCTCCGATCTCATCCCACTTCCCCGAATGGTCCGAGGCCTTACGATGGCAGAATGAATGGGTAGCGGAGGCTGGTGCCATGGTTAGGTCGTGGCCCTCATCCTGATCCTAGCGCAACTGCAGTCCTCGGGGATCACGATGATCAGTGCTAGGGTTTGTGTTAGGTGGTAGCTTGGTCGTGAGTTATTGCAACAGCTAGGACCTGAGTCGTTATTATATCGGAGAACTCGTTGAGAAAACACAAGTAATGTTGGCTAGATACAAAGGCTACTTTGGTATAGATAGTCGAACTATTGGTAACGATACCTAGAAACTTATTAAATGGACAAGAGCTCTTGTCAGTGCTTGTTGTTTGTAATAGCAGCGAAGAAGCTTCGAGATTTATAGTCCGCGTCTGAGCAATCGCGGTATCCATGCTATCTCTGTACTAACTAAGTACCGTGTTGACATTTCTGCGAACTTCGCCTGAGTCCGAACACGCATAGCCCCTGAAAACTCCCTATCACACCTGTTGCTCCAATGGCCAACTTTTCGGTTTGGTCTTCTGGTATTCCTGATGGTGTGGAGACCACATCTGGTGTCAGCTCATCCGTTTATTAGTTGACAAGAATAGTTACAAATTATCTTGCCCCGGTGTTCACTGAGGGTAGTCTAACGCACAGGACATAGGATGGCCAATCTTCTTTGGTTGGTTCCGTAGACATTTTGGCATGCAACCACATATCATATTCTGGTCTTCCGGCATTACACGACTTTTCTACGGGATTGTACCAGTAGGCCTTTTCCCCCAGACTCCATCTTTTGCCAACCCGTCCTTTGTAGATGCACCCGATCCACTTACTGGGCATAGTTACCTCCTTCATACTCTACACGTCTTTGTAGGTACAAGTGGACTAACTTTCGTGAAAAGGGTCCCGTTACTTTAGACCTACTCTTCGAACTGTTTCACTTCGAGTGTCTGTAACCTTATGCTCCATGGCCCGATTCACCTGCCTCCACTTGGTAAGGTGCTCGAAGGTCTCCCCTCATATATCCAGCGAACAGGATCCCGTCGGTCGGACGGCCGCGACGTAAACGGTGTTATAAGATGTTGTCCAATGATAGTGCGCTTTGGTGTTGGGATGCCGCAACCCAGGGGGCTTGTGATGACTCACCGTCCCAATGCCAGGACTGGAGGGGGGTGTTATCTTGTTCCGTCGAAGATCGTGCGTGTCAGGGTATGGTAACTCTGACCTGTAAATCCTTACGGGGTGTTGGTGCGCTAAGACGAGCTCCCCTCTTCCAAGTGCTCGTCGCGAATACACTATGTTTTATTATACTATCTATGTTCTGTCTCAACCTCCACATAGTTGGGGTAAAAACCACCGGCGTTTACTTGTCCACCCATGGAAAACCTTTGTTATGTTACTTGACCTCTCATGGGCTCGGCATATCCGGATTTTCTCTTTCGAACCTTTCCCCCTCTTCCTCCGCTTTTTTCATACCTTCAGGTGGCGCCCAAGTATTCTCATCCTCTACGCAGCGTTTCCATCTCACAAAATATCAAAGCTCTTTCAGCGGCTTATTCCTTCCTCCAACCTTTTGCATGTCAGAAATGATCTCATTCTTGACGATCCTTTCTATCTCCCACTCTAAATCCCCCTCGATGTCATCGGGATCTCGTGGTGGTTGTTCGCGAGCTGGCCTGTTCGAGGACGGGTAGAGTTCCAACAGGGAAACATCAAACACAGGATGAATTTTCCCCCATGGCCATATTTCTAGCTTGTGTGCCCGGCTTCGTTTCCTTCCTAGGACTTTAAAAAGGGCCATACAGCTGCAGACTCAACTTCTTCGAAGGTTGTTTTGTCTGTATGTGTTTTGCGTTCAACATTACCAAGTCACTGACATCGATGCTGGGTTGATCCGTCGCTTTCCGGTCATAATATCTCGTCATTGATTCTCGTGTATTATCTAGGGTTTGTTTCACCTGTCGATGTATTTCCTGCATCCAGTGAACATACATTGTCGCCCTGGGGTAATGGGCTTCTCTTTCTTTTATCCACTCCGTTTCTGGGTCAAAGCAGTAGTTGGCGAAGAATGGGGTCATTTTATGTGCGTTGGTTGCCAAGTTATTATAGACATGTTCGGCTAATGGCAGCAGTTGGTACCAGTCGTTCTGATCTTGGTTGACAAATGTTCGTAAGTACCCTTTCAGCACTTGGTTGGTTTTTTCAGTTTGTCAGGCAGTTTGAGGGTGGTAAGTTGTTGACATGCATTGTTTAACTCCTAGCATCTTGCACAATGATTCCCCAAATTCGCCAGAAAACTTCGCATCCATGTCCGATATGATTACGATCCGCAATCCGTGAAGTTTCCAACCGTCCCAAAAGAAGGTATCCGCAGCGCCTTTTGCCGTCGTCTTTTCGTGGAGGCAAATAAAGTGGGCCATCGTTGTAAACTGGTCTACTAGCACCATTATCTAGGTCTTACCCAGAGAGTCTGGTAACAGTGTGATGATGTCCGTCGATATGGAAGTCACTGCCAACTGTTTCTGCGAAAATAATCCGTGCATGTAGTGTTCGTGACAGGGCGGGGCGCAGTGGGTTTTCAGTCGCCAGACCCCGCCCTCAGACGGGGCCGGAGGGGTATGTTTAGGGTAATCCCCGCCCCACCCCTGTCCGAGGCCCACCCGCACTCATTCCCTGGATGGGGCCCCATTTGTTACCACCTATGTTTAACTGGGACCCGGCTGGGGTATGGGTGGGGCTGGGGCCTCGGTCGGGACAGGGGCAGGGAATGCCGAAAAAGACTCCCCGTCTCAGGCTGTTGAGTGGGGCGGGGTGGGTAAAAGGGCCAGGGGCCCGCGTTTTTCGGGGCCCTGTCCACCGCGTAACGAACTCCACGTACATGTCAATAGCAAGATGTGTATATCTTGGTGTTTCTCATTTTTGAACTGGGCAGGGGGTTCCGCTGGGACCCTCGTATGTTGGCCCAAGGCGTTGGCCCTCACTCGAGAACACAGGTTAAGCTGTTCGTCATTCTCGGCGTCATAGTCGTCTTCTGGGTGAGGCGCGCGTCTCTCATCCTGTCTTCCTCTCCACTTCTCATCTGGCTTGCTTCCAGATTCTTCTCCTTCATCATCGGGGTCTCCGCCTCCTCCTGGAGCCCCTGCCGCCTGTCCTTTTCCCTTCACCTGTCCCATCAATGTCTCCACCCAGGTTTTATGTTCTCAGATCTCACCATCTCGCATTTTCTGGGCCTCCTGGTTCTCCTGGTTTTGTTGCAGCTCTTATTTCATGAGATTAATGCTTATCTCATGGATTTCCAATTTCCGTTAATGTGCTCGTTTACCCGAACGATCTCTCTGTCCAACATAAACTCTTGGTGGATGCATTGTTCATCCGTACCGTGCACCGCTTTGTGGAGTTGGGATGTGACAGCCTCATGTCGGGCATGCCTACCCTGTGTGCCTGCCAATCGTGCAGCGACTTGGGCTGCGAACTGTTCCTCTACTTTATGTGATTCAAGATCTAGGAGTTGTACTTGATCGTCTATTCGGGCGAGATCTCTCTGGTCCTACAATTGCGACCCGGGACATTAGCTGCATCTTGACTTATAGCAGCTCCTGGGCCAGTAATAGGATATTGGCTGGCAGGGAATTGAATGCAAGATGTTGTTTATCTTGGCTGTCGGTGAGCTTTGGGTCAAATGTTGTGAACATTTTGTCTAATCTTGCGATCTGAATGCGCATGATGGGATCGGTGTGGGGTTCGGGTGTCTGGCCGCCACCTGCCCTGCGCGTTGGGTATCTCGACAGAAAACCTATTGCAATGTCAGGGGAGCCTGCTGTCTGGTCCGCTGAGTATGACCTCGACAGGTGGGTGACGGTTGTTTCCACGCTGGGGGCTGACGGCCGGGACAGTTCATCTCCACCTTCGGATTCCTGTCCGCCTTCTTCTGTGACCCTTCGTTGGTCTTCTGCGCCCTCTCTTTCCCATTCCATGGCTTCTGGCGCCTGGGGGTTAGAAGTCATGATTTACGACTTCGCAATAGGGGACTTATCTTTGGGGTCCTCCCCAGGCTTCTGGTATCACGAAGTTTTGACTCGAGTTTCCTTGTGTTGCGGGATACTGTGTGTACCAAATCGAGTTGGACTTCTCCGAGGGGGTGTTGTAGGTAAAGTTTTCGCCGTACTGGTAGCGATATAGCGCGGTGATATCTTCAAGTGTAACCGTGTTTTCTGGGTTTATCCACGAGAAATATGATTCGTTGAAGGGCTGTTGGGTCCCTGGTTCAGGAATATCGGTAGGGTTTAGGACTTGGTCTATTGAGGTAGTCCTCAATGGTCTTGGTTCGAAAGTGGTATCGGGTTTGGGAGTATAAGTGTCTCTGCCAAACATTCGGCTGGGTAACGATGAGAAGTATCCATATATTGTTATGTGGTAGCTGCGGCGTGAGGTATTCCGACAGCCAGGACCTGAGTCGTTATTATATCGGACAAGTGGTTAAGAAGACACGAGTAATGTAGGCTAGATATAAAAGCTACTTCGGTAAAGATAGTCGAAGTATTGGTAGCGATAAGTAGAAATTTATTATATTGATAAGATCTCTTCTCCGTGCTTTTTGTTTGTAATAGCAGCGAAGATGCTTCGATATTTATATTCTGCGTCTGAGCAATCAAGCCATACATGCTATCTCTATACTAACTAAGTACCTTGTTCACATTTCTGTGAACTTGACCTGAGTGCAAACACTCATCGACCCTGAAAACTCTCTATTACACCTTTTGCTCCCATGGCCAACTTATCGCTTTGCGCTTCTGTTATTCCTGATGGTGTGGAGACCACATCAGGCGTCAGCTCATCCATTTATCAGTTGACAACGATAGTTACGAATTGTCTTGCCCCGTGCTCACCGAGTGTAGTCTAACTCGCTGGACAGAAGATGGCCAATCTTCGTTGGTTGGTTTTGTGGAGCATTCGGCATCCAACCGCACATCATATTCTGGTCTTCCGGCATTACATGACTTGTCTGTTTGGCACACGGACTTCCGACAAGGATGTACTAGACACTTTTTTAAGTAATCCGATCGGGAAAAAGACAGTTAAGCGGCAGGTGTGGTATAACTTATGCTTGGCAGCTGCAGACTAGGCTTATACCATAGCTCACCGGTGATCGGAGAGGACAATAGAATATATTAATAGTGTTTAAATAATTTACCTCAGTGATGACCCTTGCTTAATATTAGTATAGTGGGTAAGAAGAAAGGCTGAACGGGCAGTCTTGCACATGCAACTCACCCAGACAAATACCTTACTCAGACGACCAAACTTGAACCCAAGTGCTGAGTGGCCTGTGCACTGCCCGTCGGAGGTTGAGAATAGAGGAAACCGCAGAAGAAAGGACTATTCATTCCCCTTATCGGATCATGTTTGCATATCACCTCTTCCGGCACATTCCTGGGAGCCCCAATGAGCTGTCAATTGACCGGCTTTTATTTCAGGAGCTGGGGTGTTTGTGTAGCTAGTGAAATCGAGGCCGGTTGGGAGAACAGTAGAGATGTAGTAGTGGTAAGAAAGAGTGTGGCCTGGGAACAAGAGAGAGTCCGGACAGTCTAAGCATGAAAGTTATTACTGCCTTGAACTGCAATGCATCTAACCATGATGGTTGGAAGCTTACCTAGTTCACTATCAATCTCCTCTATAGTAATTCGTGCCCATTCCTCACACAGAGCAGCTTTCATCTGACTCTGAGAGGTGATTCTTTCCCTCCCTCTTCTTGTTTGAATACGGCTTTTGATGATTGTCCATATATGCACAATCGGATTAAAATCTTGGGAATTGGCAGGCCAATTAACTTTCTTTACACGTTTCTTTTCTCGTTCCCAGGTCGTATAGTGAGAGGTATGTGATGGAGCATTATCCTCCATCAGAACAAAGTTAGGATTAGCTTGTAGTCGAAGGCGACATTCAGGCAATAAGAGAGGACGGCCAACGGCTTGTCCATATTGCCAAGAGTCAACAACTTTCCCCTCACCTCGTTTGTATTTTGCAATTTTGTATTTTTTTCCATGTCAGCTTTGCAGTATCCGGACCGGAGGGGAATTATTATACTTCTCCTCATACCGCTCTATTCTATAAGCAGCCTGTTCCCTTTGCTTTAGCTCTCTCCATTCAGCTGAAGATTTCCATGTACTATTAAGTACATCCTCCTCAGCGACTCGCTGAGCTTCCAGAATTGCAATTGCCGCTGAAGCTTCCTTTCTTTCTTCATCAGTCTCCACTTTCCAAACATGAAAAGGCCCCTTCCATCGTAACCCTATGATGCCCCAACACATGACTGAAACACCTTGCTTCTTCATGGCCCCAACACAATCCTCATGCCAGCGCTCAGTACTCTCTCGCCATACTAAGTGCAATCCAAACAAGCCACCTACTTCAATAGACCTTTCATCTGTAAAACCATGGTTGCCCTATTCAGCCATCTTCCAGTCCTTTCTGTCAATACAGTAGCTTAGTCGAAGTAGCTTATTTTCCGACTTTAATATGAACTTAAACTCTTCTCGGTAGGGTTTTATGAGCCGCTCCTTCAAAGCTTTCCAAATAGTGGTGTCTGAAACATGAGAAAGTCCAGATTCCTGCTGGATATCAACTAGCACCATGCGGCGTGTCGTAAAATCACGTTTTATAAACCCAACCAGAGAATCCTGTTCAGTACTTGATAGGGCCTGTGGACAACCGGACCGGCACCTCGAGTCTAAGGCCTTTGTGGATATGAGGTCTAGGAACGAGAGTTCAGGAATGAATATTGATGAAGGCGCAACAGTTTCCACCCCGGTAGCTGTAGTCTCATTTCCATTAGCTCCCAAGACACCTACTATCGCCTCCAATCCAGCTTGAAATATCAAACTCTTACCGTGAAGAGATGCTCTCAGGCTCATCTGCCTTGCCATATTCTCTGGCCCACTGGCTGACCCTCCTCGAAGCCCATAATTCCCATGCCCCAAGCCCGGCCTGCTCTCCTCTCCCGAAGCTCCCACTACACTATGCTGTGTATCCTGGAGCTCCGGAATCTCATTCCCTATCTCTCCTAGTAACCTATCCTCTCCCGAAACCACTTGTACATTATCCAATGTACTATGGAGCTCCGGAATCCCAGGTTCTAAACCACCTTGTAAACTCACCCCGGGAGCTATTGGTACATTATCCCTAAAACATTCAGGCTCCCCGATCCCATTCCCCAAACTGGCCTCCCGTAAGGCCTCTGGCCTATTAACTGTGGTTCCAGGATGTCCTGAACCCCCAGCTATCTGATTATCTAATGAGGCCTCAGGCGCATCAATTGAGACCACCGGTAACACTTCAATCTCATGTCTTGAATCACGACCCAAGACTTCACGCACCACATTTGACACACATTGGAGCCGTGATATTGCCAGCTCCAAGGCCTCTAATTGAACTGT
>Ga0307509_10005060_pt1 | contig 18557 bp, 20 predicted proteins | sample 10_EM_MG_FD_202245 | JGI IMG/M metagenome (GOLD analysis project Ga0307509, IMG submission 202245) | Populus trichocarpa ectomycorrhiza microbial communities from riparian zone in the Pacific Northwest, United States - 10_EM | ecosystem: Host-associated > Plants > Roots > Unclassified | place...
GGCGAGTAGGCGAGGAAACGAGTCGGCGAGTAGGCGAGGAAACGAGTCGGCGAGTAGGCGAGGAAACGAGTCGGCGAGGGAACGAGCTTGGCGGGGGATCACGACTAGGTGGCAGCCGAAGAATTTGACCAGAGTTGACGCAATGAGATGGCGGCGAGAGAAGGAAGTGGGCGGAAAGAACGGATCAGAATCTAACTCACGGGGTAAACCCAAGGGCGAGCTCTTTGGCGTTGCGGAAGCAAGGAAATCGTTCTACCGGTCGACACCTCCAGCCCTTGCACCTCTTTCCTAGGTAAGACCATTCTATCCGGCGTGGAGGAGGAGTTTGACAGGGGTGGTGCTTGGGGCCGGGCGAGAGGATGGGAGGTCGTAGGGGAAGCATAGGCCACGGGTGACGGGACTTCGGACAGCGAGTCGGATGGAGGATGAACTTGTGATGATAGCACCCAATTTTAGTTCATTGTCCCCTCGACATTCACGACTGCCGCCGTACTCTCCAGACCGGTGGCCAGAAACCCAAGAGGGAAGAGGGACCCTCCGTGGAAACACTCTACAAGTCGGGTAGACCCGACGGCGAGTTTGCGAGTTGGCGAGGGAGCTTGACGGGAGTAAGCGGACGGAAAGAACGGACCAGAGCCCAACCCACGGGGTAAACCCAAGGGCGAGCTCTTTGGTGGGGGCGGGGGAGAGACCTCTTGTGCAGGCAATGGAAACCTTCTACCAGTCGAGTAGACTCAACGGCGAAGGGGCGAATCGGCAGGGGTGGGTTGGGTGGTTCAAGTTGGTGAGAACCAACGGGAACGGATCAATCGGTGCTTGCCCGATCACGTGGCAGACCGCTCGGGCTTTACCGAGAGGTTGATCAAGTTCACCGAGTGATCGGAGGGTTGCCAATCCGGCTCACGGCTGTCCATCACCCTCGTTCCACCACTCGCCTCTCGTTCCACAGTCTACTGTGCGAATAGAGAGGTACCCCACTGAGCTCTCGTTCCTTTACCGTCGACCTCCCACCCGTTTCGCCGTCGGCTTCGCACTTGGTTCACCATCCACCGTTTCCCTCTCGTTCCACAGTCTACTGTGCGAATAGAGAGATACCCCACTAAGCTCTCATTCATTCGCCATCAACCTCCCACTCGTTTCGCCGTCGGCTTCGCACTTGGTCCACCATCCGCCATTCGCCTCTCGTTCCTTTACCATCGACCTCCCACCCGTTTCGCCGTCGGCTTTGCACTTGGTCCACCATCCACCGCTTCCCTCTCGTTCCACAGTCTACCGTGTGAATAGAGATAACCCGCTAAGCTTTCATCCACCCACCGTCGACCTCCCACTCGTTTTGCCGTTGGCTCCCCGCTTGGCGCACCGTCACACTCAACTCACACTGAACCCCTCCTCTCGCTGTGCTATGTTTCATCTCGGCACAGACCTCCCGCTGCACAGTCTACTGTGTATGTAGGGATCTACACCGCTCGGATCACTCGTCTCTAACATCACTCGCCTCTAACCCCCAGTCCGCCGTGTTGTAGAAGAAACATCTTGCTTGTTTACCGTCGACCCCGCGACCCCTCACTCATTTCGCGATCAACTCGTCACCCATTTTGTTGTCGACACGCCGTTCGTCCGGGACCACGACGGCCAACCGAGGACAACGGAATTCTGGTTTACGTGGTAAGTTCGTTCAACATTTCGTTTCGCCATGCAGCCTTATTCCCGGTTAGGCGTTGATGGTGAGAACTTCCGCTCAACAAGGCCTCACCGCTTCGAGCAACTACCCTCACCCGGTTTGGGGCCGGGATAACCCGAAGGAAATACACTGAGCGGAGGAGCGGCAATGATCAGATCAGGCACGCGCTCACGTGTCACATCGTTCCTTCTTCGACCAAACCGGACCCCTCGACCAAACCGGACTCCTAGGACTGCGATGAGCTCCGATAAAGCCAACGGTGAACCAAGAACGGAGGAGCTATCAAAGAGCATCAGGCGGTATCTGCTCGCGGCGATGCATGTCCTCAACCCGCTCGATCTGGATGTGTCGCTCTACCTCCTCGATCACAACCAAAGTGACCCGTTTGGCGGAAACGACCTCGACGATATATACAGTATGTATGAGGAACGGGCAAATAACTGTCGGAGGCTGTGGATGAAACTTCGGGCTTTATCCGAGAAACATGCTTCACGTTCAAAAGCGCCTGGGAACCCCCCCCAACCCAGGTCTCCTTTGCGTTCACCTTCTCCGTTGGAACGACACTCGGCCGTAGACGAAGATGACCTCGCTGAAACCCGAAGGGAGAACCAGGACGGACCTGCGGAGATCGACCCGGCGGAGCCGGAACCAGATGTTCCGCGCCAGCAGTTGCAGACAGTCAACCTGTCCTCTAACGTGACCGACGTGCGGGCTGTTTTTATGACGGCGAGTGGTAGCACCCGGCGTCGAATCGCCATGCCTGCCATCAGTGGTAAGTAATCGACCCACTGGCAACGATGGAAACCTGACAAACTTTAGGGGTAGATCCCAATCGCGTGAAGCAGAAGGAGGGCGGCACCCGCTCATTTCAGAATGCTCCTTGTTCCTCATCAGAGGTAAGTGCTGTCTCCGACAGTGGACTCTTGTTGACTCAGCGGATTTTTAGTCCGGTGGACAGCAGGCGGGGCCCTCTACGTTAATATCGATTTCTGCCACGGGAAATTATGTACGCCTCTCGCGGTTCGGTAATGCTCGATTCATAACCTTCTGAATGCGTGGCAGGCATCTGCGAAGGAGTACTGGAAACCTTCCAGGACTATCCTCCCAGGTGACTTCCGTATGGGGGAAGACCGCCTCTTCAATAGTCTCGACTCCCTCGGACCCCCATTTCAGATTGACACATCAAATGTCACCCACAGCAATATCCCGGCTACGATGAAGAAGATCCGTACTCTCTATGGGGTTAGTGGTTCCCTCACTCCCAAGGTCGGCCCCAAAAGCCTCGCAATGCACGGTTTCAACCATTGGATGGTTCCAAAGGTGGATACCCATCCCTACCTTCCGCCGAAACCAGGTTTTCCCGGCATCATTCTCCAGTCAGATGAGGGACTTGAAGCGTGGCGACCTGAAGATGGGACAGCTTTCCGAGTGGTCGTTCGCCGCGAGGCGGGATTGTTCGAATATATCGGCCAATATGAGATGCTGAGGCTGGGTGATGTCAGAGAGGATGAATGGAAAGAACCCTCTGCTGAGGTACGTCCATCAGTGCATACTGGATTTGTTGTGAACCTTTGTACTGCAGGTTAAAAGTGAACGGGCCAAAGTCCCCGGAGGTGGGCGATCGGGGGGCAGGACCGCTGCCCGTGTCGGCCCAAGAAAGACCCCAGGGAGGGAGCCGTTGAAGCAGGTGCTCAGAAGTTATCCTGCTAGAACGCCTAAGGGACCCGCGGAGAAACTGAGGGATGATGTTGATGGAGCATCCCGCAAGGGCGAGGAGGTGCGCTTCTGAGTTCTTCTTAGCCTCAAGCCTAACGCGCATCACTGTTTCAGGTCATTGTAGTCTGGGGGATGAAATGCGTGGGCTACGATGTCGGATTTGCAAATCACCTTGCTAGTTCATTCGAAGCGATGGAACGCCCACGGTCAGAATCTGCAAAGAAGCGGAAGCCTGCCAGCAGGAACAACCAGAGCATTATGAACAACAGCGGGGATGAAGAGAAGTGGGAAGATTCTGGATCACACAATATGTCTTCCAAGCGCCGGAGGACCACGAAAGGTAAGGTGAAGTTCAGCAAATACTATTCATCCGATGAGGGGATCTATGGGGAGAGCAACGACGAGGATTATGTGCCGGATTGATTCTCTTAGGTTCACCTTTATTCACTTTCTAGCGACTGTACGCATGCTGTTCGGATTGTACAAATATCAATTCACGCCATAATAGTGTGTTTCGTGCCAATTTTTCACAAGTCTTTTGGCGTAAGTCGAGAATCACAACGGTGATAGTGAATCACGTCGAAAATCCCCCCGATCCACGTCCTTTGTTTGGGATCTTCGAATGTCGGGGACGATCGCCGGGATGCCTCCTGACTTTCGTAAGTCAGTTGGAGTTATGGAAGTCCGAAATTCTTGATGGATTTCCACCCTCTCTCAAGCGCTTGAGCGCCAGCGCTGCCTCAACCCCGACCGCCAGCTCCGCATCCTGTTGGCGTCACCGTCACCTCATGCCGTCGCCTCCCTTATCACCACTGCCGCTGCTTTTACTGCTGTGGTTCACCACCACCTCAGCATCCCTACTGCGGAACCCAGGATAGCGGTTGATTAACCTCCCTGCTGCACACTACGTTGACGTCGGTGAAGTTTCGTTCACTTGTCGAGGCTTACATTCCAACCCTTGGTAACCCGTTATCACTATCGCGGGTAGATGGCGAAAAACAAGGGTCCACTCCTGTGCGATAAGGGGTCAAAATCCTTGAGGAGTGCGACAGTACGCTCGATATGCTTATTTACATCGAAGGTTGTCAATCGGACCCGCCACGGTTACATCATCGTCATTGTCCCGCGAGTGAGTTGTTCCTGGTTCTCGTTTGGTTTCGCTGTTGGTTTCCCATCGGTCGGAACCGGTGAGGCTGCAACGTCGGTGGGTTCCTCTGGCCGTTGATCAGGCATCTCTTCCCTCATCGACCTCCATGGGACAAGTGCATAAAACCGACCAACTCCTTGGGTTCGACCCTCTGCTCGGCCTCACGCTCGGTCACCCCATCCTTGCAACCAAGCTAGGCCCCTTCTCCCTTCGGCTCATTTTCACGGGCCGCGCCTTCTGCTGGAGCCTCCTCGAGTGCCTAGCCACCATTAGTCATGCCCATACCTGCGGATAGGGAATACTCACATTCCTCACGTCTTGCTAAAACACCACATAATCGCCGCAATACCTCCTCTAACCTGTCCAGTTTACACTCTTTCACCACTCTACGAGCTTGGGGCGCTTCCTCCTCCAACTTCTGAGCTGGAGAGCTCTCCCTGCCGCCTCTGTGATCTCCCAGCGGAAAATATTTTTTCCTCTGCATATTCTCGACGAACCGTGTGGGACACACCGGTTGGCCGTGGGCGCCTCCATCTAACCGCCACCGATGGATCGCAAAGAATGTCACTGTTATTTGCGTTTAGAGAGACCGCCTCCTACAAAATACGGTTGTTCACCCTTGGGTCGTATTGCGACCAGGCAGCATCGCAGGGGACCCGGCCCCATGCGTTATGCCGGGGATGCCGAGCTCCAATACAATCAAAAGGTAAACGACGAACTGTGGCGGAGGTGGATCTATCGAACCGCAAATAGCTGTATCGCGGTTTTCGCGTATATTGGCGCGGCGAGTTTTCTCGGCATCTTTGGGAACGCTTCGATATAATGTGTAGCGCCGGCAAGCGGCGCGACTGACTGCGTACATGGATGAGATTTGTGGAATAAAATATATGGCGGGCAAGAACCATGGGAAACATTATGTATGGAAGAGTCATCAGATTAACAACCTCGTTTCCCTCCATTGGGGGCAGCGTGGCCTGAAACCGGAAAACAATGGCATCAGCGGAGAAGTGTTGAAGGTGGAAAAGGGTTTACAGGCGGAGGAGGGATGCTCAAGGATGGCGGGCACTCAGGAATGACTTAGCGAGCGAACGTGCATCTGAAAGAAAGGCCAAGGAATCCTTTCTTTCGTGCTTAAGGTACTGGGCCCACTTGCTTCCTCGAACACAGCCCGTCTTTCCATTGGCAATGTTAACACTCCTCTCCTGATACCACTCCTCGTCGAGGGGGGCCCACGCGCCAAAGTCAAGACCGGATCCAGCCCAATGGGCACGCTTCGGCCACCAGCTATCTTCCCTAGGACTATCGGAGTGACCTGGAATTTCTCAGCGAACATCCCCACATCCCATGGCAACTTACTTTCGGCCCACCTATACACTCCAACAAGCAGTTGTTCCTCTTTCTCAGTGAGCCGTGGGGTCCAATATGTATCTCCGTTGATGACACGAGAGATACAGGCAGCCCGGTGAAAAGGGCCGACGATAGCATTCTCCAAAGGCAGAGGGAGAACGTCTACCGCGGTTCTCCAAATGATCCCACCAGCACACAACGCGGCTGCATGAGCGTGAGGGTATGTTTGTAAAAAGCCCACCAGGTCATGTCGATACGCGAAATAGTCGGCGAGGCGCGGCTCCACCCCAGTCGGGTGAAGGACCGGACCGGGACTGTCGAAGAAGGGCGTTCCACTGCGATGCCAGGTATGGAGGACCTGAAAGGGGATCCCCTTCTTGACGAGGTTGGTGACAAGACCGTCCCCGTCGGAGCACCATAGCTCCCTCTCTATCTGAAGTACACTGAGAGGGTCGGAGATGAGAAGTTTCCACGGACGAGCCTTCCCGTCTTGAATCGCGACGATATAGCCTTCAGCGGCGTGGTTCACAACAAGGACGTTGCCTGGGATCCGAGAGGGGAAGGCGTCGGGGATAGAGACCATATCCGCCGAGAGATCACAGATCATGGGTGGCCACTGGCCCTTGCGGACCGCGTCATAGAGTTCAACGGTGGATTTGTCAGGCTGCCCAGTGGTCAAGCCCAACTTCTTCCTCCAGGCCTTCTTTTTTCCCATGTCTTCTGTGTCAGAGAATTCTGTAAGTCCATACCGTTTCGTGAGGAAATCCAAGGCGTCCCGCCAGCTGGCAACGTCCCGTTCGGAGACCTTAAAATCCCGAGTCCCAAGGAATTTGACAACCGCGTCATTGGAGAAGAAGATGTCGTCCAAACAAGTCCCCCCTTCGCCTTCTTCTGAGCCGCTCATGGCGAGGCTTTCGAAGAACTCTCCCACATCTTCTTCGCTATCACTGTCTGCAGAGTTCCCGTGATACTCAAAGGCGAACTCCTCGCAAAAGTTCCACTGGTTATGCTCACAGTCATACCTACACAACGGCTCAGGAGATGAGAGTGCGAGAAGAAAAAGGAAGAGGCCGCACCACAGATTTTTTCGGCTGGCATTGTCGTAAGTGGTTCCGGCATCTGCCTTGTCAAGACGCCTTCGCTCCCAATAGATGACCGTCTTTCCTGTATTTTGATCGATCTCTTCCTTCCGTTCCAACTGGTAGACGTCGGCGCCCCAGCGCTGACTATGAATTCCAAACTTCATCGCTGATTCCTGACGGCTTTTCATCGACTGAGCCTTGTCAGGTGTGGTAAGTGTGTCTTCGATACGTCGTATCCTCTGCTGAACGTAGTCCATCGGATCTGAGAACCTCTGGGTGGACTTGATCGGGCGAAGGTGGCCATAGTGGCTGGGAGCAGGGGTTTGAGATTGGCCGGCAATGGAAGCCGCCGAGTGCTCCAGCGCCCTGAAGTCAGGAGCCCAGTCGTTCAGGATGTGGTGTTGGTTGTGAGCGGAGTAGGTTCTTGACCCCAACGTATTGTCCCACCAGATGTAAACCGGGACACCGTGCCGCCTCATCGTCCGCAGACAAGGGTAGTCGTAATGTTTGTGGGGGTGCACAAGGACGCCCGTAAAGTTGGAGGTCCTATGGATCTCATGGAGTGTCCCCCAAAGGAACTTCACCAGCACATGGACATCCGTCCCCGGTGCATCCGCAGAAATCCTCTTGAAGAGATGGTCCATCTGTTCTGGGTTCCACAGTGATGGTGGTTGGAAGCCCTCTGAGCCGGAGCTGGCTTCACGGGTGGTGGTGGCTGCGACCGTGTAAGAGCAATAAGCCAACATCCGCTGGAATGCATTGAGGGAAGCGGTCTTGGCTTTAGTGGCGAACTTCTCGCTAGTGTGCAGCCTCTTGTAGCCAAATACCTCAGGGCAATCCGGTGTGACATGATAGATGGAGACCACCTGTCCAAAACTAACGGCCTGGATAACCTTCAGCATGACGAATTCCACACTGGTCCACAAAAGGATGTCCTCGTCTCTCAGCTTCCAACCCGACCCAGTGCGAATGATTTTGGCAGACGTCATCCCTCGAAAGATCGGGTAGTGGAAGCTTGTCACCGCTGGAAGGTACGGGTGCCATTCGAAGCCGGGTTCCGAGAAACACAGCGGGTATCCATAGCGTGCCCGTCCTGGTGCTCCTCTCACAGTTTCGGGTATGGGGTCCCTGCACAGAGGGAGAGGCAGGATATTTGGGCGCAGGCCCCCATTGTGGGCATCGTTGTCGACATGAGAAGCCGCAGTGGGGTCGCCGTTGATACCGCACACAAAAGTCGAGACAACGCCCCCATGAAATCTGAATGTTCTAAGCGGAGGTGACTAGGGAGCTCTGAGCGTATGATCCCAGGCGGAAAAATAGACCAGCTTACCGACATCCCGTGTGGTAAAACGCGAGGGGTGGAGAGATGAAGAGGGTTGGAGGGGGTTGTCGACTGAAAGGGGAATGTCCAACTTATGGATGGCGAACCCCAGGGTGACGGCTTGTGGACGTCGCGCAAATGAGTGATCGTCGTGGGAGAAGAAGCGTGCCAAATAGGTTCCCACGAAAAAAGGTCCTTTCCCGATTTTGGTGAAATATGATCGGGGTCGAATACGACCGAAAACGGCTGGGCGGATCGAGAACTTGGAGTAGTTGTGAACAAGGCTCCTATGGGTAGAGATGGCCAATCTGTAGAGTTCGGCCGAACACAGAGCCAAGGGCAACTCTCAACTTTCCGAGGCCTACCGCAGAGATCGATTGAGAGGCCGAGTTGACGTCCCGACGGTTTCGCGGCGAATGATACGATAAGGAGGTTGGGCCAAAGCCTCGAGACGCGACCGGATGCAGTCTTCTGAAAGACAGTTGAGGCGGAACATCGTGACTTGGGACTCTACCGACTGAGTAGACTCAGTGGCGAGTGGGGAGTCGATAGTGGCCGGGTTTGAAGTTGACTGGCGCCCGGGAATGCGCAAAGCGATGGCTACGAGAGTGACTCGTCCAGTGGGTTAGACCCCCTGGCGAGGAGGCGACTGGCCTCCGCCAGACAGGTAAACCCGCCGACGGAGTGATCAGCGAGGTGAAGGTGCAGGTTCTAAAGTGACCGATGGCGAGACAAATCGCGTGAGTGATGCCATTGTTTGGACCTGTTTGTTCCCACCAAAACCGGAACACGGGCCCCCGGTCGATCGACTTACACCAGGCCGAGGAGAGTTGTGTAAGAGGATGCTGGCACCCGCCTCCCCAAGGGATAACCGCCGTTTAATCCACAACGAATGGGGTAGGATTCCGGCATGCCAAATACACAGAACGGATGGTAGCTCCCAATAGTCAGGTAAATAGAGGCGAAAACAAGGAGTCTACAGGGGAGTTGGAACGGAGCTGAGAAGTTAAAACGAAGGATGCGGGGGGAGAACACCGAAGCTGCTACACGTGAATCTCAAAGGTAGAACCGCTTGCAAAGCCACGCAAAAACGGAGAACAGCCTGATATCCTCCGTTTCCGACGCGTACCCGGCGAGCCACTCCCTAAAACTGCCCTGGAGGTCATCCTCGGAAACGAAATCCAGATCTCGTCGTACGCCATCCATGAGGACGGGGGTGTTGAGGATGTGCCAAGCCGCCACTATCGCGGAATCGCCATACCGGCACTTCACATTGCTAGGCAACTCCGCCTTGTGGAGACCGCCTGTGAGAACGTTCATTGGGAGCCAGCAGAAGTAACACCTCTTTACATCGTGCGAGGGCGCGAACGCCTTCTTCCATTGGATCCACCCCGTCTTATGTGTTAGCTTTGTGCAGCTGAGCGGAACATGAGGTGCCTCCGAACAGGTGGATAGTCCGGTCATCCCACAGGAGTCGTGGCAGGGTCCGTGTTTTAGGGAAACGATTCGGCAAGCGAAGCAGCCCGAGTACTTAGAGATGAGGTCCCTTGACTCTAAGGCCGATTCCCGCCTGGACTCTGCGTTCCCTTGGGCGGTCTTTCCCTTCAGAAGCGACCGGGAAGTGGTTGCGGGGGGGCAGCGGTAGGCGACATCACTGGGGCTCGCTGTAGCGGTGGGGATGGGAGGATCGACGACAGGGTTGAGACGGCTTCTATCGGCATTGGCAATGGCCTGGGTGATCAGCGGATCCAAACGTCCCTCGCACATGTCACACCGGACTGAGCTGGGGAGCTCGGTGCAGCTGATGGCGGTACCATCCATAGTCAGCGATATGGCGGCTCGACGGCAGGAGGTGGTTTGGATCACCGCATACATCTCCTTTGCAGTGAGACTGGTGGGGAAGGGTTCAGGGAGTGGCGACTGATGGATGATGGCGATTAGCGATTTCTGACCGCTCCTTCCGGCCCTTCCAGAACCTTGGACGAACTCGTACAGGCCGTATGGGCTCTCCATGAATATCACAGCATCGACCCGAGGATAGTCGAGACCTTGCAGGAGCGCTGTGGTCGCAAACATCCACTTCCCTGGGTGTGCGTCAGAGAGCCAACCGTCCATATTCCGACCCCTTTCCTCTTCAGTCATAGGACCGGCATAGGCCCATGACGCAAAAGGAGCAGCGGCGGAGAGATCTTTGAGCTTGTTGATCGACCGGACGAAAATAATCCCTCTGGCGTGAGGATCCTCCTCCCACCCCACGAGCAGCAAGGATGCCAACCCCAGACTAACGTCGGACGGCTGGGTCGGACGGGCAACATCTGCGACCTGGATGAGGTGATTCGGTCGAGCGCTTGAAGACCGCAAGACTAGGGACTCTGCCAATGAGATGCCAACGTGGTCTGCCAGAATCCCCTCGTGCTTGGGGATGAGCGTGGCAGTCATGGCGAGCTTGTGACATGTGGCCCGGTTTAGATGGCGGAGGGAATCCATGGTGGTGCGGTAGTCATCGTCCAAGAAAGAGGTATGTGCTTCGTCCACGATAACCCGCACAACCTTTGGGTTTACGATGAAGCTGGCTGCAAGTCAGGATAAGAATGAGGGAAATCTTCGAGCGCACTCACTCCAGCGCCTCAGGCCCACCGAACTCATCGGATATCATGACCACTAGCCGGACATTTTGACGATCTGGACTCCCGGGATCATTCCTCTTGCTCCAGACGAGATGGTTGATGCAGAAACCGGTGGCTTGATCTGCGAGCTGGCGGCGCAGGGCACAGTGCGAAGTGATTACCACAGTTATCCCGGAGGTCTCAACCAGAACTGGGGCGAAGATGGCCATCGACTTCCCGGAACCTGTGGGAAGAACGGCGATGGTGCTGTCGTGTTGAGGATTCAAGACGGCGCGTAAGAGGTGTTTCTGGTTGTCGCTCGTGAATGAGGAACCGGGACGCCCTGTGTAGAGCGATAAAATCGCCAGGAGTTCTACATCCGAAGGGGTTGTCTGGAAGTTTTCAGGTCAGTACGGAGTGTATCAGGGTTTTGCCGACCCGTAAACTCACACTGCTCGGTTGCACTTCAAAACGGTCTGGAACCGTAATCAAGCCCTGCTTGGAAGGGGTTCCTCCAGGGAAAGGGAAGGTGCCAAGTGCGGCGACTGCCTCAAAAACAGAGTCCCGCATAGCCTTTTCAGAACCCCTCATGATATCGTTTGTCACAGTCACAAGCGTTGTCGCTACGCGGGCATGGAAGCCGTTGAGCTGGCCTTCCAAGGAGGTTGCGGACGGAGTCTGGTGTGGCAGATCCAACCACGGCTGTTCCCCTTGGGTGTACAGGTGGGGAATGGGAGGCGTGGGTGGACCAGCGCCAACCCCCAAGACTTTGTGAAGGGACTCGCAGTAGGTGATAGCCAGACTGGAGGCAGAGACCTCTTTGCCGGAAAGATCATCGAACCTTTGGGAATAGACAAGGTCCCTGACTACCGTGCCATGGCCTGCCTGAGAGTCGCCGAACTTCTGCGCCAAAGGGTCAAGGAACGGTGGGAGGAAGATCGCTTGAATGCTGATCATGACGTGCCTGAAGTCGAGCCCGGTGAGGCGACAGCCGAAATACCGTTCGGTGTGCCCAGCAATGATATCCGAAAAAGCCCTCGGGGTGAGCACCGAGCCACGGATGACGTAGATGAATTGGTAGTATGCGGCGTATTGTTCCGACCGACCCAAATGCCCGGCCAAAAAGGTTTCCAGCGGTCGCACGACGGAGAGATAGTAGACGAGGAGGTCTATCACTTTGGGAGCTGGGTAGTGGAAAATGGCCGATCTCTTGCCTCGGATGGGGGTGGTTTTTATGTCCGTTCGGAGAATGAACACCCGACCGTGAGAGATAAGCAGGTTCCTGATCTTCGAACCGTTGCGGTACCGATCCTCAACCACTTCGGACATCCGGCATGGCCCCGAACCCGTGACGTGGATGAGGAAGACGATGGCTTCCACCACTGGCTTCATGGAGTACAGAAACTCATCGACGACGCTGGGATCCACGTCGAAACTTCGACCCGAGCCCTCTTCTGCTGGTTTGAAGAGGTTGAACCCAGGTAGTCTTGACATTTCGCGAAGGAGGGGAAGGGTTTCAGGGGTGGTTGCGAGGTGGTTGATGAAGGATTCACCCATCTCGCTGGACCTGACGTCTTCAGACATGCCGACCGGGACGTCCACGGGGATCTTCGTCCCCCCGCTCAGGGCAAGTAGTCGTTCCCACGTGCTCGAAATAAGGCTATCGAGACCGCTCTGGAGCCCAGAAAGTACGAGATTCCGGCCTCGGTATGATAGGGTGGTGTAGTATTTGTCGTAGAGGATGTTCGGGCGACCTGGTTCCCGCTTGGTCAAATAGGTCGCCTGGGCCTTTAGCGAGATGAGGTCATCGAAGACCTTGCCTTCTCCGGTTCCAAGGTATTTGGAGCATGTATCCTCAAGGATGCTGGAAGTGGAGGGGCAGTTGAGCGTTGGAGGGACAGCAGAGGTCAAAGGTTCAAGGCTCACCTCAAGAAACGCTTTTCCCCGCTTTTTGCTTTACCAAGGGTGAGGCGGAGGGCCATGGCCCGTGATGCATACATTAGGCGTGAGATCGGCTGCGTAACAAGGCGCGCAGGGACAAAGTTCCCAACGGATCGGAGTGCAAGAATCGCCATGTACGACTGGACAGGGCAAGCCAGTTTCCCGTGTATGTCAATGTCCATCTCCTGCTCCCTGAATAATACGGAAGCGAGAGCGGTCTGGAACATTGGCACATCCTCCTCCGATGCCATGCGGACGGTGGTGAGATGTTCCTGGTATTTCTTTAACGCAAGCCTCTGTCTCACGGTAAAAACAGTGGGCAAGGCATCCCACTCCAAATTTACCGCTGCAAGACAAAAGCACAGGAAAGATATTGCGGTCCCGCAGTAGTTTCTGGCGCTGTTCACCTCAGAAAGGGGCTTCCACAGGCCACGGTCCCTATGGTGAGAGGTCAGCAGAGCTACGAACGAGAAGAAGATCAAACACGGACATCCTGGGTGATTTTAACAGGCGGGAAGTTCTCGGTGTGCAATTTTGATGCTCGCTCTCAGCTTTTGCCCACCACTCACGACCATGGTCCTTCGCCCTGATGAGCCAGTCTGGGTGCGTACCCTCTTGGGGGAACGACGTTAGGGACCGCAGCATGACCACCTGACCAGGACTGTGGCAGAAGGGCTCCATGAGTTCCGGCCATCGGGTGTACCAGTGTATGGATTCCCTTTCCTTGTCGTTCTTGGGAGGGGGGATCTGGGGACTGGGAAGGTCCTGCAGAAGCTTCAAAGCGTCGGGATATGCCGAGGTGGGGGGAGGATCCGGGTGTGAGAGGGAGGTTTCCACAGAGAAATAGCTTTGGAGATTCCCCTGGACGAACACGGTTTGGATGTAGCAGGCGAAACTGCCAGGGTCTAGCTTGGGGTGGAAGGGGTCGGTAGGGTGGCTGGCGAGGTGGCGGATAAAAGTAGACTCGCCACGGAAGGCAGTGGAACAGGTTGAGCCATCCGGATTGGATTCCGGGCACATGAACCCTTGCAGCACTTCTATACCGTCAACAGGTTTCCCGCCGGGAGGTTGGGAGTACTTTTCGGATTTGGAGGTTCGGAACCCCCCGCTTGATTGGGCGACTTTGATTTCCTTCTGCTCCCTCTCGGAAAGGACTCTTCTCCCTCGATGATGGATCTTGCCGTGAGACCGCAGCATGTCGACAGGCACTCCCCCCTTGCACGAGATGCAAACGATGACGTTAGCCTCGGTGTTTATGCCAAACCCAAGGTCTGAGAGAGGGAGTTCACGTTTTAGCCCTTAAAGAGGTAAAGTTAGCGAGGTGGAAGAGCGCATCATGAATCGGAACGCTTACTGCTGGAGCCGTAGACGTTGCAGTGGGAGTGTTCCCCTTCCTCTGGAACTCGAGGAGGATCGCCTTGACCTTCATCAGCTGGAGGGTCGTCCTCGAAAGGAGGAGCGAAGCCCTGCAGAGTGAAGTTCTCAGGTACCACCATCTCATCGGAATCCTCACCATCGGAATCCAAGGACCCATCGTCCCAGAGCCCTCCGTGATCGGCATCCTCAGCGGGCTGATCCCTGTCATCCTCATCCGGGTTCACCTCAGAGTTCGACTCGACATCGGGGAATGCGTCCTCATCGTACAGACCCTTCCCCGTGCGTTTGGCCTTGCGGTCGCTCCCTTCGGCCATTTCGGAGTCGTCGTTCTCCTCACCCCTTGTATTTTGGCTGGAGGGTGATGGGGTGGGCAGAGGCGCACCATCGGTGGGAGCTCGGCGGGGGTTGGTGCCTGTGGGACACCGCATGTCCACATGGGTGATCCAGCCGTGGACTTTCTGGTAGTGCGCCTTGATGACGCTGCAAGACTTGTTTATTGGTGTGTTGCACTTGTGGCATTGGACACTTCCGCTCTTGGTGTGTTTCTCCAGGACAAACGTTTGGCCTAATACGAGGGTAAGTTGGATTCTAATCGGGGGTAGGGGACGAATGATGAACGGACCCGAGTGGGTAACATAGTACAACCCGTGGACCGAACGTCTGTGATCCACGTATGACTTACGAGAAGGACAGTCCTTCCCACAGCAGTCGCACCTCAAGTTGGTACCTTCACCTGGGGTTGGGGCTAGCATCAGATGAACGTGTATCAGTGAACGTCCAAAAATTTCCCAAAATGATCGCCCTCACCGTCCACGTTCATGTCGTCCATGTTCGGAACGAGTGCAGGGGGGGGACGAAGGTGGTAAGGTGAAGAGCGGATGATGGACAAAGAAACAAAGGGGTCGGTGGTGACGAGCGATGGCCGGCAGTGGTTGGGGGCAGCGAGAGGGTAGCGAGACAAAGGCGAGAGGTGTCTTTGAGGTTTTGAGAGGTCAAGAGCCGCAGTGGTGCAGAGGAGATTTCTAAGGTTACTGGGGAAAAGTTGACTATGCCCGTGCTCTTTATACCGGGCAAGGAAAAAAATGAGACATGGGATAATATTGGAGCAGACCCCAGATTTCGGTCCATGCCCATTCCACGGAAAGCGGCGATCATATTACAGACGAACCGGTTCGCGTTGCGAAGGAGGCACGTTCCGAGTTGCACGTCAATCATTCGGTTGGGTGGAATGCAAGGATGGTGAAATGGGGAGATATCCGGTAGAGCAAACAGAACACGGAGCGGGCGGAGTCGGTATCCGACAGAGTGACGTGATCCACATTCGAAAGGAATATCAGAAGGACCCACTGTCACTTCCCACGAGTGAAACGCGGGGCGGGAGGGTGGCCTAGCCAATTCGTCCTGCGGCGTGATCCACTCGTCGTGTCTTTATGGCAGGAGTCGACGGTGATTGCGCTTCCGCTTTCCTCGAGTGCCAATTTCCCATGTCAGCGAGGAACCTATGCCGCACGGCCGCCATAGAAGTTTGGAGGTGCAGACCCCGTCCGTCGCACTGGATGACGCCGTGTGGTTGCATGTTCCTGGCGCCAAACATGTCCCGAGACGCCGCAGAGGAGCACCAGTGGTCAAATTTCGGGATCGCCACCGTCGAACAAATCTGGCTCTTTAAAAGTCCTCAAAATATTGATTTATACGCGAGTTTTACTGGGAGCGTCCTCATAACGGACGGCTTCAATGGAAGAGCATATGTAAGGACTCTCTCGTGGTTATGATTCCACAAAAGAAAACCTACCCCTATGCGACACTCCCCACCGCGGTTGGCGGTGGTGAGAACATGTGTTTCGGATGGTCCCACCAATCCTTCCCACATGTGGGCCTCTCATTCTTGAGCGAATAGTCATATGCCACCCAGCGAAACAACCCCTCCGAGTTGTATTGAGTTATACTTGACCTCCGCTCCTCAGGGAGGATCGCCGTGTTGCTGTGCCTGATAATTGCGGATGGAATAAATATTGTGGAGTGTGGGGGAAACTGTACAGCGATGTTCAAGTCCCAAAGCACGAGGTGGCCTCCTTCGGTGTGATCGTACGTTCCCAGACTTGTCACCGCACACCAACCCCAGAGGAGGTCGTGCGCGTCCTTGTGGGGTTTCGTGCAGACTTTCGGGCCGATGTTGAACGTGAACCCCACAAATGGGTGGTCACCATACGCATAGACCAGGGAGGGGTCGTTCGCTTTGAGCTTCCCGAGCGTTTCTGTAACGAACGCGTAGAGGATGGGGGCGAAGACCTTCATCGAACCTAAGCTGAGGGTGAGTTCCCTTCGCACTGGACTCCCCATGGGCTGAGGGCTCACTCTTAGCAAAGCCCGCGATACGACGCATAGCGCGGTGCTGTAGCAGGCCGTTTGCCACCCCATGGTTACGATCCGTGCCTAGATTGAGGGCCGTCGGAACCTTTTCGGGGTGGTCAGCCAACGACACCGATAGGTCCACCTCCTGCACTTACCGTTTTGCCACAGCCGAGCGTTACTCCCGTCGATATTGAGCGGTGACTCCCCCTGTTCGAACTTGGTTGGTAACCGCACTTAAAGGTGTACTGTGACGCGGCATGATCCATGGCCGTGTCCAATTCCCGAAGGTCTTTCACATAGGTCTCATCGCTTGGCCTGCCTGCCAGAAGGATGAGGACCTCCCCATCCCTTGTGAGTATCGGTTTTGACGAGCTTGGGGGTGGAGGGATCAGATCGTCGGTCGGCTTCCCTCAATGCCCCGCCACTCACATGCCATCCCATTCGATAACCTCAAAGCCCTGAGACTTCAGGTCTGACAACGTGAAGACACCTTCGTTTGAAGGCCTTCTGAATCTGTCGAAGCTTTCATCCTGTTTGTTTGAGGTCCCTTCTTTGTCTGCAAAACTTCCGGCCTTATTGATGCTTCCAGGCGCAATGAACTTTTTCGACCTGTTGAGGCTCTGATATTCCTTGTTGGTGTGGACGGCCCGCTCCCCCGCCTCCTTCACTCTCCGTATGAATGCCATTTTCTTCTTATTGGGTTTGCGCTTCCTCGGGTTAGCCTTCTGCCGTTTCACCCGTCGTTCGGCTTCTCTTTCGTTGTTTTTTCGTCTCCTTTTCCTGGAGGTCGAAGTTGGGGTGTTGTGAGCCTCGGTGTTAACCGAGCAGTGTGGGACCTCTTCTTTGGTACTCGGTTCAGCATCTCCTTCGGAATCACTTAAGGAAGCTAAAGAGGATAGAGGGGATAGAGAGAATAGTGACGGTGATGAGGAGAGCGAGAATGACGAAGGTAGGGCGATCAAGGAATCGGTGGATCCAGCGTCAGCGAATGAGTGGACAGGTCGAGAATCTGCATCTTCTTCCAAGTCGTTTAAAGAAGCTATGGAAGATAGAGGCGATAGGGAGAATAGTGATTGTGAGGAGAGGGAGAACGATGACGGTACACCAACTGACGAATCAAGAGATACAGCATCGGCAAACGAGCGGACAGGTCGCGAATCGACACATATGGAGTTGACGGATGCCAAGCCTCCAGGTTGATAGTCGATGTGTGGGAAGAATGATCCAAGGGTAGAGGAGCTCGAATGGAACGGATTCCTTCTCTGAAGAGCCTCTGCAATGGACTCGTTGGGCGCAAAGTTGGATCGGACCGGCATCTCGTGCTGGGGTGGTTGCCATAAGATCTCGGTGGAAGCCCGTAATGGTAGAAAACTCACCAAAACACGCACACCCTGTTCGAATTCATACCGACCTCCATCCAACCAATGGGGCTTTGCCCTTTCCATCCGTAAAACCTTCCCCGTGTAGTGGACTTTGATCGCGAAACCCTGGGAGTCGCAGCCGTAGACAATTCCCCCTGAGTCTTCAATCGACCGGAGGGCAGGGGCCCTCAACTGTCAAGATTGAATTCTCAATAGGTGCCCAACGGCAAACGAGTGAGAGGTCGGCGGGGTACGTCTGTACTCGCACAGGAGGCTGTGAAGCAGGTGGGCCGTCGTGAAATGGAGGGTATCAGGGCGCGGGAGTTTATTGAAAACCGAGTACCGACTCCACGCCGAAACGAGTGCGAAGTTGGGGGTGAAACGAGTGAGGGTCGATAACGAAATTACTGAGAAGTGGGCGAAATTAGCGAGAGGTCGATGATGGACGGGCGAAATGGGGTCGGAGGCGAGTGCGACGAGTGGTGTAGGTTCCTCCTCGCAAAGGAGAGTGTGCAGCGAAAAGTGGACGACGAAAGGAGTGTGAACTTGACGGCGAACGGAGTGGTTGGTCGACGGCGAAAGGAGTGTGAGCTTGACGGCGAACGGAGTGGTTGGTTGACGGCGAA